>Ga0172366_10000288_pt1 | contig 34754 bp, 27 predicted proteins | sample LakKivSesite69cm_FD_114533 | JGI IMG/M metagenome (GOLD analysis project Ga0172366, IMG submission 114533) | Sediment microbial communities from Lake Kivu, Rwanda - Sediment site 69cm | ecosystem: Environmental > Aquatic > Freshwater > Lake > Sediment | place: Rwanda: Western Province, Lake...
CTTCAATGGCCCACATGGGCTCCGAGCGCCTGGCCGCGGGGCTGACCATCCCCGGCAGTCGTGCGGCTATCTTCGCAAAAGCATCCTCCAATGCATGCCTTCTTCTCGCCCCCTCCTCCCGCGACCCGGAGACCGCCCGTTCGGTCTCCTCCTCTATTCTGTCCATCCTCTCTGCCATCAGCCTCTTCAGGGCGGTCGCGGGATCAATTGCCTCGAACCTACGCGGACGGGTTGGAACGGACGCCACCAGCCCAAGCCTCTCCAGGCCGGCCGCGACATCGTAACACCTGGCGTAGGGCACTTCGCTGACCCTGGAGAGCTCTCGGACGGTCATCGACCCGCTCCTGTAGAGGGCAATGTAGAGTCGTGACTGGTAGGAATTCAGCCCAAAGAGGCCGAGAAGGCCCAGGATTTCCTTCTCAGTCTCCGAACTCACACAGACACCCGGGGGAGAGCTTGGCCATAGGAGCTTGTTACCACCGATTACTGCTTTCTGGTAATAACATGTCGGAAAGCAATAAAAGTCTGTCGCTTGCCTTGGACCACTGGGTGGGGCAAGATGCGGGTACAACTGCGAACAGACCCGGTCAGGTATCTGAAGGAAAACGTGCCCATCGCAGCTCAGAAGAAGAGTCCGTGGGATCTTTTCGCATCCGCCAGGATCTACCGCTTCTTGGGTTTGAAGAAAGAGCTTGCTGCCCTGGCCGAGACGATGGAGCATGCTGATTCCATCTCCGGTTCAGCGTTTGTCATAGCAGGGTTGAAGACCTGCGGCCGGCCAAGCTCCAGTCAGGCGATCCAGAGGGCTGCCAAACGCCTTCTGGCCGAACAGCACCCCGATGGCGGATGGGGGAGCGAGAACAGAAGCGTGACCTTCGAGACGGCCTGGTGTCTTTCCGGCCTCTTCCAGGCTGGTTCGATGTCTGCCAAGGTCAAGGACCGTGCTGTGGGGTTCATGCAGAAGGCCCAAAACGAAGATGGTGGGTGGACCAATTACGATGTCGGCGGGAAGGGACGCAGCTGCCACGGCATAACGCCTTCCTGTCTCTGGGACGGGTGCGGCCTATGCGACCTACCCGACCTGAGGGGATCCGGGATGGTCGATCGGGCGGTCGGGTTCATCCTCGGGCTGCAGAAGGACGACGGCGGCTGGGCGGACGATCCCTTGGTGACCCGCCTCTCAACGGTGGCCCTAGCGAAGGCGGGGCTCACGCTGGACAGCGAGGAACTGGTGGCAGCCATCCAATGGCTGGGCAAGCACCAGAATCCGGGCGGTTCCTGGGCGAAGGACGTCTGGGACACCATGGCCGTTCTTGAGGCCCTGCAGGATCTGGGAGTGGAATGGACGGTCGAACGCTAGGTAGAGGGGCAGACAGCACGCTGGATCCTGGCTTCGCTGTCGATTGTGAGGAGTTGTTGGGATCCATGGTGCTGAAATCCGGAACCAGCAGGTGGTTTCCAATGGAGTCGTCCTCGCGGTACTCTGGTGTTCAGACAATCAGCGATCAGCACGCGTATTACGGCCCTTCATCCCGCTAGAACTCAAGTTCTAATGTCCTAATCTTCTTCCCTGCAACGGCGAAGGCCACCTTCGAACCTACTGGGCCGAGGTTCTCCCTTCTCTCCTCGTTCATGTTGGTCAGCCAGGCGGCCTTTATGGGCTTGTAGGTCGTGACCCTTGCCTTCACGTCCCTGCCCATGGGGTTGAAGATCCTCACGATCACGGTGTTCCTGTCCTCGCACTTCTTCAGGGCACTTATGGCCAGCTCGGTGGGCTCAATCGAGAAGAAGCTCATCTCCCAGGGCAGGCTGCCCTCATGCCTACCGGCCTGCCCCACCTCCAATGTCAGGTTGAAGGCGTCAGCCTGGCAGTGGACTCCTGCGTCCTCCCAGGTGCCCTCGTGGGGATAGATCGCGTACCTCCACTCGTTCTCGCCCAGGGACTGCGACAGCAGCATCTCGGGGTAGATGTCCCACCTGTCGATGATGGGGGAGTTCCTGAATACGTATCCCCTCAGGAGCGTTAGGTAGACGGTTCTGTCCTCGTCGTCCTTGGCCTCGTACTCCCTTATGCCGTCGTTGATCAGCGCCAGGCCCATCTTGCCGTCGCCCACGTCGACGAACCTGTGGTTTGGATATTGGGGATTTTCCCGGTTGTAGTACGGGTTGTCCTTGGTCCTGATGATCTCGCGGCTCACCACATCGAAGGCCGTCTCCGCGTTGGAGTGGGTCGCGGCTATGCCGAGCGGGAAGGCAACCCTGAGCCTGTGGTTCTTGCACTGGTTGTCCAGCTTGGTCAGGACTTCGAGGTACCTCTGGTCCTTGCGCAGCGTTAACCATGAGCGGATCAGGAGCTCCTTGCGGTTCTCCGACCTCCTGGTGGAGGGCCTCGTCGGATCGGAGGCTGCGGGCGGGCGGCGAGGTGCGATGCCCTGCTCGTGCTGGACTATGTCCTCCGGTATCATCATCCGGTACTCGACGCGGTATCTTGCCAGCAGCGGCCCGCTCTCCTCTAGCGCGACCTCCGCCGGCGTGCCGAGGCTGGTGATGACCTCGTCGAAGTCCGGCGACATGTGTATCCAGGAGTGGCCCGTCTCCCCGCCGTCCTCTAGGTAGTGAAGGCCCCGGAAGGTATGTCCGCTTGCCTTGTGCGTGACGTCGAGTGTTCCGTTGTCATTGATCCTGATGGCAAGGTGTTCATTCTCCATATGGCCGGGCCTTGGAACCAAGGTCCCAGCGGCCTCCTCCTCGTCCTCCTCGTGCCTGACGTGGTAGGTCTTGTAGCCGAGTGCCGGGACATCCTCGGCGAGGAAGTGGAGCTTCACCCTTTCCGATCTGAGCTCAAGGCTGATGTCCTGAAGGTTTCTGACCAGGTTGCCGTACGGGTAGCTTGTGACCTTCTGATACTGGGCCTTGGCTCCGTCGGCATCGGCTATGGAGAATGCCTTGTAGAAGCACTCGTAAGGCAGGTCCAGGAAGATGGTCACCACCTCGGATCTGGGGAAGGGCGAGGGGTTGAAGACCGTCAGGACCGAGTCCTTGATGTCAACACCTCCGGTGTCTATCTGCCTCTGGATTGCCTGGAACCCCCTGCTCATCAGCCCCTGGGACAGGATGCGGATCTGGTCGTACCGATACATCATGTCCTTCTCCATCTGGTCCACGCCCGCCCCGCAGATCGTGTCGTGGGGGTGGTTCTTCATGAGGTACTTCCAGGCCATGTCCAGCGGTCCAGTCGGGTATGTCTGGCCGAGGGTCATCGCCATCGTCTGGAAGGGCTCGGCCCATCTCTGGAGCTCGTTCTCGGAGAAGTTGTTGGCCCGCTTTATCCTGGGCCTGCTGGAGATCACGTCCCCCATCAGGTGGGTCCACTTGACGGTCGCCCCGGGGTCCCGGCTCTCCCCCTTGATGACCTCGACCTCCTTCCCTTTGATGGCTTCCTTGAGCTTGTTCATGTAGTTCTCGAGGCTGCTCTGGATGATGGTGTGCCTGTCCCCGAGCACCCTCTGGGATTCCTCGATTATCTTGCGCTCAAGAGGGTCGGGGGATGAGGAGTCAAAGCCCTGCATGCATGCGATGTACTTGGTAGTGAAGTGCTTGGACTCGTCCCTGATCAGCCGCTCCAGGCACGCCGGAAGCTTCTCCCATTGAAGGAGCTTCTTCGAGGGATCCAGTATGTACCAGTGCCCCCGCGGATGGGACTCGTTGCAGAGCTTGAATGGTAGGGCACCCCTGTCCCAGTCGTACCACCACTCATCCCTGCTCATGTTGTGCCTCAGGATCCTGTAGACGTAGAAGTAGTAGCTGAAGCGCGAGAGGCAGCCGAACCTGGTTCCAACCACCCTCGAGCCGTCGGCGCCCTCCATGATGAACTCGGAATGCTTGGTGTTGATGCCCCGGTAGAAGATGATCGTGTCGATGTCGAAGCCGCGGTAGATCTGCGGCATCTGGGAGCACTGCCCGTAGGAGAACGGCGTGTACCCGAGTTTCATCACCTTTCCATAGGACTGGGCTGCCCGGTGGCCGATCAGGAGGTTCCTGACCAGGGACTCAGCGTTGACTATGTACTCCTCCGGCAGGCTGTACCAGGGCCCGATCTGCAGCCTCCCCGACTTCACGTGCTTCTCGATCCTGGGCCTCTGGTCGGGCCTCATCTCGACGTAGTCGTCAACGCAGAGCACCTGCGAGTCCATTAGGTAGGAGTGGAAATCCGGTTGGCTGTCCAGAAGGTCGAGGAGGTCGTCCATGAACTCGACGAGGAGCAGCCGCGTCTCGGCCGAGGGGTAGACCCACTCCCTATCCCAGTGAGTGTTGCAGATCACGTGGACCTCTTTCTTGGGGATTTTTCCAGCAGCCATCGCTACCACCGTGCTCGTCCTAAGCTCCTCGGTTCTCTTAAAAATTGATTGGGGTCGCTCACCATAGTGTCGGTGAAGTTGGAGCTGGGGGTGCGGTCCGGGGCCCTAGGCAACTAGGCGCCGGAAACGTCGAACTGGGATAAGCTTCAATAGGCTCCTCGTGCCGCATTCCACCGTGGGAAGCCTCGCTCATGGTGTAGAACACACGTCCTGCAACTCGGTCCGTTCTGGCGAGACAACATGCTCATGGTGGACGACGCGAATCATGCTCTGCCTCCTGTTCGCGTTGCTGTTCTCAGCGTGTCAGGGCAGATCCGAATTCTCAGCACGAACCGTGAGCAACATCGGTGTCTACCAAGGGCTCTTCGAGTCGAACGTCAGCATCGTCCAACCCATACTTGGAGCGCCCGCTCGGCTGGAAGCGGGTGATGATCTTGGGATCCGCGTGGTGCTGCACGGCCAGGTCGAGGGCGATTGGCTCGCAGCTATCTCGAGGTATGCTCGGGTCTATGATCTGCCCGTCGCGGAGGTCGTTCCTTTGAACGATTCATGGCTCCTGTACGCCCCGATCCCGCCGGATGTAGCACCCGGGCTATACGACCTGACCGTCAGAAAGGGCACCACCGTGGACTTGGAGAGGCACGCCGTATCGATCGGCCATGATGACGAGCTGATCACGTTTATCCACATCACAGACGTCCACGTCGATCGCCCCGAGCCGGACGGTTTGGGCAGCATCATGCATACCGTGGATGTGATCAACCTTCTCCGGCCTGACCTCGTCGTTGTAACGGGCGACTTCCAGGATCCAGGCTACGCTCCGCAGATGAAGGAATTTGCGACTCGGATTCTGTGGAACTTGGACGTCCCGGTATACATCACCCCGGGCAATCACGAGTTCAAGGAAGATACAATCTGGTACTACGAGTACCTGAACCCGTATCCCGACTATGCTTTCGACTTTGGCCCCGCCCGCTTCATCTCGTTGAATCAGTTCCAGACCTATCCGTTCTACAACGAGCAGATTGACTTTCTTGACTCCGAACTTGCCCGCGCAGGCACCGGCCCGACGACCATTCTCCTGCACGACCCGTCTTCCTTCAGATCCCACTCCCGTGGCAACTTCACGCTCATGCTGGCCGGCCACACCCATGACAACGACGCGGTCGATATCGGGCTCAGCCTGCAACTGGGATACTCCGTCCTCCCCAACCCACCGCCAAGCGGGCCACTCCTGCTGGTCACCGAAACCGCTCGAAAGGCCATCAGGATCATCACGTTCGAGGGTACCCACATCCTGAACTGTTCCTGTGATCCCAACAAGCTCAAGACAGCGGTGCCCGTCGCCAACCTTGTCATGAGGATCAACCCTCAGGAAGGGCCCTCCAACTATCAGAACCTTGAAATCAGGAACAACCTTCAGATCGCTATTCAGAACGCATCCTGGACTTTCAACCTGTCGAATCCCGGTCCCGGCTGGGCGGCCGTTCTGGTGGGGGCCGAACTGGAGGAGCAAGGAAGTTCCGGGCAGCGTTCACTCTACCGAGTTCGCTTCGATCTTGCGGAGATGAACCTGACGAGCGTGGAATGCGTCAACATCGTGCCGACCAACGAACAATCCCGCAAGCTTCTTCGAGAGAAAATCGATCAGAGGGTGCAGGACCTGGAGGCTATGTGCTCGATCATCCGCAATCACGGAGCCGACCCGAGAGTATTTGAGCAACATTTGGGGGAGGGGCTCGCTGCGGCACGCCTTGCCTCTGAGGCCAACGACTGGACTGAGGCTGCCGTGGAGTTCGCGAGGGCCGATGCCAAGTGTGGCTTGCTGGCCGACGTGGCCTCCAAGCTCAGCGAGGCATCCTCCAAGTTGGCGGAGAAGGAAACGGGCGGGGTTCTGGTATACCCGGTGAGGGCTTGGCTTGGCGACGCCATCCAGGCCTTGAGGTCTGAGGACTGCGAGTTGGCTGGTGAGTACCTTCGCAGGATACTGGCACTCGGCGAGGAGGAGTGGCTCCTCGCGGACATGATCGGGCGAGCACACGTGGCTCTTGTTCTTGGCAATGCATCCGGACAGGATGTGAGGGAGCCGAAGGCCGAGCTTCAGAGTGTGGTTGCCCTTTTCCACGATGGCAAGTACCTCCTTTCAAGGCAGGGGCTAAACAGGATCTACGCGACGTGGCCGCAGTTCTTCGCTGTGCCGGAATCCTTCGCGGCTGGCTTTCAAGCCAGTCTCCTTGCGCTCGCATTCTACCTCGGCAAACGAAGGACGGCTCGGCAGAGTCCATGTAGGAGCGCTGGAACGGGCAACGTTTCGCCTTTGGCTCTCGGCGTCCGAATGTCATCCCGGTTTCCAGCCCACCCGGGAGGAATCGTACAGCCGCTGGAATCGCGAATGCCCTCGGGGACGGATGAACAGGAGCGCGTCCCGATTGCTGCCCTTGACTGCTTGACAACCAATCATAGCGATCATTTCATGGTGGTCGGTCTCCGAGCGTGACCAAGGAGGTTGACGAAGTGATTCTGTACGACAACGAGGCAGTGTTCCCACTGGGAATGTATGACCAGCCCAACGATCGGGCGGAATGGCAGGAATGGAAGAGGGCCGGCATCAACCTTTTGCGTTGCCACAGTGAGGAGCAGCTCGATCAGACCCACAAGAGGAAGATGATGGGATGGGTTCCGGTGCCAATCATCTGCAGGGACGCTGAGGGTGAAGCCGCACTCACCGAGAGGGTGAAGTCCCTGAGGGGTCACCCTGCCCTTGTGACCTGGGAGGCCCAGGATGAGGCGATCTGGAACGCCTGTCGCCTGGATGATGGCGTTGTGACGAACAGGATCTGGGCCCAGCCGCCTGATGTGAGGGCAATGGTGCATTCGCGTCTTGACGCACTGGTTCCCCGCCTTCGCAGGGGTTCGGCCATCGTCCGCAGTCTGAGTCCGGGCAAGAAGGTATGGCTCAACGAGGCCGCCAAGAGCGACCAGGAAACGCTGGCCAGATGCTTGCCTTGGCTTGACATCGTGGGCTACGACTACTATCCGGTCCCGGAGGATCCCTGGAGGGGACGTCAGCTTCATCTGCTGGGCGGCTACACCGACAGGTTTCGTCGAACGGCCCCATCTAGGGATGTGTGGGTCGTGGAGCAGGCCTTTTCTTGGTCGAACATCAGCAAGTCGGACGTTGGCAGATCGGACCGCATTCATGATTACAATTCGAATACATGGCCTGAGACGCCGCTCGCTGAATCCGAGAAGCACCCGACGGTCGAAGAGTGTCGCTTCATGGCGTGGATTGCGATCTCGCATGGTGCCACGGGCCTTCTCTGGTTTGGTTCGTCCACTGAGAAACGCCCCTCGCCCTTTCTTCACGGGCTAATGGAGGTTGTCGCCGAACTTGCCGCGGTTCAGCCGTTCCTGACGGCCGGAGGTGTGACAAGGATCCGGGCCACGCCGGATGGCCGGCAGTGCCCGCCTGTGCTCGGGGTTTCCACAGTTGCCAGACGCAATGGGAATGGGATTCTGCTTGCTCTCATCAACGAGGACTATTCCGATCACGACGTCAAGGTGACGGGGATGGAAGAGATCAAACCCGGCGATCTCACCCCGGTGGTCGATCCATCTGATGACCCGAAGAGTTCTTCGGATGGGTTGACGACGAAAATGCGCGGCCACGAGGTTCGGGTATACGTGACCGGCTAAGTGTGATCAACGCCCTGCGGCCGGTGTTTCATTCTCGTCCGCCAGTCTACTCCGCAACCCCCGGGCGCTCACCATGACCCATCTGGCCGTTCGGCGGGCCGGATCGGAAGGTCGGAGGCAAGCAATTATTAGCTGCTCCCCCTGCGTGTCTTGGCGAGGCTACTGCCATGCCACAGAAACGCGAGATGCACGTCATCCCCAACACCCACTGGGACCGCGAGTGGCTGTATGATTTCCAGGAGACGAGAATGCAGCTTGTCGAGCTCTTCGATAACCTCCTGGACATCCTGGACAACGAGCCCGAGTACAAATCCTTCCTGCTCGATTCACAGGTTGCGCCGGTGGAGGATTACCTTGAGGTCAGGCCCGAGAACAAGGAAAGGATCAGGAAACATGTGCAGGCGGGCAGGCTGCTCATAGGGCCGTGGTACACGTGCCCCGAGGAGTTCAACGTGAACGGCGAGTCGCTGATCCGGAATCTATTCTTCGGCCACAAGATCGCCAAGCCCTTTGGGCACGTCATGAAGATCGGCTACAGCCCCTTCTCGTACGGCCAGGCATCCCAGATGGCCCAGATATACGCCGGCTTCGGCATAGACTCGATACTGTTCTACCACGGGGTCACGCTGGACGAGGTGCCGTCGGAGTTCATCCTCGAGGGCGCGGACGGCACGCGACTTCTGGGAACGAGGATGGGTTCATTTGCCAGGTACAACTTCTTCTTCGACGTGTACCGGCCCACCGTGTACGGCAAGGTGACCCTCGAGAGGGAGTACAAGTGGAAGGAGGGAGGGCTTCCCTTCCACCTCTGCGGACCTCAGGACTACCCCAGCCACTACTTCTTCCTGGATCCCGTGAAGGGCCTTGATGAGAAGAAGCTCTCAGCCGGTCTTGCCAGCCTCAAGAAGAAGGAGATCGCCGCCTGTTCAACCAACGTCTTTGCCTACATGCTCGGTCACGACAGCTACGGCCCGGATCGCTTGGAAATGGAGCTGGTCAGGAAGGCGAAGGGCCTGGCTGTGCCGGACGCGATCTTCATGTCGAGCCTCGAGGACTACGTCGCAAGGCTGAAGGCCGAGGCCAAGGACCTCAAGGTCTTGAAGGGCGAGAGGCGCACGCCGCGCATGATCGGGCGCGCGGCCTACCTTTACCATGAGGTGACCTCGGGCAGGACCAGGACCAAGCTTGCCAATGCCAGGGCCGAGAACAGCCTCCAGCGCTGGGCGGAGCCGTTCGCGAGCTTTGCCCACGTCCTGGGCAGTCCGTATCCGGAGACGCTTCTCGACACGGCTTGGAGGTACCTCCTAAGATGCCACCCGCATGACAGCATCGCGGGCACCGGCATCGACCAGATAGAGAAGGACATGTCCTATCGCCTTGACCAGGTGGTGAACATATCGCGGGGCGTGGCGAGGAGGGCCATGCAGCAGCTTCAGTTGATGATCGACAACTCAAGCTTGCCTGAGGACGAGGTCGCGCTCACCGTCTACAACCCATCGCCGTTCGCAAGGACCGAGGTCGTGACAGCCTATGTCGATCTGCCCCTGGATTGCGGCTACCAGTCATTCTCGATCCGGGATGCGGAGACGGGCGAGAGGCTTCCCTCGCAGCCCTTCTCACGCGCCAAGGCCAACCCGGTGTTGAGGCAGCTGAACGACGCCACGGTCCAGATGCCCTCGGAGAAAGTGGGCATCCACTTCTTGGCAAGCGGGGTGCCCGGCATCGGGTACAAGTCCTTCATCGTGAAGCACGAGAAGACGGAGCCAATATCGGAGCCATCGATGGTCAAGGGACAGCGCGTGATGGAGAACGAGAATGTGCGCGCGGAGGTCCAGGATGATGGAACCCTCCGCATCACCGACAAGGCATCTGGGCAATCCTACAGTGGCCTGAACCTGTTTGTGGACGATGGCGAGGCGGGAATGGCATGGAGGCACATACCCCCGGCCTTCGACCGCGTGGTCACCAGCCGTGGGGCACTTCGCGGGGTGTCCGTGGTCGAAAGCGGGCCGGTGCTGTCTAGCTTGAGGGTCGATCTCACGATGAGGATTCCGCTGCATCTTGACGAGGCAGGATCCGACGAGGTGAAGAGGCTGGATGGCGACGGCGACAAGGCCCGCCGCAGCAGCGAGGAAAGGGAGATGGAGATATCTTCGCTGATCATCCTCCGGCGGGGGGCAAGATGGGTGGAGGTCGTCACACGGTTTGACAACCGGTGCAGGGACCACAGGCTCAGGGTCGCATTTCCCTCCCAGATTGTCGCGGAGACCTGCCATGCCGAGAGCGCCTTGGATGTTGTTGAGAGGACGATTGAGCGGGGCCCCGATACCCTCTGGGTGGGGCCCTGGAACACCTGTTCGCCCCAGCAGAGGTTCGTCGACGTATCGGATGGCAGATCGGGCCTCGCGATCCTAAACGAGGGCCTCAGGGAGTACGAGGTCTCGGAGGACGCCTCAAGGACGATCCTCGTGACGCTGGTGCGAGCCTACGAGATAGCCCTAAGCACGGTCGCTTGGAAGTGGGAGAGGCACCCGGAGATGAAGCTGTCCCAGTGCCCGGGCGAGCACGAGTTCAGGTACGCGGTTCTGCCCCACGGCGGGTTCTGGCAGGATGCTGGCGTCGGCGCGGAGGCGGAGAAGTTGAACCTTCCCATGGTGGTAGCACAGGCGGGCACACACCGTGGGTCCTTGCCCTGCAAGTTTGGCCTTCTGGAGATATCGCCCGGGACGGCGATGCTCAGTGCGGTCAAGAGAGCTGATGAGGGTGATGACCTGGTCGTGCGGGTATTCAACCCGGCCTCGACGCCCCTGGACGTGCAGCTGAAATTCCCGTATCCCGTGAGCGCCGCGACAACGACGGACCTTGATGAGAAGCCTCTGAGGAGGATTAGGCCCACGGGCCAGGTCGTACCAATCAGGCTCGAGCCCAAGAAGGTCGCAACGCTCAAGGTGGGCTGCCGGAGGCCAAAGTGACACACCCGGTCTGACGCTCGAAAGGCCCAGGCTTGGTTCGGCGCAATCAAAGAACCCTGGCCAGCTCGAGACCGAACTGGAAGCACTGGTTCAGGACCTCTTCGTCCGGGTGCCAGTTGCATTGAAGCTCGGGGAGCGCAACGGTGATCCCCGATTGTGTCAAAGCCTCCTTGATGACCTTTGTCGCCCCACCCCCCCAACCGTAGCAGCCGAAGGCGGCGCCGATCCGCCCCCTGAATCTCAGGCCCTTTAGCTCCGAGAGGAGTTCCGCGACCTGGGGTAGAACGCCGTTGTTCAGGGTGGGCGAGCCGATCACGACGGCCTTGGCCTCAAGGATTTCAGATATGACATCCGACCTGTCGGTTCTGGAAAGCATGAACAGTTTGGTCTGGATTCCCTGGCTCGCTAGCCCCTCGACTATGCGCCTTGCCATTGCCTCGGTCCCGCCCCACATCGATTCATAGGCAACCACGACCGATCGTGGGATGGCCTCCACGGTTGCCCACCTCTTGTAGGCTTCGATGATCTTCCCGGGATTTGTGCGCCACACCACTCCGTGGCTCGGCGCGATCGTCTTGATCCTGATGCCTTGCTTCTCCACCTCCGCAATCTTCTTGGTCACCAAGGCACTGAAGGGCGTCAGTATGTTCGCGTAGTACTTCCTGGCCTCCCTCATCAGCGACCACTCATCCACCTCGTCGTCGAAACGGCCGCTGCTCGCCAAGTGCTGGCCGAAGGCATCGTTCGGTATCAGGAGCTCGAGCTCGGGCACATACGTGAACATTGAGTCTGGCCAGTGGAGCATGGGCGCCTCGATGAAGCTCAGCGTATTCCTGCCCAATGACAGGCTGTCCCCCGTCCCCACGGTTCGGACGCGCCAGTCCCCGTGGAAGATGCCGCGCAACGATTTCTCCCCGTTCTTCGTGCAGACCACAGTGCCATTCTTGGCAGACTCAATGACCCTGGAGATGCAGCCCGAATGGTCCGGCTCGCCGTGGTTGGCCACGACGTAGTCTATCTTGGACGGATCCACAAGTTCCGATATCCTGGCCATCATCTCGTCGGCAAACCGTGCATGGACTGTGTCGATGAGTGCCACCTTCTCGTCCATCACAAGGTAGGCATTGTACGTGGTTCCTTCGAAGGTGGAATGATGGGCCCCGTGGAACCTCCTTACATCCCAATCGACGGCTCCAACCCAGTAGACATCTGGTGCGACCTCAACTTTCTGCAAATGCGATCCTCCTAGCTTCTGGGAGTCGAGGGGGAGGTTATAGATTTGTGCCCTCCCTCCCCCCAGCCAGCCCGCGCCAATGCGGAGGTGCCGCGCCTTGGCATGGGGTTCCAGGGGCTCGCAGTTTTCTGGTGAGGTTGAAGGATTCGGCACGGGAATATTGAAACCGATTCATTTATATAGATGAAACAGAACTATATACAACAGAAAGGGCCCCTGAAGCCTGACCGTGAGATACCGGGTTGATGTTCAGAATCACCTAGTTTTCGTCTCACCGCCTGGCCCCGGAGGAGTTTTGATGGCATCCACCATTGCAGAGGAGATTGAGACTCGGCCCCAATGCCCTGAGTGTGGGTCTACCAGGCGGTTTAGCGACCCCGGCAGGGGTGAGATCGTCTGCGGCAGCTGCGGGCTGGTTCTGGAGGAGGGGATGCTCGAGACCGGGCCGGAGTGGAGGGCATTCGACGCGGAGTCCATAAACCGCAGGCAGCGGACCGGTGCCCCGTCCACCTTGAGGTTCCACGACAAGGGGCTGTCCACGATAATCGATCCGAGGGACTATGATGCCGGCGGCTCCCCGCTGAAGCCCGAGATGGCGAGGAACATGGACAGGCTGAGGAAGTGGGATGCCAGATCCCGGACCTCCGAGTCCAAGGACAGGAACCTCGCAATCGCGCTCTTCGAGATGGACAGGATGGGAGGACAGCTCGGCATGCCCAAGAACGTGATAGAGTCCGCGGCCCTGCTGTACAGGAAGGCTCTGGACAAGGATATCCCCAAGAGCAGGTCCATAGTGCTGACCGTGGCTGCGTGTCTTTACCTCGCAGCGAGACAGTTCGGATTGCCAAGGACTTTGGAGGAGCTTGCGGAGGTTTCCGGCGCAGACCGCAGGAAGGAAGTTGGAGGGGTCGTGAGGATCCTCCAGCGCGATCTGGGTCTGAGGCTGCCGCCGTCCACGCCCCTTGACTACGTCAGGCAGTTGGCCTCCAGGCTGAGCCTGCCCGGCGAGGTGCAGGAGGATGCGGCTCGCATGTTGCGGTCCGCGATCGCCGCGGGCGTGACGTCGGGCAAGAACCCCATAGGAATCGCCGGAGCATCCATCTACTTGGCCTCCGTGAAGGCCGGGATGAAGGTCAACCAGAGCGAGGTAGCGTCCGCTTCTGGAACGACCCCGGTGACGATCAGGAACAACTGCAGGGACCTTGAGGAGATCATCCCTGTCGAGTAGGCGATCGTTCAACGATCGCCGATCACTTCCGCGAGGACTGTCAGGGCTAGAACTTCCTGTACGGCCTCACGGCCGCATCGATCGCCTGCTCGAGCTTGTCGACGAGTGGCTCGTGATCAAACTTCATAGTTCGAGAGGTGAGTTTGATCTTCACGCCCTTTCTCGCAAGGTAGCTCTTCCCCACCAGAGCGGAGTCCATGCCATCCCAAACGTCCAGGGTCCTGTTCACTAGGAACTGAGCCCTCGCGGCGTTGCCCAGGTCATCGTTCATGAATGAGTCAAAGATCGATCTCAGCAGCTCCGGGTAGGTGTTGCAGCCCTCTCCTATGACGCCGCCGGCGCCCAGGGCCAGGCTGGGCAGGAACGCGGTCTCCGCGCCGCAGACCATTGTGAAGTCCTTGTCCACGGTCGCTGCGCACATGTCGCCGAAGCTCTTCATGTCGTTTGTCGAAAACTTCATTCCTTTCAGATTCGGAAGCTCCGCAATACGCCTCAACAACTTGGGTTTGATCAAGAAGGGCGGGGGGGTCAGTCCGGGCTGGTAGATCACGATGGGGATTTGAAGAGCTTGGTTCAGCCGCTCGTAGAATCTGAATATCTTCTCATCGAGGTCCCCCGACGGGTCCAGGCCGAAGCACACCACCACGACCCCTGTCGCGCCCTTCTCCTGGGCAAACTCGCTCAGCTCGAGCGTCTGCTCGATGTACTGTTCTTCCTGCGGCCTTCCCCTCGAGAAGTCGCCCGATGAACCGACGAGGACGTACATCCCGCCAGCGGCCTCGTCGATCACGATCTCGGCCATGCGCTTGGTCTCCTCCAGACTGAAAGTGAACATCCCGCCCACGCCTGATCTCACGAAGAGCGACGTGACGGCCTTCGTCCTCTTCAGCCACTGGACGTGCGACCGGATGCCCTCCTCGTCAAGGGACCCATCTTGGTTGCAGGCCGTGAACATCGGGGTGATAACCCCCGTGAGGAACTCTGGCATTGGTTTGCCGTTCACCGCGTTCCTGATGTGCTTCGTCTGATCTTCCTCCGGCTCTGACGCCCTGTCGAACTCTATAAAATGTATTCAGTGTGAGTGAAGACGCGTGGGTGTCTATTGTGGATCTCTGCATCATCTGGGTTCTGGCGGACCAACGGCACATACATACTGTCGGGCAACTCGAGCATCCGTGCCTTCGACATTTGGCAGGATTCCTGCCCACCTACGGTCTTCGAAGGACTCGACTTCCTTGCGTCCTTTTTGACCCCGGGTTGCCCCTCAGAGCGAGATCCTTGCCATCATTGCGCGAATCGTTGCGCCCCAAACGGCCCTCGCGGAATCCCCGACGATGGCTGACGGGTCGTCAGATGCCCCTGGGTGCCCAGAAACCGGTCGATCAGCCAGGACCGGCAGAGGACGGTCAATTTAAGAAGGTGTGTTGCCGCGCCTCCCGCGTGACGAAATGGGAGGCGCTGGTCTTGGTGGCCCTGATGGCCCTGCCGCTGACCATGGCCAGAGAGCCTAGGCAGGACCCCTTAACGAAGAACATTCGCATCCTCTACCTGGGAGATGCTTGGGGGACGGTCACTCCGATATTCCAGATAGACAAGGATCCGATCTTCAGGACGTCCGGGGTCCCGGCATCGGAAACATCTGGGCCCGGGGTCAAGGAGTTGCGGAAGCTCTTGCGGATATACATGCCGAGGAGCTACTCCGATTTCACGTCCCACTACGATCTGGTGGTCCTGAGCGACACGCAGTCGGTCTTCTTCACCCACGATCAGCTCATGTGGTTCAGGAACGGCGTGGAATCCGAGGGCCTTGGGATTCTCATGGCCGGGGGCCGCGACATCCAGCAGGGCCAGTGGTCTGGGACGTCCGTGGAAGAAGCGTTGCCGGCCACGTTCATGGGAACACTGACGCACGAGATGCCCTTCAGGGCAGTTGTGGTCGATCCAAATCACGAGTTCGTCAAAGCGCTGCCTCTTGACAAGCTCCCGGTGTATCTGGGGATGAACGTCGTCTCACCGAAGGAGGGCTCCAACGTGATCCTCAGATCCCAACTTGAGGGCTATCCCGTCCTAGTCTACAGGGACTTCGGGCGCGGCGCCGGAGTGTTCCACACGCCGGACTGGACGCCCGCCTGGGGCGGGAACCTATATGCCTGGGAATACTACGGGGATTTCGTCTGTAACCTCCTCTATCTCTCGGCGGGGCTCTCCGTGCCCCAAGATCCGCTCCTGATGCATACCCTCAGGGAGCTTTTCGGGGACTATGAGGTGAGACGCGGGATGATCTTGAGCCTTGCGAACTTCATCGACGAGTTTGGAGCAAGCACGGCATCCCTCGATCGGAAGCTGGCGGAGCTCGCCGCCCCCAGGGCGCAAGCCTCGAGCCTCTACAGAGACCAGGACTACGAGGGAGCACTTGCCCTTGTCCGACAGCTGATTCGGGAAACGGACGATCTCCAGGCATTCGCACTGAAGCTGAAGGACCGGGCAATGATCTGGATATACCTCACGGAGGTCTCGGCGGTCACGGGTACCTCCCTCGTGTGCGGCGCAGTTCTCTGGCTGCTCATGGTGAAGAGAAGACTGTACAGAGAAGTCACGGTCACCAGGCTCCCAGGCACGCTCAGATGATCAATCAGCCGTTCGCCTCGCCGTCACCTGTGTAGCAGGATGGGCATGACCTCTTTGAGCAGCCCATTCAGATGGATCCTAAGGATGACGATCAACCCGGCGGATCCCATTCTGCCCGGATCCACCGCCAGGTCTATGCTCAGGAGGTCATTCTTCTTGAGGTCCTCAAGCTCGATCGTCCCGGAGCGGGGAGCTTGGTCGAGGGGCAGGGTCCCTTCCATCTGGGCGTCCTTCGCCATGGGCGCGTACTTGGTTTCGTTGCTGTTCAGCTTGATGGAAATGCTCTGTATGGCCGACGGCCAACCCGGGAACCCGGGCGATCCCCGGAAATAGCCTGAGATGTTGCCGGTCCCTTCGAAGAGCACGCCGTGAAGGAGGGGGAGATCGCCCTCGGCCCGGCTTGACCATATGCTGCTGTTCGAAAAGTCGAAGAGGACCAATCGGTACTCGTCTTCCCCCGAGACAAGATCCAGGTCCTCGACTCGGCAATCGATGTCGCTCAGGTACTTCTCGGTTAGGTTGAGGATCTCGCCAATGACGGCGACGTGCGAGGCCTTGCCCTGCAAGTCCATCCCGTCCCATGTTTGGGGCTCGGCCCCGCTCAACTCGTACGAGGTGTTCACCAACGTGACGAAGGACACGGTCAGCCGGCCTGCCGGTTTGTTGAGGAGGATTCCCAACTGGAAGCGGGCCGTCCCGCCCGTCAAGGGGAGGTAGCCCCTGCCCCTGGGGTCAATCGGGTGCTCGTTCTCGACCACGCTATAGGCAGACCGTGGCCCGCGCGCGAAGATCACGGCGCCGGCGGCCGTGGATGCAATCCCGATCATCAACAGTAGCCCGAGGAAACGCCGATCCACCGGCCATCCTCCTGTCAGCGCATCGCGAAGCAGTTGCTGATAAAGGATACCCTTGTCTGGGGCCTGCCCGTACCGTCTAGAGGCCTGCTTCCGGGCAAATGCTCACCCGGATGCACATTGGTGATGGCGGAAGGATGTCACGGGCGGGAGTCGGGAGTCGTAAGAGTTATAGGCGAATTGGGACTAGGCCGAAAGCGGTCCATGGTGCGGTTGGCCGTCGTCATACCCGTGGCATTCGTCCTCCTTCTCGCCCAGGCCTGCGTGGGCAACGAGCCAGGCAAGCCGTTGCTGATAATTTACTGTCCGACCACCCCCGAGTACGGCAGGGAATTGCAGCGTTTGGTCGAAGCCGATGGAAAGGTGGATGCGGACATCCTGCTCCTGCAAGACGCCGAGGTGTTCAGGGTGGCCGTGCATTTCCCGAATGTGAGGGCGGTGGTTGTCTCCTTGGCTCTGTCCCTGAGCCAGAGCATCGGGCCCTCGCTCGAATGGTTCTTCTCCGAGGGCGGCGGCTTGGTCGGCCTGGGCTTCGCAGGTGCAAGCATGGCGACGGGGAACGTTTCACAGAACGTGTTCCCCATTTTCGCCAACGGATACCTGTCTGGCTCCTATGATCTCGAGTCCAAGACCTACACGATGAGCCATCTCAAGGAGAATGAGGACTACATATCCGAGGGAGTCCCAAGCTTCACCGTCTCGACCCAAAAGCTCGTCTTGAGCCGAAACCTATCGACCAACGAGTATCTGCCCATGACGCCGGTTGCGGGAGCCTACAAGGTGCTCTTCCGGGAGGCGTCGACGGGAGCCCCGTCTGTGGTGAAGTACGATCACTCCGGGGTTTCGGTGACGTTTGCCTGCTTCGGCGGCGACGATTTCGCAAGGGGCTTCAACTACTACGGCCGGTTCTCCCAGACGGCCGAGTTCAAGACCCTGTTCACCAGGGCGGTGGAATGGGTGTGGTCCAACGAGCGGAAGTATGAGAAATCGTTGAACGAGTCCTCTGGCTACTTCGCGGGCCAGGAGGAGGAACTTCGCTCGCTGATGGATGGCGGCCGCAAGCTTCAGGCCCGGGCGGAGCAGAGACGGCTCGCGACCGCCATCGTGACGATCGCGCTGGCCGGCATCGCGATAGTAGTCGTCCACAGGGTTACCTTCCGGTAGGTGGTGTTGTGGCCCCGATCCCTCTGGGACCAACGGGTGTGAGCGATGTCCGGCTGATCTGATGCCCAAGTCACATTGCCCGGACCCAGCGCCCGCTGTGCGCTGACTTCAGCATGCTGTCCATGACGAGTTGGACCGCGTGGCCGTCGGACCAGTTGGGGCTTGGGCGCTTGCCCTCAAGGATGCACTCGAGGAGGTGATGGGCCTGTAGCATGAAGGCGTGGGACCAGCCCACGTTGTGGGAATCCACCACGTAGTTCCTGAATCCGCCGCTCTCCTGAGAGCAATCGTAGATGAGCAGGGAGTTGAGGTTCTCGAGATCGAAGATGATCGCCCCCTTGGTCCCGTGGATCTCGATCCTGTTCTTGTTCATGAATCCTGAGGCAACCCTGCTAACCTCGATCGTCCCGCGGGCTCCGTTCTCGAACCTGAACATGCACATGGCCAGTTCTTCGCCAAGCTCATCCCGGTTTGCCCATGTTCCATCCGGCCTGCTCCTTCCTTCTGCGAAGAGTTCGGTCGTGGCCACGAGCTCCTTCATGGGGCCCACCAGATGCAGGGCGAGGTCGATGGAGTGCGGGCCCAGGTCGAAGAGCGCCCCGGCCCCCGATGTAGCCTTGAGCACCTTCCAGCCTGCCGGGGCCTCCGGCCGCGTTAGCCATGACTGGCCGTAGAGGCCTCTGTACTGCAGTATCCTTCCCAGCCTACCCTCGGCGATCATCCTTTTGGCAAGCTGAACGGCGGGAAGCCATCTGTAGTTGAAAACCATCAGGTCCCTGATCTTGGAGCTCTCTGCCGCCGCCACCATCTTGCTCGATTGCTCCGGATTGAGGGCAAGGGGCTTCTCGCACACGACATCCTTCCCGGCCTTCGCTGCGGCGATGCAGGGCTCCATGTGCATAGAGTTCGGCAGGGCGTTGACAGCGAGATCGATGGAATCATCGTTTAGTATTCTGTCGATATCGGTGGTGGCGTACTCGTAGCCCCAGCGCCTTGCATCCTGCTCCAGAGCCTTGACATCCCGCCCGTAGATTCCGACGAACCGCGGCACGAGTTCGGTCTCGAAGAAGAGGCTGTGGTCCTTGAAAGCCTGGGTGTGGGTTCGGCCCATCCAGCTGTGGCCCAGCATGCCGATTCCAATCTGCCTCATAGACATCCCAGCTGCCAGGCCTATTGGGACCCGGCTTGGAGGGCTTGATCTGCTTTGAACTCAAAATAGGAGGCGGCCCTCCTTGCCGCCACCGGGTCATCAAAGAGTTGGTAGAACTGTTCCGACTGTTCGGGCCTTGAGCGCATGAACTGGTCAATGCGTTCCTCCGTCATGTCCGGGATCAGCCTGAGAAGCTCCCTCGAGACCGTCTTGGGCGCAAGCGGCTGGGCCAATGCCTCCAATCCGGCGTTCATGGATGGGGTGATCCGGATGTCCTGCACGAGGCTTACCTGGGAGACTCCGTGGACCAGTATGTCGAGGGGGTTCACGCCGACCTTCTTTGCCATCGCCGAGCCGTTGAGGGCCTTGTAGGTGTATACCTCCCTCACCAGCTGTCCTGGCTCGACGAGCCTTGCCTCGGCCGCTCGGTTGACGGTCTGCAGCTCCTTAAGGTGATTCTCCAGGCCTTCCGTCTTCGGCAAGTCGTCCCTCTTGGAGACCGGGGTGCCCGGAAGTCCCACCAGCGGCCTTGCCATCACGCCTCGAATCAGCCCGGCATTGGCCAGCTCCCTCAGGTTGCGGAGGTTCGCGTCCAGGCTTCTCTGTCTCTCCCCCGGCAGCCCGTAGACCAGCTCGATCGCGGGCAGAATACGGGGAAGTCCGCTTGGTCCCCTCGCCTTGCCTGATTCCCCGAGGATGTCTATGGCCTTCCTGGACTGGTCCATCGTTGCGGTGGTGTTGTTCTGGAGCTGCACATCATCGTCGAAGGTGACAACCCTCAGGTTGGGGAAGTTGCCGTCCGAGCAGTTGGCAAGTATCGCCTTCAGGATCTTGCCCGATTCCTCCGGGTCGCCAACGATCGCTCCCGGGTTGGCGTTGGCAATGTGGAGGCCCTTCAAATCGGGGGCAACCGATCTGGCCCCCTCGAGCAGTCTCTCTATCGCCGAATGATCGAGCTTCAGTTGGCCGTCCTCGGTCGGGGACGAGAAGTAGGAGAAGAAACACGGACACTCGAGCACGACATTCTCACAGCCCAGCTCCGCCAGCTTGGAGATCTCGGCCAGGACGTCCTGAACCGGCCTGTAGTCCACCGTCGTGTACCTTGTCTCGTGGCAGAAGGAGCATCCGCCCAGGGACGCGCTGGGGCATCCCCTGTACAGTTCCACCGCGCAAGATAGGAATGAAGGGTAGCCCGCGTTCTGGATAGCAAGCCCGGCCCCGTGGATGGAGTACGATGCCAAGTCCTGATTGGTTCTCTGCAGGGACTGATCCACATCGCCGATGCGCCCCTCCTCGGCCAGGAGTTCATGGGCATACTTGGAGATGTCCCCGGTAACGACCACATCGAAGCCCAGCTTTTCGTCGATCTTCCCGTTCCTCGCCAGAACATAGGGCCCGCCGAGGATCTTCGGGCAGTCAAGGTATGCGACGTAGTCGACGATGTCCTTGATCTCCGATACCTGTGCGATCTCCGCGCCGTCGGACGGCCGGAGGAAGGGTGAGGCCTCCTTCACCCCGGCGTACGCGAACACCAGGTCCGTGCCATCCAGTAGCGAGGACTTCCTCCCAGTTCGGAGGTCGTCGAGCGTGGCATAGATCACCCTGGTATTTTCGTCCCTGTCCCAACAGGCGCCTGCGACATACCTTACCTCGGGGCTCATGAACGGGGGCAGGCCAAGGCTGAACGGGAAGTCGCTGAAGCCGTCGACAACGACAACCTTGTTGACCTTCAAGCTGTTCCAACCCCTCGACCCTTCAGCATTGCCTTGAGATCTATGAAGTATACCCCCATCCCGTCCCTCAGAACGATCGGGTCGCCTCTGAGTATGGATTGCAGGTCTATCGTGTAGACGCCGTCCCTGCCGAGCCTGAGATTCTCGATGGATATCGATATCGGCTGGTCCGGGTTGGTCCTCTCCCCGAGGATCTTCCTGATTTCAGTCTCCAAACCGTTCAAGTTCTTGGGGAGCTGGCTCCTTCTCACCTCGAGCCTGGGCGTTCTGAGGTAGAGGAACAGCTTGCTCCCGCAGACGCAGCCGTCCATAAGGTTCTTGGACTCGCTCTGGTAGATCCTGCCGCACTTGACACACTGGTGCCGCATCTACTCCGTCTCCATGTACATCGAGAGTATGCCGGGGCTCCTTCTGATCTCCTTGATCAAGGCGGCGGGACCGATGACCACGATCCCCTTTCTGTGGCCCAGCGTCCTCATGAGACGGTTCTTGAATCCCTCTATCATCCCTATCTTCCTGTACTCATCCCCGGTCAGGGTGCAGAGTTCAATGCCGGGGAAATCGTCGGTTATCGCTTTCATGGTGGACTCGATGAGCATGGCCTCCTCCTCGGGGTCGAGGGTACCTTCGATCACAACAAGCCGCCCCGCCGTCACCCTCTCCAACAGGAACCTGACCTTCTCTTCCGCTCCTCTCTCACTGATGCTGGAGAAGGGGATGAAGTCGACCTTCAGTTTCATTGCATCATCACCATGTCGAAGAGGCTCTCATAGAGTTGGTCCATGTTCTGCCCGTTCTTTGCCGAGATTGCGACGAACTTCTTGTTCGGGAATGCCTTCCTGATTCTCTCCGGTGATGATGTCGGAAGGTCTATCTTGTTCGCGACGATGAGGGTCGGTATCCTCCGGGCCTCTAGGTTTCCAAGGATCGTGATGTTCACCTGGGTGTAGGGGTCGACGGTTGAGTCCATGACCACGACCACGGCATCTAGGTTCGCGAGCCACTTTATGGAGTCCAGCACGCCTTGGGTCGCTTCCTTGGCCCTCTTTTTCGCCTGCGCCTCGCTCAGGCCATACCTCATGAACTCCCTAAAGTCAACCTTGGTCTCGATCCCGGGGGTGTCGATCAGATCGACGCTGAATTTCTTCCAACCGTTGGTGACCTGCATTCTCTCCATCTTCAGGATCTCCCGCGTCTCGTGGGGGATCTCGGAGACGGGGCCCATCTCTTCGCCGACCCAGTCCTGCGTCAGCCTGTTGGCTAGCGTGGTCTTGCCGACGTTTGTTGGGCCGTAGATCCCGAGCTTCACGTCGATTTTCTTCTTCAGAAGCCTGTAGAATGCAAGTCTGAAGCTTTGGGCTATTCCCATTCGTCAACCCTCGCGGCAGGCTGTGTTCAAGCCACCCTTGGCGATGAAAAGGGCAAGCGCCCACCAAATGCTAGGCTTGGGGGACACTCGCAGACGGCCTCCTTACCCGGGGAGGAGCTTTGTTATTTAAATTTGAGGATTGCTGTAAGCATACGCAGTAATGTTCAGTGTCTGCGTGCTAACATAAATGCGGCGGCGATCCCTATTTCCTGGATTCGTCTGCCACGACGGCCCCATCCCTGAGGTATATGGTGCGTGTTGACTTGTCCTGCACCTTCGGGTCGTGCGTGGCGAAGATGACTGTGACGTTTTGTTCCTGGTTGAGGGAGAAGAGAAGGTCGATGATCTCAAGGCCTGTCTTCGTGTCCAGGTTGCCCGTAACCTCATCAGCGAAGATGATCTGGGGGGAGACAACCAGCGCCCGGGCAATGGCGACCCTCTGTTGCTCGCCGCCGCTCAGCTCCGTTGGCCGGTGGTACATTCTCTTCTCAAGGCCGACCCTCGTGAGGACCGCTTCGGACCGCTTCTTCCTTTCCTCCTCCGGAATCTTCTGGAAAACCAGCGGCAGCTCGACGTTCTCGATGGCGCTCATGATGGGAATCAGATTGTAGATCTGGAAGATGAAGCCGCAGTATTTCTGTCTGAGCTTTGACTTCTCTGCCTGGTTCATGTTGGTAGTCTCGGTGCCAACGAGCCAGACGCGTCCCTGCGAGGGCTTGTCCAGGCCGCTCATCATGTTCAGAAGGGTCGTCTTCCCGCTCCCCGAGGGGCCCATCACGCTTGTGAACTCACCCTTCTTGACCTTGAGGGTGATGTTCTGGAGCGCGTTGAACACGATCTCCCCCTTCTCCCCCTCAATGTATGTCTTGAAGAGGCCGGAGGTTTCAACGAGCGTTGCCTCTTCCATGTGGCCGGGTCCCTCCGAAGTTAATATAACTCTTTTCGTTCCCCATCCTCGAGCAAGGCGAAGGCATAGTCCTACGCGTCGGATTTCGTTGGCAGGCAGAATTCGCAGTTGCGCAGCTGAGGTGCCATCTCCTCGTGCAGCGCACAGAGGAGCCCCTTGGCCCTGATGCTCGAGCAGCAGAGGCACATGGCCTTCATGGCCTCTACCTCGCCCGGCGAGGATGCTATGACGTCGGCCGCCCGCTTGACCAGGTCATCGAATTCCTTTGATCTGAAGGCGTGGAGGTCGCGCTTGGTGGCCCTCTTCTCGGACAAATACTGGCTCACTGCGGCGTCCGTCACGCCCAATAGCTTGGCTGCCTCCTTCTGCTTCATGCGATGCTTTAGCACGAGTTCCCTTGCCATCGAAGCGCGTATCGTGGGGAGGACCGTTTTCACAACAAGTTCACATGGAGTCTTCATGTGATCGCCAAACGGAATCCGGGACCCCGAGCCGCGATTTAACTGTGTTTGGCATCCGGTGTCAGTGCCTCAAATGGGCGCTGGCTGTGAGGCACGGCGCAAGCGATTACCGTTCCCCGGACCTGCGCCGCCGCGCACACATTTATTGTCGGGCCCTGAACCGCCAGCCCTGGATGGACCTTGGCGTTTGAAGCCGTCTTCCTGGACTTCGGCGGCACACTGGCGTACAGGGAGCCGGAGGTATGGGATATATTCTCAGACGTCTGCTCGCTCAATGGCGTGAACCTGAGCCGTGCTGACATTGACAAAGGAAGGGCAATGGCCGACCGAAGCCACAGAAGCGAACAATTCCAGACGCGGGAACTCATGGAGTATTTCTGGCAGGAATGGTTCCGCCTCATCCTTGTCAACCTGGGCGTGGCGGCTGCCTCTGGTCTGTCAAGGGAGATCTACCTGCGGGTGATGGACGAGAGCAACGTTCTGCTCTATGGCGAAGTCAAGGAGTGCTTGCCGGAGATCGCGGATCTTGGCGTCGTCTTGGGAGTGGTGTCGAACTACAACTGCATGCTGGAGCAGTCCTGCATTGAGCTGGGCATAGCGGACAGCTTCCAGTTCATTCTGGCCTCCGACCTTGTGAGGTCGCACAAGCCTGATCGCGTCATCTTCGATCTGGCAGTCAAGGAGGCCGGGGTCGAAAGGGACAGATGCCTCCACATTGGCGATTCATTCGGGGCTGACTATGCGGGGGCCAAGAATGCGGGAGTGTCGGCCGTCCTCTTGGACAGACTTGGGCAGGAGAAGGCTGACTGCCCCGTCGTCAGGGATCTTTGGGGTATCTTGGATTTGGTGCGGGGCGGTCGCCGAGCCTCCGCGCGAATCGACCGGATCGATGGCGAGAAAAGGTTTTAATCGGCGGCCCGTTCTGCTGGGTGGAGGAGTGCTCTTGCCTGCGCCGAGAAACCTGAGCTACATCTATCGGGGTTTGTTCTTCATCGTTCTGTCCGTTCTCTGGGTCCTCTGGGAGCGGGGCAGCATCAAGGCCCTGCCCCAGTTGGTCGGGAGTTTCCTCGTGCTTTACGGCATTGCCGTTGTTGGCACGCATCTTCTGACGATGGGATACCGGAAACAGGAGGCTTGGCCTTGAATCCCAAGACCGGCGCATCTTTGATAGGCTTGGGCGTCTTCCTCCTGCTGCTCCTGAATGTAGGGTGGGGGGAGATCCCGGCCCTAGTGAGGGCTTATTCCGTCCTCGGCGTCGGCTTGGTGTGCTTTGGCGCGTTCGTCGCCTCCCGGAGCCTCGCGAGCACGGCAGGGGAGGCCGGTGCGGAGGTGGGATACCAGGTGGCGAGCGCCATCGGCGCTGCGATTATACTCGGGACGGTGTTTGGAGCTCTTGGAGGATCCCCGTTCTGGGGGCTGGTGGATGAGGAAGACCGCGGCAAGTATGCCGAAGCGAACGTCCAACTTGAGACCCAGGTTCTTGTCGACAAGGCCGCATCGCTGGTTATCGAAGTGGACTCGTTGGATCTCCAGATACTCGGCTGGGAAAACGCCGAGCTTGCAGTGAACGGGTCCGTCAAGGTGTTCGCAGATAGCAGCGAGCGGGCCGAAGAGAACCTGAATCAAACGAAGGTCAGCATGAGCCGCACCACCGAAGCAGGCAAGCCCACCTTCCGAATCGAGGTTTCGACTCCAGAGGCTAGGTCCATCTTTGGTCGACGGGGCTACAAGCTCAGCCTCACCGTCCGGGTTCCATTCGAGACCAGCATGGATCTGGATTGCGAATGCGGCAGCGGGCAGTACGAGGTGCAGGATCTCCGACTGGGAGAGGGCCGTCTGAAGATCACAAACGGCAACCTCAAGCTGTCAGGGGTAACGGGCGACGCGCTGAGCGCATCGACCACCAACGGCAATATCGACGGCACTCTGACCTTTGGCAGCGCGAATCTGTCCACCTTGAATGGGAATGTGGATCTGCAGATCGGCGAGGGCACCGGAGCCTACCGCGTGAAGACCACCAACGGCAATGTCAAGGTGATCCTGCCCGTAGGTGATGACATCGGGTATTCCCTGAAGGCGACTACCATCAATGGGGCGGTGGAATACACACCCGTCGGGCTTGACTACTCGCTCGACAGGAGGAACAGGAAAGAAGCCGAGACGGCCGGGTATGCGTCCAAGCTCATCCGGATTGCGGTCGAGGCAGAGACACTTAACGGCTGGGTCCGCGCTGAGGTCGAAAGCTCATAGGAACGTCCAGATGCCCGTTAGATCCCGGATCACGTTCTTCACCAACGTCTCCGTCGCCCTGCGATTCACAAGGACGGGGATCATCCCCACCGATTGCGACGGGTAGTAGTCCAGATACAGGTCATCCCCCACGAACATCACATCGGAAGGGTGAAGGGCCATGGTCCTGGCTGCATGGAGGAAGATGCGTGGGTTGGGCTTCCTCCTTCCTGCCGCGTCCGCGGAGGTTCTGACCTGTAGGAACTCCCCAAGGCCCGCCTCGTCGATCAGGTGCGGGATGTCAGTGACCATGCCATTCGTTACGGCCCCGAGCCTCAGGTCCGTCGCCTTGAGTTGCCGAAGGACGTCCACGACCTCGGGATATGGCCTTACCTGAGCCCGCTCGAACCATTCGGAGTCTATCTTGGATGCAAGGCGTTCACGCTCAGACACCACTCCCAAGCTTGTCAGGACCCTGACGTTCCACTCCTTCCAGAAGCTTGTGCCGATAAAGTCATCCTCGCAGAAGGATCGCTCCGCCCGGGATACCGCCGTGGCGATCTCCTGGCGGCTCTTGGTGATTCCCTCCTCCGACAGAAAGGATTCGATGACCTCGGCCGGATCCTTGCTCTCTATAAGAGTCCCCCCGAGATCAAACAGGATGCCGCGGATCATGGTCCCACATTCACGTTCTCTCTCTTATTCATTTCCACGGATCAGTCGATGCTCGTTGCAGAAATGCCCGCCACTCGGATGGCTATAGCTTGTTCAGCAGTCTCCTGATGTTCTCCAGGCAGACCCTCGACGCGTACTCCCCTGAGGACGAGAACTCCCTTCCCCCGGGCCTCGCAATCAGCTGCTCGTCCAGAGCCTTGGGGCGCCAGTGGGTCTCCAGCGAGACGCATCCTTTGTAGCCGTCTGCCTCTAGGGCCTTCAGCTGTCCCTGGATGTCGACCTCGCCCGTCCCTATGGGCACGCACTCGGGCTTCCCTGTCTTCCGGTTGACCACAACGTCCTTCACGTGGACGTGGACGATCCAGCGCTTCAGCGCCTCGTAGCCGACGGGATACGCTTGCTCGCGGGCATCGTCGTAGTAGGCGTTGCCCGGATCCCATATGGCCTTGACATGCTTTGAGTCAAGCTGCGAGAGGAACCGCGCGAGGTCGACGCCCGTGCCCACGAAACAGCTCTGCTCGTTCTCCACCGCCAGGGTGATGGATTCTCTCTCCGCAATCTGCGTCGGCTCTGCGAACTTCTCGACTATGCTGTCCCAATGCTTGGGCAGGCCCTCCAGTCCCCCTTTGCGCCAGAAGGTGAACCCTCTGACGATATCGGTGTCGAGTGCCCGCGCGATCTCTATGCACCTTCTGAAGATGGAGATGTGATCGCGGTACTCCTTTGGGTTGTCGATGTCGCACTTCAGGAATGGGGAGGCGATGCTTATGACACGGAGGCCGGCCCCGTCCAGATCTCTCTTCAGCTTCCTCAAGTGTTCCTCCGTCAGGTCTTGGACTTTGACGTCCCAGACGGATCTTATCTCGACTGAGTCAAGCTTGTAGTCCTTCGCGGTCCTGATCACGATGTCGAGGTCTTGGGATACTTCATCGCTGATGACGCCGAGTTTGAACGGGAACTTGCCCAAGCTCGATCCTCCGGGTGATCGCCCCCCGCCTTTCACAATATATCTGTTTCGTCACCACTGCCAGCCGAGCTTCTGCCCCGGTGACCGTGCCATCTGGGTCCGCGTGATCGTGTCAATCGTCCGCTCCAAGTCTCCGTTTCTCGGACGAGACAACCTGGACGAAATCCCACGGAGAAGCGAAAAACAGACGCGCTCAGAAGGGGTCCTTTGAGTTGCCGCTGTTCGGTGGTTTCCAGTCACGCAGCCAGTCCATGAGTTGGCTTCGGACGATGGCTGAGATGCTCAGTCCCTTTCGCCGGGCTATCAGCACGAGCTTGTCGTGGATCTCCCGGTCAACCGTTATGCAAATCCTGGCAGACCTTCTGGGCTTCCGTGTCATTGGGGACCTTTCTCCGCGGTCGGGTTCCACCACGGCCGGAAGCGGCATCTTATTAATGGCTACTATTCACGCTACTTGGTGCAGTACCCGTAGCGACCCTTGCGCTTCGTCGCTGTGTTTCTCGGCACACGTGTGAAACGGCCTCCCGATGCCTTGCGGGCATTATCTCTCCCCTGCCTATGGAGCGAGTGAGTTAGGCGGACCGTCACCTACTAGACGCCTTCGCGTCGTGACACACGTAGGTTCGCGAATGCCCCGGCTATTGGGTCCTCTGGCTGGCGGCTTGATGCTATCAGGGATATCCTCATCAGGGCTGGCTCCAGTCTGGCCCAGGTCCCGTTGCCGTGGGCGCCGTCTAGGTCCTCTTTGGGCACGGCCGTAAGATGCATCCAAGCGTCCAGCTGTTTTCCGACTCGGCGTTTCACGGCGTAGAACCCAGTCCACCATTCAAGCCTTGCGTCCACGCCTATGGCCCAATCGGGTCCTGCGATGTCGGGGCGCGTTCTGTCGGGCCAGTAGTCGCCGCCCTCCCCGAACTGATAGGTGAGTTCGGCCTTCTTGCAAAGCCGGGCGTCAAAGACCTCCACCCTCAACCCCGCCCTCGCGCTCGGCCCGAACGCCTTCAATATCCAGTCAAGTTCGAAAGCCAGATCGTCCCGAGCCTTTAGATCCTGCCAGATGGTCAGGTACTTCATCATCTCGGATGTGCGACCTTCAAAGAACACGGCCGGTGCTCCTCCGGGCCCTGCCTGCTTCTCCACCCTCGTTTCCAGCCTGCTTCGCGTGACATGCCATCCCGTGAAACCACGTCTGAAGGCGGGATTGCGCAGTGCTTTCGGACCCGAACGCACCAATTCCTTCCGCGTGGCCCGCAGCCCTTTGAATGCAGCCTTCACAGCCCCTAGGGGATCCTCACGGTGCTTGATACGCGGCTTGACCCACGGTCCCTCGATCCATGCCCTCCCGGCCTGCGTATACGCGGCCTCCAGAGAACTGGGATCGATGCCAGGTTGCGGTGCCCCCAGGCGTAGTTGCAGGTGGTCTAGGTAGGCACTGACCCTTCGTCGGTAGTAGTTCGTGAAAAGCTCGGCCACATCATCCCGTCTCTCGTAATCGTGTAGGTTCTCCGACTCCCAAAGCGACAGCATGTCCCTTGTCGCCTTCTCCCTTGCTGGATCGTAGGCAGGCGTTTTGCGTATCTTGGAGAAGAAGAACTCGAGGCTGTATGGCCTCCAGCTCCAAAGGACTCCCTCGATGGCGTCCAGACACTTCTCAAGCTTTCCCCTGTATGCTTCGAACGCCTTCCGATCCCCGGCGTCAAAGGCATAGTAGAGCCGCGATATCCATTGGTTGAAGAGGTCACCGTAGTAGCGACGGGCCATATCCACAAGGTCCCGCCAGTATAGCGTGTTGCTTCTCTGTGCCCGGGACTCCTCGAGCGCCGTGGAGATGGCGTCCCCAACATCAAGGGCGTAGGTCGCATGAACGGGCGGCACATAGTGTTCGGTGTTCGGGGTGTCAAACCCGCTGGAGGGCCTCCTCAGGAACAGCGGCTGTGTCAGGTCGCTGTCGCTGTGTATGCTGCCTGCAAGCTTGCCCAGGACCCGGGCCATCCTACGGGCTGATGGTGATCCGTACCTTCTTTCGGCGTAATCTTGGATGAACCCGTCCAGGGTGACCGATCCTGGATTCCACCAGAGCGTCATGATCAGGTCAAAGTAGAGGTCGTTGTGATGGATGACCTCTGGCACGAGGAAAATGCCCTTGCAGTGGTCTGCCTTCGGGTCCTTGTCTATGGACTGGACGGAATCGATCAGGCCCTGAAGGTCACCCCTCAGCGTGGTGTTGCCCCCGAAGCAGTGAAGGACGCCCAACGTCCAGAATCGGCCATGGTAGTAGTTGTTGATGCGGTACAGGGGCCGCTCCTCTCCCCATGTGTCGTAGATTGTGAACCTCTCCGTGTCGGTCGCCAAACAGAAGGCCTTCACCTCCTCCAGGGGCCAGAACTCCCCGGTGAAGAAGGTCCAGCTGTCGGCCAGCCACCTCCATTCCGGGTCAGCCGCGGTCATGTACTCCTGCACCGCCTTGGCGAAATCCAGCTTGATGCTGCGTTTCTCCTCGGGGGTGGCCCCGGGATAAGCCTCCGGGTAGGGCGAGGTGAAGTAGTAATGGTCGGTTCCGTACTTGGCTGCGTAAGCCTTGAGGAACTCCTCGCCCAGGGTCTTGAACATCGGGTCGGTGGGGTAGATGTGCCTGCTCCTGGGACTGGTGAGATCCCACTTCTTCATCTCGACATATCGCACGTTGGGGTTTGCGGCCGCGAACTCCGACGGGACATCGCCCATGAACGCCGGCGTTATCGTCCTCAGCCCCAGCTTCCGAGCATAGTCGTACACCTGTTTGGCTAGCCGATCCCTGAAGACGTCTGATTTGGTCAGGGGCTTGGGCGCAACGCCGTGGCGACTCAGGACCTCCCTCCAGACCAGGTCATACCCGAGGTATATGCTGATCAGGTTGTGCTTCTTCTTCACCCTGTACTCGATGTCCTGTCTCCAGTCAGGCCATGCCCAGAATTCCGAGAAACTGTACCCGCCCGGGCTGGTCATGAACCGCTCAGCGAATCTGGGATTCTCGACAAGGTGGATGCCCTCCAGCGGCAGCCGCTTCAATCTGGGCACATTGTCCGCGCTCCAGAAGAAGCCGACCCTGCAACAACGCTCAAGGTAATGGTACACGCCGTAGAGGATGCCGAGGTCGGTCTCGCCCGCAATGAGGAGCCCCCTCCCTCCCGAGCGTTTGAACCATTCGATGATGAAACCCTCGTCCCCAAGGCGTGTTCGGGGAGCATCGAAACCGGCGGTCCTGAGGGCTTGGGTGATCTCGGAGTCATTCAGAAGGCCGACGAGGACGACGTCATGGCCCCTCGCCTCCTTGGTCGAATCGGTCACCCGGACCTTGCGTCCGAGGATCCTCGAGGCATACCTTGCGAGCTCGCCTGCGGCGTAACGCGTTCGCCAACTCGCCCGTCTTGATGGAACGACGATCAGCCTTGTCGAACTGGCCCTCCTGCGCGCCATGGAGCGGTCGATCGGCATCCCTGCTCATTATGCTTTCGATGAGCGCTTCCTCTTGGCTTGGCGGCCCTTCGGAAGGCCCAGTTGGTCCAGGACATCCAGAAGTATGTCGGGATGGTCGGTGTCGATCCCGTCCACGCCCATTTCGATGCCCTCGATCATGCCCTCCCTGTTGTCTTTGGCACCAAGCGTGTCGACGAAAACCATGCCACCCGCCTCATGCACCTCATCCACCCTCTCCTTGGTCCAGTCGACGATGTTGGAGTCGATAACCTCCGCGGGCAGCGTTCTCACGATCAGGGCCGCCAGTCCGGGGAGTCGGAGCCAGGCGTCCGGGCCGGGCATCACGGCCAGATCGGGGCGAAGCCTCTTGATCTCCATCAGAGCTCCGATCCACGAGTACACAACGGTGTCTGGAATCATTCGGTGCTCATCGAGGACCTTGATGACGGAGGGCACCGGCGCTCCCTTGAGGTCCAGGTAGACTTTGATTCGGTTCCTGCACGTCTCGAGGGCTTCGTGAAAGGTGGGGATCCTGGTTCCTTTGAACTCATTGCTGAACTTCACCCCTGCGTCGAGGCCCTTGATCTGCTCCAAGGTCATCTCGCCTATCTTTCCGCGGCCGTCGGTCATCCTGTCGACCGTCCAGTCGTGGGACATGACCAGATGCCCGTCCTTGGTGGTCTGGACATCCATCTCGATGTAGTCCATCCCCATCTCGATTGCCTTCTCATAGGCGGGGATGGTGTTCTCAGGTGCGAACTTCTTCGCCCCCCGGTGGGCTATCATGAAGACCATGCCATCGTTCTCCCTTTCTCGATCATCTCGGTAAGATGGCGTAGCGGGAAGGTGCCAATTTAAAAATGACCCTCGCGAGGAGTTGGCGCTGGAGGAATTCCGTGAAGGTGGACATTGAGATCCGATCCTACGGTCTCGGCCCCGGTTCATGGCACATATACAGCGCCATGGGCACCTCCCCTGACGGGGATATCTACACCGGGGTGTGCGACTACGCTTTTGCCTTCAAACTCGCCGACAAGCCGGGAGGAGCCCACCTTGTTCGCTACGATCCTGGGGAGGACAGGATGTATGATCTGGGGGACATGCAGGACGTCACCGGTCAGCGGGACCGCGACAAGGCCTGCGCCCAGTCGAAGATCCACACGCCGATCGTCTTCAGTTGGGACAAGAAGGCTTACTTCGGCACCCACAGCGTCGAGAGGGATTTCGTTCCGCCTGAACACAAGGACAGGTTCACGGAGGGCTATCCGGGCGGCCACTGGGTCAGCTACGACCCTTCCGCGGACAAGATCGAGGATCTGGGGATCGCAGTCCCCGGGGAGTCCTTGATGGGCCTAACCGTCGACCCCAAGGGCAGGAAGCTCTGCGCAACAACCCATAAGAAGTCCATGCTCGTTGAGTATGACATTGCCGAGCGAGCGACGCACGTGAAGGGTAGCATTGGGAACTACCCAACGCGGACCGTGGCCTATCTCTCGGACGGGGCAGCCTACACATTCGACGACAAAGGCTACCTGTTGCGCTACGATCCGGGCAGGGGGGTGATCGAGAAGCTGGGACCGAGGATCCCCAACGGCGGGCGCGAGGCCGATCTGATCAGCGTCTTCGCCCTCTGCACCGACCCGGCTCGCAAGAGGCTCTACGGTCTGTCCACTCTGCTCGATCAGGGGGAAAAGATGGTTCGTCTTGGCGGATACTTCTTTGAGTACGCCATGGCATCTCGCGAGCCAGGAGAGCTCAAGGATCTGGGCAGGGCCGGCATCATGGCGGACCAGACCTCTACCTCCGAGTCCGAGCTCTACCATGCCATCACCCACGGCAAGGACGGAAAGGTCTACTACATAGCCCCCCAGATGGGCAAGCCCGCGCATCTCGTCTGCTACGACCCGAAGAAGGGCGAAAGGCGGGACTGCGGTGAGATGTGGTCCAAGCTCGAGGGGGTGTACGTATTCGCGGTCTATGCGGCGTGCACCGGGAAGGACGGGAGGCTCTACTTCGGAGGCCTGCTGAAATCCGACACGGATCCCAAGTGGGTTCACGAGGCGTCGCTGATGATCGTCGATCCCGGGCGACTATAACCTAGCGTGAGGGATCCTTGGCCCATCATGCGTGGCGTGCTCCACTCACCAGTTCGACGGCGCCTAGACCGCTGCAATGCGGAGGACGTCAGTAGCCGGGCCTTATTCTGGTGACCTCGACGGCCCTGTACATTCTTCTTCGAACCATGAGCGTCCATATCATGACGCCTCCGAGCATCGAGGCCGCGGTCACGGTCAGCCACTCGGACACGTAGACCCAGAAGAGGGCTTGATCCTTCAGGCGCACCGCATCGTTGCCTATCTCCGTCAGGGTTCCTGACACAGCCTCGACGAGGTTGATCGACCCCGTATAGTCCTGCTCGAGGTAGTGGTCCAGCGCCTCCTTCACTTCCGATTCCAGATCCGTGATCCTCTTCGAGAGGGAAAGCGTGTTGGCGCCGAACTTGTCCGCGAATTCCAGCATCGAGAGGATGCTGAGCTCCTCGGCTCGGAATGTGGAGAGCCGGGTTCTGGCATTGTGCCTGAGTTGGATGTCGCTTATCAGATCCCTGCCCAGGGAGTACAGGACAAGGTTGGTCATGAGGTCTATGGCGTAGGGGTTTGTGCCTCTGGTCTCCATGGTAAGCGCCCACCAAACCATGTTGAACTCGTCCGCGCAGACCCACGACAGCCCCCCGTTTTGCCCGGGCCTCCACGAAACCATCCACGGCAGGTCGAACGGCAACATGTCGGCCCAGGTCACCGTACCTTGGCGAGGCTGCATCCAGGCGTAGGCCTCCCCTGGCACTTTCTCCATTCCCAGCTTGATGAAGGGCGTGAAGAGAGGTTCTAGGCCCGTGCGGAATACCACGCGCCAGGGTCTATGGTAGTAGCCGTTGTAGTTCGATATGGGCAGGACATCGTTCAGTATCGTCAAACAGATGTCCCCATACGAGGGCCCGAAGGCCCACAGCGAGGGCATCCCCTCCTTCGTGGACGCCTCGTAGAGGTCCATGAACTGCCTCGAGGTGAAGTGGTCAAGGCGGGGATCGAAGACGAAATACATGTCGAACTTGGTGATGAGGACCTGTTTGGTCCGAGGAAAGTAGAGGCGATCGAGCCTCTTCCTCTCGGTCAAGCTGAGGCCGGCCTGCTGGGGGTCCGACTCGTAGGAGAAAAGCGGATCCTCCGAGAAGTAGTCTGGGAGCGGACAGATGCCCCGAAGGACCGAGCCCAGGAGGAAGCAGTTTATCCTGACATCTTCGCTAGCACCCAAGGCTGGTGCAGCTGAGACGATCACAACGATCGCCGCGGCAAGGATAACGCCCTTGTCAAACCAACCGGGATGCAAGCACCCATCCTCCCTAGCAGGCAACTACCCGTTTCCTCGCCGGTTTAAAACGATTGCGCACGCGTCCTGGATTGTTGAGGCCAGTTTCGACCGCATCACGCATGGCCAGCGATGTCCGGTGGTTGTGCGGTTTGTGTTGGTTGGGTGGTCTGTGTGGTTTGCGTTTGTGGGGTTGGTTGTGCGGTTTGTGTTGGTTGGGTGGTCTGTGTGGTTTGCGTTTGTGGGGTTGGTTGTGCGGTTTGTGCGGTTTGTGTTGGCGGGGGGTTAAGCCTGAGGTACTCCTCCC
>Ga0172366_10000289_pt1 | contig 34748 bp, 24 predicted proteins | sample LakKivSesite69cm_FD_114533 | JGI IMG/M metagenome (GOLD analysis project Ga0172366, IMG submission 114533) | Sediment microbial communities from Lake Kivu, Rwanda - Sediment site 69cm | ecosystem: Environmental > Aquatic > Freshwater > Lake > Sediment | place: Rwanda: Western Province, Lake...
AATGAATTATGGGTAAGCTATGACTATGGCGTCAGCTGGAACTATATAGAGAATTATGGCTCCAGCGGCAGATTTACAAGCGGTTGCATAAATGGGGAGATTTATAAATCCGGTGTAAATACTCAGGGAACTATATGGCGGAGTATAGATTATGGAAATAATTTTATTCCTGTCAGGGATAGTATTAAATATATCTTGGAAGTTGGTACCGAACCAGGTATAGTTTATGGTATTGGCGGCATTGCCGGGGTGAGGTATTACTTTCATTGTAGTGATGATTACGGCAATACTTTTACCGATATCCCCATTGATACCTCAGTTGCATTTTATTCCATTGAAGGCAACTACCCTGAGATTCACAGAGGCACCGGGCCGGGCGAAATATATCTGGTATCCTGGTGGCTTTACGCAAAATACCGCATCTATCACAGCACCGATACCGGGCAAAACTTTGTTTTAAAATACGAATCCAATGATATCAATTTATCTTCCTGGGGAGTTCAGTACACCGCCGGACGGGAACCGGGTACTTTTTATGTCATAAGAAGTACAGCCGACCCAACGGGTTCTCATGTGTTACTATATATTGATTTCAGCACGGATTATGGAGAAACGTTCACCACCTATTTTCATGATTTGGGCGATTTTGTGGGGATAAATGATGATAGCATCAAAAAGAGATTAGAAGTATCTCAAAATGTGCCGAATCCTTTTAAAGAAAGCACCGTCATTATTTTCCGTGTTCCTGTGGCCGCCCAGGTTTCGGTGAAAGTTTATAACCTCCTGGGTGCCCTGGTGGCGGTACCTTATGATGATTATACTGAATCAGGCGAACACCGGTTTACTTTTACACCACAGGATCTACCGGAAGGAATTTATTATTGCGCCCTTGAGGTAAACAATGAGCGGAAAGATGTGAAGAAGATGATCCTGCTGAAATGAGCGGGAGCGCTCAAGGTGCATCTTCGCCACTCCGGATGGGACTCCATCCACTCAAACGGATAACGGAAAAAAGATTTTACTATGCATGTGGATGGAGTCCCATTTTCACATCCAATGATCAGCCCCTGTCCCCTGATCCCTTCCCCCAACATGGGGGAAGGATTGGGTAGGGGGCTGTGCGGCCTGCAACCCGCAATCCCGCCTTCGCCTGTTATTTTTTCAAATAAAATTAGCAAGTGCACATTGCCCATCATGACGGGAACCATTAATTTTATATTTTAGCAATCCGGCCGGCCCGATGTTACGATCATTTGACCACCATTTCCATGACCCATTACATTAAAAAACTCATCGAACAGGGCGAGCACCAGCAGCTGGATTTCAAGTTTGAGATCGCCGACTCGCGCAAGATCGCGCGCAGCCTGGTGGCTTTTGCCAACACCGACGGCGGCACGCTGCTCGTCGGCGTGAAGGATAACGGCGCCATCGCAGGCGTCCGCTCCGACGAAGAGCTTTTCATGGTCGAAGCCGCCGCCAACCTTTACAGCAAACCGCCGGTGCTCTTCACCACCAAGGAGTGGGAACTGGAAGGTAAGACCGTCGTGGAGGTGACAATACCTAAAAGCCATACCCTGCCGCATTATGCCCAGGATAAAGACGGCCGGTGGTTTGTCTACATCCGCGTAAAAGACCAGAATCTTCTCGCTAACTCAGTGTTATTGAAAGTGTGGGAGAAACAGAAGCAAAAGCAGGGTGTCGTCCTGCGTTACTCCGACAAGGAACGGTGGCTGCTTGACTATCTCGGGAAAAAAGGATCCATCACCCTGTCGGCATTCTGCCGCCAGGCCAAAGTATCACGGAAAAAAGGGGAGACCATACTGGTCAACCTCGTCGTGCTGAAGATCGTTGAGATGATCGTCACCGAAAAAGGCACATTTTACAGGATAACGAATGCCGGTGAGCCATAAGGCATCGGCAAGGTGTTGTTATCGCCGCTGATGCTTTTTCCCTTCTAACAATCCCTTTACGGCCACGATGGCCTTTTTTATCCTGTCGTCCCCTTCACCTCTGATGATGGTATAATTCAGATGACGGTCTTTCAGCTCGTTTTCATAGAGCGAAAAAAGCAACTCCCTTAGATGGGGGTGCTCACGCTGGGGATCATAGCTCCAGGGAAGATCGATATCGGGCAGCAGATACAGATCGTAGATATGATGGTTGACCTTGTCGAGGATCCAGGGCGGGCAGCTCTTGTATTTGAACTCACACCAGATTTTCAGCACGATAAAATCGGTGTCGCAGAAAAGAAGGCCGTTGGCTACGGCGGCCATCGCTTCTTCACGCTTATACTGTTCTTTGGCAATCTCAATGATATCGTTCAAATCATAGGGCCTTTCAAGATGATCAATATAATCCCTGGCATACTCCGGCACCCACACCGTGTGATAGTGGTCGGCCAGGCGCTGTGCCAGTGTCGACTTGCCTGTCGATTCAGGTCCGGTGATGGCCACACGCCGTATCATGCTCCCGCCTTCCTGGCCTTTTCAATGGTTTTCCTGCGCCATTCGATGAATCCCATCACGGCGATGATGAGAAAGACAATATATTGCACGCTGGTGAAAACCAATCCTTTCGATGCGTACAGCGGAATACAGATGACATCACCGACGATCCATCCGATCCAGTTTTCCACTTTCTTGCGGGCCATAAGCCACATAGCCACGATGAAAATGGAGGTGGTCAGGGCATCCAGGTTGGGCACCGTGCTGTCGGTGAAATACATGAGGATATAACGCAGCAGCACGAAGAATACGGCTAAGGCTATCACGTTGATGATGTGATAGGTGAGGTTGCACCACGTGATGGCCAGAACCTGCCTGTCGGTATCCTTGTGAGTCCAGCTGTACCACCCGTAAACGCTCATGATGAAATAGAAGAAATTGATGCCCATCAGAGCATACAGCCCCGCCTTAAAGCTGAGGTAGACATAGATGAGCACATTGATGATGCCGGTGGGATAGACCAGAATATTCTCTTTCCTGGCAAACCACACGCTCAGGATGCCGAAGATAACGGCGATGATTTCCACCCAGGAGGTGTGGAGGGTGTTTTGATAGAGTTGTTCAAACATGGCAGGAAAAATAACTCCGTCATGGCTGTCAGGCCGGTCTTATTTTTACTTCCGACCGGGCATTCAGAAAGATACCTGTGAATTTATTTTGAAAATACAAAGAACCTTTCTATATTTGAGAACAAAATTACAATTTATAGCGAATGGTGATATTCACTTAAACAGCTCAGGCTATGAAAAAAACATGTTCCTATCTGATGATCCTTGCGTCGGTGGCTTTTCTTCTCAGCGGGTGCCTCACATGCGAAAAGAAAGAATATTCCTTTGAGATGACAGGTAAGAATTCAGGTAAGCTCACTATCCGGTTTATCAACATCATGTCGGTGATGGATGAAGGCAATGACGTGTCCTCTGAAGATTTCGACGAATTGATCAACACATACCTGTATGGTGATCAGCTGGAAAATGATTTTCCGGAAGCTACCGACATTCAAAAAAAGTTGTATGAGGAAAATGGCATGTTGTGTGCCGAGGTGACCATGCAATTCGACCATCTTGATGCCGTGAGGCTGTTTCAATATGACCGCAAGAGCCCTGTCATGTACTCGTTATGCAGTGCCTGGGAGAATGAGACCTTCCTCGATGCCAACGGCACATATGGTGGCGAGGTCATGCCCGTGGTGTTTTGGCCGGAAGGTACGACGACCCTGAGCCTCACCACACAGGTCACCATCCCCGACGAATCCTGTGTGAGTCTCATAGAGCAATACAATAACTGGAAGAACGAATAGGATCACCGGTGGCGGACGTTCGGCGGCCCCTGTTCCCTGATCTTCTGCAGCAGCACCCGCTGGAAGTCCTTATCGGCCTGGAAAAGAAGCACGACTTTTTTGATGGGTAACACGCTTTTGTATTTGATGTAATATTCCTTTTCCAGATCGAGCAAACGCTGCTCCTGGATGATCTGATCATCGGCGATCCTGGACGCTTCGTCATCGGTCAGGGTGTCAATATCGATATCATGCAGGTCAGCCTCTTTGCGGAATTCTCTTTTTATGGCTTCCTTTTTCGATTCGTATTCATTATACACGGGCCAGAACTTCTGGGCTTCCTCGGGGGTGAGGTTAAGACGGGTGGTGATAAAAGCTATCTTCTGAGCCCTGATCTCCTCCCTTTTCTTTTGAAAATCACGGTCATGCTGGGCGGATAATAAACCTGTCGCGCCCGTTAACAGGATGGCGATGAGGCCTGCCTTTAACAGGTTATGATATGTGTTCGTCATTGTAGGGAATATTTGGGTTAATATTAAAGATCTGTGTTTACGGCTCAGAGATCATAGATCAGATCTTCATTGTTATAATCCTTCACCAGGTAGTTGATGATATCCTCACCGGTGAGGCTGTCGCCGGGGACTGACGGAACGAAGGAGGTCATCTCATGTGCCAGCGTTTCCATCAGAATGGCATCATCAAAGTTGATGACCTGCCGGCCGTTCTCGTCAAACACCAGATCCCAGGTGGTCATGCCGGCCGACGACATGTTAAACGTTCTCTTTGACGACAATAACCAGTAAACGGCAGCTGCCAGGAACAGTAAGATAACGGCTGCCACGGCCAGACGTGCCGGCGCGAGCTGCAAATGCCGGTGTTGACGCCGTGTTGTGGGACGCCCCTGATGAATCTTGTCAAGGATGATGCGCGGCAGCGTGTCAAAATAACCTTCGGGCGTAATGAAAGGATTCACATCCTTCAATCTGGAAAGCAAAGACTGCTTATCATGATCAGATTCCTGGGGATCTATTTTTCTGATTTTTGTCATTTTATATTATAAGAGTGAAAAATCGCCTTAAGGTTTAATGGTTCATAATGTATTTCTCTATTTTTTTCGCCGCATGGTGATAGGATGCTTTAAGAGCTCCCGCCGATGTCTTCAGTATCGCTGACATCTCCTCATAGGGCAGCTCATCATAATACCTCATCGTGAAGACGATGCGCTGTTTCAGCGGCAATGTCAGGATAGCCTGATGGAGTGTGGTTTGCACCTCATCACCGCTGAAGTACGGATCATCATGAAGCGATTGCGCCAGATCGCTTTCAACGTCACCCAGGGGCAGGAGAAAGCGGGTGCGTTTATGTTTCAGGAAGCTGATGGCCTCATTGGTGGCAATGCTGTAAATCCACGTGAACAGTCGCGACTGCTCCCTGAAACGGTCTAAGTTCTCCCAGATCTTCAGAAAGACATTCTGAACAAGATCGTTCGTATCGTCATGGTCGATGACCAACCTCCTGATATGCCAGTACACGGGTTTCTGGTAGGTGTTCACCAGAAGCTCGAAACCGGAGTGCCTGGTGACCTCATCACGGAACAAATCCAAAATCTCCTTGTCGGGCCGGTCGGAAGTCACAGGTGTTGAAAATCAATTGGAATAAAGATTGACGGTGGTGCTTACACCGGATTCAATCTTAAAAGTTTTTTCAATTGTATAAAATGAATGGTTGAGGTATTTGGAACGGAATACAACAGCATAGGTCCCCGGCTGAAGCATTAGCGATTCCTGCAATGTGTTTTCACGCAGGTCATAGATCCATTGCATCCGGTTATTTATTTTTGAATAAAGGCTGCCGTAACCGTACACCGATTTCTGGATGATGACAATGCCCGGCGACGGTATTTCGACGGTGGTGGTGTGACTCTGGCTGATGTCGACATCCGGTACCATGATGCGTGGCAGGCACAGAATCTCCAGGTCGTATTTACCAGTGAGGTATTTGGCTGTGGTCCCGAAAGGCTGTACATTGAGGGTCTCCATCTTGCCGTTCTGCCGTATGATACAGTTCAGGTCGCGCAGCGTCAGGTCGTTGTTTCCTACCTTCAGCCGGAGGTAACCCTGGGGTGTGCTGATCGGGATGATGGTGTGCTGCCCCGGTGTCAGCCTCAGACTGTCGGCCCTCACCGGTGGCAGGGTGTGAACCACGATGTCGTAAGTGATCAGCGGATCGATGAGGATGGTGTCAGGTAATCCCTTGTTGTTCAAAGTATGTATGAAATTGTACTTGACGGCACCCGTGAGGTTGTCATAGAAGGTCATGTTGACATTGGTCTCGGTGGGATTACCGTCGGCATCGAGAAGGTTGACCTGGGCTGTCGTCGAATTAAGGGCCTGTGAGATGACCACTTTTAAAACCGTCTGGAAGTTGTGTTCGGTGGAGGCATCGAAATAATTCCCGACGCATTCAAAGTCGGCCCTGAAATCACGCCCTATGCCTATGATGAATGGCTTGAGCATGATCCCTTTTTGCTGGAGTGCCCTCGACACGGCGCAGGGATCGCCACCGCACTCTTCATCGCCGTCGGTGATCAGAACAATGATGTTGCGGCAGTTTTCGCAGGGCGTGAAGTCCTTCTCTGTCTGTTCCAGAGAATAAGCGATCGGCGTGGTGCCGCGGGGCACCAGATTTTTGAGGATGCTTTCAATGCGTGAGATATTATTCTTACCGATCGGAACTTCCAGCCGGGTGTCGTTGCAATCTTGCGGCGGCACGGGTTTCTGGTGCCCATAAACACGCAGGCCCATCTCCAGGTTGGGAACACCCCGCAAGCTGTCAAGCATGCGCGCCAGCAGATCGCGGGCAATGTTGAACTTGATGCCGCTTTGCCATTGCCCTCCCATGCTTTGAGAAGCATCGAAGACAAACAGGATACGCGTGGTCGGCGGAATAGCCTCTTTCTCACCCTTGTTTTGGGAAAAACCTGCCCCAGGGCTCATCAGAAAAAGAGAGGTGATGACCGCCGGCACGAGGCTACGTAAAATACCATATGAATGCGCGCTGATAATGTCGGTTGATATATGACCCTGATGTCTGTTTAACGTAATATAATGAATGATAGTGTTCAAAAATAACGAAAAAATGATGATATTCCTGTTGAAATGTGCTGATTTGATAAAAGAGATAATATCCGGTGGTGTTGTCGTACCTTTTATTACTTTTGAAGCTTTCAACTGTTTTTACGTTTCATGAAAAAAAATATCCTGCTCCTCTTTTTTTCATTGCTATGTTTTTTTACCTGTCACGGATTGAGGTTATATGCGCAGCCCCGCCAAATCCTTTATGGATTTGACAGGCATGTGGATAACCGGTGGGTCGATTCGGTATTGCGGACCCTGACGCCCGAGGAGAGGATTGCACAGCTTTTTTCAGTCAGGGCTTATTCAAGGGGGGACAGGGATGAGATGAAAAAGATCGGCGACCTGCTGAACAGATACGCTATCGGAGGGCTGACCTTTTTCCAGGGCGGGCCGGTGCGGCAGGTGCTACTCACCAATTATTACCAGAGACTGGCCAAAGTGCCCCTGCTGATATCCATTGATGCCGAATGGGGCTTGGGCATGCGGCTCGACAGCACCTGGTCGTTTCCCTGGCAGATGACGTTGGGAGCCGCCGCTGATGATTCGCTCGTATACAGAATGGCCGGTGAGATCGCCAGGCAGTGCAAACGCCTGGGCATACAAATGAACCTCGCCCCGGTGGTCGATATCAACAGCAATCCGGCAAATCCGGTGATCGGTTACCGGTCGTTCGGTGAAGACAAACACCGTGTGGCGGCCCTGGGCCTTCAGTATATGCGTGGCTTGCAGGACCATGGTGTCATCGCCGTGGCCAAACATTTTCCAGGCCATGGCGACACGGGCGAGGACTCGCACTATACACTGCCTGTCATCACCCATTCCGGCGACAGGCTGGATAGTGTCGAGCTGGTGCCCTTCCGCCGTCTGATACAAAATGGTGTCGGTGGCGTCATGACCGCCCACCTGTTCGTGCCCGCATATGACTCCTCACCGAACGTCGCCGCCACACTGTCACCCTCCGTGGTGACAACACTGCTGCACAACTCGCTCGGCTTCAACGGACTGACCATCACCGATGCCTTAGATATGAAAGGGGTCACCGGATATTTTGCGCCGGGCGACATTGAAATAAGGGCTTTCCTTGCCGGCAATGACATTCTGTTGCTGCCGCAGGATGTGCCTAAGGCTGTCCGCCGTTTTAAACAGGCTGTCAACGATGGGATCATCAGCCAGTCAGATATTGATGCGCGGTGCCGCAAGATCCTGACATATAAATACCTCGCCGGTCTGAGTCATTATAAGCCGGCCGACACCGCTCATGTCATACGCGATCTCGACAGGGGCGAGGCCAGGCTGATCACACGTCAGATCTTTGAGAAGGCCGTCACACTGGTCCGCAACGACGGTGACCTGATCCCGCTGAAACTTAACGACACACTGCACATAGCCACGCTCTCCCTGGGTACGGACGGAACGACACCTTTTCAGGATATGTCGGACAATTTCGCCGCCACCGCTCATTTTTACCATCCCTATGAAGGTCTGGACAGCTTGGCCGACAGCCTTCTGAATGCATTGAAACCATATAACCTGATCATCATTTCACTTCATGGTCTCTCTTACCGGCCACAGATGAACTACGGCATGACACCGGAGTTACTGTCCCTGCTGTCACGTCTTCAGGAACAAAAAAGCGTCATCCTCGATGTTTTTGGCAGCCCTTATGCACTGGCGTGGCTGGACAGCCTGCGGCATGCCGCGGCTATCCTGGTCTCCTACCAGGATACCCCTGACGCACAGGAGGTATCGGCACAGATCATCTTCGGCAGCTTGCCGGCCCGGGGTCATCTGCCGGTGACAGGCTCCGGTGCGTTCCCTTTGAACAGCGGTATCGTGACACGTGAAACCGGAAAACTGGCCTATGTGATCCCTGATGAAGCGGGAGTCAGCCGGGAGGACCTGTATGGTATCGACAGCCTCATCAACAGGTGCATGGCCGATTCCGTTTTTCCCGGGTGCCAGGTGATGGCCGCGAAAGACGGAAAGGTCTTTTACCAGCGATCGTTCGGGTACCACCGCTACGATCGCTCCCGGCCGGTGAAGAACACGGACCTTTATGATCTGGCATCAATAACCAAAGTGGCCGCCACAACGCTGGCCGTGATGAAACTGTACGACGAAGGCCGGATAGACTTGGACAAGACACTATCGGATTACCTGCCTTTTATCAGGGGCACCGATAAGGAGGCGATCCTTCTGCGTGACATAATGACCCATCAGGCCCGCCTGAAAGCCTGGATACCGTTTTACCAGGAGGTGGTGCATGACGGCATACCCGACACGAATGTTTTCAGCCATGCCGTTTCCGTGCGCTTTCCTTACAGAGTGGCCGAAAGTCTTTACATCCGGCGTGATTACCCTGATATCCTTTATGACACTATCGTTGTCTCCCCTCTGATAAAGCAGAAAAAATACCTTTACAGCGACCTGGGCTTTTATTTCCTCAAACGCATCATCGAAGACATTACCAACAAGCCGCTCGAAAATTACGTTGAGAGAAATTTTTACCGTCCGCTGGGACTCACTACCATGTGTTTCAGACCTCTGGAGCACACAATCCGTGACGACATTGTTCCGACGGAGATGGATACCGTGTTCCGGCACCAGCTTCTGTGGGGCGACGTCCATGATCCCGGCGCAGCCATGCTGGGCGGCGTGTCGGGTCACGCCGGTCTCTTCTCCGATGCGAACGACCTGATGGTGATCATGCAGATGCTGTTGCAGCACGGTCGTTATGCCGGAAAGCAATACATCGACAGCGCGACGGTGGCCGGGTTCACACGGCGCCAGTTTCCCGGGAACGGCAACCGGCGGGGACTGGGCTTCGACAAACCCGACCCGTTGCTGAAAGACAAAGGCCCTGCCTGCACCCTGGCCTCACCGGAAAGCTTCGGACACACCGGCTTCACAGGGACATACATATGGGCCGATCCCGTCAACGACCTTATATTCGTCTTCCTCTCCAACCGGGTGCACCCGTCATCACTCAATAATAAGTTGATCGACAGAGATATCAGGACCACGTTACAGAAAATGTTCTATGAAGCATTGAAGAAAGGCGGGAAACACCCCGCTTTATGACAGGGCTGTCATTCTTTCTCGCTGAGGAGCGGGACGAAACGGAACAGGCCATGTTCCTCGGTCTTGTATTCATCCTCCGATAATTTGATGACACGGGTCATGACCTGAACATCACCGCCGCCAAGAGGCAGTACAAGCATTCCCCCGACCTTCATTTGCTCCTTAAGAGTCGCGGGTATGACCGGTGCGGCGGCGGTGACCAGTATCTTATCGAAGGGAGCGAAGGCAGGCAGTCCCTTGTATCCGTCACCGTAAAACACTTTGATGGTGTTGTAGCCCATCTCGGCCAGGAGGCTTTTCGACTTCTGGTAAAGGCTTTTTATACGTTCGACGGTGAACACCTTGGCGCCAAGAAGTGAAAGGATGCAGGCCTGGTATCCTGAGCCTGTGCCTATCTCCAGGACTTTGTCGCCTTTTTCAATCTGCAGAAGCTCTGTCTGATAAGCTACCGTATAAGGTTGTGAGATCGTTTGGCCGGCACCGATAGGGAAAGGCTTATCCTCATAAGCATATTTCAGAAAAGACGAATCGAAGAAGAAATGCCGCGGGACATCCTCCATGGCTTTCAGCACCTTCTCGTCCCTGATGCCCTTGTAACGTATACCGTCAATAAGCTGTTTACGGAGCCCTTTGTGCTTGTATGAATCGATCATTTCCAAATGACCAGAGGAATAACAGGATAATAAAATTCATACGAAATTACTAATTTCGTCCGTCCAAATTTTTACATTTGCTAAAATTTTAGGTCATGTTGAAGATAGGTGTGCTGGGAGCCGGTCATCTGGGCAAGATACATATCAGATGCATTCGCGAGATCGATGACTATTTCCTGGCCGGATTCTATGATCCCGATCACCTGACGACGGAACAGGTCAAAAACGAATTTGGCCTGGTGAATTTCCATTCCGTCAGCGATTTGATCGAAGCGGTGGATGTCGTGGATATCGTCACACCGACGGTGTCGCATTTCAGCTGTTCTTCCATGGCTTTGAAAAGGTCCAAGCATGTCTTCATTGAGAAGCCTGTGGTGGCTACGCCTGCCGAGGCCAAGGAGCTGATCAAGATAGCCGAGGAAGCCCATGTGAAGGTGCAGGTCGGTCATGTCGAGCGTTTCAATCCAGCCTTTATGGCGGTGCGTCCATACCTGCATCAACCCATGTTCATCGAGGCACACCGCCTCGCCCAGTTTAATCCGCGCGGTACCGACGTGCCCGTCATCCTTGATCTGATGATACATGATATTGACATCGTGCTGAGCGTGGTCAATTCGAACCTGAAAAAAATTAACGCCAGCGGAGTGGGCGTCGTCAGTGACATACCCGACATCGCCAACGCCAGACTGGAATTCGACAACGGCTGCGTCGCCAACCTCACGGCAAGCCGCATTTCCATGAAGAACATGAGGAAATCACGGTTCTTTCAGAAAGATGCGTACATCGCCGTGGACTTCCTCGAGAAATCGCTCGAGATCATTCGCCTGAAAGATGTGACACACGGGAAAACGGATCCTCTGTCGATGATCATCGACCTGGGTGGCGGCAAAGGTAAAAAGGAGATCTATTTTGAGAAACCAGAGATAAAACATGTGAATGCCATCAAGCTCGAGCTCGAATCCTTCGCTCAGGCCATCATCCACAACACGGTGCCGCCGGTGACCATCTTCGACGGTTACAGGGCCATAGAGGTGGCCTATCAGATCATGGACAAGATACAAATGGCTCCCGGGAATCTCTGACAGGGATATGAAGGTCGACATTTAATTAATACGGCCATGCCCGGCAATATAAAACGTCGTTTTCCGTTTAATTTCAGCAGTCGATTCAGGTCATTGGTCAGGTTTTTATAATGATAGGCAGAAGTCTACACATTTTCTTCATTTTTATCTTTTTCTCTTCTTTGTTCTTCTTTTCCTGTTGCAAGAACGATGATAAATATCTCGTCCCCTGCTATATCCGCATCGACACCATCCGGCTTACCGTCAATCCGGCGCTGGCATCACAGGAAGGCTCCTTGTCGGGTAACATCGTCGATGCCTGGGTGTATGTGGATAATGATCTGATAGGTGCCTTTGAGCTGCCGGCCCGTTTTCCTGTCCTCAAGGAAGGCCCCCATACTTTGACGGTGCGTGCCGGCATTAAGGTCGATGGCATCGCCGGCAGCCGCGCCGATTATCCTTTCTATACGTCGTATGCCAGGGATGTTACCCTGGTCAGGGACAGCGTCATCACCGTCTCCCCGGTGGTGCAGTACAAGGACAACACCATCTTTGACTGGATGGAGGATTTTGAGAACGGCCACTCCTCGCTGGTTAAAAGCAGCCGCAGCGATACGTCGGTGCTGGTGACCTCCGATCCTGCCCTGGTGTTCGAGGGCAATTACTCAGGCATTGTGCACCTCGATGACATGCACACATTCTTTGAGGCGTTGACGCAGGAAGCCTATGATCTGCCTCAGGATGGCAGCAAGGTGTACCTCGAGATGAACTTTAAGACAGGCATTCCCTTTACGGCGGGTGTCTTCGCCAATGAGTACGACCAGTCGGTGCAGCAGGCCGTCTGCATATTAAATCCGGCACAACAATGGAAAAAGATCTATATCGACCTGACCAACGCGGTCGATCTGTATTATAATTCGGCACTGGATTACAATGTTTTCATCGGGGCTTTATATGATGGAACGGTGAATGACCCGGTTATCCTCATTGATAACTTGAAATTATTGCATTGACCCATGACACGGAAAAATAAACATAAACAGGTCGCAAAATACATCATTGCCGACATTGTGGCTGCCGCCCTGGCCTGGAGCCTGTTCTTTCTTTACAGGAAGTATAAGCTCGACCACCAGATATTCTATAACCTTGAACAGATTTTCTCCGACGTCAATTTTTATTATGGCGTCATGATCGTACCCGTTTTCTGGCTGATTCTTTACGTTCTCGTCGGAACATATAAGGATATTTTCCGTAAAGCCAGGTTGCGTGAGCTGGGTCAGACATTGCTCATCACTCTCATCGGGGTCGTCTTCATCTTCTTTGCCCTCATCCTCGACGATGTCGTTATCTCATATAAGACCTATTACCAGTCGTTTCTTGTGCTTTACGGGCTGCATTTTTCGTTCACCTATGCCTTCAGGCTTATCCTCACTACGGTGACGGTAAAAAAGATTCACCGCCGGCTTATTGGATTCAACACCATCATCATAGGAAGCAACGGCAACGCAGTGGATATTTACAAAGAGATCGAGGGCCAGGTGAAATCGAGTGGCAACAAGTTCGTCGGTTTTGTCAGCGTGCTCGATGACCATGACTATAAGCTCGGTGAGTTCCTGCCATACCTGGGTCCTTATAAGGATTTACGCCGGATCATTCAGAACCATGAAATCGAAGAGGTGATCATCGCCGTAGAGGAGACGGAACATAAGATCGTCCAGCAGATCATCACCGACCTGGAGGATATGCCGCTGGTCATCAAGGTGATCCCCGACATGCAGGACATCATCATGGGCGTCGTCAAGATATCCTCCATCTTCGGCGCCGCCCTCATTCAGATCACGGCGGAGCTGATGCCGCCCTGGCAACAGTCGGTGAAGAGAATTTTCGATATCGTCGTGTCGCTCGCCGCCATGACCCTTCTGATACCCTTTTATGTGATCACGGCGATCGGCGTGAGGTTGTCATCACCGGGTCCGGTCATTTATTCCCAGGAGCGCATAGGCCTGCACGGCAAGCCGTTTAAAATGCATAAGTTCCGTTCGATGTACCATAATGCGGAAAATGGCACACCCATGCTGTCATCCAGCAATGACACGCGCGTCACCCCCTTCGGTAAGTTCATCAGGAAAGTGAGGCTCGATGAGATCCCTCAGTTTTATTCCGTGCTGGTGGGCGACATGAGCATCGTCGGGCCACGACCCGAACGCCAGTATTTTATCGACCAGATCGTGAAGATAGCCCCTCACTATAAGATGCTTCACAAGGTCAAACCCGGCATCACCTCATGGGGCCAGGTCAAATACGGTTATGCTGAAAATGTGGAGCAGATGGTCGAACGCCTTAAATTCGACCTCCTTTACATCGAGAACATGTCCTTAGCCATGGACTTGAAAATATTGATATACACCATCCTTATCGTCATCCAGGGACGAGGGAAGTAACATCTTTTATGTTCCACCTTTAACCGACCTCCGTCCAGTCGTCAGTCGTCAGTCGTCAGTCGGGTGAGGATGAGCTGATTAGTCTTTGCTTGCGCACGTTTGCAACGCGTGCCGGAACAAGAGATGATGTTCGGATTGATATGTTTCTTTTAACCACTGAGGGCACAGAGGAGGCCCAGAGGGCGCAGAGGAAAATAAATAAATTTTTTAATCCTCAGTGAACCTCCGTTTTTCCCCAGTGTCCCTCCGTGGTTAAATAAAACCTTTCTCTTCCCAATTTTCAACACACATTAACGAACATTCAATGATTTGCCCCTATCCCCCTGATTCCTTCCCCAACATGGGAGAAGGAGTGGGGTAGGGGGGCTGTACAGCTCGCAGCTTATCTCACAGCTCCCCCTTCTCAATCATCTGCACGATCATCTCAATATCCCTGTCCTCGCCTGTGGGATCGTATCTAACCTTCAGGTTGTACCCGAATATCCGCGCCAGCGATTGCCAGAAAAAAGCGACAAACTGTCCCCGCAGTTCCCCGACCAGTTCATAGGAGGAAGAGCCGGTCTCGCGGTCTACCAGCTTGATGAGTATGGTGCCCTGCGTAAAATTAAGATCTTTTATCTCATCACCATAGCGGTCCATCAGCTCCTGTTCAGCCTGCCTGAGGATGCGTTTTTTTTCCTTTTCGTCGGTGACCCCTGCCAGCTCCGTGCTGTACTCCTCCAGCTTCTCCCTGGCGATCACGGCATAGGGGTAAACCTTTATCACATTGCGCACCAGACGGCCGTAACGCCTCTCGGCACGGCCATTTCTATAGTAGGCTTTGCCGATGACGTTAAGCTGGGGTAAGTTGATGATGTAAAGGGTGTCGCCATTGACGTCTATGATCATGGCCGGAGCGGAACGGGGCTCCTGCGAAAAAACGGTGACGGCACAGCAGGAAAATAAAACCGTAACGAGGAAAGTTTTCATTCTGCTATCCCCATGGGGATGATTAGGCAACTTTCAGCCGGGCCACATTCGTTTTGCGCATCTTCTCTTCGGCATAGTCAACGGTAATATGAACGGCTTTAACCGAATTGTCCGACGGCAGCTCGAACATGGCATCGGTCATGATGGCTTCGAGGATGGAACGCAACCCCCGGGCCCCCAGGCGAAATTCAATCGACTTGTCGACGATATAGTCCAGCACGGCATCGTCAAAGGTCAGCTTGATGTGATCCATGGCGAACAGCTTGATGAACTGCTTGATGATTGAATTTTTAGGCTCGATGAGTATTCTTCTCAGTGTTGCTTTATCTAAGGGGTTCATGAAGGTGATCACGGGCAGACGGCCGACGATCTCGGGTATGAGCCCGTAACTGCGCAGGTCCATGGGGGCGACGAACTGCATGAGGTTGTCCTTGTTGATGGCATCCTTCACCCTGGCGGTATTGTAACCGATAAGATGGGTCTCCAGCCGTGAGGCTATTTTCTTTTCAATGCCGTCGAAAGCGCCGCCGGCGATGAACAGGATGTTCTGCGTGTTGACCTGTATCATTCTCTGCTCGGGATGCTTGCGGCCACCCTGCGGCGGCACGTTCACGAAAGAGCCTTCGAGCAGCTTGAGCAAAGCCTGCTGCACACCTTCTCCCGACACGTCACGGGTGATGGAGGGATTGTCGCTTTTGCGCGATATCTTGTCGATCTCGTCGATGAAGATAATACCTCTCTCGGCCGCCGCCACATTGTAATCGGCCACCTGCAGCAGACGAGTGAGGATGCTCTCCACATCCTCACCCACATATCCGGCCTCGGTGAGCACAGTGGCATCGGCGATGCAGAAGGGTACGTGCAGCATCTTGGCAATGGTGCGGGCCAGCAAAGTCTTGCCCGTACCCGTCTCACCCACAAGGATGATGTTCGACTTTTCTATCTCCACCTCGTTCTTGTCATTGGCATCGAACGGCTGTGAGATGCGTTTGTAATGGTTGTAAACGGCAACAGAGATGATCTTCTTGGCCTCTTCCTGCCCGATGACGTACTGGTCGAGGTACGCTTTGATCTCAGCGGGCTTACGCAGCTCCAGACGACCGGTGTGCACCGGCGTCCTGGCGGCGAACTCCTCGTTTATGATCGACTGCGCCTGAGCCACACAATAATCACAGATGTGAGCGTCGAGGCCGGCGATAAGGACGTTGGTGTCCTTCTTGGAGCGGCCGCAGAAAGAGCATCGTTCATAAGTACGGGCCATGATTCAGATTATACGTAAAAAATTAAACGTTGGATACCTTGTCAGCTTTTTTCCATTTTATTGCGGTGCAGCACCTCATCGATCATACCGTATTCCTTGGCTTCATCGGCTGTCATCCAGAAGTCCCTGTCGGCATCCTTCCATATCTTTTTATAGTCCTGACCTGAATGGACGGCGATGATGTCATAAAGTTCTTTTTTCAGTTTCTGTATCTCCCGCGCCGTGATCTCGATGTCGGAGGCCACCCCTTCTGCGCCGCCGGCAGGCTGGTGGATAAGGATGCGGGCATGCGTCAGCGCCGTGCGTTTGCCCTTGGTGCCGGCACACAGCAGGATGGCACCCATGGAGGCGGCCACACCCGTGCAGATAGTCGCAATGTCAGGAGCAATATACTGCATCGTGTCGTAGATGCCCAGACCGGCATAAACGCCGCCACCGGGCGTGTTCAGGTAGATCTGAATATCCTTGCGCGAATCGGTCGACTCCAGAAACAGAAGCTGCGCCTGGATGATGTTGGCAACATAATCATCGATGAGTACACCCAGAAAAATGATGCGGTCCATCATCAGCCGGGAGAAGACATCCATCGTCGCTATGTTCAGCTGCCTCTCCTCGATGATGGTGGGGGAGATGTAACCCCCCTCGAGACGTATGTACCTGTCGAGGTTCAGACTGCTGATGCCCCGGTGTTTGATGGCATACTTGCGGAATTCGTCGTTGTTCATAGAGCTGATTTTAGTATTTCGTTTGTCCTGCAAATTTAATAAATTCTTCGTAGGATACGACGCTCGTGGTCACAGAAAGCCGCGACCGCAACAAGTCTCTCAGCTTGGTGTCGTAAAGGTAATCGTTGATCTTTTCCACCTCTTCCTTGTTTTCCATTACCATGTCGACCAGCCTGTCGAGCCGCTGGTCCCGTTCCGTATCACCGGCAGGTTCATGCCCGTGACCCTGTTCAGTGTCATGTTCATGTGGCTCCGGGCTGAAATAATGACGGATGTAAGACCGGATGTCGGCATCGGTCACTTTGATGTCGTAGTTTTTAAAGAGTTTGTTCTCGATGAGCTGCCACCGCAACGACCGGGCATAAAGCTCAAAATCGGCCTCGACCTGTTCCATCGTCATCTTTTTTTCAGATGTCTCAAGCAGGTAACGTTTCAGGAAATCCACAGGAAGGCTGATGTTGGTTTCCTTAATGAGCAGGTCTTTGATGTTCGACATGAACAGCCGCTCGCTGCTGGAAGCCAGTGATGCCTCTAAGTCATTTCTTACATGCTGCCTGAATTCTTCTTCCGATGCAAACAAGTGGTTAGGGTAAACTTTTTCGAATAACACGCTATCGACGGGGGCAGGTTCGAAGTGCGAGATTTCGTTGACGGTGAATCGAAAGGGTGACTCGAGGTGTTCGGCTTCTTCCTTTTTGATGCCCAGCATGGAGGCTGTGTCGGCGGCGCTGCCCGTGGCCCTCATGGGATGGTATATGATCTGCTGGTCCGGCGCGGCACCAATGAACTGGTTCCTGGTGTCGGGATCCTTGATGAAATGTACCGATATCGTAGTTGTTTTACGGATGCCTTTCTCTTTTTCGTTCCCGTTTTCATCCAGCTCGACGAGTTCGCCTTTCACCACATCATCCTCGCCCGCCGCTTCTGCCGGGGAGGTCGTCCCAAACCTGTAGCTGTACTCTTTAATTTGGTTGTCGATCATCTCATCCTCGATCTTGACCTTGTAAAAGTCGACTTTCATCTGGTCCGACAGCTCAATGTCGAAGTGAGGTGTCAGGGCAATGTCGAAATAAAACTCAAAGTCTTTCTGGTTATCCGGGTCGATCTCTTTGCCTTTCTCCTTGTTGGCCAGCGGCGTGCCCAGCAGGTCGAGCTCATTCTGCTTGATATATTCGTCGAGTGAGTCGGACAGGCGTTTGTTGAGTTCTTCCGAGATAACGCTCCTGCCATATATCTTACGCACCATGCCCAGCGGCAGGTGGCCGGGCCGGAAACCGGGGAGGTTGGCCTTGCGCCGCAGCTCTTTCAGTTTTTTCTCCACCTCTTCCTGGTAATCTCCGGCCTGTATCTCGATCTTAATGGTCGCCGTGAGCTCGCCCGTGGCTTCATGTGTGACGTTCATCAGGGATTATTTTTGATTATAAACAGTTAAATACATAAAAAGTGCGGATGAAGGGACTCGAACCCCCACGCCTTGCGGCACCAGATCCTAAATCTGGAGCGTCTACCAATTCCGCCACATCCGCATATGCCGGGAAATAACCACTCTGAGACGTGTGAAGCACATGGTCAGTATCTTACGGACATTGTCCGTAAATATATGTTTCCCGGGGGTGCAAAATTATGAAAATATCCAATATTCAACACAGAATACAGAACATCAATCACGAATGATGAATGAGAACGTGAATGACAAACAATTCACAATAAAGAATTAACTTTGTAGTTATGAACTTAAGTTCATAATGATAACATAACAATCTTTCGGATGAAGTTAGTTACACTGGTCTTTCTGTTGTTCCCTTTGCTGGCGTTGGCTCAGGAAACGGGATCCCTTACAGGTCATGTGGTGGACGGACAATCCCATCAGCCTTTGGCCGGTGTGGAGATCACTTTAGAAACACATCCGGCAGGAACAGTGTCCGACATATGGGGTACATTCAAACTGGACCGCATCCCGCCGGGGAGTTACGTCTTGCATCTGCGGCATCTCGGATACAATGAGATAACCAGGAAAATTCAAATACAACCGGGAAGAGATCGGGTGATGACACTGGAGATGTTCCCTGCTGTCCATATCCTGAGGGGAGTGGAGGTCAGGGACACCCTGATCCGTGACGGTGCGGCGGAGCATCTGCCTTATTTGAAACAGATAGAATTAAAGAAACAGGTCAGGCAGTCGGGCTTCAGTGATGTCGGGGAGTACTTGCGGACCTTACCCAATATAGCGGGCATCCGGAAGGGCGGATGCAACATCGATCCTGTCATCCGCGGATTCAAATACAGTCAGCTGCTGGTCGTGATAGATGACGGCATGACCATCGAAGGCGGATGCCCGAACCGTATGGATCCGGCCGTGTCACACATCGAACCGGAAGACATCGAGTCGCTGGAAGTGATCAAAGGTCCTTATGCCATGCGCTATGGTTCTTCGCTCGGGGGCGTGATCAACATCAGGACCATCAGACCCCGTCCCTTTGAGACCTTTACCGCAGATGCGACGGTTTATCTTGGATATACCGGTAATCCCGCCGGCCGGAAAGAGCATCTGGCTGTCGAAGGCGGCAATCGTACCCTCTTTTTCAGATTTTCTGCCAATGACAAAAAGAATGAGGATTATAAGGCAGGCAATGGGGAGACCGTTGAAGCAAAAAGTCATAAATATAATCTGACAGGACAATTAGGATTGAAGGTTGCCCGTCAACATGAGCTTCTTCTCTCCTATGACCGTTCCTATGGCAGGGGAATCCTTTTTCCGACCCTGCCTATGGATGAGAGGGAAGACAACACCTCCCTGACATCACTGGATTATACATGGCACATTCTTGCAAGCCCGTGGAAAACACTGAAGGTGAAACTCTACCAAACTAATGTGGACCATTTGATGGACAACAAGAACAGGTCGATCTCCGATACGATGGTAGCGGTCACCCACGTGCTGTCAGCCACCACAGGATTAAGGGCTGAGAGCCACTGGCAATCGGGAAATCAAGATGTTTACTTCGGCGTGGATTACCGCAACATCTCAAAAGACGGCCAGCGTACCAAAAGCGCTATCATGCAGCCCACACTCCCGGTATACGTCGAACAGATATGGAACAACGCGGTCATCCAAAATGCCGGCATCTTTGCCGAATACCGCGGCAGACATAAGCATGTTGAATGGATCGTATCGGCACGGTTGGATGACAACAAAGCCACTTCGGATGATATTGAAATCAGGAAGATGGATAAGGTGATCTATTCCTGCAGGAATAATACATCTGACTTTCTTAACCCGGGAGTGAGCATGGGACTGTACCATGACCTCAGCCGTTATTTTTCGGCAGGAATCATGATCGGCAGGGGTGTCCGGAGCCCTGACATGATAGAACGCTTTATCACCCTGCTTCCGGTGGGCTACGATAATTTTGATTATCTGGGCAATCCCCAACTTAAACCGGAAAAGAACAATGAAATAGACCTGACCGTGCGCTTTAATCATCCCCGTGCCGGTGCGGCTGAATTTAACCTGTTCTGTTCTTATGTGACCGGATTCATTACCGGCGTGATCGTGCCTCCGGCCGAGCAAAAACCATTATCCGACGGGGTGTTGGGCGTGAAACGTTTTCAGAATATTGAGCCGGTGCTTTTTCGCGGCATGGAGTTCAGCATGAAAACACCGGCAGAGAGCCTCTGGGAATTCACTTTGACAGCCGCGTATACCAGGGCGACCATATCGAAAATGACAAGGCTTGTATTGGATGACCAAAGCCAGATCACCGGCGAGGAGGAGATCAGACATGATCCTCTGGCAGAGGTGCCCCCTTTTGAAAGCACGCTTTCCTTCAGCTATAAATTGTTTGGATCCAGGCTTATACCCATCGCCGCCATACGGGTCACCGCCCCGCAGAATTATGTTTCACAGGCTTTTTATGAAAAAAAGACGCCGGGCTTTGTCGTGGCCGATTTACGCGTGAGCTATATGTTTAAATCAATGTTACAGATTTACGGAGGCGTTAATAATATTTTTAATGTGTTATATTATGAGCATCTGAACAGGAGGATCATCGGTTCAAGCCTTAATTTATACGAACCCGGAAGAAATTTTTATATTAACCTGATCGTTACAATATGAGATGAAGAAGTTGCGTATATTGCTGTTATTGATAGTTCTGATGCCTTTTTCATGTGAGGTGAACAAATCGTACCGGGTCACTTACTTAGTGACGGATTGTAGCTCCGGATTTGACATCTGGTACCGCAATGAAAACACGGATCTGATACATAAAAGAATCATCCCTGCCAGTGAGGAGGATGAATGGAAGTACAACTTTGTTGTGGAGGAGGGAGATATTGTTTTCATCTCAGCCATTTATGATGATATCAATTCGTCCCTGAAAGCAAAGATACTGATTGACAACAAGGTTTATAAGGAGGCTTTCAGTAAGCATGACACGGCAAATTTTGTCATCGTATCGGGGACAGTGCCTTATCATGATGAATGAGAGTATATTCATGAAATGAAAGGGAAAATTCATATATACAGCTTGGATGTCGGCCTTAAAGGCCCGGTGATATGTTATATTCTCATAGCCTTAATCATAAGCGTATATTCAGGATGCCGGCCTGATCATGAAGAGCCTGTGGCCGTTCAGACGGGAAAAATCATTTTCCGCTTTGAACATCATGTGAATGGAGCCCCTTTGATGAAGGATACCATGGCTTATACCAACGCTGCGGGAAACCATTACTTAGTGACGGAAGTGCAGTATTTTATTTCGGATGTGACCCTTCACAGGCATGACGGAGAGGACTATGTCATTCACCAATGGAAAGATATCTGGTATGTCGACGATGACATTCCTTCCACCATGCAATGGGATGTCTTTGATGATATCCCCAACGGAGACTACGATTCTGTCTCTTTCACCTTTGGCATCCCGGCGGCAAAGAACATCTCACTGATGTATGTCAATCCGCCTGAAAGGGATATGTTCTGGCCCGACGTGCTTGGCGGAGGCTATCACTATCTGAAGTTGAACGGCAAATGGCTTAACGACACCATGATCCAAAACCGTCCCTTTGAATTTCACCTGGGTATCGGTCAGATATACGCTCACGACAGCATCTATGTGCCTGATATCATCGGCTTCGTCCACAATGATTTCGAGGTTGTCCTTCCCGCATCGTCCTTCACCGTGAAGTCCGACACCATAGTCGACCCCGTCATTATGAACATTGAAAACTGGTTTCAGCATCCCTATGTTTTTGATTTTGCATCCTATCCTGAGAATATCATGCAGCGCCAGGATGCCATGCACATCGCCTGCATGAATGGCAAAGAGGATGTTTTTACAACCGGAGAAATTGAGAAGAAATCAGGCGAATAATGAATATCCAATACAGAACAAGGAACGTGAATGATGAATCCTGAATAAGAATGAGAATGAGAACGTGAATGAAGAACACTTCGACATTCTCATTCTTATTCACCGTTGGATATTGTTGTTCTGTGGTCGATATTCATTATTGGATATTCCCCCGCTCACCGCTTCACAAACCGCCCGCTGCTGACTGTCCCACCTTTGTATACCAACCGGACGATATATATTCCGTTTGTAAGGAAGGATACATCGGCAATGGCCTCTCTTTGACCTTTGGCAAGCGAGGCTTCAAACACTTTCCTTCCAAAGATATCGAAGAACTGTAGCGCGGACTTATCCTGGTACTGATGGTTGAAGTGAGAGATATGGAAAAAGCCATCTGTGCTTTGGCTGACAATACATTCAGGTAAGCCTATATGTAAATCACAAGTGGTTGGATTTGGCCATATCTTTAAGGGAGCGGTTGTTTCTTTCTCCGGCTCTTCGGGAATATTGACCACTACATCACAGTCAAGATTAATTGTGTCGGAAATGATGCCAGTTTCACATAAGCTGTCGTATGTGAAGGGCTGAGTGTAAATAGAATCATATTCAAGATCGCTGTTAACTTTAAACATGTAAAGATCCCAATTGAGAGCTCCTACGAAATAATTACCAATAATTACTATCTTATTATCAAAGGTTTTGGTTAATGCCCGGGGACTATAGTCATTGTCAATCAGAGTCTTTGTTTTTAAAAGGTAGCCTATTGAGTCGGTCTTAAATACACCACTATGGTAATATGTTTCATAAGGAAGCATCCATCCCCCACCTATCACAATTGCGGAATCATTGAGAAAAGTTAGTTTTGCAGCATTAGCATATTTTGTATTTTCCATCACATCTTTATGCCAAAGAGTATCTCCATACGCATTTAACTTAAATAAGATTGGGCGATGATTATATTGATATGATCTGTTTTGACCACAACCATAAATGTTAGTAAACGAATCTCCTTCTGAGTCAAATGCTTCTCCGCACATAAATTCGAAAGCTCCCCAAATTGTCTGGCTCCATTGTTTCATATCCTCATCAACTATAGCCCAATATGGTTTTATTATAAAAATATTAGAGCCTGGTTGATCTTCATGATAAATATTACCCGTTAAAACATACTTCTTATTATGAGTAACCAGCAGGTCGGCACAATCCTCATTAATAGTGCTCGATAGAGTATCACGGTAGACATTGTTCCATAGCAGTTCTCCATTTTTATCCAGTCTGAACAGCCATATCCTATTTCTCGTATCATATTCTGCATAATATGCAAAATAAGATATGTAACCACTATCTTCAAGTTGAAGGATATTTCTTGCAAAATCCATATTATCGGGCGTATTGTAAATTTTACACCATTCCTTTTCACCGCATTTATTTAGTTTCATGATGTATGGATCCATCATAGGATCATACTTACTAGTTGAACCACAAATAATATAACCACCGTCATTAGTCTGGCGTATTTCAGAAATTGGTGCCTGGTGCATGCCGTCATAGATTTTTTTTTCCCATAACATTTCCCCATTTATATCTGTTTTTAGGATCCAGCCCCACTTCGGTGTAATATTATCCGGCAGAATGTATGCGCCAATAACATAACCTTTATCATAGGTTTCGATTACATTACTTCCTCTGACACTTATATTATCTCCAAAAACCCTGATCCAATCCTGTGAGAATACATGGAAAGAGCTGACTGTCAGTAATAATGAAAAAAGGTATTTCCCAATCATATCCCGTTATTATCTTGATAAAATGAACTTTGTCTGGTTTTGAACTTTATTATTCCTAATCATTTGTATCAAATACAATCCCTGTTTCCAGTTTTTTGTTTTAATAACGACCTGATCTCTCATTTTATTCAAATTCATTTCCTGAATTAACTTCCCGTATGTATCTGTAATTCTAAAAGTGATATTGTTTGAATCGTTAATTGATTCGAATTCAATGATGATATAATCTCCGGCAGGATTGGGAAAAACCTTCAAATATGGTTTGTCTTGAACAGATGACTCATTTTTCGAAAAAGAGTAATCCATCACAGATGATTTCAGGTTTTCAGGAAAATTAAACGGCTCATCATATTGAAGTTTATCCAGTGCAATTAATATATTCCGTGCATAGACTCCCGGCATTATATAATCGTCATTTGCCATTGTTAACAAGGTATTTACTGACATAGAATCCATATCCTGCAATCCGGATGTATCGGTTTGCAGTTGCTCCAATATTCCAAAGAGTGTCACATAGTTGTCATACTCCATCTGCCCGGCATCATCAAAGTTAAAACTAAAAGGAATATCATCCAAAACACTGTTCATATCGTCTATATTATCCTGATAAAAATATGCATATGCCAGACGGTATTTACCTCTTAAAGACGGTTCACTGACAAGAAGGTCGATAAGGCTGTCATTCGCATAACTGTTTATGGTATCGTTCCTGTATAAATAGAAGAGTTTATCGAATGTTTTGCCGTACTCCTGCCTCCACCAGGCAATGTCAGCTTCAAGAGCCTCTTTGGAGCCGATAATATTGCGTCCCTGCATGATCTCATCCATCATGTAATCGGGGATGGTAACAAAACGGTCATCCAAAGCATCAAGCAGATCCTGGGATTTGGCCGATTGGGGATTTGCAACCAGCACATCTCGTATCATGGCACTTGGCAGAACCTCTTCTTTGTAAATAGCCGATTTCATGACCGTATCGGAAAGATAGGGCGATTCATTGAGCAGGTCTTGCCTTAACTCTTCAGCCTCATCCGGAAAGCTGGTCTGAACCTCGGTGTTTATTTCTTCCGTATTGCCTCCGTCAACCATTGATGTAAGTTGGGCTTCTCTTGTTTCAATCTCCATTGAAGATTGTTGCATCATCTCTTTACCGCCTTCACCACCACCTTCCAGTTTTGAAGGACAACTAGTGAGTTTATTGTAAGTTATATTATCTTGTTTATATCTGGAAAGATTTCCTGAAACAGAATCGGGATAAACCTCAACCGTATCTGGATGAAGATCATGATAAACATATTCAAAATAATTGCACCCTGTACCGTTAATGATATTGTAATCAATTGGAGGATGGGTGAAGGTGTTTCCTGCCGGAGCCGTATCATTAGCTATTCTGTACCCCTGGTGATAAGCTATTCCTCTATTTTGAGCAGGATAAGGACCAATGGGGCTGACAACCGAATAATCTTCAATATTATTTGAAAAATCATTGCATTTGATGCATAAGCCTTCATAATTTCCGTTGCGGTTCTCTCCCTCTGCAATGATGCCATATCCCACATGATCAAAGGTGTTATTGTAAATGCTGTTGTAATAAGGGCCGGAATTACGCACATATATCCCGCATCTGCCAAAACGCTCGCCATCCTGTGTGAAGTAGTTGTCTTCGATATGGTAGCCCGTCGACTCATTCAGATAGATGCCATACTTTTCCGCCGCAATTGTATCATTTAGCGGCAGCATGAAGACGTTGGATGTGACCTGAGCTCCGTCAATGCCGCTTATGTAAACGCAACGTTTGGTATTTGTAAATTCACACCCGTGGATGTAAACATGGCTGTTTGTACTGTAATCCGTGGCGTATATCCCGCGCCTCAACCTGATAAATTTGCACGGCTCGTACGAGGGGCAGGGCCTTAAGGAAGAAGTGCATCCCTGGTCCACCGAAAAGGTTGAGCCCAGACTGTATATCCCATTGCCGGCAGCGGCTTGTTCGCAGGTATTTTCAAAGGTGCACCGGGTAATGTGTATATCCGTCACATCGGTCATCCTGATAAAGTAATCAGCAAGGGTTCTGCCGGGCAGGTAACCGGTAGTGTTAAGGAAATGGCAGTTATTGAATGAGCCCATATTGGGATTGCGGTAGGCGAGAAATTCCACGGCAACCCTGTTATCGATAAAATTAGCGCTGTCACAGATGACAATACCTCCGGTGTAGGCGTAATCCGGTTGTCCATTAGCAAGTAACCGGTAAGCTCTGATACCTGTCTCGGCATGCTCGATAGTGCCGCCATTCTCTACCACCACCGTTCCCTGGTAATTGGGCTGCTGTGGCTGATCAGAGGTTCCGTGTACCTCGATGCCCCGCCAAAGTCCTTTGCAGGCGTTGGTGATTGTCCCTCCGTCAACGATGAGCATCGCTCCTCTTTTCACGATGATCGAGGCATCCTGGGATAAGGCTACACGACTATGAATTGTGAGAGTTGCACCTTTTTCAATGACAATGTTTCTGTCGATGTCGATGTTATCATTCCAGCGTTGATTTTCACTGATGACGAGAGGGGAGGAATCCGTAATACAATAGAAAACGCTATCGGGCTGACCCAGTACAAATGCCCGAAACAGAAATGAGATGCCAACGGTTATGATCGTTTTTTTCACTCCATAAATTTAAGGCAAGACTATATTATATCAAAATTAGTGTTGAAAATAATTTTGGATTTTATTGTGTTCTTTTCTTTGTCTTGACATCCCGCCTTTGGCGGGACAGGCGCCGAAAAGAACATAAAGAAACGAGCGAAGCGAGTTCACGAATACCTTAAAAATTAAACAATTACATGAGTAAAAGTCAAGGCTTCATAAAAATTCAGACAAATCTACGGCTCACTGCGCTGAAATTTGTGAACTCTTCCCGCCTGACGGCGGGAATCGGACAGCACAAATCTCTACACTCCTTTCGCCTTGATTTGTTGCTGAATTTTTATAAGGCCTCTCTTTACAATAACAATCGTTTTTCCTTCTGATGACTTCGTTACATCGCTACCTCGTTACTTCGTTACTTCGTTACTTCGTTTTCTCCTCATATTCTTCGTGGAACCACCATTTCAACTGCATCAGCGCCTGTTATTCCCCCGCTCACCGCTTCACAAACCGCCCGCTGCTGACTGTCCCACCTTTGTATACCAACCGGATAATGTAAATTCCATTTGTAAGAAAGGATACGTCTAGTGTGATTTTTCTTTGACCTTTGGCAAGTGGGAATTCGTATACTTTTCTTCCGAAGATATTGAAAAACTGTAGCATGGACTTATCCTGGTATTGATGATTGAAGTGAGAGATTTGGAAGAAGCCATCTGTGCTTTGGCTGACGATGCACTCAGGCAGGTCGATATGCAGCTCGCCGGTTGTTGGATTTGGCCATATTTTCAAAGGAGCGGTTGTTTCTTTCTCCGGCCCTTTGGGAATATTGACCACCACATCACAATCCAGATCTATTGTATCGGATACGATGGCATGTTCACAAAGGCTGTCATAAGTAAAAGACTGTGTGTAAATGGAGTCATATTCGAGATCCTGATTAAGTTTAAATAGATAAATATCCCAACCAGGTCCGTTATAAAAACTTCCGAGCAGCAAGAGTTTCTTATCAAAAGTCAAAAGACTACAGCCTATATTGTTATCTTCATTTATTAATTCCTTAATTTTAATTAGATTACCCATAGTATCTGTTTCTATAACACCTACCTGGCAGTCTCCTTCTTCATATTTCCAAACTGTTCCCATTACCAACGACGAATCATTAAGCCAGGTGATTGTACCTGAGACACCTAAGTCAGTGTCTTCCATTGTATTTTTATAAAATATTGGATTCCCATTTCTATCAAATTTAAATAGGCATGGCTTATCCCCATTTGTAAGTGTTTCATGTCTCCCCGTACTATAGAAATCACCACTTGAATTAATAACAGATTGAGATGCCTCTCCTGTAAATTGGTCATAATAAAGGCCCCATGTCAGATCCCAGACTTGCTCTCCGTTTTTATCAACTTTTATCCAGTATGGTTGTCTCCAATAAAGCCCTGAACCGGGAACAAGTTGATAATAATTCTTGCCTGTAATCAAATAATTTGAATCACTTGTTATAGTCAAAAAATATCCTTCTTCATTAATAATATTCGGATCATTTTGAGCATAGTAGTTAGTCCAGATTATTTCACCATTTTGATTAAGTTTAAATAACCAAATGCGCTTGTTAATTATATCATACCCAAAATATCTTATAATTCCAATATAATTACTATCTGGTAATTGTTTTATACTTCTACCATAATCAGAATCACCCCAGGTATTAAAAATTTTGCACCACTCCTTTTCACCACATTTGTCCAATTTCAGAATAAATGCATCTCCTGCAGGATCAGATATACCTGTTGTGCCAATAATTATATAGCCACCATCCGAGGTTTGTTGAATACCAGAAGGGCCGATAAGAAAACTACCATTTCCAATTTTTTTATCCCATAGGATCTCTCCATTTATATCTGTTTTTATTATCCATCCCAATTTTGATGTTCCTTCAAGTTTAATTTCACTAATAATGACATATCCATTATCATATGTTTCAATCACCCAATTTCCATGTGCATTGATATTATTTCCATATATTCGAATCCATTCTTGCGAATAAGAGACGAAATAAGATAAAATAAATAACAGAGTCAAAATAAAAACTCTATGCATTTAATATAAATATTTTAGATTTTATCATATAAAATTAGAATTCCTATAATTTATTTAAGTAAAACAAATTTAGTATTATTTTCTATCTTATTATTAATGATTAACCTAACCAAATAGATACCTTCATCCCAGTTAATGATTGGAACAATTATTTGATCATGATTCTTATTGACCGTTTTTACAAAAATAAGTTTCCCTGTCATATCTGAAATGGTAATCATAATATGATTCCCTATTTCTCCAGCATCATAATCAATAACTATATAGTTTTTTGCCGGATTTGGAAAGACTTTCAATAATGTATTGGTTACTTGCGGTTTCGTTTCATTACGGAAATTTGTATTCGGCTTTAATGATTTCAGAGGATCTGGAATATTAAATGGCTCATCATAAACCATTTTTTTTAAATTTATCAGGATATTGCGAGCATAAACGCCTGGTAAATATTGATCATTCTCCGACAGGACAAATAAAGTTTCGATTTGTGTACTATCAATATTACAAAGACCCGTGGTATCAGTCCTTTCTTGTAACAGAATATCGAAAAGAGCGACAAAATAATCATATTCCTGCTGTTCGTCACCATTCATTTCCATATTTTGGGGAATATTATATAGCACAATACTGGCCTGATTTATTTCATTTGATTTAAGAAATTGATAGACAAGAGAATATTTTGCCTGTAAATCCGGTACATTTTGCAGTAAATCGATCAAGCTATCTTTTGCCCAGCTGTTGGTTGTATCATTTCTGTAAAGGTGGAACAATTCGCCGTATATTCTGCTGCGCTGTTGTCTCCAGAAGGCAATTTCACTTTCCAATGCTTCTTTTGCTCCGGTTACAGTTTGTCCCTGAATTATCTCTGCAATCATGTCATCCGACATAGGATTGGTTTTTTCATCAAGCGCCTGCAATATTTCTTTAGACTTAGCTGAATGGGGATTCGCAACCAACACATCTCGCACCATTGCATTCGGAAAGACATTCTCCTTAAAAATTGCTGATTTCATGACAGTGTCGGAAAGATATGGTGAATCATCAAGAAGTTGCTGGGTTACCTCAAGAGCTTCATCAGGAAAACTTGTAAAAATAGCATTGTTTAGCTCTTCTGTATTCCCTCCATCGACTAAAACCTGTAATGCGGACTCTTTAATTTCAATAGTGTAAGAAGCCTCATCCATTTTTTCTTTTCCTTCACCACCGCCTCCTTCAAGTTTTGAAGGACAACTACCTTCCTTAGAATAAAACGAATTTTCATTTTCTTCAAGATATATAGCACCTAATGCTGGATTAGGAATAAGTTTATCAGAAGGTGGAGGTGTTTGACTGTGAAAATAATAATTAACCCAATTGCAAAAATGGGCATTATCAATATTAGCATATAACCACGGAGGATCTGAGAACCTGTTTCCAGCAGCAGCAGTATCATCAGATGATATTAAGGATGAAACACCTTGATTATAGGCTATACCATAATCCTGAGACGCCGGCTGGTTTGGATTAACGGTGATAAGAATATCCCATTCACAATTTGTAAAATCATTGCACTTAATGCATAAGCCTTCGTAATTAGCATGTCGGTTTTTATCATCGGCGATTATCCCATATTTCAAATTATTGAAAAAATTATTATATATACTGTTATATGCTGTTCCAGATTTTCTGACATAAATTCCCATAAATCCCAGATTATCACCATCATGCACGAATTCATCGTCTTCAACGTGATATCCTGTTGACTCATTCATATAAAGACCGTATATTTCAATCAATGAACGATCTGGAGTGGGAATAAGAAAATAATTCGAAGTTATCCTTGCCCCATCAATACCGCTTATGTAAATGCCACGCTCATTATTAATAAAATCGGAATTACGAATATCCACATAGGTATTTGTTCCATCATCAGTAGCGTAGATACCGCGATGTAATTTAATAAATTTACATGTCTCATAACCAGGGCATGGTGAATGTTCTACAATGCAACCATGATCGATAAAATAGGTCGAGTTCAGGCTATAGATGCCGTCACCATAAAACCCATATTCACTGGTGTTCTCAAATGTGCATCTGGTGATATGGATATATGTCATGCCGGTCATTTTGATGAAATAGTCCGGCTCTTCTTTACCCGGAAGAAGACCTGTAGTAATAAAGTTACAATTTTTAAATAAGCTCATGCTGTATAACCTGTAATCCGGAAATTCAATCCCTGTTTTGTTATCTATGAAATTGCCGCTGTCACCTATGACAATGCCTCCGGTATATGCATAATCCGGGTGGCCATCCGTCAGAGTCCGATATGCCCGGATACCTGTTTCAGCATGTTCGATGGTACCCCCATTTTCAACCACCACCGTTCCCTGGTAATTGGGCTGCTGTGGCTGATTAGAGGTTCCATATACCTCGATGCCCCGCCATAGTCCTTTGCATGCATTGGTGATGGTACCACCATCAACGACAAGCATTGCTCCTCTCTTTACAATAATCGAAGCGTCCCCGGGTAAGGCAACACGACTGTGGATTGTGAGTGTAGCGCCTGAATTAACAATAATATCCTGATAAATGCAAGTATCGTTGTTCCAGGTAACATTTGCATTTATTTCCAATGGATATTCATTATATGTGCATAAATTCAGGCCATAAAATCCTGAATTATAATTATCATGCCTGTATGATCCCCATTCAATCTTATCGGCATCTCCTTCCGTATCCCATACAAACGTCTTGTTAGTCATGATTCCGGTGTTCGGATTCATGCTGGCTGCTGTTGCAATAATCTCATTCTTACCGTCAAAATCGATGTCATCAACACAGGGTGTTGCTTCTATTCCATCTCCAATCATAAAAGGAAATCCGAAGACATCACTCCCATCCGGGTTAAATGCAAATATCTGACCTGTCCTGGAAGCAAGTAAAATTTCGATTTCATCATCCGAATCAAGATCGGCAAGTATAGGTGCAATAAATTGAGTATTCAAGACGCCATTCGTTATATTCTTTTCCAGGATAGTGTTACCCTGGTAATCCCAAATATAAAGTTTTGAAGCATCACCGAATACAACCTCAAGGTGGTTATCATTATTCAAATCGCCAACCGATACAGAGGATTTAATCGAACTAACTTCATAGCTTAAATCAACAACATGATCCTGATCGCCCCAACCGGTTAATGTGTAACCTAATGAATTAATGGCAACAATTTTTGCAATGCCATTTGAATCTACAATAGGAAGGCCCGAAATAAAAATAATATCATTTTTCCCATCATTGTTAAGGTCAGCCACCACCGGTGGAGAATCTATGACCCATCCCTCTGAGCAGCCGGCATTATAAAAAGGATTTTGACGATAATCAACAATCTGATTGTTTTCCTGATCAACTGTATAAACATATATCCCTGAACGGTATCCAACAATAATTTCAAGGTTCCCATCACTGTCTAGATCAGCGACAGCAGGCATGCCATTTTCGGCATTTTCGGGATAATCGGGTTCATATAATATTTCACATGCGGTATGATTAGGCAGATAATTAAAAACATACATACTATCACCATATTCACTGACACTTGTCATTTCAAGATTATTATCCACATTTGGGCATAAATTTCCAACTACGGGTCCTTTGCTATTCGGACCACTTATCCATTTATTACAAAGTAGTTCCGGATTGCTCTGCATTTGTTGGTGCGCTGTTGAAAAAATAAATATGTTTCTACGATCAATAGATGTACCGCCTGATAAGCCTTCGGCAGTTGTTACAATTAAGTCAAGCGAATCATCACCATTTACCAGAGCTAAAGACGGGGTTGATTTGACTGCCGCGTCAAATATATAAAATCCTGCATCGTTATCAAAAATTTTCGTTCCGTCTTCATAATATCCTAATACGCTACCGGCAGAATTATCGTTTTGATAAGTAGTGACAAATATTTCTTTAGTACCGTCCTGATCAATATCTCCGGTAGCTGGACAGCCTTTTGTCAAACTGCCTAATGAAGGATCGGTTTCAACTGGCCAACCATCATGACAAGGTATAGAGGTCCATGCTGTAAATTCACAGGGATCGCTTTCAACACCATCATTTGAAACCGAACATAACTGATATTTGTACTCAGTATTTACTTCGAGATCAGTTTCAGTATAGCCCGAATAATTTTCAATAACTCTGTCATTTAATCTAACCCATGAGTTATCTTCCCAGCGATAAATATTATATCCTTTGACGTTTTCACTCGGGGGCCAGTAAATAAATATCTCATTTTGATCACAGAGATAATTGATATTGCATTCAATCGTTGGTTTATCAAGGACAAATTCAAATTTCCATTCCTTCCCATATGAATTTCTAACTGTCAGTGTAAATGTTAATGATTCTCCATTATAGTTTTCATCCACATAAAATTTAAGAGGCTCAGCATTCTGAGAATTTTCAAATGAAGGGATATCACCTGTTTCTACTTTACCGGTTATAATTTCTATTAAATCAGGATTAAATGTTTCAAGAGTATCACTTAAAGCCATTGCTTCCCCAAAACCTTTATTGAGAAGATCAATATATAAAGAAATTGTATCATTAGGGCCAATTGTGTGATCACCATCTTGATCTTGAAAGGTAATACGCTCTAATTGGATTACAGGTGCTTTAACTCTTACATCAAAATTATCTGTAATATTTAATTCTGGATTTTCAACAGATATTCCTAAATCACATGGAAACTCTGCTTGATCATTAACATTTTCATAAATTGTTGTTAAATAATTGGATTGTGATAAGGAAGATGAACCTGATTGAATGCTTCCGAAATTCGAAGTATTCTGATTTTCATCAATTGTTGCGAAATACGATGATATTTGAACTGAATCTATATGAATATCGTTACCATTGTCTGATATGCCCATAAAACCAATCACTTGGTTCGAGTTATTTACCGATGGTAGAATGGAATTAAGATTTATATTGATGGGGGGATCCCAATTAGGAGAACCATTATTATATCTTTCATATTGAGCAATATTTGTAAATGAACCAAAATTTCCCATTAAAACGACATTTAATAAATCATGACAGTTTGGATAACCATTATCATGAAACATCCGTAGTTTAATCGTAGAGTTTAATATGTAGACTCCATTGGTTAGAAGAATATCCATTATACCTTGATTCTGATATGCTGCAAAATAAGTTAATTTATCACCATCGAATGATTCATAATTTAGTGGGTGGTGCGTTCCTTCATTTTGGAACCAGTACTGAGGTGAAGGATTTTGCCAGCCTGCTGGTGGAAAGCCATTTTCAAAACTTTCACTAACACCAATAATTTCATGTGTTAATTGAGAATTGATATTTTGAGCAGTAACACCAGTATTAGTCAACTCAATTTGCATAAGAATTTCTTCACCAGCATCAATTCGACCATCGCCATTTCCGCCAGCTTGATCATCTATTATGATATTTGAAACATATAGATGAGGGCTGTTAATATTACTCTCGACTATTAATGTCTTTGAAACAGGTTTGAAATTAAGAGCAGTAACGGTTAATCGTACATCCCCAAGAGTATCCGGATTAAGGTTTATATTGATTGGCAACATTGAAGTTGTAACATCCTTACAGAAGTAAACATCATTTTTTTTGTAAAAACATAATCTGGCTTTAGTATCTTCTGGTAAATTTTCGATACTTTCAATTGTTATAATGTTTTCACCGGTCATTAATGTTTGAGGATTAATATTAACTATTAGATTACCATTATAATT
>Ga0172366_10000291_pt1 | contig 34652 bp, 28 predicted proteins | sample LakKivSesite69cm_FD_114533 | JGI IMG/M metagenome (GOLD analysis project Ga0172366, IMG submission 114533) | Sediment microbial communities from Lake Kivu, Rwanda - Sediment site 69cm | ecosystem: Environmental > Aquatic > Freshwater > Lake > Sediment | place: Rwanda: Western Province, Lake...
CCGCCCTCCGGATAAATCCGGGGGCTACGGAAGAGCGAAGCTCGCTCAAGCGAGCTATCTCCCGCGGTGATCGCTCTCTGGAGACGGAGAAACCTCATCCGCCAAGGTATTTTGTTGATGACCTTCAGGTGACTTTGCTTTTCGCAGCCCCCGACTTCAGTCGGAGGGCGGAGGCTGGCAAGGTTTTCAACAGAGCCAAGTCGTTTCAAAAAGCCCAGAATACCATCTCAAGAACCCCAAACTTCCATATTCATGAGATGCTTCATCTCGCCCAATTGTTACACCGCTCCTCAAAAAACATCCTCCCGGAACTTCTCAAAGCTCCGGCAGTACGGGCGACGCCGTGCGGATTCACACGAAACAAGACACTACGGGTGCGGCAGGCTCTGCGCGCACCCAACGGCGGGGGAACACGTTTCACACGGATTCCAGGTAATAACACTTCATCACGGACTACAAGGGCGACTCACGAGTTACCTCTACAAAGCGTGTCGAAACAATGCCTTGTAGGGGCGAGGCATGCCTCGCCCATACGTCTCAACACGCACAATTTCTAACTGAAAAGCGTATCACACGTCTGGGATGGTGCTAAAAGTTCTAATATACCACGATTGAGGCCCAGTTTGAAGGGGGGAACTCGGCATCTGCTCACCTCTGGATTGTTACCCGGCGTTCCCGGTGCGGAGGCGGGTATCCCTGGAGCCGCACCTCAGGGGCTACCGGCAACTATTCCAGGAGAGCCATCGTGCCCGCGTGGACGTGTGATGAGGGATTCCCGAAGACGATAACCGGAGGCACAGATATACGGAGAGACTTCAACCTAGGTTCTGGGGTTCGCGGAGACAACGCGCCACCCACAGCAGATTCGGTTCGTCAACCCTCTCACGCGCTGCTACGAAGGCGCGCCAAGAGTTTCTCTGTCGCTTCGTAGTCTCCTCGAGCTTCGACCTGGCCGAAGTATCGCAGCGCGTGTTCGAGCGCACTTATCGCCTGTTGTGTATGGCCCAACCGCTCATACGCCTCTCCCATGGCGCGATAGGTCTCCGCCGTTTCCAAGGGGGCGTTGGCGATCTTGGTCATCTCAAGGCACTGATTAAACATCTTGAGAGCCACCACCTCGTTGCCGCGCCGGGCGAACACGTCTCCCAGGACCCGATAGACTTCCGCCTCGCTCAGGCTATCCCTTGTCGTCTTGAACATGGAGAGCGCGCGCCCGCAGTCCACCGACGCCATCGTCAGATCGCCAAGCTCCAGATACATCTCGGCCTTGTTGAGATGAGCCGTCCCGACGATGCTCGCGAGGCCGTGCTTGCGCGCCAGCTCCAGCGCCTTCTCGTAGCACTCGCAGGCGTTGGACCACTCACGCCGATCAGCGTATGCCATGCCGAGGTTGTGGTAAGCCTGGGCCAGCAACGGCTCCTTCTGGGCCTGATTTGCCAACGCCGCGCAGCCCTGATACTGCTCGATAGCATTCGCTACGTCGCCACGGACGTTGGCGATAATGCCCAAGTTGTTCTTCAAGTTGATGATGAGGGTTACGTCTTCCAGTTCCTCCGCGGCCTCCAGTGCCTGTTTGTAGGCCTTCTCGGCGTCAGAAAGCTCTCCCTTCTGAAAGTGAAGCGACCCGATGTCGCACAGTGCCTCCGCGTGGCCGTTTCGATCCTCTATCCGTTGATATATGGCGTCGCTCTTGCCCAGAAGTTCCGAGGCGCTGTCCCATTGCGCCATATTCATCATCACGCGCCCCATCCGCCGCAGACAACCGGCGGCCAACGCATCGTCCTTGGCTCCTTCCGCAAGGTTCAGCGCCCGTTGATAGGCCTCGTACGCTTCCGACGTATTGCCCAGCCGCTCATGTGCTCTCCCTATGCCCCGGATGATCTGCCCCATCAACTCCGGCTGCTCTTCAGGCAATCCGATTTCTTCAAAGACCCGCAGCGCCAATGCTCCATGATGGGGAAAGCTCTCGCTTTCCATCGCGCTCGTGATCTCCGCCATAAGCTCTTCGACGCTGGTCCCGACAAGAGCAGCACGCAACGCAGGGTCCGCCTCCGCTGCCTGCTGAACTGTCACTCGCAGAGCCTCAAGAGCACGCTTCAATCGTTCCGCCTGAAGCATCCTTTCACCGCTCCTTGAGCACTCCTCGTGCGTCAACTACTCCTCAGACGTGTTCATCCATTGCTTCCAATGACATATCTGGAGAAGTGCCAGAGGGGTGCACTGACGATTTTTCTCGTCGTATCAGGCACACTTCCGGGCACCAGCTCCCACACGCCCGCCTCTGTGTTGTAATGATAGATCCGTAGTGTCGCCTCATCAACGTCGGTAAGATCGGCCCCCTTGTACGACAGCAGGAACGTTACCGGACGCACGAAACGGAATCCATCGGGACCAAGTTCGGCTGACACGTCGCCGAGCTTATTCACCTTGATCTTTACGAGCTTTACCTTTGTCGCTTCTTCAACGGCTTCGGGAGGTACACTGAGGCTCGAAAGCCCGATCTCGCTGTCGCCGACGTTTAAGGAACCTCCAAGATCGCGAGTTACCTCTGTGGAATCGGCCAGGGAGGTGACATCAGCGATCTTACCGCGAGCAGGCCGTTGAAGGACCCGAACTTGCGACGACGACCGAGTATAGAGCGGGCTATCCGAACAGCCTGGCAAGGCCACGAACGCCGCTATAAGAAGCGAGAGAGAGACAGAAACACTACTACGGCTAGCAAACCACATAGAAAGGCCCCCCAAGATGCAGGATTTGCTTCAGGTCAGAGCATATGATCGCTCCATTGTACTCCTTACTACACCCACTGTCGGCTGGGGCCAACTCATCCGCTGCTTCCTATCGCATAGCGGGAAAAGTGCCCCAAGGGCGCACGGACAGTCTTTGTCGCTGGGTCAGGGGTGCTTCCAGGCACCTCTTCCCATCCTGAGTTGTTGTAGAAGAAGACCCTCAGTGATTCCTCATTCACGCCGTCAAGAACCGCGCCCCGGTAGGAAAACGTCAAACTCGCGGGGCGGTTGAACTCCAGCCCAGATGGCGCAAACCAGACCTCCACCGGCCCTTTCCTCGTCACCTTCATCAAGATTATCGTGGAGCGTGAGACGGCGCCGGGCGGCACGGTCAGGGTGGTGTAACCGCTCTCGTCACTTCCGGAAGTCACCACCCCGCCCTTGGCAGGAGTTACTGTCCTCGCGGTGATGGCTGTCATAGCGGTGATGGCTGTCGTAGCGACGAATTGGGGGCCCTTGGAGATGGGGCGTACCAAGATGTAGACGTCGCTTTGCTGCTCTGCCGACCGACCGGGTTTGGGGAGCTGCGGGCCGTTCTCCTGGGATGCGCTTTCCTGAGAAGACGGCTGGAGCGGCAATGTGCTCGTGTCGGAGCAGCCGGAAAGCGACCAGAGCATCGCGGCAATGCCTGCCACACCGACTCGGACAAATCTGGAGCTTCGGAGAGACATAACTACCCCCTTTTTGGAAAGCTAATACTATAGGTATTAATGTAATCAATTAACCAATTTCTGTCAAGGCCCTCACCGCATGAAAGAAATATCATACGTTCCGAGAGAGCCGCCCGCGCACGTCGTGAGGATATTGATCCCTGCGCCAGAGAATGCGTATTCGGGTATGCGGAGGGAGTGCTCACGCCGGGCGGACGGTCCCCCGCGCACGCAGCCACAGCTCGGCCCAGCGCCGGTCCACCTCAGCCTGAAACTCTCGCGGGTCCAGTCCCTTGAATCGCCCCTGCATGGAGAGATAATTCTCCACCGGCTCGCGCTTGGGAGGGAGATAGTTGATGACGTATTCTTCCCCGTTGAAGACCTCGTAGAGAGGATGCGCGTTGCAGGCGACGGCTTTGCGGACAAGCTGAATCCCTGCGTCGGCGGCGTGCTGCCATTGCACGCAACTCGTCAGGAGATGGAGGAACTTCATGCCGGGGATCGTCTTCGCCTTGCTGATCTTGCGCCGCAAATCGTCGGGAAACGCGGCGGTGATGCTTGCCGCGTAAGGGATGCGGTGCGCCGCCATGATCTCCATGAGGTTCTTCGCCTGTGCCTTGTGGCCTTCGGGGCTGAGGCGAGTTTGCGTCCCCTTGGGAGTGCCGGAGGAGGAGTGTCCGCCGGTGTTCTGGTAGCCTTCGTTGTCGTTGCAGATGGCGATGACATCGAAATTCTGGGAGGCGATGTGGGAAAGCCCATCCATGCCGATGTCGTAGAACGCGCCGTCGCCGCCCCAGACGACCACCTGCGTCGTGCAGTCTCCATTCATCCGCAGCGCGTAGCTGTACCCTGCGGCCTGGCAAAAGGCGGAGGCGTAGACGGTGTTGACCACCGGGATCGCCACCGTGCTGTGTTCGATGCCGAAGTAGAGCGAACCGCAACTGGCGGGCACGAAGACGACGGCCTGCTTGCCGAGGGCGGCCATTACCATGCGCAGCGCGGTCGTCGAGCCGCAGCCAGGGCAGGCGGAATGCCCGCCGTCAACCATTTCCTCTTTGAACTTGGGAAACTCGGTGAGTGTGAACATGGGTACCCTCACTCAGAAAGTAGACGCGCTCAGGTCTGGGTGATGCCGCCACTTCGTCGAACAGACCGATCAGCATGTCCCGGTCAACCGATGCGCCGCCGAGGCCGCTCACCACGCTGTAGATCCACGGGAGCGGCCAGACGCCGTATCGCTGCAACTCCGCGGAGACCTCGCACGCGACGATCCCCCCGATGCAGGGCGAGAGGTTCCGGTCAATCACCACCACCTTCTTCGCCTTGCCGACGCACTCCGCGAGCTTCCGGCCAGGGAAAGGGCGGACGCTCCGCAATTTGACAAGCCCAACGTGCCCGTAGCGCTCTGGCTCGCTCTCAAGGAGCGCACGCACGGTTCCCGCGATGGTCCCAAGCGTGACGACGACGATCTCCGCGTGTTCCACGTTGTGCCGCTCCACCACGTCGTACTCGCGTCCGAAGACCGAACGGAATTCGGCGAATGCTTCGTCCATCGGGCCATCGGAAAGGCGCTCCATCTCCTCGTGCAGACGCTGGTAGAACTCCTGATGTTGCGTGCCGGTGGTGAGCGTGCCGTATGCCAGGGGCGTTTCGAGCGAGGGCAGCCCAACGCGGGGAGGGCTTGGCGGAAGGTACTGCCGGACCAGTTCTTCGTCGGGGACGGAGACCACTTCGGTCGTATGGGAGAGATAGAAGCCGTCGCCGATGACCATGGCGGGGAAATGTCGCGCTTCGGCGATGCGGAAGGCGAGGAGGATGAAATCGAGGATCTCCTGAGCGGTTTCGCAGTAGAACATGAGCCAGCCGGTATCGCGCATCATGAGGCTGTCGTTCTGCTGCGGCCCAAGGTTCCATCCCGGCCCTTTGATACCGCGCCCGAACACGCCGACCACCACCGGCAGACGGTTTCCGGCCACCTCCCACATCATCTCGGACATCATGAGGAGGCCCTGGCTGGAACTCACGGTGAACACGCGCACTCCCGCCCAGGCCGCGCCTGAGGCCATCGCCAGCACATTGTATTCCGAGTTCGCCCGCAGCGCGGCAACCCGATTGCTCTCCGCAAAGGTCTCGATCACCTTCGTCTGCGGGGTAATCGGGAAGATGGGAGCCATCTTGACGCCAGCCAGCTCGGCTGCCCGCGCCATCGCCTCCGCTCCGTTCAGCACGAGTTCCACGTTCAGCGTCCCTTCTCAAGGACCATCGTCATCGCCGAGCGCGGGCATTCGTGGACGCACTGGCCGCACCCCTTGCAATGATCCCCGTCTATGGTGAAATACCCGTCTTCGCGCTGCACCACCGCCGAATCGGGGCAGTAGACGAAGCAGTTGCCGCACACGGTGCACTCCGAGCAATTGAAGCACCGCTTCGCTTCGGCCATCGCCTCTTCGCGGGCGAACGCGCCGTTCACCTCGCGGAAGCTTGCCCGCTCGCGAAGCCCAAGCTCTGGTCGTTCTCTCCGTGTCGCTTCGGGGAAGTAATCGAGATTGATCCGGTCAATCCTGACAATATCGAGGAGCGCGCCGTTTCCCTTCTGCGCGGCGACTAACTCACGGTAGGCCCGCATGGAGACAGCGCCTTTCGTGCCGATGCTCGCCTGCGTCAGGTAAGGCGACGCATCCCGCCCCTGGAGGAAGCAGTCAATGGCGATTGCCGCCCGCTTGCCGGAGCCGATGGCCTGCACGACGTTGTACGACCCGGCGATGTCGCCCCCTGAGAAGACGTGCGGCAGCGCAGTCTGCCCGGCGGCGTTCGCCTTCACCATGCCCCGCTCACAGATCGGCTGCGGAACCCATTCGACCTCGGCCTGCTGGCCGATGGCGTAGAACAGGTGATCCACCACGATGTCGGTGGTCTTCTCGTTGAGGATCGGGCGCAGCCCCTCTTCGAGGCGGTCCACCCCGCGAAACTCCAGCATGATCCGGCCATTCGCCGCCTTGCTGATCTTCTGCGGGGCCCACGCCGGGTTGAAGTACAGCCCCTCCCGGAGTGCCTCTTTGATCTCCTCCGGGTGCGCGGGCATCGTCTCTCTCGTCTCAAGGCAGTAGAGATGCACCGCCCGTGCGCCGAGACGCAGCGAGGAGCGCACCACGTCAATCGCCACGTCGCCGCCGCCGATGACCGCCACCTCACCGGCAAGCTCTCTCACCTCGCCGGTGTTCACCGCGTGCAGGAACTCAAGCCCGCTCCGCGCAGGGACCTCCTCAATGCCCGGCACAGGCAGCTTCCGCCCCTGCGTCAGCCCGACGCCGAGGAAGATGGCGCGGAACTGCGACTCAAGCTCCGCCCACGCGATGTCCTTGCCGACGGAGCAGCCGGTGCGGAAGGCGATGCCGAGCGCGGCAAGCCGCCCGAATTCCTCGTCGAGCACCTCAGCCGGGAGGCGGTAGCGCGGGATTCCGTAGCGCAACGCTCCGCCGAGCATCCGCTCGCGCTCGAAGACGGTGACCGGATAGCCCAACTGCGCGAGGTGATAGGCGACCGTGACGCCCGCAGGCCCACTGCCGACCACCGCCACCGGCTGCGTCGGGTGCGCAACCGGAGAGGGACGCACGTCAACCGCGCCATAGTCGGACACCGCCCGCTCAAGCGCGTTAATAGCAATCGGCTCGTCGTAGTCTTTCCGGTTGCACCACGTCTCGCAGGGATGATAGCACACTCGCCCAGTGATGGAGGGGAACGGGCTTTCCTCCCGGAAAAGCCGGTGCGCCTCGTCGAACCTGCCCTCCTGCACGAGGTGCAGCGCCCACGAGATGTCGTGCCCGGCGGGGCAGGATTCGCGGCAAGGGCTGGACTTGTCGGCGAAATCGTAGATGGGGACCATCGTGCGCTGGTCGCCCGTAATCTTCTGGCGCGAGCGACCTTCCGTATGCACACGAAGGATCATCTCTTGCTGTGTCGCCATACGTCGTGTATCCGCAAAGCGCCGGACCGCAAGAGGAGGAGCCGGGGTCCGGCGAGATGAAAGCGCACGTCACGAGGCCCCGGACACCAGCGCAGCCGAGCTTTCCACCGGATGGATGCGCACCTTCTCATGTCCCGCGCGCATCGCATGGAGGTTCTCCGATATGCTCTTGGGGAAGAGCTCCCGCACCGCCTGGTCGAGAGCTTCGAGCGTCACCACCCCTGAAATGCGGGCAAACGCCCCCACCATCACCGTGCTGATAGTCGGCACGTTCGCCCGGACGAGCTTGTGCTGGCGGGCGATCATGTCCGCGTCAACGGTGGCGATGAGTCTATTCGCCCCAACAAGCTGCGGCGGAATCCCCGGCGCGTTGAGCAAGAGCACCCCGTCGGGCTTGACGGTCGCCGCGAGTTCTTTCCTGAAAAGGCGGTTGTGCATCATGATGTAGGCGTCGCGGTCGTGCGTGGGGATGACCCTATCGCCGTCGGAGTCTATCGAGATGAAGTAGGTGACGATCCCCCCCATCTGGAGCGGCTCCAACATCGGCATGCCCTGCACCCTCACGCCCATGTGGAAGAGCGCGCTCACGACAAGATCGCCCGCGGACTTCGTCCCCTGCCCGCCAAAGCCCTCGAAAACGACGCGCTGGTGCATGGAATCGTCCCTCGTCGCGGCAGTCTATGCGGTCTTGGCTGCATCAGCCGGGCATTGCCGTCGGAGGACGGCATGACGGTATGATAATGAGTCGCCGTGTCCATTGCAACAATCGGACGCCGAAGCGCATCGTCGGATGGCCTGCGGTCCCTTGAGAGCCTTCATCCGACGATGTTGTACTCGCGGCAACGGAAGCGCACGCCTAGTTCCTCCTCGGCCATGCGGCGGACGGCTTCCGCATCCAGGTTCGGCAGACCCACCGCCGTGACGGTCACCTCAGGCACGACGCGCTTCACCCGCCTGATGAACTCCTTCGCCCCTTCGTAGGCGTTCCCCGGCCTGCCGGGCCTGCATATCCGGTTGTACGACTCTTCGTCGGGCGTGTTCAGGCTCACCGAGACCGCGTCAACAAGGCCCTCCAGTTCCGGAGTCACGTCCCTCCCGTAGACGAAGTTCGCCAGCCCGTCCGTATCGAGGCGGATGCGCTTCACGCCGAGGGCCTTCAGCCGCCGGGCGACTTCCTTCATCGCGTCAAGCCGCAGCGTTGACTCGCCGTACCCGCAGAAGACGATCTCCCGCCAGCGTCCGGGGTTGCCAATTGACTCCATGATTTCATCAACTGTCGGCTCACGTTCGAGCTTGAGGTTGTGGCCTTTCACGGAGTATTCGCCGTGCGTCTTCGGGCAGAAGGTGCAGGAGAGCGTGCAGCGATTCGTGATGTTGAGGTAGAGCGAGTTGCGGATATTGTAGGCGATCCGCGTCATGTCCGGGTCGCCGATCCTGAAGAGCCTGCGGGCGTTGTGGGAGGTGATGCGGTGCACGTCGTCGAGGGTGAACGGCCCCGGTTCGGCGAGCTTTTCGGCGGAGTAGCGCAGGAACGCCGGTTCGTTGCGCCTGCCGCGATGAGGCACGGGCGCGAGGTACGGCGCGTCGGTCTCGATCACGATGCTGTCTATCACGAAGCTCGTCGCAAGGGCCAGTCGGTCGGCTTTCGGGTAGGTGAGCGTGCCGCCGAAGCCGACGTGGAAGCCGAGCGCGCGCGCCTGTTTCGCCTCTTCAAGCGTGCCGCCGAAGCAGTGGAGGATGCCGCGCACCGACTTCGCCCGTTCCTCGACGAGCATCCGCAACACCTCGGCTTCGGCCCCGCGTGAGTGGACGATGAGCGGCTTCTTCACTGCTTTCGCAAGGCGGATCTGCTCGCGGAAGACGCTCCTTTGCAGGTCGTGCGGAGCGTAGTCCCGGTAGAAGTCGAGGCCGCACTCGCCGATGGCGACGACCTTCGGATGTTCGGCAAGCCTCACCAGTTCGTCAATCGTCGTGTCGGTGTACGTCGCCGCGTCGTGGGCATGGACGCCGACGGCGGCGTAGACCGATTCGTGTTTCTCCGCAAGCCTGATGGCGGCGCGGCTGCTTTCCACATGGATGCCGGGGTTGATGATCAGTCCGACGCCGTTATCGAGCGCACGGCGGATCACCTCGTCGCGGTCGCGGTCGAACTGGGGCAGGTCAAGGTGAGCGTGAGTGTCTATGAGCATGGAGGTATCAGGTGGACCGTCAGAGAAAGGGGTGAAGTGGTACACATAGTACACATGGCCTGGTCTGCACGTGCCGCATTCGGCAACGTCTCCTATGAAGTTCAGCGAGCGGGGCTTGCCGCGCAAGGTCCGCGCGTTTTGTCCGGGGCGGCGGGGCGGTATCTTCTGGCGGGAATGCGGATGGAATCAACACTACGGACCTGTCCCCGGCGTATCTCCGCCAAGAGGAGGATCACGATGACGGATAAGGTGCACTACCTCGAATTGCGCCCCGACGAATTCCGCGAACGGCTTCAGCAGCGCTCTGTCGGGTATCTGCCTCTGGGAACCATCGAATGGCACGGGCAGCAGAACCCGCTCGGCGGAGACGCGCTCATCTCTCGCGCCCTGTTTGAACGCGCCGCGAAACGCTTCGGCGGGATCGTCTTTCCGCCTCTGTTCCTGGGGCCGGACCGGACACGCGTCGAGGATGGGAAGGTCCTCCAGGGCATGGACTACGCCGACCCCGTGACGACGCCGCACCAGCAACTCTACGGGAGCTGCTACTGGGTGAGCATCGGCCTGTTCCTTCAGATCGTCGAGGCTATTCTGGCGCAGGCCGCACGCGCCGGGTTCAGGTGCATCGTCGCCGACGGGCACGGCCCCTCGCGCTCGGCATTCTGCTACCATGCGAAAAGTTGGGAAGAGCAGTTCGGCATTCGCCTCGTCGGTGCGCGCTACAACGTCGAGGAAGGGTGGGCCACCCAGAACGACCACGCCGCCCGGAACGAAACCTCGCTCCTCGTGGCGGCATACCCGCACCTCGTGGACCTCGGCATTCTCTCCGAAGACCGCGCACAATGGCCGCTCGGCGTCGGCGGCGAGGACCCACGCGATTCGACCCCGGAATTCGGCGAAGAACTCTACGAGAAGTCGCTCGTGCTGATCGGGAGGGCGCTCGACAAGCTAGGGGTATGACTGCTCGGAGTCCGTCGCGGTTCGTGGGCGACGCGTGCGTCGCCCCTACGGCTCTAAACCATTCAGTGCGCCGACATCATCTGCCGGACCGCCTGCGTTGCCTGCGCGACGTTCGCCGGTGTCGGGTTGCCGGTGGTGATGAAACGCACCACATTGTCCGGCGAGACCCCCATCACGACCACCTGCGACCGATCATCTCCGCGCCATGTGCGCGATACCTGACCGTCCCAATCGAGCAGCGCCCTCGATCCCGATGCCCTGATCTTGATCTTCGCCGCGACGCGCAGCCACCGCGAAACATCGCTCAGGTCGAGCACGGACTGAACGCGCAGGTCGTGCCCGACGCGAGCGTGGAGGCTGTCGTGCCAGGCAAGGCTGTAGTCGCCGAGGTCCTTCGTCGTGAAGACGAGCACAAGCGGCCCGGTTCTAGGAGTGCTCAAGGCGAAGGTGCTGTCGTTGATGTTGCTCAGGGTGAAATTCGATCCTCTCTGTCCCTGCGCGACCTTTCCGAATGCAGGCCAACTAAGCGCGAGCGCGGCAAAGAGAACCAGCGCACTGCGGACCATCATCATTCCTCCCCTGTAGGTGGTGACTTGCCCTGTGAAACCGGCTCCTTCATGCGGCGAACGCCCCCCATCGAGGGGCCATATCCGGAGTTCGCCGGAGGGCACGTTCGCCCCCTCGATTTCGTCCACGAGCACGCGACCCACTGCGAAGTTGACATAAGCGACATTATCACACGCCCTCGAATCCCCCGCACACAGAGGGACAAGGCCTCCCTCCCCGCGTGTGGGGAGGACCAGGGTGGGGTCGTGAAAATCCCGGATGCCTGGCGAGAGGACCGCTTAGTGCTCCGGTTTCTCTCCGAGGTTGAGCGTCTCGGCGATGGAGATGTTGTTTTCGTCGGCGCGGCTGCTTGCGACAAGCTCGGCAAGCAACCCCGTCGAGAGCATCTGCAACCCCACGATGATCATGAGCACGCCCAGCCACAGAAGCGGGTAGCGGTTGAAGATCCACCCGTAGACAACCCTCAGGTAGGCGATGTACGCCTCGATGGCAAACCCGCCGAGCATGAGGAACGTGCCGATCCAGCCGAAGAAGTGAAGCGGACGCGAGACGTAGCGCGTGAGCAGAATCACGGTGAGCAGGTCCAGGAAACCGTCAATGAATCGCTTGCCTCCGAACTTGCTCCGCCCGAACCTGCGGGGATGATGCCTGACCGGGATCTCCGCGACGCGGAAGCCCTGCCAGTGCGCCAGCGCAGGCACGAAGCGGTGCATTCCCCGCTTCATCCGTATGCTCTCGGCAACTTCGCGGCGGTAGGCTTTCAGGCCGCAGTTGAAGTCGTGCAGGTGAATGCCGGTCATGGAAGATGTCACGGCGTTGAATACCTTCGACGGCCACGTCTTGGAGATCGGATCGTGCCGGACTTCCTTCCAGCCGGTGACGAGGTCGTACCCCTCGTCGAGCTTCGCCAGAAGCCGGGGGAATTCCTCCGGGTCGTCCTGCAAATCGGCGTCCATGGTGATGATCACCTCGCCGGTTGCCGTGCGGAAGCCGGTCGCCAGCCCGGCGGACTTGCCGAAGTTGCGGCGGAACCGCACCGCTCGGACGTGGGGGTCCTTCTCCGCAAGCTCGCGAATGACGTTGAAGGAGCCGTCCCGGCTGCCGTCGTCAATGAAGATGATCTCGGCTGAGTAGCCTTCCCGCTCGATGACGGTGCAGATCGCCTGATGGAGGGGACGAAGGCTTTCCTCCTCATCGAACAGAGGGACGACAATGGAGAGCGTAGGTCCGTTCATGGTCCCTCCACCTGCGTGGGGGAGAGTTCCTCCGAGGGCACGCGCCGCGAATCGTCGCGCAGGACGAAGGCGAGCGCGCCCGGCAAGCTGGAGACGAGCGTGATCGCGTGCGCGAACAGTTCCATCGTGACCACCCCTGCTCCCCCGACGCCGACTGTGCCGAATAACCCCACCGCCGCCCACTCGCGGGTTCCCAGGCCTCCGAAGCTGATGGGGATCGCCGCCGCCACGCTGATGAGCGGGATGAACGTGGCGAAGTAGATGAATGGCGCGTTGACGCCGATTGCCAGCCCGCACAGATAGTGTACGACAATCCTCATGCCCTGCACGAAGCCGGAGATGAATGCTGCGAAGATCAGCACCCTGTAGCGTTGGCGCATACAGACGAAGCCGGTGCGCAGGTTCACCACCGTCTGCGCCATGCGGTCGGGAAGCAGCCGCGCCACGAGGCTATCAACCCTCGTGCCGATGCGGCGGCTTGTGATGAGCACACCGAGCACCACGAACGCGCCGAGCAGGCCCACGATGGGTACTGCCGCCTTGCTATGCTCTTCCGAGAAACCTGCCGCCACCCCGGCGAACCACATCATCGTAAAAAAGCCCAGGAAACGGTCCATGATGATCGTCGCCACCCCGGCGGCGGTCCGTCCGTGGCTGTTCGATGCGGCGTTTCGCCGCACCTCGAACGCCCGCAACACATCTCCGCCGATGTTCCCGACCATGAAATTATTGAAGAACAACGCGATGAAGTAGGCCCGCGTCACGGTCCGTTCGGAAAGTTCGATGCCTGCGCTTGTAAGGAGCAGATTCCACTGGTAAGCTCCGAGCAGGTTGCTGAGGAGGAAAAGCCCCGTCGCCGCGAGGAGGTATCCCCAGCGCACGTGTTCGGGCACGACGGCATTCGGCCCGACCTGCCAGATCACTGCTGCGATGAGCACCGTGCTCACAAGGAGCTTCAGGATGCGCACCGTCCAGGGCGAACGCCACATGCTCATGCTCCCTGAGATGAGGTGGGTGCGGGCCTGCGAAAGAGGTAGCGCAGCGCGATGCTGCCCCGATACAGGTGTTCGGCGATCTCGGCGTCCGAGCGGCGGCGCGTCGCCTGAATGCGCTTCCGGGCAGGCATGATGCGCGGCAGGAGGGCACACGCTCCCCAGACGCCTCCCACCGAGGCCCTCGCACGCCCCCAGTTGCCGGTCACCACGGAGCCTGCAACGGTGAGGCATTCGAGGAAAAGCCGCACGGGCACGACCCAGAGGAGGCTCCGCAGCCCGTAGTTCTTGAAGAGCATGAGGAAGCTGTTCCGGTGATTGAGATACATCTTGCTGAACGACTCGCTGCGCAATGTGAGCGCACCATAGTGCCGCACTCTGGCCGCAGGGACGCTCACCACCCGATGCCCTGCCAGCCGACAGCGCCAACACCAATCTATCTCTTCCATGTGCATCTGAAAGACCGGGTCCAACCCCCCGATTTCCCGATACACGCTCATCCGCATACCCATGGCCGTGCCCGACGCCCAGAAGATCTCTCTCGGCGCGTCATACTGGCCGCGATCCGTCTCGCAGTGTTCAAACCAGCGTCCGAGCGCAAACGGATATCCGTACCGATCCAGCAATCCCCCGGCGGCTCCGGCATACTCAAACTGCGCGAGGTCCTTTGCGCTCACGATCTTGGGCTGCGCCGCGCCGATGGAAGGATCAGCCTCCATCGCCCCAACGAGCGACTCAAGCCAACCGGTCTCCACAAGCGCGTCGTCGTTGAGCAGGACGGCGTACTTTCCCGTCGCCTCGGCAAGGCCGCGATTGCACGCCCCCACGAAGCCGAGGTTGACCAGGTTGCGCGTGAGCCGAATCTGCGGATAACGCTCCGCCGCACGGTCGGACGTGCCGTCGCGAGCGGCGTCGTCCACCACAATCACTTCCGCCGGTTGATCGGCGCACGCGAAGAGCGCCTCCAGACATTCGAGAACCTGCGCCCCGGCATAGTGGGGAATGACTACAGAGACATCGAACACTTGTGTCGTCACATTCTCCGTCCATTCCCATTGCGGGTTCATGAGCGCGGAAACAGCCCTGTTGACGAAAAAGGCGCGTGAGAAGGGTAGCTCAGCCCGGCAACTTTATCCCGGACAGGGCCAAGTGTGAGAGAGTGTCCGAAAAGGGGTTCGGGAGGGTTTCCAAACCCTCCCTTACACCCGAAAATCACCCGTAGGGGCGGGCGAACGCATCGCGTTCGTCAACGTCCTTGAATGGTCATGAACAAAATATCTTGGCGGATGGCGTTTCTCCATATCCAGAGAGCGGTCACCGCGAGAGGCAGCTCGCGTGAGCGAGCTTCGCTCTTCCGTAGCCCCCGGATTCATCCGGAGGGCGACGAAAGTGAAGCCCTCCGGCTTAAGCCGGGGGCTACGATATGCCAAGCCATCTGAAGCTGGCTGGGCCTGAGGCTGCGTCGCGTGCATACATATTTCGTTCATGACCATAAAAGGACGCTAACCCGCCCGAAATCGTCCCGAAAAGACTTTTCACACACACTCTGAGACTTGCCCCTGCATGTCCCGGTCGCTCGTAGGGACCCCTGGGATCGGCAGAGCGTCGCGGCGGGAATCCCTCTCATTTCCCTGCGCCGGAAGTATCGGGCGCAGGCGGCGCACCGGCAGGAGTCTCCTCAGCCTTGATAAGCTCGTCCAGATGCGCCAGTTGCCGCGCCACTTCCCCGGCGAACACCGACGCGTCGGTCCTGAACACCCGCCGAAACTCCTGATTGCTCTGAGGGGTGTTGGGGATGCTCGCCAAGAGCGCGCTGCATTGCCCCATGAGATCACGCGCCCTGACATGCTGCCTGGCCTGCTGATAGGCCATGGAAGCCTCGAACAGAAGGCTGATGCGGTCCACCTCGTTGATGCCCGATACGGCAGCCGGGTTTCGCGTGTAGCGCTCGACTTCTTCGAGCAAGTCGGCGCTCTGGAGCTCCGCCCCGGCGAAGTGGAGCAATTGCGCCGTGGCGCGCACCCGGTCGAGCATGTACGCATCGAAGAAGCGGACGGTGGGCATCTCTCTCCGCAGCACCGTATCCGCGTATTGCGCATAGTGCGCCGCCATATCCTGCAACGCAGGACCGCCGCGCCGCGCAACGGTCGCGCCGTGATACGCCCCGCGCCAATCGAGCGGAACCCGTTCGTTGAGCTTGGCGAGCGTCGCCCGTGCGGCGGGGATGTCGTTCTGTTCGATCTGTTTCTCCGCCAGCCGGAGATAGGCCGAGCGATAGTTAGAGATGAGCTTGAGCATATTGTCGTCTTTGTAGATGCTCTGATCCGTCATGAACCTGATCTGGTACACGTCGTCCAGGTTGTGGAGCGAACGCTCGGCGTTCAGGCCGTAGTTGGAGCGGCCATCCACGACGGTGGGGTCGGGGGTCTGCTCAATCCTCAGGACCATACCCTCCATCCGGAGATACCGATCGAGGCCGATGAGGTTATCCGGCGAGACGGTGACGGCGAAGTATACAGGGCGCTGCCACTTCACCCAGTCAATGATCTTGAACACCATCACGTCCTGCACGCGGAGCACCCGGTAGTCGGGCGAGACGGGGAGGGTCCACGTGATGCCGGGGAAGACGGTTCCGGTGGATTGGTACCTGATCTGAGAGGTTTCCACCGTATCCCACGAGGCACTGCCCTCCTGCTTGACGACGACCTTCCCCCGTTGCGGCACGCCGAGAATCCCTCGTATGATGCGCCCGTCGGCAAGCTCGGCGTAGATAGTGTCAACTTTCCCTGCCGTCACTTCCTTGGTCTTCCAGCCGATGAAATGCCCCTGAGCGTCGTACGGGCTGCCGTTCGGGCCGAGGTCTATCCTCCCCGATTGGACGAGCGATTGCAGGGTCGAGCCGCAGAGCACGTTTTCTATCCAGGCGTCGGTATACCCTTCGCTCATGGGGATTTTCGGCTCGTCCTCGCCCAGTTGCTCGATGTACCAATCGGTGTTGAGCAGGCTCAGGTTGACGACGCGCACGTCCTTGCGGACGCTGGTCACTTCCTGGGCATACCAGAGCGGGAAGGTATCGTTGTCGCCGTTGGTGAAGAGCACCGCGTCGCGGTCGCACGATTCGAGGATGTTGTACGCGTAGTCGTACCCCACCGTGTCGTAGGTGCGGTCGTGCTTTGCCCAGTTGGAGTAGCGCACGCTGAAGTCCGCCGAGTACTCGTCCGCGAGCGGATACCCGACGAGGAACCATACCGGCACGGCCATGCCGACGGCGGCCATGGCGTAGGGAGCCACTTTGCTCCGCAGCATTTCCGGCCAGGAGGTGGGCAGCCACGTCGGGATGAGGCGGATGAGGCCCGTCACGCCCAGCCCCATCCAGATCGCCATGACCGAGGTTGCGCCGGTGAATACGTAGTGCCGTTCGCGTGGCTGCGGGTCGGGCATGTTGAGGTAGACCACCAGCCCCAGCCCGGAGATGATCCAGAGCACGAGCAGCGCGAGGAACCGCTTGTGGTCGGCCTCAAAATGCCAGAGCAGGCCAAGGAACATGAGGACAAGCGGAAGGTCCGGCACGCGCATACCGAAGTAGATCGGCTCCATCGCCGAGCGGAAAGTGAGTTGCCAGTTGAAGAGCGAACCGGTGAACGACGCCGGGAACTGTTGCAGCAGGTACTTGATGAACATGTCCCAGTACTGATATTGGATGTTCGCTTTCCGGCTGAAGATGATCATGGACATGTCTTCGCTGCCGTACTGCTTGCGCGCAAGGAAGCTGAAGAGGTTCTTCCAGTTCTCCGGGTTGTTCTCGTCAATCGCCGGGTTGAGGCCGGAGCGGATCATGAGGAACAGGTACGTCGAATAGCCCACCACCACCAGCAAGAGCATCCCCACGACGAGGTGATACCCTTTAAGCGGCGAGACGAGAGGCTTCTTTCGCCCCTGTGCGAGGAAGAACAGGACAAGCCCAGCGCCCAGGGCCAACGCGACCGCAGAAGTGGGGAACGCCTGAACGTCGGCATACCAGAAGAAGAGGTCCAAAGCTGCCATCACTGTGGCGGCTCCGGCTCCGGCGACGAACAGCACCGTCCACGTATCGCGCCAGCTCACCGTGCGCGTGAGGAACGTCATCACCACGCCCGACACGCCGAAGAGGATCGCGAGGACGATGGAAATCTGCTGGTAGGTGAGCGCGTCCGCGCTGATGCCGTACGTGGATGCAGGCTCCGCCATCGGGTCGCCGAGGAGGCGGGAGGCGTTCTGCGCGTGCAGGGTGAAGTACGCGCCGAGCACGAGCAGGGAGATGGCCCCCAGAAGCACCCATGCGTCGCGGCGGTTCACGTAGCTGAACAATCCGAGCAGGGCAATGCTCGGCAGCACGAGCAGGCACAGGAGGTGAAGCCCGCTCGCAAGGCCCATGAGATAGGCGAGGAACAGCGCAAGCGAGAGATGGATCGGCTTGCCCACCGTATCCGCCCAGAGAAGCCCCAGATAAAGCGCGAGCATCATGAGGAAGATCGCGTACGCGTACACTTCCGCTTCGACCGCGTTGAACCAGTTCGAGTCGGCCAGCGCGAAGATGAGCGTTCCGACCACCGCGCCGAAATGGTCCGACCAGCGCTCCTTCGTCTTGGCAAGGGGGCCTTCCCATCCGCGAATGAGCCGCAGGATGATGAGGTAGCAAAACAGCGCGGAGAGCGCACCCGCGATGGGCGACATGATGTTCACCCGCACCGCGTAATCCGCGAACGGCGGCACGAGGCGCATCGCCTTCAACCAGTTCTCTAGGGGAGCGAGCGAAAACACCCGCCCCAGCATGATGAACAGAGGCGATCCGGGCGGATGCGGGACGCCGAGGATGAACGAGCACGCGATGAACTCCCCGCAATCCCAGAATGAGGTGGTGGGTGACATCGTCCAGAAGTAGATTCCGAAGACGATCAGGAAGACCAGGGCACCGATTCGTCTTGTCCAACGCCCGTCGTTCATGCCTTCATCCTCTCACATCTTCTCGACGGGGACTCGAACGAGAACCCCGTCGCCCTTCTCTGTCAAGAGGGGAAAAATATGGAAGATCAGTGAGAATACCCAGCCAGCCGCATCAGGTCAAGGAGACCGGGTCGTCGTTGGGTAAGATTGAACCCCGGAACGTTTCCGAGGTTCCCCGGTTGTGTCCCACACATGCGTACTTCGCCGCATTCCATCTCGTATGATGTCTTCAACAGGTTCCTTCCCGTAAGCCGGGGTCAGGTCGTATCTTCCGTGATCGGGGACTCCGCGCCGATGCTTGACATGACGTTCCGGTGAGGTCTCTGCGGAGTCAATGACCGGGGCACGATGGAGAAGGCGGGATTGGGGTATGCCAGTAGTGATACGAGAAGCGACGGGCGACGATGTCCCTCTCGTCGCACGGCTCATCCGCGATTCGTTCCGCGATGTCGCAGAGCGGTTCGGCCTCACCCGTGAGAGCTGCCCCACCCACCCTTCTCACTGCACGGACGAATGGATCACCTCGGCCATGGCGAAAGGCGTGAGGTATGCCCTACTGGAGGCCGGTAAGGACCCCTGCGGGTGCGTCGCCATGGAACAGGCCCGGCCCGGCCTCTGGTATCTTGAGAGGCTCTCGGTCTTGCCGGAATACAGAAGGAAGGGCTTCGGGACGGCTCTCGTGCGGCACGCCCTTGACGAAGCGAGAAAAGCCGGAGCGCAGCGTGTGGAGATCGGCATCATTGCCGAACACACCGAACTCAGAGACTGGTACGCCAAACTGGGGTTCTTGGAAAAGGAGACCGTGCGCTTCGATCACCTGCCGTTTGCAGTGACCTTCATGTTCACGGAGGTATGACGTGCTGAAGGATTCTTTCGGGTTCCCCGACCGCCATCCGTAGTGAATCCTGATTGATAGACTCGGACTCAACGCCTGTTTTGAGGTTGATCGCTCCATCGCTGAGATGCTTTTCGGTTAGGAATTGTGCATGGTGGGACGTAGGGGCGAGGCATGCCTCGCCCTTACAAGATATTGTTTCGACACGCTTTGTAGGGGCGACTCGCGAGTCGCCCCTGTAGTCCGTGATGAAGTGGTATTATCCGGAATCCGTATGAGACGCAAGCGGCCACCTCCGCGAGCGGAAGCAGCCTCCCGGAGAATCCCTATTCACGCGCCGGATTCCTGCCACACGCGCTTGACCGGTTCTCTCCTCCGGCCTATTTTCGTACGTTCCTGCCGCGAGGGAACATATCCTGCGGCAAAAGCGTATATCATATTCACTTACCGACACGCGGCACTCCCGAAGGAAATCGTCTCCGAAAAGGACGCGGTGTGCCGGTGATGCAGCGCGCCATGGACTGATTCCGGCGAGGTGATGCCCTGACAAGACCGACGATACGCCCGCACAGCTTCCTCCTCGTGGTATCCCTGGCGTGGGGTGCTTCAACTGCCGATGCTCAGCTTCCTCGTCCTGCCATGCCGAACGCACCCTCCGGCGCACGCGCAACGTTCCTGGGGTTGCAGAGCAACGACGTCGGCTACCTGCTTCCTGCGGGGAATACTCTCTGGGTGAGCGCCGGGCAGACGCTCAGTCATGCGATTGGGACCGGCGCGACGCAATTCGACTGGCTCACCTTCGAGGTGAAGGCCGCGTCAAGCCGCTCCGACGAGGGAATCACCGCGTTCGCCGTCCGGGGGCAACACATCGCCGTAGCCACCGCCCATACCGAACAGACTGAGTCCGGGGCGTTCGGCGTGGGGGATGGAGTGTATCTCTCCTCCGACGGCGGGACGAACTGGACACACTACCCCATCACCGAGCTATTCCTCGACCGCGCAGGCATGGGAATCCCCGGTGGCGATACGCAGTGCTTTGGGATATGGTTCGACGGGCCGAACCTGTGGGCGGCCTTCACCACCGAATTTGCGATCATGTCCCCCGATTTCGGAGCGACATGGCAGCGCTACCGCCCGGATTCGCTCAATAACCCTCAGCCGAACCCCTTTCCTGGCGACCCGGACCGAATGCAACGATACCGCCACCTGAACTACCGTGCGTTCGACGGCATCGCCGCAAATGGCGCGCTCTGGGTGAGCACGAACGCGGGGATCAATCGCTCGATTGATGGCGGCGTCACGTGGGTCAATTACGACGCGGGGAGCGCGGGCCTGACTGGGGATTTCGTCCCGGTGCTCGCGGCGGATACGGCGAACGGCATCATCTGGGCCGGGACGCAGACAACTGGGATTGACGAACAGGAGCTCAAGGACAACCCACGGGACTATTTCCCTGATGGCCAGTTCACCTCGCTTGACTGGGACCTCGACCGCGATGGACGGATTGACCGACCGGGCAAGAACGGGGTGAGTTGGACGACCGACGGAGGCGCGACGTGGCACGGCTACGTCCCGACGGAGGACCCCGCCCTTGCACGGGATTTCGCCGCGTGGGGGTTTGCGTTCAACGGTCAGACGGTCTGGGTGGCTGGCTCAAGCGGCGGGGCGGATGCGCTCTTGCGGAGCGACAACCTCGGCCAGACCTGGCGTTTGCAGCCGATCATCACGACGACCGGCGACACGGTTTCCACCGAGCTTGGGACCACCGACGTGGCGTATCTTGAGGGGGTGCTCTGGATCACCTCCTCACGTGGGCTTGCGCGTTCGGAAAATGACGGCGCGACGTGGGAGTTCGTCCTGCGCTATCCTCAGACTCGGCCCCTCGGCGGCGGCGACGTGGTGAACCCTCAGGGTGCGGCTTCCGGATTGACTACGTATGCGTTTCCTTCGCCCAGCGCGCCACGGCTCGGCTCGCCGCCGCAGATCGTCTTCGCGCTCACGGCGGCGACGGATGTCACCATAGAAATCTTCGACGCAAGCGGGGGCCTTGTGCGGACGCTGAGGCAGCAGGGCGTGCAGCCGGGGAACCGTACGGTCGAATGGAACGGCCGCACCGACGACGGTCGCCCGGTGGCCAATGGCGTATATCTCTACAAAATCACCACCGGCGACGGCCATACGGCCTTGGGAAAGATGATGGTGCTCAATTGATGCGGCGGCGACTCCTTCTCCTGGCGATCTTCGCGCTCGCTGCGGCGGCTGCGTCTTCTGCGAATGCCGCGAAAAGCTCCGGCGGTCATGCGGGTGCGCTCTATCGCTTCGGCCTCGGCACGCGCACGCTCGGCTTCGCGGGCGCGGTCGTAAGCCTCGCGCACGACCCGACCACCGTCCTTGTGAACCCCGCAGGAGCGGCGTTCGGCGGGCGCGGCGCGCTCATCGGGTCGCATACGTCCATGGCGCTCGACCGTTCGATCAACGTGCTTGGCTTCGGCAGGCAGTTGGACCCGCGTGCCGGGTTCAGCATCGCCTGGGTGAACGCCGGCGTGGACGGCCTTGTGGGGTATGATGGCAACGGGAACGTGACCGGCACGCTGGACGACAGCGAGAACACCATCGCCATGTCGTTCGGCAGCCGCTTCGGAAGGGTTGCTGCCGGTGTCACGGCGAAATGGTATCGCTACCATCTGAGCACGCGCTCCTCGTCGGGATGGGCCTTCGATGCGGGCTTCATGGCGGAGCCGTTTTCCGGCTTCAGAGTGGGTGCGGCGATCCGCGACCTCGTAGGCAAGTTGGTCTGGACAACCAACCGAGAAGAGGGGCAGATTCCCATTGAGGATGCCTTCCCGACGACGCTCGCCGCCGGAGTTTCGTACCAGATTCTTCCGCTACGGACGAGCGTCGCTGCGGACTACGAGCGCGTGCAGGAGGAGGGCGAGTATCTCCACTTCGGCGTCTCGTGGCAGGTGGTGCGGCAACTGCGCCTCCGGGCAGGGTATCGCTGGCTGGGGGTGCGTGCAAGCGCGCACAAAGCCACTCCGACCGCAGGCGCGACGCTCACCACTGGCTTCGGCGACAGCCAAGTAGGCTTCGACTATGCGGTGCTCAACGAACCGCTTGGGCTTGTGCATTCGCTCGGTGTCAAGTTCGATTTCTGACAGGGTGATGAGGCGTGAAGCATACTTCTCTCCCATTGCTTGCGGCGCTCTTCCTGACCGGCCTCGCACCTGCTGCGCCGATTGATGGCGATGCCGGTTCGAAGGGCTTCAAGTTCCTCCAGGTGATGCCCGATGCACAGGCCGCCGCAACCGCGAGGGCCTCCGTCGCTTCGGGCGGTAGGCAGATGGCCCTCATCGCAAACCCGGCGGGGCTTGCCACGCTCTCGTCGGTGCAGATAGCCGCCGCGCACACCGAGTGGCTCGCGTCGGTGAGGCACGAGTACCTGGGGCTGGCCTGGCCGCAATTTCGCGGCACGCTCGCGGTCGCGGTTCGGACGCAGTCGTCGGGCGACATCCCGCTTCGCACGGTTGATTCCGGCGCGTCGCTCGTCGGCGTGCCTGCGCCAGAGCCAAGCGGAACCTACGGCGTGCACGATGCAGCGTTCAGCGTCGCCTATGCGCGACGTGTGGGCAGCCTCGATTGGGGCGCGGGGGTCTCGTACGTCTACGAGAAGATCTTCTTTTCGAGCGTTTCCGCCGTCGCGCTCGATCTCGGCGCACGCTGGCGGCACGAGCGCTGGAGCGTGGGCGCGACACTCCGCAACGTCGGCGTTTCCGGGACGTTGCGCGACGAGAAAGTGCCCCTGCCGTGGGACGCGCAGGCCGGGGTGACCTACGAGCTTCCGGTCGTGGGCGTGCACCTCTGCGCGATGGCCGACGTGCGGTATGCGCCGGACTACTTCGAGACGCTTCATCTGGGGACCGAAGTTCGTGTTATCAATTCGCTTGCGCTGCGCGTCGGGTACCATACTGGTCTTCTCACGCGCACCGGCGACTCTGGCCTGACGGCGGGGATGGGGCTGCGGTATGGTCCTCTGCGCCTGGACTATGCGTACATTCCAGAGCGCGACGGACTTGGAAGCACGCACATCGTGAGCCTTGCCCTCGGCGGATAGCTCGTTCTTACCCATCGCCATGAGAAGCGATCAAATGGAAAGCCTGAATACCCGCATATCTCCCCCGATGCGGATGCAGCCTTGAGAACGCGCTATGCAAGCTCCCAGTTTCCGAAATCGTAACGGTCAGCCGGAGGACGCCGAGTGGGTTCCCGCCGACGCCGAGCAGGGCATTCGGGAGGAGCGCGGTCCCACGCGGGAACCTCCGGAGGCGCCGCGCCCGCGCTGGTGGCTTCACATCGCGCTGTTCGTCCTGACCGCAGCATCCTGCTATATGGTCGCGGGAGTGGCGTATGCCGTCGGCATCATGGCGATCCTGCTCGTGCACGAGACGGGGCACTACCTCATGTCCATGCGGTGGGGCGTCCGGGCAAGCCCGCCCTACTTCATCCCGTTCCCCGACATCCCTATGGTCGCGCAATCGCCCATCGGCACGCTCGGCGCGGTGATCGTGATGAAATCGCGGATGCCCAACCGCCACGCGCTGCTCGACATCGGCGCTGCCGGGCCGATTGCCGGGTTTGTCGTGTCCGTCGTCGTGCTCGTGATGGGCCTCAGCCTCTCGACGATTCAGGCGGTTCCCGATCCCTGGCCGCCGCCGGGGTACATGGCGTACATCTTCGGCGATTCGCTCCTGTTCATCGGCCTGCGCTGGCTCATCCTCGGCCCTGTGCCGCCAGGGTCCGACGTGTTCCTGCATCCTCTCGCCCGCGCCGGATGGGTCGGGCTGTTCGTCACTGCGCTCAACCTCCTCCCCATCGGCCAGCTTGACGGCGGGCACATCCTCTACGCGCTCAACCGGCGTCGCTACCGCCTCGTGGTCATGGCGACCACCGCCCTGCTCGTGGCGCTCGTGTTCGTCTCGGCGGTGTGGACGCTCTTCGCGCTTCTCGCGCTCATCTTCGGGCAGAAGCATCCGGCCCCTCTCGACGACTTCACCCCTCTCGACGCGACGCGCCGCAAAGTCGGGTACGTGTGTCTTGCGATTCTGATCCTGTGCTTCATGCCGAATCCGCTCGATATTGTGGGGTTCTGAGGTATATTTCAAGAGAAACCCGCGAACGGGAAAGAGGATTCGCGGGGGGTAGGTTCTCTCCGCGCTCCTATTGGTCATCAACAAAATACCTTGGCAGTCACCGCGTGAGACAGCTTGCGTGAGCGAGCTTCGCTCTTCCGTAGCCCCCGGATTTATCCGGAGGGCGGCGAGACCGTGTGCGACGCCCTCCGACTGAAGTCGGGGGCGAATATGCCAAGCCATCTGAAGCTGGCTGGGTCTGCGGCTGCGTCGCGTGTACACATAATTCGTTGATGACCATTAGGATCGGCACACCGCGCTCACATCGAGAGCATACAAGACCATGCGGCACTGGCGGTATCCGGCGTTCGCCCTCCTAATTGTCCTTCACGGCTGCAACCCGTTTCGCACGGGCACGCCTGAGCAGCCCGGTGGGCAACTTATCAACTACCCGCAGCCGACGACCACCGACAACGTCCTGCGGATTCTCGCCCTCTCGCTCGGCGCCAAGGACAACCGAGCCTACCTGGAGCGCCTCGCGAGCGACTTCGCCTTCAGCCCCGACCCGGTGCAGCGCCAGAGCGACAACTTCCGCAACTTCCCGGCGGCATGGGGCTACGAGCACGAGGAGATATTCCTCGCCGGGCTTTTCAGCAACGCCGACTCCATCGCGGTGGAATGGCATAACGTCCTCACCCAGCCCCAGGGCGAAGGGGCCACCGTGACGGCGTTCTACGATCTGACGATCTGGTCGCAGGCACAGCCGGAGACGCACTATCGTGGCCGTGCGGAGTTTTCCATGGTGCAGGTTGCGGGCATCTGGAACATTCGGACGTGGAATGATGTCGTTGAAGGAGAGTACACCACCACGTGGGGTCTGCTCAGGGCACGTCTCCTGGCAACCGGGTGACGGCATGCGCATCTGATCATCGTGAGGCTGACTGATGAAGCTCCCGCATCATGCCTGCGGCGCTCTTTTTCTGCTGCTGCTCATCGCAGGATGCGACTTGCTCAATCAGACTGCGATCATCAGCGAAGACCCTGCAAGCGGCCCTCAACCTCCTCGCACGCTCTCCAAGCCCGACAGCGTGCTCAAGATGCTCACCTATCTCTTCGACCGGCACAGGCCGGAAGACGCGCAGGCGGTCGGAGACCTCCTCTACACCGGATACGTCTACCGCTACGACGACCCCACCGACAACAACGACCTCGAACTCGACCGGGCGAGCGAAATCCAGGTCCACCGGAACATCTTCCGCAGCTTCGAGACGATCTCCGCGTACTTCACCCCGGAGAGCCGGTGGAACGAGTACGGTTCGGACATGCCGCGCCCGCCCGATGTTCCGCCGTATCAGGTTTCGAGCGCGCACCCCAACGAGACGTGGGTGGTCCTGCGGGTGCTTGGCGACATGACGTTCACGAACACCGACCTCCAGGCGGTGCAGGTCGGCTACCAGGTGCGCCAGCGATTCGACATCGCCTTCCGGCTCGACCCGGCCCAAAAAGACTCGACGTGGCAGATCGCCTCGTGGACGGACCGGGAATTCCTCCTGAGCGCGAAGGTCGCTAGGAACGCCGACGACGGGCTGTAGGGCACTGTCGGAATTGTCGTGACAGATTCGCCTTGGGCGGGCAGGAACGCTTGCTCGACCTCATCCCGGACTGCAAGGGCGACTCGCGAGTTGCCCCTACAAGGCGTGTTGAAACAACATCTTGTAGGGGCAAGGCGTGCCTCGCCCCTACTCGACATGCACGATTCCTCACGGAAAGGCGTACAAGGACTGTCATGCGTGGAAGTTCCCCCCGATGTGCCCGCCTCCCCTACCTGCTGGGGTCGGGCGGAGCATCCGTCCACACGTCGCGCCACGAGCGCGGGTCTATCGCAAGCTTGGTGCGCTTGCGTTCGAGGGCTTCGGCGTCAATCACCTTCTGCACTTCCGGGGCACCCCGCCGGTAGCGATCCCACGTGGTGCTCAAGAGATACTGCAATCCGGCCTCGCGCAACGCGTGCACCACCGACGAATCCGCCATCGCCGGGTAGAGGTTGTGCCGTTCGCCGGGGTCTTCGTCAAGGTGGTACAACTCGCAGTCGCCTTGTCTGCTCGATTGAATGAGCTTCCATGGCCCCTGCCGGAGCGCGACGACCCCCCACGGGTTCTCCGACACGGCAAGGTCGGCGATCTCTTCCCTCTCGCCGGAAAGGAGAGGCGAAAGGTCGCGCCCATGAATCGTGTGGTCGTGCGAGATACCGGCAAATGCGGCCAACGTGGGGAACAGGTCAACGAGGTTCACAAACGCATCGGAAACCCGGCCATTGGCCCGATTGCGGGGGTCAGCAATAATAAGTGGCACGCGGATGGTGTCCTCATAGGGCACGAACGGGGTTTTCGTGATGAACCCGCGATGGCCGAGAAAGTCGCCGTGATCGGAGTTGACGATCACCACGGTGTTCTCGCTCAGACCGCTCGACTCCAGCGCGGCGACGATGCGCCCGACGCTGTCGTCAATGTGCGTGACCGTGCCGTAGTAGAGCGCGGTCATGCGCCGGATGTCTTCCGGCTTCCAACGGCTGATGTCGAAATGGCCCTTGCGCGGGTCGAAGCCCTTGAGGAGCGGCTTGGTCGAACGGTCGTCCTCTGGCGGCAACGGCATGTCTGCGGGGTCGTAGAGATGCGCGTAATGCCCCGGCGGATCGAACGGATGGTGCGGCTTGATGTAGGAAACCCACGCGAAGAACGGCCGGTTCCGATCAATGTCGCCGAGGTAGTCGAGGAATCGGTCGGTGATCCAGGTCGTATGGTACGCCTCTTCGGGGATGGGCGACTTGAGTGCGCCGTACGTGTCGTGAAACCACGCGGGCGCTGCCTTTCGGAAAGCGTCCACCTGGTCCCAGAGGTCTATCCAATCCACCATCCGGTGCGCCTCCCAGAGCCACCGGTGGTAGTCGTCTATCTGCCAGCCGAGGCCGTGCTGTTCGGCGAGGAGCATCGTATCGAAGCCGAGGTCGTGGTAGACGGGCATGAAGTGCATCTTGCCGAACGCGCCGGTCTGATAGCCTGCTCTGCGCAAGAGCTGCGCGATGGTGAGGTTATCGCTCGGCGTGACGCCGTTCGTCATCGCGCCGTGCGTGCGGGGGATTTGCCCGGTGAGCACCGATACCCGCGCTGGCACGCACATCGGGGCTGGGGTGTAGGCGTTCGTGAAGCGGACCCCCCGCGCCGCGAGCGCGTCAATGTGCGGAGTCCGCACGATGGGGTTCCCGGCGCAGCCGAGGCTGTCGGCTCTCCACTCGTCTGCGGTGATCATGAGGATGTTGGGGCGATCTGGTGGCATATCCTTGCGCTTTCCGGTTCGGGTTCTTACCTATCGTTCGGTATCTAATGTCTCACCACGGCGATGTTCACGCCAAGCCGATTCATCCCGGTGGGAGCGCGAAATCCTGAACGTGGGGAGGAACCCTTATGGCAGGCACAGGCCAAACGATGCGCATCGGCGACGGGAGCGCGTGGACCTTCGTCAACGGCGCCTGGCACGACGGCCCAGAGGACACGCTTGTCGTGCCGGGCGACCTCGTGCGCGAGGAATGCTCCGGGATGCAGGGGCATCACTACGCCTTTCTGCACGAGGCGGAGTACGGCGACCTGCACGTCCGCTTCCGCTTCAGGCTCACCCCGCACTCCGACGCGGGCATCATCCTCCACGCCGCCAATCCGAGCGATTTCTTCGTGCTCCACTTCCCCGATTGCGGGCAGGCGGACCGCGCTCAGCACTTCTGGGTTGCGCTCTCCCGCATGGACGGGAGCGGCTGGATGCGGATCGTGAGCATGGACCTCGTGCGGCGCGTATCGAGCACCAATGGCCTCTGGCACGAGGCCGACGCGCACCTCATCGGCGAACGGCTCCACGTCCGCATTGACGGGCGAGGCGTCTTTGAAGTCTCCGACGCCGGGCTTCGCGGCTACGGCAGGTCAGGCGCGTACCTCTTCAACCGGGCGGAGCTCCGGGATGTCTCGCTTGAAGGCCGCGAAGGTCCCATTCGCCCCTGGGCACGCGAGAAGCATCCCCTGAAGCGTTGGTTTCATCCCCGGCCTGAGGCCGACTACGGCAAGTGGCAGCGCCCCGGACAGGTGGTGCGGACCCCAGGCGGCGACCTCCTCCTCAACTACACCGTGCAGGCAGAGCCGTATCGCGGCAATGTCACCCCGCTTGTGAGCCGTTCGTCGGATGGCGGCAGGACCTGGGCGAAGCCGGAGCCGGTGGCGGGCCTCAAGGTGGGCGCGTGGGAGGGCTGGGGGATGGTCGGCGTCTTCCCTGATGGCGTGTTGCGGATGCTTGTCCCCGGCGAGACATCGTGCCGTCGTGCGGAATCTCCCGACGACGGGCGGACGTGGACCGAGCCGCAGCCGGTCGCGCTTGCGATGAGCGTGCCGGGCCTCAAGCGCGTCCATCCGGGGCCGCTCGTGAATCTGGCGGACGGGTCGGTGCTCATGTTCGGCTACGGTGGACACGATTCAACCGTTCCCGGTTCCTCGATCTTCACCTGGGGGTCGCACCACTGCCGGGCGTTCGCCTCCCGTTCGACGGACGGCGGCAAGACGTGGTCCGAGTGGGCGAATATTGACGGCACGCTTGCAAGCGACGGCACGCCGGTGGACGGCAACCTCGACCTCACCGAGGTGTGCGGCGTCGAAATCGGCGACGGGCGAATCCTTGCGCTCGTCCGCCCGATCTACTCCCCCTGGATGTGGGAGACGTGGTCCTCCGACGGTGGCAGGACCTGGGCGCCGTGTATGCGCGGTCCCTTCCCCGGATACGCCACGTCGAACATGATCCGCACGGCGTCGGGCGCGGTCCTCGTGGCGCATCGCCTGCCCGGCTGCACGGTCCACACCAGCCTCGACGATGGGCTGACGTGGGACCGGGGCACGATGATTGACTCCGCCATCTGGTGCATGGGCGGCATGGTCGAAGTCCAGCCGGACCTCGTGCTCTACGTGTACTACGATTCGTTCGAGTCGCTCATGCGGGCGCAGTTCATCCGGGTGACGCCGCGTGGCATCGTGCCTGGAGGGTAGGAGCAGCGTGGGTCACGCCGCCGGTACGAGAGAGGAGGATGCGGTCATGAAGGCAATCAGAGATTCGCTCTGGCTCTGGGGCACGCGGGTGAATGCCCTTTCCGAGCATTACAAGTTCCCGACCTCGCGGATGACCGTCGCTGGGGGGCTTCAGGTGCTCGGCATTGACCAGGCGATGATGTGCGGATTGCTTCCCCCCGCAGAAGAGGAATATGCCCCGGTCGCCCATTGCCGGAACCTCCTCTGGGAAATGAGCTTCGACGAGGGGTTCTCGTTCAAGCGACCGCTCGCGCCCATCCTCGCCCTGCACTGCGCTCACCCGAACGTCGTCGGCGTGCTGCTCGACGACTTCAGCACCACCGAGATCAAGAAAGGCGCAAAGCCGGACCTGCTGGCGAAAATGCGCGATGCAATGCCCGGATCGCTTCAGCTATGGGTGGTCATCTACTCCATGAGCCTGGATATTCCCAACCTCCCCGAATACCTGGAGCACGTGGACGGGATCAGCTTCTGGGTCTGGCACGCCCGCGACCTGCCCGACCTGCCGGAGCACGTGGCGCGATGCCACGAACTGAGCGGGCGCAAGCCGATGAACGTGGGTCTCTACCTCTACGACTTCGGGGAGAACCGTCCCCTCACGACCGAGCAGATGGCGGCCCAGGTGGGAACGGGGGTGAAGCTTCTGGAGGCCGGGGAGTGCGAGGGTCTCTGCTTCCTCAGTTCTTCGATCATGGACATAGGACTGGAGTCGGTGGAATGGACCCGGCGGTGGGTGAACGGGTTGTGAGGACACGTGTCGCGCCCGCCGCGTTCGGCGGAAGTTGTCCCCTTTTTTTGGCCGTACCAGCCTGTGAACTGTCATCCTCATCCCGTATCTTTCCCTTTCGCTTACCGGATCAAACCCCCTGTCGAGAAAATACGAACGTGAGGACCCGCCAGATGGAATTCAAGCCGGATTGGGAAGACGCGCAGGAGCATTTCATCGCATGGTGGAACCATAGCTCGCTCAAGCGCGTGACGCTCGCGGTGTGTGCGCCGCGCCAGGTCTCTCTGCGGCCGATCCAGCCACCGGCGGATATGTGCGCCCAATGGCTCGACCCGGACTTCAGGATTGCGAGCGCGGAACGCGGCTTTGCGTCCACGTACTTCGGCGGAGAGGCATTTCCCTGGCTGGATACGCACATCGGCCCCGGCTCGCTCGCGCTCTACCTCGGATGCCCCGGCATCCTGCACGAGACCACCGTCTGGTACGCCCCTGTCGCGCATACGCCGGAGGATGTGCCACCGCTTGCGTTCGACCCGCAGAATGAGTGGTGGGTGGCGACCGTCCGCCTTGCGGAAGAGGGAATGAAGCGCGGACGAGGCAGGTACCTCACGTCGTTCCCCGACCTGATCGAAAACCTCGATACCGTCGCATCGCTCGTGGGCACTATGTCGCTTCTCTATGCCCTCATTGACGACCCCAGCAACGTCAAGCGACTCACGCACGAGGTGAACGACCTCTATTTCCGCTATTACGACGAATTCTACGAGCTTCTCGACGGGCCGCAACTGGGCAGCTGTTTCTCGGCGTTCCAAATCTGGGGACCGGGCAAGACCGCCAAGCTCCAGTGCGATTTCTCGGCCATGATCTCCCCGGAGATGTTCGCCGAATTCGTCGTCCCGGACCTCGCGGAACAGGCCGACCGGCTGGATTTCTCCGCGTATCACCTCGACGGACCGAACGCGATCTGCCACGTGGACGAACTGGTGCGGATTCCCAAGCTCAACGCCATTCAGTGGACGCCCGGAGCCGGTGCGCCCGGCGTGGGGAACGAGAAGTGGTGGCCTATGTACCGCCGGATTCTTGACGCCGGGAAGGGGCTGCTCCTGCTCGGAACGGCGTATGAGGAGGTCGAACCGCTCGCCCGCTTCCTGGGGCCGGACGGAGTGTACATCGGGACCTCCGCTCCCACGGTAGAAGCCGCCGAGGATTTGCTCCGCCGGGCGGAAACGTGGTAGGCGAGCGCTCCTTAATGCACGATGCACTCACGATGACTCCTCATTGAACAACACCTTGGCCGGGTGCTGGGGGGCATTTCGACTCCGGTCTCTCGCCACAAATCAAGCTACCGAGAAGAGTTCGTTTCATTTGGTGGCACGGATTTCGTATTTTCTTTCCACGAAGCGATGAAGTGCCGATGCGTACGCTCTTCGACCCGAAACGTGCGATGAAATCACGTCAAGAAGACGGACACTTGTCCAGGAGGCGGACCGCACCGAAGAGAGGAGCCTTCGTCCTGGGGAGGCTCCTTTGCGTGGTGGTGCTCGTGCTTGCGACGACACTCGGCAAGGCTCAGGAGTTCCCGGTTGACCTCACGGAACTGAGCCTTGAAGAACTGATGAACCTCCAGGTCACCATGGTTTCGCGCAAACCCGAGAAACTTTGGGGAGCGCCAGCGGCGGTCTTCGTCATCACTCAGGACGACATCAGGCGTTCCGGAGCGAGAAGCTTGCCGGACGTGTTGCGCATGGCCCCCGGCATATATGCTGCCCACATTGACGCGAACATGTGGGTGGTCACTATCAGAGGGTTCGCAGGACGATTTGCCAATAAGCTGCTCGTGCTCATTGACGGGCGGTCAGTGTATACTCCCCTGTTTTCCGGCGTGATCTGGGAAACGCATGACCTCATGTTGGAGGATATCGAGCGCATCGAGGTCATTCGAGGACCGGGCGCCACGCTCTGGGGTGCGAACGCGGTCAACGGGGTCATCAACATCATCACGAAAAGCGCAAAGGACACCCAGGGGAGCTACCTAAGCGCGGGTGTCGGAACGGAAGAACGGAACTTCGGCGCCTTTCAATATGGCGGTAGGATCAGAGAACGGGCCTTCTACCGGGTTTATGTGAAGTACGCCGAACGGGACAAGTTCGGCGATCCGCCGGGATACAAAGCTGCCGACGCGTGGAGCACGCAGCGCACCGGTTTTCGCATTGATTGGGACGCCTCGCACGAAGACGCGGTGACCCTCCAGGGCGACATCTACGGCGACGAACTGGGAAATACCCATGAGCTTGTGAGGGTGGTGGACAACACCCTGCAACAGAAAGTCTTCACGGCCACTGGGACGTACTCGGGAATGAACGTCCTGGGCCGGTGGAAGCGCACGCTCTCGCGCACCTCCGAGCTGGCGCTTCAGGTCTACTTCGACCACCTCAAGTTCGACGATGCGATCGTCAAGGAAACCCTGAATACCTTCGACTTCGACTTCCAGCACCACTTCGCCATCGGAGAGCGGAATGATGTCATCTGGGGCCTGGGATGCCGTTATCCGAGCGAGGACGCTGACAGCATGTTCACCCTCTGGGACAGGCCCGCACGCCGCACGAACCGGCTCTACAGCGCGTTCCTGCAAGATGAGATCGCGCTTGTCCTGGAACGGCTCACCCTGACGGTCGGGACGAAGCTTGAACGGAATGATTACACGGGGCTTGAGGTTCAACCGAACGTGCGCTTCGCGTGGTTGCCTCACGAACGACACATGGTATGGGGAGCCGTCTCGCGTGCCGTCAGGACGCCCAGCCGCGCCGAACGCACCGGACACCTCGTGACCAGCGTAGTCCCGCCGGATGAACTGCCGCCCGGCACGCCCATGACCTTGCTCTCGTTCGCGGGGACCTCGGAATTCGTCTCAGAGGTGCTCATCGCCTACGAACTCGGGTATCGCTCCCGCCTGACCGACTGGTTTTCCGTTGATCTGGCGACGTTCTACAACGACTACTCGAACTTGCGCACCGGCGAGCCGGGCGATCCGATCTTCGAATCCGAACCGCCACCTCCTCATGTCCTCTACCTGGTCACTCCGATGAATAAGGCCGATGGGACCGCGTATGGCGGCGCAGTGGAGGCCGATTTTCAGGTCCGCCCATGGTGGCGCGTTCGTGGGGCTTTCTCCTACTTCACCCTGGACTTGCGCCCCAGGAAGGATACGAAGGAACTCTCTGTGGAAGACAGGGAAGGCGACAGCCCAAAGAAAGTGGTCTACGTGCGTTCCTCCATGGACCTGCCCAGGGACCTTGATCTTGATGTGATAGCGCGCTACGTAGATGAGATACCCAACAGGCATTACACGGACGAAGCGGGTAGGTCGGTCAGGGTAGGGAGCTATCTCACATTTGACGTTCGGCTGGCGTGGAAGCCCGTGCGGAACGTCGAACTGTCGCTCGTCGGTCAAAACCTGCTCAATAGCCCCCGCGTGGAGAACGATTGCGAGCTGGGCTTGGCCGTGCCTACCAAAGTGCAGCCAGGGGTATACTGCGGGGTGTCATGGAAGTTCTGACGATCTCTCGTATGCGATTCAGGGCATGTGCGTGACCACGCGATCTTCTCGAACGAGAGCGCGGTGGAGTGGACAACTTCACGGATGGGCGTCACTCATGAAGAGATATGCCTGCGCAACGTTCGTTTTGGCGGCGGCGGTGGTCGTCGGCGCGAGAGAGCTACCGGTTGACCTGAGCGCGTTGAGCCTCGAAGAACTCCTCAGCATCGAGGTCGTCATTGCCTCACGGAGGCCGGCGCGGGTCCTTCACTCTCCTCCTACTATTCTGCTGATCACTCAGGAGGAGATTCGTCGCTCCGGGGTTGGCGGCGTTCCCGAAGCTCTGCGGTCGGCGCGCCCGACGTGCATTGCCCACACTGGTGAGGATCGGCAACGGATCAACGGCTGCGGACCTGAAGACGAGGCCCCGATCCGCGTTGACGGGCGAAAAGAGCGCACGCGGCTCTATTCCGCGCTCTCCGGCGAGCGCCACGGGGTTGTGCAGGCGAACGACGAGTGCGCCTGGACGATTCGCGGTCCGGTGCGGTTTCCTGGCATGCAAATGCAGCCGATGGATTCGTCAGCATCTTCGCAGGACCAGCGCACCGCGCTCGCCGGGTTTTAAGGGGGTGCGCTGCAATGGTAAGGATGAGGTCTGAGGTATTTGGCAAGGTGAGACAGGCTTCGCAGGGGTCCAGCGCCGACATGCGCGATGCATCGAACTAAGTGGTCCTCTCGCCAAGTTTCGGAGATTTTCGTGACCCCACCCCGGCCCTCCCCGCACGCGGGGAGGGAGGCTTCGTCCCCCCGCGTGCGGGGGGATTTGAGGGGGGTATGAATGTGGTGAGAACTTAGCGAGAGAACCACTAAGGAACCGTTCTTAATGGCCAAGTTCGCCCCGGTAACCTGGCTCGTGTTGATAATGGCGGCGAGTGGAGCGTGCACAGGCTTCGTTGAACTGACGGAATTGACGTTAGAAGAACTATGAG
>Ga0172366_10000293_pt1 | contig 34583 bp, 27 predicted proteins | sample LakKivSesite69cm_FD_114533 | JGI IMG/M metagenome (GOLD analysis project Ga0172366, IMG submission 114533) | Sediment microbial communities from Lake Kivu, Rwanda - Sediment site 69cm | ecosystem: Environmental > Aquatic > Freshwater > Lake > Sediment | place: Rwanda: Western Province, Lake...
GCGCTGTGAGGGGGGGTGGGGGGGGGGGGGGTGGTTGTTTTGGGGGGGGGTGGGGGCGCTCCCGCCTTTTTGACCTGTTGGTGGGTATGTTGGGGGGGGGGGGGGAGATTCCTCGCTACGCTCGGAATGACGATATTTGGAGGAGGAGTGGACAATCGCGAAGCGAACTGAGCCGACCGGTTCCCCACAGGAGCGGGCTTTCCTGGTAGGGGTCGAATTGAAGGGGCCTGCGGCTCACCCTGCCGACGGGAACTGGCCCGTCGAGGAGTCGCTGGCCGAACTGGCCCAACTGGCCCGTACAGCCGGCATCCAGGTGGTGGGGCAGATGGCACAGCACGTGGCACGGATCAACCCGGCCACCTTTATCGGCGCAGGCAAGGTGGAGGAGTTGCTCGAGCAGGTGAAGGAGACCGCGGCTGACGTGGTCGTCTTCGACGACGAGCTTTCGCCCCGCCACCAACGGGAACTGGAGAAGGCGCTGGAGGAAGATGGGGTCAAGATCCTGGATCGGACTGCACTGATCCTGGACATCTTTGCCCAGCGCGCCCGCAGCCGGGAGGGCGCGTTGCAGGTGGAGCTGGCCCAGTACGAGTACCGGTTGCCCCGGCTGACGCGCGCCTGGACTCACCTGGCGCGCCAGGCGGGCGGGCGGGCCGGGGGGGCTACCGGGGGAGTTGGTGTGCGCGGGCCTGGCGAGACGCAGTTGGAGACCGACCGGCGCGTCATCCGCCGTCGCATCATGCAACTCAAGCAGGAGCTGGAGAAGGTCCGCGCTCACCGGGGTCGCTACCGTGCACACCGCCGCCGGGAGGGTATCCCGGTTGTCTCCATCGTCGGCTACACTAACGCGGGCAAGTCTACGCTGCTCAATGCGCTGGCCGATGCCAATGTCCTGGTGGAGGACAGGCTGTTTGCTACTCTCGACCCCACTACTCGCCGCGTGAAGCTGCCTGGTGGGGGCGAGGCCCTTTTCACCGACACCGTCGGCTTTATCCAGAAACTCCCCACGCACCTGGTGGCGGCCTTCCGCGCCACGTTGGAGGAGGTGACGGAGAGCGACCTTTTGCTCCACGTGGTGGACGCTACGCATCCGCAGGTGGTGCGCCAGGCCGAGGCCGTGTGCGAGACGCTGGAAGAAATCGGGGCGGTGGACAGGCCGATGATCCATGCGTTGAACAAGATTGACCGCTTGCCTGCGCTCGACGTCGTCAATCTCCTGATTGGCAGGTTCCCCAACAGTGTCGCCATCTCTGCCCTGAAGAGAGAGGGGCTGGAGGGACTATTGACCCGCGTCGAGGGGGTGTTGGAGACCCGCATGGCCTGGCTCGACGTGCACATTCCCTACGAGTCGGGGGAGTTGGTGGATCTTTTCCATCGGCGGGGGCTGATCGAGCAGGAGGAGCATACCGAAACGGGAACGCGCATTGTGGGGCGCTTGCCGCGCGGGTTGGCGGGGCATTTCTATACATTGGGGACAGACTTTTCCGAAAGGTCGGAAGCGCACTGAGTTGGAGGCATCATGGTCGCCAAATGGCTAAAGCGTATCAGTATTTTCCTGGCCCGTATGCCTGGGGTTCCGGTTTTCGTCGCGGTTGGCCTGGTGGTACTCAACCTCATACTTCAGTTCTTGCCTGACTGGCCCGTCGTTGGCTGGTTGGCGCATACACATCTCTTGCTGCACATTGGCCTGATCGTGGGGTTCCTGGGGGTGCTGCTGGGCGATGCGTTGTGAGACGCGGCCCGCGGCCGGTTGGGGAACCCATGTCGTCTATTGGCGGCAGGGCGGGCTTGCGGCCGGTACGGATGACGAGAGCGGGTCGTGAGCCCGCTCCTTTGTTGTGAATGGCTGTGTGAGATGAAACGAAGTTTGACCCACCCGTGGACAGTGTATCGCTTCCGTGATGGGGACGCCGAGATCGCGCTGATATGGCATCACTGGCTGCCGTTAATCGTCATCCCGTTACTGCTGATCGTCGAATTGCTCTCGCCTGCACGGGTGTGGATGACGCTTCTGCTGGCGTTTGCTGGCGTGACCGTCGTCGCAGCCTGGTGGGCCTGGCACATGGCGCGCTCCGTCCGGGTACGGCGAAAGTCACAGTTCGAGTGGGTTCAGGTGGGCGACCTGTTGGAGGAGCATTTCGCGCTGGTCAACGATTCGCCGCTGCCAGCATTGTGGGTCGAGGTGAGCGATCATAGCGACGTACCAGGTTATGGGGCCAACACGGTGCGTGCCGCCGGTGCGCGCGGTGCCTACCACTGGAGCACGAACGGTGAATGTCGCCTGCGCGGGGAGTATCACCTGGGGCCGTGGGAGGCCACGATCGGTGATCCTTTTGGCCTTTTCGTCGTCGTTCAGCGTAACCCGGTTGCTCAGACCGTGCTCGTCTACCCGCCGATTGCCCGGCGGCTGCCCTTCGCGCTGCCGCGTGGTGCGGCGACAGGCTGGGCGCGTATCAGCCAACGCTCGTGGGAGCCGACTGTCAGCGTGGGGGGAGTGCGTGCTTACGTCCCTGGCGATCCTCGCCACCACATTCACTGGCCCACGACGGCCCGCCGTGAGCAGCTCCACGCCAAGGAGTTCGATCAGGAGACCGGTGGCGACACCTGGCTGGTGCTCGATCTGGATCGGGACGTGCAGGTGGGGCAGGGGGAGCGTTCAACGGAAGAGATGGGCGTCATTGTGGCCGCCTCCGCTGCGGCGTTGCTCCTGGATGCAGGGCGGGCGGTCGGGCTGGTTGCCTATGGACCCGAGCGACGGACAGTGACGCCAGCCCGGGGACGGGGCCATCTGTGGGAGCTACTGCACGTGTTGGCCCAGGTGCGGGCCACCGCTTCCCGCCCGCTGCCTCGCGTGCTGGACGAGGTGTCCCGTGCGCTGCCCATCGGTGCGACCGCATTGGTAATCACGCCATCCCTGGATCCAGGGTGGGTGTCCGGGTTGGCGCGGCCGCGGGCGCATGGGATCGGGGTGGCAGCAATCTTGCTGGACGCGGCTTCCTTTGCGGTGGAGAGAAGTATGGAGCGCCTCTCTCTGCAGGCCGAAGCGCTGCGGGCGTTGCTGGCCGACGCGCGGGTGGAGGCGGAGATCATCAACGCTGATACGCCACTGTCGCTCCGCCCGCCGACCGGCCAGGTGCGGCGCTGGGAGTTCAAGGTGCTGGCGACGGGGCGGGCGTTGGCGATCAGCACGCCCTGGGGGGTGTAGGGATGGTCGTCCGGCTTGTCAAGTTGCTGCAGCCACGGGAGGGATGGGGCGTATTCTTGCTGTTGTTGATCACCGTGATGTGCCTGCCCGCTGCTGCCATCGTTGCTGAATGGGTCCCCGGAGATGAAGGATTACTGCCACTGGCGCTGATTGCACTGCTGGTGGGACGCTGGCTGGCATTGAGGGAGGATTGGGGCTGGTCCGTGTGGTTGCCTGTAGGCGGGTCGGTGGGGCTATTGGCTGCGCTCAGTGTCGCAGGCCACACAGTACTGTTCTTGCCGGGGAGGGGCGAGGCAGTTTTCGACTTCGTACAACGCTGGGTGGCCTGGCTGAAGGTTGCCTTCAGCGGTGGCAGAAGCGAGGACCCCGACATTTTCCTGTTCTACGCTGCACTTTTGTGTTGGGGGACCGTCCTCCTCGCCGCGTGGGCTTTCTACCGTCGCCAGCGCCCGCTGCTGGCGTTACTTCCTCCGGCGATGTTGAGCGCGGTGAGCGTCTTTTACTCGGGCCGGGGGATCCCGTGGCTGGTGGGGGAACTGGGGTGTGGGATCTTGATGCTGGCGGTGGGCAACCTCGCGAACGCACGGCGCACGTGGGAGGCGGCAGGCATAGACTATGCCACCGATTTGGGCCTCGAGGTGATGGTCGTGGCGACGTTCGTCGCGACCGTTTTCGTCGTGGTCAGCCTGGTCGGCCCGCTGGTCAGCGCGCGCCGGTTCGAGGATTGGTTCTGGCGCACGTTTCGGGAGCCTTCGACCCAGGTGGAGGATACAGCGGGGCGGCTGTTTGGCGGTGTGGCTCCCCCTGATCCGCTGTGGCGGGGAGGGGCGGGGGGGGGCCGAGGAGTCAGCAGTTACCTTCCACAGAGCCACCTCCTGGGCGGTCGTCCCAACCTGCTCGACGAGGTGGTGATGATCGTGTGGACGGATGAGCCTCCTCCACCGCCGCCGTCACCGCCCATGGACATTCCGGCTGCGTTACGTGACGTCCCACGCCACTATTGGCAGGGGGTGACCATGGACCATTACTCGGGCCGGGGCTGGTCCACGACGGTAGACTCCCGCGAGGAGGTGGAGGGAGAGTTGCCGCTGGCTCCGCCACTGGCCTACCGGGAGGTGACGCAACGTTTTGAGTTTACCGCTCCCCACGGCGACACGCTCTATGCGCTGAATGCGCCGGTGCGGGTGGCAGAGCCGGTCGAGGCGGTGTGGCGGACGTCTCCTGTTTCTTCTTCTACGGGCATAGAGGGGAATGACCTGGTAGGGCTGGCTTCTGAGGTGGTCAGTTACACCGTCATCTCCCGCCTGCCTAGCCCCACGGCAGACGACCTGCGAGCGGTTCCCCCGCTGTATCCAGACGAGATCCGTGAACACTACCTGCAACTGCCCGATGTGTTCCCTCAGCGCGTGGTTGACCTGGCCAGGGAGGTCGTGGCCGGAGGGGGAACGGTCTACGAGCAGGCGCGTTTGCTGGAGCGGTACCTGCGCGCCTATCCGTATTCGTTGGAAGTGGAACGGCCGCCGGAGGAGCGGGACGTGACCGACTATTTTCTGTTTGACGTGCGCGAGGGCTACTGCGACTATTATGCCACGGCCTTTGTGACGATGGCGCGCGCGGTCGGCATCCCGGCGCGGCTGGCCTCGGGGTACGTCGGTGGGGAATACGACTATGCCAGGGGGGGCTACCTGGTGCGCCAGTTCAATGGCCACTCCTGGCCGGAGGTCTACTTCCCCGGTTGGGGATGGATCAGCTTTGAGCCGACGGGGACGCAGACCGTGACAGAGTTACCGCGCGAGGTATCGCTGACAGATGGGGCACTGCCGGGCCCTGCCGGCCCACCGGCGCGGGTGATACGTTTCCGCTGGCGGATGGCCGGGCTGGGACTGGCCACGCTGGCCCTCGTAGGGGCGGCGGTGGCCGTGGGAATCCGATGGTGCCGGCAACGGAAGGTAATTGCCATCACGCTGCCACTGGTGTGGAGTTGGGTGGGGCGGAGCGGTGCGCGGGTGGGGCTATCTCCCGATCCCGCGCTCACGCCGCGGGAGTACACGGCGGTACTGGCGGCGGAGCTGCGCGCGCGGGCGGAGCAGGTGGGGCGACGGAGAGCGCGCTGGACGAGGATGGCAGCGCAGGGTGGGGCGGCGTTGGAGCGCCTGGCCGGGCTGTACAGCGCGCAGGTTTACGGAGGGCCGCAGGCGCTGGCGGCGGACGAACAGGTGGTGCGGGACGTATGGGCGCGGTTGCGCGGGCCGCTGCGCTGGTTCGGGTGGCTGAGGTGGGTGCAGCGGCTCAGCAACAGGAGTTTGGCTCGAATCGGTTTGATGGTAGAATCCCAACGGTGAGGGCACGCCACATCGTCTTGCCAGGTTGAGGCCTGAAGGGAGCGTGATCGGTGTCCCATCGTCTATCACGTCGCACTAAGCTGATCTATGGCTCAGGGGATCTCGGGTTCAGCCTGACAGGAACAATCCTCGGGGCCTTTTTTGCTATTTTTCTGACCGACGTGGTGGGCATCTCTCCCGGCGTCGCCGCTGTTGCTGTTCTGGTCGGGCGGACGTGGGATTACGTCAATGACCCGCTCATCGGCCACATCTCCGATCGCACGCGCACGCGGTGGGGGCGCAGGCGGCCCTTTCTGCTTTTCGGACCTCTGCCCTACGCCCTGGCCTTTGCCATGCTGTGGTGGCGCCCGCCGTTCAAGAGCGACCTCGCTTTGGGCATCTATTACGCGCTGGCCTACGTCGCTTATGATGCCGCAGCGACCTTCGTCTACATGCCGTACTTTGCGCTCACTCCTGAACTGACGGCCGAGTATGACGAGCGCACCGCGCTGACCTCTTACCGGATGTTTTTCTCCATACTGGGCAGCCTGGTTGCGTTCACCGTCCCTTTGCTCATCGTCGGCGAGTTTACGCCTGCAAACGCGCCACGGGTACTGATGATGGGATTGCTTTTCGGCCTCGTCGCCGCGTTGCCCCTGTGGCTCGTCTTCTTCGGCACGCAGGAGCGACAGGAATACATGGGGCGGGCACCGCCTGGCCTGCGCCAATCGTTGCGGGCGGCCAGCAAGAACCGCCCTTTCGTGTTTAGCATGCTCATTCTCCTGTTCACCTGGGTCTCGGTGGAGGTGGTCCAGGCGACGCTGCTCTACTTTATCAAGTACTGGATGAAGCGCGAGCCTGAGAGTGACCTGATCATGGCCACGATCTTTGTGACCGGCATCCTGGCTTTGCCGCTGTGGGAGCGGGCATCCCGAAGATGGAACAAGCGCTGGGCATACGTGATGGGAATCGGATTCTGGGCTGTGGTGCAGATTGTGCTGGTTACCCTGAATGCCTCGACTACGATGCCCGTGATCCTGATCTTGTGTGTTCTGGCGGGGATCGGAGTGGCGGCTGCGCACATCCTGCCCTGGGCCATGATCCCCGACGCCATCGAGTGGGACGAATGGCAGACCGGGGAGCGGCACGAGGGCATGTTCTATAGCCTGACCACGCTGGCACTGAAGGTGGCCACTTCGGCAGCGCTCCCGCTCGTGCTGCTACTGCTCGAGTTCACCGGGTATGTGCCCAATGCTGCTCAACAGCCTGCCAGCGCACTGCTGGGCATGCGCATCGTGATGGGGCCGATTCCTGCTTTCCTGCTTTGCACGGGGATTTTGTTTGCTGTCCTGTATCCGTTGAGCCGGGAGCAGCACGCCCAGGTGGTTCAGGAACTGGAAAGGCGACGACTTGAGGCTGGTGAGGAGGTCGCATGAGCACCATCGAGATTCGCCCCGTTCGTACGGTTAAGGAAAGGCGCATCTTCCTTACCTTCCCCTGGCGCATCTACCGTGATGATCCGCTGTGGGTACCCCCTTTGCTTCCCGAGCGCGCGAGGACAATTGATCCCAGACGTGGGGCTTTTTTCACGCGCGGCGGCGAGGCGGAGTTCTTCGTTGCCTGGAGTGACGGCCGGCCGGCAGGCACGATCTGTGCTGCGGAAGACAAGTTTACCAATCAACAGCGCCACACGCGGGAGTCCGTGTTCGGCTTTTTCGAATCCATAGAAGACTACCGGGTTGCCGAAGCCTTGATCGAGCGCGTGGCCGCCTGGGCCAGGCCACGAGGTCTGGATGCACTCTTCGGTCCGTACAACCTAGACTATGAGGACTCCTACGGAGTACTCATCGAAGGGCGCGACCGCCCGCCGACGGTCCTGTGCGGGCATACGCCTCCGTACTACCAGCATTTTCTGGAGTCGTCAGGCTTTCAGCCGGCTCACGGAGATAACATTGCCCTCGCGGTAGAGCTGGAGATAGACACACCTGCTTTGCAGCGACTTGCGCGCGTGGCAGATCGGCTCCGCCGGCGGGGGCACATCACGGTCCGCCAGGCGGATCTGAGGCGTTGGGATGACGAGATTGACCACGTGCATGGCCTGCTCAATACTGCACTGGCTCACCTTCCTGATTTCATTGGCTGGCATCGCGACGCGGTGGAGGCCCTGGTGGCACCCTTCCGTGACATTGCTGACCCCGAGCTGGTCCTGTTTGCCGAGGTTGAGGGAGAGACCGTGGGGTGGCTGCCTGGCATCGCCAACCTGAACGAAGCTTTCATTCACGCCAACGGCCTGCGACACCCCTGGGATTACGCCAGGCTGTGGTGGCATATGCGCCGCCAACCCGAGTGCCTGGCGCTCAAGAGCGTGCTGGTGTTGCCCGAATATTGGAACAGAGGCGTTGCCGTGTTGCTCTTTGACGAAATGGCCCGGCGCGCCAGGGCCAAGGGGTTCAAGTGGGTGGATCTGTCCATCACATCGGAGGACAACCCCAATACGCCTATCTTCGCAGAGCATATGGGAGCCAGGATCTACAAACGTTGGCGTGTCTATCGCATGCGCATATAAGGTTCCTGCTGCGTACTGTGTGAGGGATGGAGGTTGCCATGTGGTTGGGGCGATGGCCGTCGTCACCGCGGGCTGGCCAGCCGGCCTGCTCGCTCAGGGCTTCACGGTGGTCGCAGTGTGGTGGCTCTCCCGTACGTTGCTGAGGACCTCCCTGCCTTTTTCCTACGGCCTGGGGGTCATCGCCGGCGGAGCTGTCACAGGCACGCTGGGCTGGTCTGTGACGCAATCGCTGCTTCGAGTAACGGAGTGGGCGCTTTCTAACTACGAACAGGGGCGCCGAAGCGTGAGGGAGATGCGGGAGCAGCAAATGGAACTTGAGCAGACGCAGGAAGATCTCGTCCACGCCAACCGTGAACTGGCGCGCCTGTCCGACCGACTGAAGGCCCTGCAACAGGTGGCGGAAGAGGCGCGGCGGGCGAAGGAGGAGTTCGTGGCCCACGTAAGCGACGAACTGCGCACCCCCCTCAACATGATCATCGGCTTCAGCGAGATGATCACCCAGTCGCCCCAGGTCTACGGAAGCGAGATTCCCCCAGCGCTTCTGGCGGACATTGACGCCATCTACGTCAACAGCCAGCACCTGGCCAGACTGGTAGACGACGTACTGGACTTGAGCCAGGTCGAGGCGGGACGCATGGCGCTCAGCAAGGACTGGGCCTGCTTGCAGGAGATCGCAGGCGCGGCCTCGCTGGCCGTGCGTCCCCTCTACGAATCCAAGGGGTTGATTCTCGAAGTGGAAGTTCCTGACGACCTGCCTCCGCTATTCTGCGACAGCACGCGCATCCGCCAGGTCGTGCTGAACCTGCTGAGCAATGCCGGCCGCTTCACGGAGCGGGGAGGGGTGCAGGTCAGGGCCTGGCACGAGAAAGAGGACGCGGAACCGCGCGTTGTCGGAGGGACATCGGCCATATAGACCATCTCTGCCCCGGCCCATTGGTCCCGCAACCAGGTGCTGCGTCCGTACAGGTCGTCACAGGCCACCGCTTCGCAGGGCAACCCCTGGGCCTGGACGCGCTGGATCATTTTCCCGCCCTTTTCGATCTTGGTCTCGAACTCCTGCGCTGGCGGGATGCCAACCTGCTGGCGCAGATCAGCCATCTCGGGGGTGAACCAACACTCTTGCAAGTACAACTCTCCATCCACCCACGTCCACACCGGCCTCTCAGGACAGGTCACGTTCGCGTAGGCCAGGAAAACGCCCACCTGGCTCATATCTACTTTGCCCAACTGCCCATTGTGCTGTCGCCCGGCGCCTGCCTTCTTCTCCCCGGACTCGTCAGTGCTCTCGTCCAAGAGCAATACCCCCCCTCGTTCCAGGCCTGGCGTGGCCTTGATCTCCTCCCGCACCTGTACCAAGCTCCTCTGTGTCACCCACGGCGCGTTCGACATGAAGTGCTGGATGTTCTCCCCGGATATCCCCGCCGCACGTCCCATGGTGGTATAGTTGCGTTGGGTCTCCAGACGCAACAGACCACTCAGATAGTGGAGTGCGGTCAGGTCCTCCACCACAAACCAAACTTCGCCACAGGTCGCCGTTTGCACTGGCGGCATGGTGGTGGCGCTCTACGAGGGTTAGCAGAAACATCACGCATCACTGCTATGCGATTGTAAGATCCGCAAAACTACTGGTATTGAAAATGCGGGCGAATGTGGTATGATTGCCCCTTGGGGGGCAAGTTCGATGAGACAACCATTTGACACCGACTTTAAAAGTGAGTTGCGCATTTCTCCCTTGTTGGCACTCTGTATGTTGCCGGCTTTGGGATGGGTACTCTACATCATCGGCATGCTGCGGCCTGAGACTCGACAATCGTTGATCTATCCTCTGTTCGCATTGCTTACGTATGCGTTGTTCGCGGTTGGTTGGCTGCTCACCCGCTGGCGAACGTGGGCCGGTCAATGGTTCGTCGTCCTGACATGGTTTGGTAACGTTTGCCTCATGCAGGTGTGGTTGAATGTGCCCGGCGCTCTGATCCTGGCAGCGTTTTCCGTCGTGCTGTGCGCGGCCTTGATCAGTCTGCGGGCTGCGAAGTTCGTGGCGGCAGGCGCAAGCCTGTTTCTGTTGGCGCTGCTTCTGCCACACGGTATGATGACAGTAGACACTCGGGTGGTGGAAACGGCTCTGGCGGCGACCTGGATAGCGCTGGGCTTGATGCACGCTGTGTACCGTCCGGTGAGCCAAGTCGCTCACTGGTCGTGGGATTACTACCAAAGGGCCCTGCGTCTTGCGGAAGAGACGCGGACCCGTAGGGCAGAGTTAGAGCAAGCTATGGAGGACTTGTCGTACGCGAATCGGCAGCTCGCGCTGGCGAACGAGCGCATGGCGGCGCTGAGGGCGATTGCGGAGGAAGCGCAGAAGGGCAAGACCGCCTTTGTGGCCAACGTCAGTCACGAGTTTCGCACCCCGCTGAACATGATCATCGGTCTCGTTGACCTAATGGTGGAAACGCCCGAGATCTACACCGTAGCCCTATCCCCCGCGATGCGGGAAGATCTGCAGGTCGTGCGCCGCAACTGCGAACACCTCTCTAGCATGATCAACGACGTCTTGGATCTCACCCGTATTGAGGCGGGGCGACAGGTGCTTCATAGAGAATGGGTCAGCCTGGCAGAGCTCATTGATAGCAGCGTGACGGTGGTGCGCCCATTGCTGGATAAGAAGCATCTTGCTCTAGAGGTCACACTCCCCACCGATCTGCCCCTCGTCTACTGCGACCGGACCCGTGTTCAGCAGGTGGCGCTCAACCTGGTGAGCAATGCCGTCCGCTTCACCGAAGAAGGCGGCATCACGATTGGCGTTGAGCGCCAGGATCAGAACGTCGTGGTCAGTGTAACCGATACGGGGCCGGGCATCGCCCCGGAGGATACGGAGCGGATCTTTGAGCCCTTCTACCAGGCTTCAGGCAACCTCGTAGGCACGAGAGGCGGAAGTGGTCTGGGCCTGAGTATCAGCAGGCAGTTCGTGAAACTCCACGGAGGGAGGATGTGGGTCGAGAGTGAGGTGGGGGTTGGGACCTCTTTCTTTTTCACTTTGCCCGTATCCTCGCCGCTAGAGCACGTGGTCCGCCCTGGATACCAGATACGGGAAGATTGGCCATGGCGCGAACGTGCGTTCAGGACCGATCGCACGGTCGTGGCCAAGGAACTTGTCAAACCGCGCGCGGTTGTCTTTGATGAGACCGGCGGCCTCTATCCGGAATTCGAGCGCCTGGCAGATGAAATTGAACCCGTTGCCATCGGAGACCTAACGCAGCTGGCGCAAAACATGCAAGAGTGTCCGGCTCATATGGTAATCGTCAATGGAAATTCATCCGAGCGGATACATGCGCTAGTCGAGGTAGCCCGCCAGGAGGCGCCGGAAGTGCCTGTCATAGGGTGCTCCGTGCCCCAGCCGCTGAAGCGCGCGCTGGACCTCGGCGCGCGTGGTTATCTGATCAAACCTGTGACGCGCGCCAAACTGCAAGAGGCCATTCAATCGATCGGTAAGCCTGTGCGGCGGATCCTGGTGGTTGACGATAATCCGGAGGTTTTGAGGCTCTTTGCTCTTATGTTGCACGCCTGCGACAAGACGCTGGACGTGGTCACCGTTTCCGGCGGCGAAGAGGCGCTGGACTATCTACGGCGTATGCCATTTGATCTCGTCCTGCTCGACGTGATCATGCCCGGTATGAGCGGGAGGCAGATGTTGGAGGCTATGAACCGGGACGGTATGGGGGGCATTCCCACCTTCTTTATCTCGGCCCAGGACCCGGCAGACCAGGCGCTGGCGAGCGAGTTTCTGATGGTCACGATGAATCAGGGGCTTCCTCTGCACCGATTGGTGCAGTGCTCGCTGGAAATTTCGGCCCTGCTGCTCAAGCCTGTGCAAGAACTTGGTCCAGAGCTCGTATAAAGTCACGCGGGCGCACGGGCTTGGGCAGGTACATAGCGGCGCCCAGCGATAACGCCAGCTCTTCCTCCCGCACGACGGTGCAGACGATGACCGGTGTGGAGCGCGTCCTCGGGTCCTCGTGAAGCTGCATCAACAGCTTCCAGCCATCGGTGTCCGGGAGCATAACGTCCAATACCACAGCGTCGGGCATGACGGCCTCGATGGTTTGGAGCAATCCCTCGCCTCGCGTCGTGTGGACGATGTGATAGCGCGTTCCTGCCGTAGCGCGCCGGTAGAAATGCGCCATGTCCACGTTGTCGTCTACTACCATCACGACGCTCTTCGCTTCTGCAGAAGGCGCCCACACCCACAGGAAGGTGTGCGCGCCATCCACATGTGCCTTCACTGACGCGCCTTCCGGCAACAGAACATCACGGATCAGGTCGTTTTCGGCCGGTGGGGCATCTGCGCGGATGGCAGTGGTCATGGTAATCTTGACCCCTCCGTCCTCAAGCCCCGCATAGATCGTGACCTGATCGGTCGCCGTGTGCTGGATCAACCGTCTCATGGCCGTGATCAATATCTGGCTCAACGCCGTGGGGTGGATGACGGCGATCAGACCAGGCTGTACAAAACCCACGTCCACGTTCACCCCGGCGCCGCGCCTGGAAGTCAGCGCGTTTTCTATCTTCAGAACATCGTCGATGACTTCCGTCACATCCGCCGTGGCCCCAGGCGTGCTGGCTTGTAGTGACGCCAACTCACGCTGCACCTGGGCCTGCCAGTCGGGGGCCTGGGAGTCGGAGACCGAATACGTCTCGCCGGCAGGTCTGGTGGATTGCTCGCGAGCGCGGCCGCGTTCCCACAGCACTCTGGCCAACAGGTGTACACCTTCCCGCTGCACCCGATTCAGGTGGCGCACGCTCAGGTTCAAGAGTTCGGCGGTCTCCTCTTGGGTGAGCCGGAGCACATAGCGGTGGTATATCACATCGTAAGCGCGCCCAGCATAGGCAGAGCGTGGGATTTCCGGCACAGGTTCCAGTTCTCGGATCGCCTGGATGATGGCAGATTGCACCGCTACGGAGCCGTGCTGCGGCTCACAGCCTATCATCGCACATAGCGCCGCTGGAGGCCGGTAGTCGGGATCATATAGATGCGTCAGCGCGTTCTGGAGCTCTTCTTCGTCTAACTCGAATGTGTCCACTGTGGATTATGGCAGAGATTTGGCAGATTTTAGGCCTGGCTTTTAGGCCTGGATTGTAGTATGATATGACTGTGGAGTTCCCCCGATTTGGCGGACAGAGTGTAAGCATAGGTTCGTCTTTTTCATCATATTCCTCCGATAGTGACATTCCACACGATTTGCTTATCTTCGTGTCCACTTTTTCGGGGGACCATCACTGTACCCCAAGTCTACAACGCGGTCAGTATACCAGACTACGATGCAAAGGCAAGAAGCAGGCTGATTGGCAAGGACGACCTGACCCGATAGGATTGGCCGCACCAACGATGCCCGAAAGGAGGTGATGAGGATAAGGGAAAGCCGTGTCGAGAAGGTGCGCAGGGGCCCCTGTCCCCATCAAGGTAAGCGGCCCCTACGCCAGGTTGTGCGGAGCATGCTCCACACCAACTATAGTATACTCACTATCAGCATCAAGTCAAGGAGAGAAAAGAATGGCCAAAAAGCTTACCCGGCGCGATTTTCTGCGCATCAGCGCCTTGACGGCCGCGGGTGCGGCGCTGGCGGCGTGCGAGCCCACGCCGCCCGAGGTGGTCGAGAAGACCGTCGTCAGGGAGGAGGTCCCGGTCGAGCAGCCCGTGGTGGTGACCAGCACCCCACCTGAATCGGAAGCCCTGACTGTTCAGTACTGGGTAGCGTGGGGACAACTAGATCGGATCTGGGAACAACTTGAGGAGACGGACGAGTATGCCGAGCTTGTCAAAGGCTACGAGGTCGAACTCAGGGGTAGTGTAAATACCGAAGCTGTGTTAACTGCCGTCGCAGCCGGAACACCTCCGGCAGGCCTTTCAAACTACCAGTACATAGACTTTATGGCGCGGGGTGCATTGCGCCCCATAGACGATCTAGTGGCCATCAGTTCGATAGTTAAGGAGGAGGAGTTTTACCCACCTAACTGGGGTTATGGCTTTTACCGCGGTACCCAATATGGCGTCCCAGTGCTGGAAGGCTTTCTCACGTATGGCCTGAACTACAACGCAAGGCTGGTGGAAGAGGCTGGGCTCGATCCCGACAATCCACCTCTTACATGGGAAGGATGTTTAGACTGGCACAGGGCGCTGACCAAGTTCGATGGTGCTGGCAATCTGTTACAGATCGGTTTGGATCCGTATGATGCTATGGGCAGTTACTTTGGCGCTGACCACGGCGGCGCTTTCTTTCCACTCTCATGGGGCTTTAAGTGGTTTGACAACGATGCTCGCACATTCAATCTGAACAACGAGAATACGGTTGAAGCACTTGATCTCATGGGTGAGTTCTACAGGATCGCTGGTCCGGATAACATCGGGGGTATGCGCCAGGTGGAGGGGCAGGGCACCTGGGGTGGCTCGTTCAACACCGAAGCGCAGGCCATGATTATCGAGGGATATTGGCATCCCGGCGAAACTATGACTGAAAAGCCCGAAGTTGGTGTACACAACCGGGCCACCTGGGCGCCCGTGCCTGAAGGACGCAAAGGAGCGAAGCTGGCAGGAACCAGCTTGCACTACGTGATCTTCCCCAAGGATGGAAAGAATTCGGAGGGCATGTTCAAAGTCGCCGAGTTCCTCTGTACAGACGCAGCCGCCGAAATCGTCTTCAACGCTCATGGCTGGTTGCCGCCACGGCCTTCTTTTTTGGAGAAAGTGGATCCGTCGGTGTATCCTGGCTTGGACTTCTACTTCGACGCAGTTCCCCAAGTCACCGACTGGGTGGTGCCGGCTCGGTGTGAGATAATGGGGTTCGTTGATACGCAGTTCGGAGTGCTGCGAGAAGCGGTCTATCGAGGCGAGATGACGGCTGTTGAGGCGGCGGAAGAGTTTCAGAGACGCTGTGAGGAGGAGTATCAGGCCGCGGGCTTTGCTTGAACCTAGGTTCCTGGGTTGAACTATGGGATTGGGCAAGAGGAGATTCTTCTTGCCCAATCCGTTTATCAAGCTTAGTCAGTCGAGGTAAGCAATTATGTCCATCTTGAGATCGAAAAGACTCCATGTGTTCCCCTCTCAATTCCGTAGCCTACTGCCTGGCTTGCTCTTCGTCTCTCCTTGGCTACTTGCCTTTGTGTTGTGGACTGTCTATCCCACAGCGGCATCTTTATACTACAGCCTTACTCGGTACGACCTGATACAGCCCCCTGTCTTTGTGGGGCTCAAGAATTATATAGAGATCTTTACAAATGACCCGCACTTTGGCAGGGCGGTATACAACACGCTCTACTATGTGGGATTCAGCACGCCACTGGGCATCATCTCCGCCTTCCTATTGGCCAGCCTGCTGAATACCCGCGTCGTTGGCCGGTCTGTCTTCCGTGCCATCTTTTTCTTCCCGTCCATCGTGCCGGCTGTCGTGACGGCCATGGTATGGCAGTTCTTGCTCAATGTCCAATATGGGGCTATCAATTCAGTGCTGCGGGGATTGGGTCTGCCAGCGATCCCTTTCATCTCCAGTCCGCAGTTGGCCAAACCATCACTGATTCTGATCCATATGTGGGCTCAGGGCAGCGCCATGGTGATCTTTTTGGCGGCCTTGCAGGATGTGCCGCGTGCCTTATACGACGCTGCGCAAGTGGATGGTGCCAATGCCTTGCAGAGGTTCCGGCACGTTACCGTACCTCTGTGTACGCCCGTCATTCTTTTCAACCTGGTAATGAGTTTTATTGAGGGTTTCCAGAATTTTACGCTTCCGTGGTTGCTCACCCAGGGTGGTCCTAACCAAGCGACAGAGTTTTACACCGTTTTTCTCTACCGTAACGCCTTCATCTATCTGCGCATGGGCAAAGCCTCCGCATTGGCGTGGATTCTGTTTGTCATAATCGTGGCCTTCACGGTTGTGTTATTCAAGTCATCGGCTCGCTGGGTCTACTACGGCGGCGAAAGCGAATAGAATCAATCAAAAACATGAGAGGTTGGTATGACTGTTAAAGCATCATCCGTTCCTGCTGTTCAAGTATTGCGCAAATCGCGGAGACTGCCCAAGCTGGGCGTGTTCGAGTGGGTTGTCGAGATCATCAAATATCTCGTGCTGATCGCGCTAGCGTTCAGCTTTATGTTGCCACTCTACTGGATGGCATCGTCGGCCCTCAAGGACGACTCGCAGGTTTTCACTGTTCCACCAGTCTGGATCCCCCGCCCTGCCCTCTGGAACAACTTTTGGGATGCGTGGGGCATTTACGATTTCAATCTATACGCGCTCAACACGGTGGCGCAATACGCCGTCCCTTCGACGCTCGGTGCAGTGTTCTCATCTGCAATCGTTGCCTATGGATTTGCGCGTCTCCGTTGGCCAGGTCGTGACACTCTTTTCTCTATCTGCATAGCAACAATGATGGTACCCTTCCAGGTTACCATGGTACCGCTCTTCATCACGTTTAAGCATCTGGGCTGGATCAACACCTATCTCCCTTTGATTGTACCAGCTTACTTCGGCTCACCCTATCTCATTTTTCTGCTGCGACAGTTCTTCAAAACCATCCCAGAGGAGCTGTCCGACGCTGCCCGCATTGATGGCTGCAGTGAATTTGGCATTTTCCTCCGTATTATCCTGCCGCTGTCCAGGCCAGCACTGGCTGTCGTGGCGCTGTTCAATTTCCTCTGGGCCTGGAACGACTATCTGGGGCCACTGATCTATCTCCACCAGGTCGAACAATACACGCTTGCCTTGGGCATTGAGGCACTGCGCCGTACTATGACGACGACGGGCATAGCTAAGTTGGCCTACCCCCATTTGATGGCGGTGAGCACGATTGTCACGGTACCTATCTTGATCGTCTTCTTTCTGGCCCAACGCACGTTTATCGAGGGGATCTCGTTGACGGGTCTGAAGGGGTAGTATTCCTGTCCTGGATCTGCGATCTACATCGGGCGCACACGCTGTGTCCGTTTCATTGCCAGGACAGGCTCCTGCAGCCCGTGAGTCGGGCCAGAACAACAAACAACAGAAGCGTGGAAGTAGGAGATGTAAATGGACTTTCTTGCTAGAATCAACGCCGTACTTCATCGTGAGGAGCCAGATCAAGTTCCTTTTGCTCCTTACGACAACTTGGTTCCACGTGGGGATTTCGTCCGCGGACTGAGGAATAGAGGGATGGGATTGTGTGTACGAGGTTCAACTATCTGGGGGCACAAGCCTAATGTGATCGTTGAGACCAGGGCCGAAGGGGCTACCACCGTCACAACATACCGTACTCCAGAGGGTGATGTATCAACTCGGACGAGGACGCACACAGGAAGAATTCAAGATGGTGGGTATGTAGAGATAGAAGGTATGATAAGGAGCGTCAAAGACTATGCCCCAGTCATCTTTATGATCGAGGACACCGTATATCACGCTGACAACAGCCTTTATCTTGACAAAGCCCGTGATTTGGGTACCGATGGAATCTTTCGAGACTCTGGGATCGATCCCGAGGCAGAATTGTCACCTTATGGAGCTACGAGGAAGTACTTTGGAGAAGTTTATGGGCTTGAAAGATGGGCTTATGAGCAGCAAGACCGTCCCCAGCATTTTGCCCGGTTAGTACAAGCACTGGAGCGCAGGGAGGAAAGACGTCTCCAACTTGTGGCAGACTCGCCTGCAGAGTTCATCGGCTTTGGATGTGTGGATGGTCTGTGGAGTCCGGAGCAGTTTAGAAGATACGAGTTGCCCTTCTACAAGAAGTGGATCTCATTCCTTCAAGCCAGAGGAAAAATATGTGCGCTGCATGCCCATGCCACAAATCTTAAGGCCTTCAAAGAATTGGTTGCCGAGACGGGCGCTGCCGTCGTGGAAGCGTTTACCCCTCCACCTGTAGGCAACCTCTCTCTAAAAGAGGCCAGGGAGGCGTGGGGCAAGGATACCATCATCTGGACTAATTTCCCCGAGACCGTTTTTTGGTTTGGCGCGGAGGAGACCAAGCGGTATACAATTGAGCTTTTGAAGAGCGACGCTCCAGGCACTAGGCTGATCATTGGTTTCACGGAGATGGGGCTCTGGGGTGCTGTGGACGATAAGGCGGAGCAGGCGTTCAAGGCAGGTACTATGGCCATCATGGAGGCTATTGAGGAACACGGCAACTATCCGGTCGAAGCGTGATCGTGATGATGCCTTGTGTGCCTTAAGTACCTCAATAGGTTGAATGGAGGGAAAAATGAGATACAAATCCCTTTTCTGACTCTCCCGAAAAAGGTCAGAGTGAGCAGGCCCAGGCTGGCCGCAGGAAGTGTATCAGGAGATTCACGGTTTCGCTAACGATTTCAGCGAGTGGTCAGTATACAGGTGTTTTGAAACGAATCCTCAAAGGAGCGTCAGATGTCTCGAAAAATTACTATTATCGGCGGAGGATCAAGTACCTTTACCCCCCAACTCTTGCAGCTCTTCCTCCGCTCACGGGTTCTCCACGGGAGCACGATCACGCTCATGGACATTGATACTCATCGCCTGGAGGTAATGGACAGACTCTCTCACTTAGTGGTTTCCAGGATGGGAGTCGATCTCACCATCGAGAGCACTACGGACCAGCGCACGGCCCTAACGGCAGCCGATTTTGTCATCACTGCCATCTCGGTAGGTGGTATGGATGCGTGGGAGCTCGTTCTACGGCCGCATGGGAGCCATCAGCCGCCAACTGTTCCAGGACGACGATCTGAAGGACGTGTACTGTGTGGACAGCGGCCGACCGAGCTGACCCCCGTCGCTGGTGTCGGGGGTGCTGCTCTTGCAGTTTCACGACGACGTAGCGGATGGCGAAGCGGTAGAGCGCACCAAGTATGACCTGCGGTGGAAAGTGGCCTATGACACCCCCACACGCGCGCGAATCCGTAAATCCTGCCCATCCGTGTTCTCCCCCCCCAACCGCCACGCACACGGACCCGCACTTGTACCCTTTCCGCCTCCATGCTACAATAGTTTCTGGTGCGAAACGCGGCGCACCCCCACGCCGGACGCCCCGCTTATGAGGGTTAGCATCACCGCTGCTACGTATCCCTAGACCCTGGTACGGGTTCCAATGTTCTGGCTGCGACCTGCTTCCCGTGATAACATTGGTGCGTAAATGACTGTGAAGTGACCGCCCCTGCCATTTGTTGGTTGGGGCGGTCATTTCGTTGTCACTCAGTACGGCGCTCGTAGATGGACCACTGCCGCGCTGGACAGCGTGCACAGTCAAACTCCGCTATTGCGGAGCGTAGCCCCTGAGAACGATCGGCAGATAGACGATGTACCGCACGTACGAGCAGGTGAGCACGGACTTGGCCGGCTTGTTCTGCGGCGTGAAGCCGGCGTCGCAGCATCCACCGGCATTGGACCACGGGGACCATGTCCACCAGAAAGCCCTCCCGGTTGTCTCCAGTGCGATATCCTTCTTGGGATTGCCTGCTATGACCAAGATGCGTAATCTGTTATAATCGGGTCAGCGTGGAACCGTGAGAATGGGTTGAGGCAAGCAGAATCAGAAGGACTCTCATGTGCATCGCGTGAGGGGTGGAGGTTCCCATGTGGTTTGGGTTACGCATGTCGTCGAAGGCCAACGCTGGCTTTGTCTCGGCGGTGACCGATCTGTTGCAGTCCACTCTGCGCGCCCTGATCCTGGCCACCAGCGGCATCTGCCTGGCCTGGTATCTCGTGGGGGCGTTGGTGGATTGGCCGATGGCGAGCCTGGGCAGCACGTTCCTCGTGGCGCTGGTCGTCATCACGGTCGCTGCCGTCGCGCTGTACGTGCTGCCAAAGCGGCTCCTGGCTGCACAGGTCTGGTGGTTGGTGGGAGTGGGGGGGGCCATCGTCCTGGCTGCCTACCTGTTCCGGCGACCCGAGATCGCCTTGTTGTTCGCGCTGCTTCCGCTGATGGCCGTCATCACCGTGGGTTGGCCGGCCTGCTCGCCCAGGGCTTCGTGGTGGTCGGGGTGTGGTGGCTCAGCAGCACTCTGTTGCAGGGCTCGCTCTCTTTTTCTTACAGCCTGGGCATCATCGCCGGTGGGGCTGTCGCCGGGACACTGGGCTGGTCGGTGACACAATCGCTGCTGCGCGTGACCGGGTGGGCGCTCTCCAACTATGAACAGGGCTGGCACAGTGTGAGGGAGATGAGGGAGCAGCAACTGGAATTCAGGCAGACGCAAGAAGATCTCGTCCACGCCAACCGTGAGCTGGCCCGCCTGTCCGACCGCTTGAAGGTCATGCAGCAGGTGGCGGAGGAAGCACGACGGGCGAAGGAGGAGTTTGTGGCCAACGTGAGTCACGAACTGCGCACCCCCCTCAATATGATCATCGGCTTCAGTGAGATGATTACCCAATCCCCGCAGGTCTATGGCAGCGGATCTACTCATCTGCATGGACTTCCACCGGCGCTCCTGGCGGACATTGACACCATCTACGCCAACAGCCAGCACCTGGCCCGGCTGGTGGACGACGTATTGGACCTGAGCCAGGTCGAGGCAGGACGCATGGCACTCAGCAAGGACTGGACCTTCCTACAGGAGATCGTGGATGCAGCCGCTCTGGCCGTGCGTCCCCTCTATGAATCCAAGGGGTTGTATCTGGAGATGGAGGTTCCTCAAGACCTGCCCCCGCTGTTCTGCGATGGCACGCGCATCCGCCAGGTCGTGCTGAACCTGCTGAGCAATGCCGGCCGCTTCACGGAGCGGGGAGGAGTGCGGGTCAGGGCCTGGCACGAGAAAGACGACGCACAGGCGCGCGTCGTCGTCAGTGTGACCGACACCGGTCCTGGCATCCCACCGGAGGACCAGGCGAGGCTGTTTGAGCCTTTCCAACAACTTGATACTTCCCTGCGTCGCCCCCACGGGGGCAGCGGCCTGGGGTTGAGCATCAGCAAACGGTTCGTGGAAATGCACGGGGGGAAGATGTGGCTGGAGAGCCCTGCTGTGCCAATGCAAGCCCCCCACGCCAGTGGGGAGCCTGTGAGATTCCTCGCTACGCTCGGAATGACGGGGCGCGATCACGAAGCGGGCCCCGGCACGACGTTCTACTTCAGCCTGCCTCTCGAGACGCCTCTGCCTGCCGGGCTGGCCGATGTTGACAGTGCGATGCGATGGCTCCATCCTTATGGCGAGTATGAGTACAGGATCCGCACCAGGCCGTTCAAGGCCCCTGCACCAACGGCAGCCCCCCGATTTGTCCTGCTAGAGGAGGGCAAGACCCTGCAGCGGTTGTTCAGCCGTTACCTGCACGGCTTTGACACCTTCTCTGTTCAGGACGTCGGGAGCGCCATTGCGGAATTGAACCGCACGCCAGCCCAGGCCCTGATCGTGAACGCTCCCCTTCGACTCGGCTCAGGGCAGGCCCGGTTCGGAGAGGCGCCGGCCGCGATGGGCCAGTTGACCGATCTGCCCTATCGCACACCCGCGATAACCTGCTGGGTGCCCGGCGAGGACGAGGCCGCCAGGCAACTGGGTGTGGTGCGTTACCTCACCAAGCCAGTCACTCGCGACGAGTTGCTCTCGACGTTGGAGGACCTGGGAGAGGAGGTGAAGAGGGTGCTCCTGGTGGATGACCACCCGGAGGCGCTGCAGCTCTTTGCGCGCATGCTCTCCTCCGCCGAGCGTGGCTGCCGTGTCGTGCGGGCCGAGAGCGGGCTGCGGGCGCTCAGCCTGCTCCGCCAGCAACGACCTGACGTGATGTTCCTGGATCTGATTATGCCTGGGATGGACGGATTCCAGGTGCTGCAAGAGAAGGGCCGGGATCCTGCCATTCGGGACATCCCGGTCATCGTCGTCACTTCAAAGGATCCCAGTGGTGAGCCTGTCGTGAGCGACGGCTTGACCGTGACGCGCAGCGGGGGGCTTTCGGTAGGCGACCTGCTGGCCTGTATCCAGGCCGTCAGCGGGATTCTGTCTCCGTCGTAGACCTGACAGGTTTGGGAAACCTGCCAGGCCTAATTTGGCGATCGAGAGCAGCCAGGAAAACCTGCCGTGTGACCGGCTTGCGCACGAACGCGTTGGCGCCCAAAGAAAGGGCGAGCTCTTCCTCGGTCAGAATGGTGCATACGACGATGGGGATGCGCGCGGTGAGAGGATGCTGACGCAGCCGTCCCAAGATCTCCCAGCCATCCACGTGGGGCATCATCACGTCCAACACGATGATCTGCGGCGAGAGTTCTCGCGCCAGGACCAGGGCTTGCTCCGGGTCCTGCGTGCCGACCAGGCGATAGCGGGTGCCTGTGGTATAACGCTGCAGCAGGCGCAGGGTGCCCGCGTTGTCGTCAATCGCCAGCACAGGCAGTTGCCCCAGCGCAGGCACGATCAGCCTGGCGCTGAAGCCCCTTGCGCTGTCCGAGATGGTCAGGTTGCCCCCGCACAGGTCCGCCAACTGGCGGGCCATCTCCAGCCTGGCGGTATCGCTGTCAGGTCTGGCCGAAGGGGCTTCCTCGCACTCCACTTCGATCGCCACTTCGCGGGGCAGCGAGCGGGCCGAGATATGTACCTGGTGACACGACGATGCCCGCGGGATGGCTGCGCTGAGCAGGCTGAGCAGCGTCTGGCGCAGGGCAACTGGATCTGCGGCTACTTGAGGAAGATCGTTATCCATGGCCAGTTTCAGGTGAACGCCGTGTTGGGTGGCCAGCGGGCAGGTCAGTTTCAGCACAGCGAGAAGTTCCTGGCCCAAGTCTGTCGGATTCTCCGGTGGCGTATCTTTCAGCCAGGCCAGGTCTTTGTACATAGTGGTGCTCGTCGCAGCGTCCAGGCGCGTAGCGGCGTCGGCCTCTCCAGCGCTTTCCCGCAGCCTCGCCTCCATATCGAATTGCTCCCAGAGTTGGTGGGCCAGCGTCTCCAGCGCGGCACGCTGTTCACGCCTCAGTTGGCGAGTGCTGATGCCCAGTTGATCGGCCACTTCCAGTTGGCTGAAATACTGCACGTAGCGATAGAAAAGGGACTCGTAGAGCCGCCATGCAGGTGACTGAGGGGGTTCATCGGCATCTGGTTTTAGGGACTTGACGGCATCTGTCAAGATGCGCCGCAAAGCCGCAGGCGTGTCCGGCCGATTCGCCACGCCGAATGCGGTAGCCAGCGGGCTTCGGCGCAGGTAATTAGGATCCCGGAGGTGGTTCAGCGCACTCCGCAGGTGCTTCAAGAACTGCTCTCTCGTCAGATCGCTCACCTCATGTCCACCTTATGTCCACATATTGGCCGAAATAGCGAGGGCCTTGTGGTATTATATAGCAGTAGATAGCGACTGGCAATGCTGGATATGGACTCTGGTAGGGGCGTGGAGGGGAAAGGAGGTGGTGGGGTTTCCGGAAAACACAATCGAATATGCGTACAGGTCATCGTTCCTGGTTGCGGCATAGCAGGATGACCTGTACACCGGGGCCGCGTGGATCTCACTCCACGCAGGCGATCGTTTACCCAACCATTGCAAGACATCAAGAGGAGGAATGGCCAGATGAAAACGCTTAGCCGACGCGAATTTCTGCGCGTAAGCGCGCTGACGGCAGCGGGCGCGGCCCTCGCCGGATGCAGGCCTAAGGCAACACCAGTGGAGAAACCGGCAGAACCCGAGCCTACAGAAGTGCCAGTGGAGCAGCCCGCGCCTGCCGAAGGCGCCCTCATCCGGTTCTGGACCGGGTGGGGTGGTGGTGCTTTTGTCGCTGCCTTTCAAGCGATCCTGGAGAGCGACGAGTTCCAGCAAGTCCTGGGCAACAACACCTTCGAGGTCAAAGACTCGACGCCGGGTGAAGCGATGCTGACCGCTATCGCTGGCGGCGACCCGCCGGAGGCCGGTGCGAACATCAACTATCTCGACTTTATGGCGCGCGACGTGTGCACGCCCATCGAAAACCTGGTCGCCACCAGCCAGGTCATCAAGAAGGAGAATTTCCTGGAGGGGCACTTTGATCAGTGCTGGTACAAGGGACACATGTACGGCGTCCCGGGCATCGAAAGTTTCCTGCGCTATGGCCTGAACTATAACATCAAGTTGGTGGAGGAGGTTGGACTCGATCCTACCAAGCCGCCCGTGACGTGGGACGAGGTCTATGCGTGGCACGAGAAACTGACCAAGTTCGACGACGCCGGCAACATGTTGCGGATCGGATTGAACCCCAACGACGCCATGGGGGAGGGCGTGTGGTTCCCCGATGGTTGGATGGCTCCCATCTCCTGGGGTTGGGACTGGTTCGACGAGAGTACTGGCAAGTTCGACATCAACAACGAAAAGATGGTCGAAGCGTTCGCCGCCTTTAAACACTTTATTGACCTGGTCGGTCCGGACAACCTGGCGAACATGTACTCCGTCGAGGGGCACGGCACCTGGGGTGGCGCGTACAACGCCGAGGTACAGGCCATGATCGTCGAGGGCTACTGGCACCCCGGTGAGACGATGAATGAAGCGCCAGAGGTCGCCCAGTACAACCGCGCCACCTGGCTGCCGGTGCCCGAGAGCCGCCGGGGCGTCAAGGTCCAGGGCGGGGGCACGCACATGGTGCTGTTCTTTGCGAACGCCAGGAACACGCCCGGCATGTTCAAGGTCGCCGAGTTCATCGAATCCAAGGTGGCCTGCGATGCCTTCTGGAACAACCTGGGCTGGCTGCCGTCGGTCAAGAGTTACTATGACACGGTGGACCCCAACATCTACCCCGGCCTCGACTTTTACTTCAACTCCATAGACCAGATCACGGAGTGGTGGCCGCCGGTCTATTGCCCGATCATTGACTTTGTCAGCACCGAGTACTACAATCTGACGGACAAGGTCAACCGCGCCGAGGTGACGCCCGAGCAGGCAGCGGAAGAACTTCACAATCGCTGCCAGGCAGAGTACGAGGCGTCAGGGTTTGGCGGATAAGGCTGACCCGCATCCTATGGTTGGGCAGGAGGGCCATCCTCTTGCCCAACATCCTCCCGCAGGGTTGCCCGGATGTAGCGGATGGGTACATCCGACCCATCCGCACGGATGTAGCGGATGGGTACATCCGACTCATCCGCAACCTGCGGGAGGGTGGGCAGAGGTGACGGAGGTGGCTTATGCGGGCTGTGGCTCGAAGGCGAGAACGTATGACGGCAACGGAGCGGCGCCGGGTGTTGACCGGCCTGCTGTTCGTTTCCCCCTGGTTGATCGGCTTTCTGACATGGATCATCTATCCACTTGTCTCGTCCTTTTACTATAGTTTTACCCGCTACGACGTACTACGCTCTCCCGTCTTCATTGGGCTGAAGAACTATGTAGAACTATTTACCTCTGACCCGCACTTTCGCGTAGTTCTCCCCAATACTTTCTACTACGTCGGACTCGGTACGCCGTTGGCGTTGGTGACTGCTTTTCTGTTGGCCACCCTGCTCAACACTCGTATCGTCGGCCGCTCTGTGTTCCGCACGATCTTTTACTTTCCGGCCATCGTGCCCGCCTTTGTGCTCGCCATGGTGTGGAGTTACCTGCTCAATCCGCAGTACGGGGCGATCAACGCCGTGCTGCAGGCGGCCGGAATGAAGACGATCCCTTTCCTCACCTCCCCGGCCCTGGCCAAGCCGACTCTCATCGTGATCGGCATGTGGGCCTCGGGGTACTCGATGGTGCTCTACCTGGCCACGTTGCAGAACGTGCCGCGCGAGTTGTACGAGGCGGCGACGGTGGATGGGGCCAATGCTCTGCAACGGTTCTGGAACGTGACCATCCCGATGTGTACGCCCGTCATCCTGTTTACCCTGGTCACGGGCATCATCTACGGATTCCAGGACTTTACGCTGCCGTGGCTGCTCACGAATGGTGGGCCGAGTGAATCAACTGAGTTCTACGCCTTACATCTCTTCCGTAACGCCTTTCGGTTCCTACGCATGGGCAAAGCCTCGGCCATGGCCTGGATTCTGTTCCTGATCATTGTAGTACTTACGTTCATCCTTTTCAAATCGTCCGGCCGATTCGTCTACTACGCGGATACGAGCGAATAGGGCCAGGAGGAGGGTGAAATGACTGTTCAGGTATCATCTACCGTTACCCCACGTGTGGCAAGGAGGCGACGTCGGACCAGGCTGAGTGCCACGGGAGTGCTTGGAGAGATCGCCAAGCATTCACTTCTGGTTGTGTTGTCGGCCAGTTTCATACTTCCGTTGTATTGGATGGCGATGTCGGCGCTCAAGAATCTCGATCAAGTCTTTGTCATCCCGCCGGTCTGGTTCCCGATACCTCCCCGCTGGATCAACTATGTGGAGGCGTGGCAGTTCGACGATTTTAACCTTTATACGTTGAATACGGTGGTGCGATATGCCATTCCGGTGACCATTGGCAGTGTCCTGTCGAACGTCGTGGTGGCCTATGGGTTTTCTCGCATCTACTGGCGAGGGCGTGACGTGTTGTTCTCCATCTGTTTGATGACGATGATGATCCCTGGACAGGTGACCATGGTGCCGGTCTTTATCATCTTCAAGCACCTGGGTTGGGTCAACAGTTACCGGCCCCTGGTCGTGCCGGCCTTCTTTGCCAATGCTTACACGATCTTTATGCTGCGCCAGTTCTTCAGGACGATCCCGCGCGAACTCTCTGAAGCGGCTCTCATTGATGGTGCGGGCGAGTTCACGATTATGTGGCGCATCATCATGCCGTTGGTCAAGCCGGCCCTGGCGGTGGTGGCCTTGAGCGCGTTTATGGGGGCCTGGAACGACTATATGGGGCCACTGATCTACATCAACCAGACGCACCTGTACCCGCTGGCCATGGGCCTGGCACGCCTGAGCGCGGCCCTGAACCAGCCGGGTATCAAAGGCATGGTGTATCCCTACATGATGGCCGTGAGCACGATCGTGACCCTGCCCAGTGTGTTCATCTTCTTCTTTGCCCAGCGCACGTTCATCGAAGGGATCGTATTGACGGGCATCAAGGGGTAGCCTCGCTTGCACATCGCGGGCCACGCTTATGACGTGATGTCTGCCCAGGAAGTGGGCCTGCTCCACCAGGGGGCGCTGCGCATCCTGGACGAGATGGGGATGGAGGTCCAGAACCGGCGTCTCCTGGAGGTGCTGGCCGATCTTGGCCTGCGGGTGGACTCTGAGAACGAGCGGGCCTATTTTCCCCCGTCCCTGGTCGAGCGCTTCATCGCCGAGTCGGTCAAGCACGACTGGGAGCACGTGCAGCCCCGCGTGAGCGGGTCGGCCGGCGTATATCACGGCCTGTATCACGAGCCGGCCTCGGGCGAACTGGTCCCCTGGACCGAGAGCGCGCTTGCCTTCTATTTCGCCCTGGCGCGCCGCCTGCCGCATCTCGACGGAGCCAGCATGCTCGGTTGCCGGCTGCCCGTGCCTGCGCCGCTGGAACCCCTGTATGAGCGCTACTATTGCTGGTTGTACGGCGCCGAGGAAGGGGGCTCCATCTACCTGGACGAGGTGTGCCCCTACCTTCTTGACCTCTACCAGGTCCTGGCCGGCGCGCGTGGGGTGCCGCTGGAGCACGTCTTCCGGGCCTCGGTGTACGTCGTCCCGCCGCTAAAGTTGGGCCGCCACGAGGCTTACCAGGTGGCCTACTTTTGGGAGCGAGGGCTGCGCGTGTCCATCGGCGGCGGCATGCCGGCCATGGGAGCCACTGCTCCGGTGACCCTGGCCGGGGCGGTCACACTCAACCTGGCGGAGCAGTTGGCCCTGAACATCCTGAACCGGGCGCTCTTTGGCGACAATCGCTTCTCCCTGCATTGCTCCATCTCCGTGATGGACATGCGCACGGCCATCCGCCCCTTTGGCCGGCCGGAGATGGCCATCGCCAACCTGATGACGGCGCAGTTGGCGCGCCACTACGGCGCTGCTTTCGGCGGGCACGCGGGCCTGACCGACGCCAAACTCCCCTCGGCTGAGGCAGGTGCACAGAAAATGCTGAGTGGCATCCCGACCCTGCTGGCAGGCGGTAGCCTGTGGGTGGACGCCGGGCTGCTTTCGATAGACGAGGTCTACTCGCCGATTCAGATGGTCCTGGACGACGAGATGTTGAGCGCGCTGGAGCATTTCACGCGCGAGTTCCAGGTCAGCGAAGAGACCATCGGCCTGGAGGTGATCCTCGAGGCCGGGCCAGGAGGGCAGTTTCTCGATCGGCTGCACACGGCGCGCCACTTCCGTGAGCACTGGGAACCGGCAATCTGGTCGCGCCACATGCTGCGGCCCTGGCTCGAGCAGGGCGGACGGCTCGACGTGGACCGGGCGCGCGAGATTGCGCTGGAGGTGCAGGCGGAGGTGCAGCGGGGTGGATTGGCCCTGCCGGGGATGCCGGAGGGGGTGGAGCACGAAGTGTTGGGGGTCATTGAGCGGGCCAGGCGGGCGCTGGTAGGGTAGGGCAAGGCTGATTATCGCGGAGGGGGCTATGTCCGACATGCTGGTCAAGTTGTACGAACTGAAGGACGATTGGGGCTTTCTCGCCCAGCAGGAGGAACTGGGCATCACCATACGCAAGCCAATCGGCCCTGAAAAACACCTGCTCGTCGCCTGGGTTCGGGAGACCTTTGGAGATGCCTGGGCCAGCGAGACGGATCGTGCGCTCTCGAACACGCCGATCAGCAGCTTTGTCGCGATCCAGGAGGGTGCGCTGATCGGGTTTGCCTGCTACGATGCCACGGCCTTGGGTTTCTTTGGACCGATCGGGGTGGTGGAATCATGCCGGGGCAGGGGAACCGGCAGAGCGCTGCTGCTTGTCTGTCTCCTGGACATGAAGTTGAAGGGATATGGCTATGCCATTATCGGAGGCGCGGGCCCGCAGGAGTTCTACAGCAGGAACGCGGGAGCAGTCGAGATTCCCGGTTCATCGCCTGGGCTGTGGAGGACCTGGCTGAACAGGGACGAAGCATAATCTTACCAGGGGAGGCTCCAATGTCCAAGGTTGATCTACAGATCGGCTTTGCCGACGCCATGACCAAACTGAACTGGGGGGTCTGGGATTGGGACGATGCTGGTGGTGGGTTTCCCGACGAGATCGCCGTCACCGGCGCGCGCAACGAGGTGGTCGGCGTGCAGGTGCGCCTGAGCGGTCCGCACGACTTTGTCCTGACGCTCGATCACGCCAACTGGCTGCATCCCCTGGGCTTCTGCCCGCGCGTGCGGCTCGACGTGCGATTCCCCAGCCTGCCCGCGGAGGCGGTCGAGATCTTGGCCGTGGGCTACGTGGAGGGGGACGACCGCCGCCAGTGGATGGAATATCTCGACCGCGCCGGCTACGCGCAAGCGCCCGCGTACCGTCCTCAGGCGGTCTACGTGCGCATCCGCATTCCCGCCGATCTCGACGCGGGTGTGCAGGAGGGGCACGTCACGGCCTATGCGCAGTGCGGGTTCGAGGACGAGGAGCCTATCTGGCAGGGCACTGTGCGCCTGCACGTGGCGGACGTGACCTTGCCGGACGTGGCCGATTGGTCCTTTCACCTCAACCTGTGGCAGCACTATACGTCCATCGCCCGCTATCATCACGTCCCCTTGTGGGGCGAGGGCCACTTTGCGCTGATTGATCGCTATCAGGCCAGCCTGGCTCAGTTGGGGCAGAAGGCGGTGACCGTCATCGCGGCCGAGATGCCCTGGTCGGGCCAGCGCTGTTTCCGCGACCGCGCCTATCCTTCCTACCTGTTCGAGCACGCGGTCGTTGACGTAGCACGCGACGAGGCGGGCCAGTTGCAGTTTGACTATCGCAAGATGGACCGGTTGCTGGACCTGGCGGCCAGGTACCAAATGGACAGGGAAATAGACCTCTTTGGCCTGCTCAACGTCTGGGTAGACGAAGACTATGGGTTCGGCAAGGTGGCGCCCGATGCGCCTGACGCAATCCGCGTTCGCTGCTACGACCGGCAGAGCGGCGTGGTCACGTACCTGCGCACGGCTGATGAGCTGAGCGTCTTCATCCGGGCTCTGCAAGATCACCTGGAGCACCGGGGTCTGCTGGAGCGGGTGCGCATCGTGGCCGATGAGCCAGGCGACCTGGCGGCCTTTAACGCCCGCCTGGCCTTCGTCGAGGCGGCGGCGCCGGGTTTCAAGTATAGCGTGGCCATTGACCACTTTGAGTTCATGGAGGGCGCGCCGCCGGAGGTGGTGGACGCCGTGCCGGTCCTGCCGCTGGCGTGCCAGGATCCGGAGCTGACGGCTGCCCTGACCGGGCGGCTCCACGCGCGCGGCGGGCGCATGCTGTGGTACGTGTGCTGCTGGCCGCCGATCCCGAACACCTTCATTCACTCGCTGCTGGTCGAAGGGCAACTGCACGGCTGGTTGACCTATTATCTCAAACTAGACGGTTTCCTGCGCTGGAATTTCTGCCTGTGGCCGGCAGAGCCGTGGAAGCGGGTGAGTTGGCGCGCGCCGTCGTGGAATGCAGGCGATATGTTCTTCGTGCTGCCGGGCAACGACGGCGCACCCGTGGAGACCCTGCGCTACGAGACGCTGCGCACGGCGGTGCAGGACTATGAACTGCTCAAACTGGCCGAGCGCACGCTGCCTGCCGCGGCGATGAAGGACCTGCTCGATCAAGCGTATGGCCTCGTCCTGCGCGCCGGTTCCGTCCGCGATTTTGCCGGGGTCGGAACGGCCAAGGCAGAGACGCTGTACTCGTTAGACCCCCGGGACTACCAGGCCGCCCGTCGCCTGGTCCTGGAGGCCCTGACCAAATCATGATGGGGGTATGGCAATGAAAAAGACGATCGTTTTGCTCGGAGTGGGCAGCACCTACTTTACCCGTCAACTTGTGGAAAGCCTGATTCTCAAGGGCGGCGAGTGGGACGTGCGGATGGTGGACATTGTCCCTGAATGCCTGGAGATCGCCACGCTCCTGGCCAAACGCATGGTGGAGTTGTACGATGCTCCGATCACCGTCAGTGGGTCTCTGGACCGGCGGGAGGTGCTGCCGGGCGCCGATGCGGTGGTTTCGACCATCGGCGTCGGCAGCCTGGACGCCTGGGAGAAGGACGTGACGATCTTTCGCCAGTTCAACGTCTACCAGTCCACCGGCGACACCTACGGCGCGGGCGGCGTCTCCCGCGCCCTGCGCACCATCCCGGTGCTGATCGAAGTGGCGCGCGACGTGGAGCGGCTGTGCCCGACTGCGCTGTTCATCAACTTCACCAACCCCATGTCGGTCAACGTCCGCGCGCTGGCCAGGGAGACGTCGGTCAGAGTCGCCGGGCTATGCTATGGGGTCACCTACTACGAGCACTTCCTGGCGCAGTTGATCGGCGTGCCGTGGAAAGAGGTCCAGTGTCGCGCCATCGGCGTCAATCATTTCACCTGGATCACCCAGTTCCAACACCAGGGCCGGGACGCCTGGCCGCTGGTGCGCCAAAAGATGCAGGAGAAGATGGACTCGGGCGAAATCAAGGAGAGTTACACCTGGGAACTGTTCCGCACGTTCGACGCCTTCCCCTGCGTGGGGGACGGGCACATCTGTGAGTTCGTGCCCGGCTGGCAGGGCCAGGGCGCCTATTATGGCAGGACCTTTGGCGTGGACGCCGGGCACGGCGGCACGTTCAAGGAATACGTGGCGGGCTTTCACCGCGTGTATGCCGAGATGGCCGACCAGGCCTATGGGCGCACGCCCATCGCCAAGAGTGAAGTGGATATTTCAGGCGAGACCTTCCGGGACGAGGACCTGTTCATTGACGTGCTGAATGCCTCGCTGGGTCAGGACGAGATTTTCCGGACCGTCAACCTGCCCAACGTGGGCCAGGCCAGCAATCTGCCAGCGGGCGCGGTGCTGGAGGCGACGACGTTTGTCAGCGGCGCGGGCTTCCAGCCGTTGTGCTTTGGCGAGTTGCCGCCGGGCATCACGGCCATCCTCCAGCGCATCATCGGCACGCAAGAGTTGACGGTAGAGGCCGCCTTAAAATCCGACCGCAAATTGGCGATCCAGGCGCTGGTGGCGGGGGAGACGGTCAAGACCGAGGCTGAGGCGGAAAGGATGATGGACGTGATCCTGGAGACCCACCGCGAGTACTTGCCGCAGTTCTTCCTGTAGGCCAGAAGGAGTGGCGTGAAGCGGGATTCTTCGCTACGCTCAGAATGACGGAGGGGGGATTCTTCGCTGCGCTCAGAATGACGGGGGCGGGATTCTTCGCTGCGCTCAGAATGACAGAGGCGGGATTCTTCGCTACGCTCAGAATGACGGGAGCGGGATTCTTCGCTGCGCTCAGGGTGACGGGAGCGGGATTCTTCGCTGCGCTCAGAATGACGGGGGCGGGATTCTCTGCTGCGCTCAGAATGACGGGGGGAGAGGGCGCTCTTCTTCTGCAAGCAACTGCAGGGCATAAGTCACTCGCCGGGGGCGTTCGGTGAGCAACTCTCTGGCTTCCCAGGCTTGTGCCAGTTTGCGCAAGCGGGCGCGGGAGATGTGGTCGCCGAAGGCCTGGTGCAGCCCATTGATGTCGAAGGCCCCGCCCAGTTGGTCCAGCGCGTACTGCACCAACTGGCGCTCGAGCGGGCTGAGTGTGGGAAGGGAGGCGGGAGAGCTGATCTGGGGGGAGATGGCAATGGCGTGGAGCATATTGATCCAATGCACCGCTTCCTCGATCAGGTGCCCCATCTGGAAGTAGAGCCGGTTGGACCATTCGGCCACTCCTTGCATGTCGTGGATGAAGGGCGGTGTAGTGGCCGAGGTGGCGTAGGTTCTGAAGGGGAAATCGGCCGTGCTGAAGACGCCGGCCCGCGGGGTGCTCGCCTGGGCGCGGAGCACGTCCCAGCGCTCCTCGGTTACCGTGTAGTCGAGGTGGGCGATGACCAGGATACCCGCTGGCAGCCGCCAGTACCAGGCTGTGCCTACGCGTCCCTCGTAGCCGGGCGTCTGCTTTCCGACCTCATCCACGAGCCTGTCGGCCAGGCGTAGCGCATCGAATGAAGGATAAAACAGCGGTGCGGGCATTTTTTCTATCACCTCAATGGTCGCTTCTGTGCCAACCCTGACCGGCGGGGATACTTGTCCGGCGTGGCGGCCACTTTATCTACTACCACCAGGTAGCGGGTTTCGGCCAGCCCGCGCAGTTCCACGGACACCAATTGTCGCACCCGTCCGCCCAGCGTGACGATGGCCGCGTCGGCTCCGTGCACCTCGGCGGCTGCCCCTTCCCCTTTCTGTGCCAACGCCGTGCCTCCCACCCATACCAGCGGCAGCAGGTACTCTGCCAGTGTGGGCATCTCTGCTACGGCGCGAGCCAACGCCCAATCGTACCGCTCGCGGTGGGCCGGATCGCGCCCCAGTTCCTCCGCGCGTCCGTGGATCACCTCGACGTCCTTAAGTCCCAGCAGGCGCACGATGTGCTCCAGGAAGGCCACTTTCTTGCGCGTTGCCTCCAGCAACGTCAGCCGCATGCCAGGGCAGACGATCTTGAGCGGCAAGCCCGGAAATCCCGCCCCTGTGCCCACGTCAATCACCCGTGCTCCGGTTGCCAATTCTGCCCGTGGCAGTACTTTGAGACAAGAAAGGGAATCAAGGAAATGGCGCACCAGCACCCCTTCCCGGTCGGTGATGGCAGTCAGGTTGAAGCGCTGGTTCCAGGCTACCAGCTCCCGGTAGCAGGTCTCGAAAGCAGCCATGTGACGGTCAGTGAGCGTGATACCCAGTTTACGCGCGCCCGTGATCAATGGCTCCATACGTCGCTTATCTTAGCTCCTTCACCCAGCATCGAGCATCCAGCAGCATCGCCATTATATCACGTCCTGCCCGTCTACTGCAAACGATAGAGCCGCCTGAACCGGGGTCGGATCGGGCGGCTCGTGATGTTAGAACACCGCTAATCGGGCGCGGTCGGGAGACCGGCCCGAGCATAAAGGGTCCAGGTCAGGCGCCAAACTTGGTGAGCCTTCCCGCGTAGGCCATGGCCAGAGGGAGCAGGTCTGTGTGATGGACGTGTCCCAGGCCACCGGCCATGCAGGGTCGTTCTCCGAACCTGACCACGCCGTCAGGCCGGATGTACTTGGACCACAGCAGCACTGGCAGCTCGTGCCAACTGTGCGCCTTCCATGCCGCTGGGGTAGAATGATCGCCCGTGACGATGACCACGTCCGGCTTCAGTGCCAGGATGTCCGGCAACACCGTGTCGAAGTGCTCGATTACCTTCACCTTGCCCTCAAAGTCTCCATCCTCCCCCCGGCTGTCGGTTTTCTTGACGTGCAGGAAGAAGAAATCATAGTCGGACCAGTGGGCCTTGAGCGTTTCGACCTCGTCCTCAATGGTCTCGCCTGTGGACAGTACCTCCATACCGGCAAGCCTGGCCACGCCCCGGTACATCGGATAGGTAGCGATGGCCCCACAGCGCAGCTTGTAGATCTCTGGCATCTGGGGCAGTCCTGGATCCCGGGCGATACCGCGCAGGTTGCAGCCGTTGGCCGGGTGCTCATCGGCCAGGACCTTGCGCGCCTCGGCCATCCACTGGTTGAGAAGTTCTGCCGTGTGAGCTGCCTCGGGGCGCAGCGGCTCGATCGGCAATGGCGGTTTGCCCGTCTGCTGCGGATCGGTCTCGGTCAGGCCGTCGCATAGTCCCTCACCCCGCA
>Ga0172366_10000294_pt1 | contig 34515 bp, 26 predicted proteins | sample LakKivSesite69cm_FD_114533 | JGI IMG/M metagenome (GOLD analysis project Ga0172366, IMG submission 114533) | Sediment microbial communities from Lake Kivu, Rwanda - Sediment site 69cm | ecosystem: Environmental > Aquatic > Freshwater > Lake > Sediment | place: Rwanda: Western Province, Lake...
ACCATAAGCTGATTATGGTTGTCTTTCGGAATGACGGCCTGATAATTGGGAAACTTACTGTCTATGATCCGGCATATTATAATTCTCCGGCCGACCCTGAAAAACAGATTGTTTTCATCGAAATCGAACTCAAGCTTGTCACCTTCGAATTTTCGCACTTCGTTCAACGTCTTTTTGGCCACTATATAACTCAGCTCTTTTTCGACCTTCAATTCCTCCAGGCCGCTTCTCGCGTAGGCCAGCCGGTGACCGTCGGTGCTAACCAGCTCGATGCTGCCGTTTTTCAAACAGAGCAAGGCTCCGTTAAGATAGTACCTCTGTTCCTGCGTTATGGCATAATAAACCCTGTCTATCATCTCTTTGAACACATCGATAGGGAAACTCAACTGGTGTTCAAAACCAGATTCCTGCACCTGGGGAAAATCGTCCTTGGGTTGACAGTTGAGTTTGAATTCGGCCTCGCCCGACCTGATGATCAGCTTATCTTCCCTGGCTTCAGCAACCACATCCTGGCCTTCTTTTACAGATCTGACGACCTCGAATATCTTTTTCCCGTTGACAGTTATACCGCCGGGCTTCTCGACTATGGCTTCTATCCTGGTCTTCAGTCCCACCTCCAGATCCGTACCGGTCAACTCGACCTGGTTATCGTTGACCTCAATGAGAATATTGGCCAGAATCGGCATTGTATTTCTTTTTTCTACTATCCCCTGCAAAACCTGAAGCTCTTCCAAAAACATTTCCCTGGAAATAGTGAATTTCATGTTTTTCCTTCCTATCCGCCGTTTTCTTTCATTTCTTATTATTATAAATATATTTCATAATTCAATAACAATAAGAATAATAGCCGGTGGCATGTGCGAAAATTACATAACTTACTTATCCTAATCATTGTATGAAGCTTATCAGCCTGTTGATTTCGTTGTTGAATTCGGGATCATCGGCCCTGAGTTTGTCGATTTTTCTTATGCTATGAATGACTGTGGTGTGATGTTTTCCACCGAATTTTTTCCCGATTTCAGGCAGTGAGCTATGGGTTAACTCTTTGGCTAAATACATGGCTATCTGGCGGGGAAAGGCGATAAGCGGGGAGTTGTTCTTTGATTTTAGCTGGGACGGTTTTATGTTGAACTTATGGCAGACGATTTTCTGAATTTTTTCCACAGTGACGATGGACGCAGACGTGTCGAAAAGCCCTTTCAGGGCTTCTTTGGCCAGGTCGAGCTCGATTTTTTCGCCTTTAAGTGAAGAGTAGGCTATGACCCGCCGCAGATAGCCTTCGAGCTCGCGGATGTTGGATTGAACCTTGTCGGCAATGTACAGGGCTACGCTTTCCGGCAGGGTTATGCTTTCGGTATCGGCTTTTTTCTTGAGAATGGCGATGCGGGTTTCTATATCGGGCGGTTTCAGGTCGGCGATCAGGCCCCATTCGAAACGAGACCGGAATCTTTCCTCGAGATGTGGAATATCCTTAGGAGGGCAGTCACTGGAGATAACGATCTGTTTCTGGCTGTCATAAAGATGGTTGAATGTGTGGAAAAATTCTTCCTTGGTCCGCTCGCGGCCCGATAGGTAATGTATGTCATCCATAAGTAGGAGGTCGACGTTACGGTATTTGTTGCGGAAATCAAGGATTTTTCCGTACTGGAGGTGATTGACCAGGTCGTTCATGAATTTTTCGGTAGTGATGTAAAGGACTTTGATCCGGCCGTTGTGTTCGCCGGTATAATGGCCGATGGCGTTCATCAAGTGAGTTTTGCCGAGGCCGGCTCCTCCGTATATGTAAAGCGGATTGTATGTTTTGGCCGGATTTTTGGCCACAGCCTTGGCCGCGGCATGAGCGAACTGATTACAACTTCCGACCACGAAATTCTCGAATGTGTAATTGGGATTCAAGTTGGAGACGATGGGCTCATTACGCTCCGATTTTCTATCCTGGGGCGAGCGGCGCATGAAGGAAACCGGCGTGTCGTCGACTATATACTTGATATCGATCGGCTTGCCGAGAATCTCCCTGGAGCAGTCGTTTATAATGCCGGAAAAATGGAAGGATAACCAGTCCCGGAAATAGGCATTGGGCACCTTGATATACAGGCAATCCTCTTCCTGGCCGATGTAAACGGTAGGCTGGAACCAGGTCTCAAAACTGGTCGGATCGACCCTGGCCTCGAGCGCTTTCAGGATTAATTTCCAGGGATTCTGTTTTTCTTTCGGTTCCATTTGATCTTTCAATATTTCCACAGAAATTTCCACAACTGTGGAAAACTGCTCCTCGCTTCTTTTTTCGACGGGGAAGGCTCGAAGATAATAGCACTTTGAAAGGTCGATTTCAAGCTGTTTCTATCAAAAAAACGTCCGCCCGGCGACTACCTGGAGCCGACCTGCCGAAGATAGACATATCTTTCCTGGGTGGCCTTGGTTCCGGCGATTTCGGGCAGGAAACGTTTCTCGACCGCCTCGAAAAGGTCGACCAGGGCTGATGAGGCTGCGTACTGAGCTGAATCGTATTGCTTTGTCTCTTCGATTTTCTTTTCTGACAATACGGAGCCGTCGGCGGCCGATAAGACAGTGAATTGAACCGTTATGGTCAGCTTCTTTTTTTCCCGGAAATTTTCCTGGCGGGCCTTGATTAAGACACCTTCGGAGGACTCCGATTTGAGGACTGCTTTCAAGACTTGTTCAGTCAAGTTGAGAGAGCCTCTGACTATCATCACCGACCGGTTTTCCGGCTGGAGGCGGCCGGCGGCTTCAGAGGACGGGCTTCTTTCCGCCTTTATGCCTTCCAGTTGATTAATTGATCTTGCCAAGTAGTCGGCAAGTTCACGGCCGAGGTCCAAGCCTTCTATTAGACCGGCTTCTTCGAAATCGACGAGAACGCATCGATCAAAACCGGCAGCCCAGGCAGGACCGGGAAGGACGGTTTCGATGGCCACGATCCGGCACTCCTCGTTTTTCCCGGCCGGCCATTGGATATCTCCCGCAACGTCTTTTGCGCCTAATATCATGGAGCAACGGCCGAGATTTTGGCGGATGCAAGCCGATTCTGGAGAGAGCGAGGCGGCTTGCTTGTACTCCTGGCAAGCTTGTTCGTGTTCGCCGGCCATTTCCAGGGCCACGGCCAGATTGTTGCGCAGGGCGGCCGAGCCAGGGTCGGAGGCGACAGCCCGTTCGATATAAGCCCTGGCCTCTTCGGCGGCCCCTTCCTCAATTAACGCCAGCCCCCGGCTGAGAGGCCCCGGAACGAACGGCGCAATACAGCCCGGGGTGACGGCCCATGAAAGGCCCAGGGCAAGACATAAAAAAAGGCGGGCGATGCGCATATGCTTTCAATTATAAGCTAAGGTTCGGAGCCCTCGCTGTCAAGAGCCGCGGGCTCTTGTCCTCTTGTCCGGGGCCGGCGGCCGGGCCCGTTTGTCTTGCGGCCGACGCGAATCCCCGGTAGGAGCTTGATTTGACAAAGGACCTCCGATTGATATAATAATTTGATAATTTCCAAGGATGAGTAAGTTGGATACAAACTTGATAATTGATATCGACAATCTTCCCGAAGAAGGCCTGCATTTTTCCCGGAGCTTCGATTTCCTCAGCGCCGAGCTGGTCGAAGAAAATGCGGTTTTTCTTGAGCCGGTTCATGCCGATGTTTTTATCCGGCTTGTGGGGGATGATATATACGTCCAGGGTGCATTAAGAACCCGGCTCAGCCTGGTCTGTTCGCGCTGCTTGACTCCTTTCGAATATCCGATCGCCAGCCGGTTCGATCTGGTTTATCTCCCCGAGGAAATGGACGCCGTCAGCGAGGAACTTTCAGATGAAGACATCGACCTGATGTTCTATCGGGGCCGGCGGTTCGACATAAAGGCTCTCGTCCTCGAGCAGCTCAATCTGACGTTACCCGCCAGGCCGCTATGTTCACCCGATTGCGAGGGAATCTGCTCCGTTTGCGGCGAGGTTATCCGCAACGGGCAATGTTCTTGCACGGTCAAAGAAAGTGATCCGCGCTGGGAAAAACTAAAATTACTTGTGAAAGACAAAATCTAAGATGCCGAATCCAAAAAGAAGACATTCTCCCTCGAGAAAAGGCAAGCGCCGGTCGCACGACCGGCTAGCTCTGCCCGCCTTCGCCCTATGCCCTAACTGCGGCCAGCCGAAGCTTCCGCACAGGGCCTGCCCTGAGTGTGGTTATTATAAAGGGCGGCAAGTCATAGCGGGCGCCAAAGACTGAGTTTCGGGCTTTGGCCATGAAGATCGCCGTGGACGCCATGGGCGGGGATTTCGGGCCGAAAGTCATAGTCCCCGGAGCCGCCGAGGCGGCCGAAAAGTTCGGCCTGGAGATTATGCTTGTGGGTCTCGAAGCGGCGCTAAATAGAGAAATCGGCAAGCTGCCCTCGACTTTGCGCTCTCTTTCTGTTATCCCAGCGCCTGAAGTCATAGACATGGGCGAGGGGCTGCTTTCCATCCGGAAGAAAAAAAATTCCTCGATCGCCGTCGGCGCTCAACTTTTGAAAGAAGGCCGGGCCGACGCGTTTGTCTCGATGGGCAATACTGCCGCGATCGTCTATATCGCGAGGAACGTGCTGGGCGCGCTGAGCGGCATCGATCGGCCGGCGCTGGCGTTGCTTCTGCCCAACGTCGACGGCGGCCTGACCATGCTGATCGACGCCGGAGCCAATGCCAATTGCCAGCCTCACAACCTGGTTCAATTCGCCATTATGGGTAAGATATTCATGGAGTCGGTGTCGGGAATCGATAATCCGAGAATCGGTTTGATGAGCATCGGGGAGGAGCGGGGTAAAGGCAACGACCTGGTCAGGGAAACTTTTGAAAGGTTAAGCCGTTCTTCGATGCGGTTCATCGGCAACCTGGAGGGAAAGGACGTTTTCTCGGGTGTGGCTGATGTCATCGTCAGCGACGGTTTCACGGGCAACATCGCCCTCAAGGTTTCCGAGGGAGTCGTCGAACATATGGTGAGCATGGCCCGCCACGAAATAACGAAGAACTTATTCGCCAAGCTCGGGTACCTCCTGATGCGGCGGCACCTGAAAAAAATCTACAAGAAGATCGATTATTCCGAGTACGGAGGCGCCCAGCTCCTGGGGGTGAACGGAGTGTGTGTAATCGGCCACGGACGTTCGACCCGGGCCGCCGTCCGCAACGCCATACTCCGGGGACGCGATTTCGTTGTCGGCAGAGTTCAGGAAAAGATAAAGGTCGAAATTTCGAGGCAGAGTTTTGCCTTGAAAGGAGCAGGCCCATGAGCATGTTCGACGGCCGTGTTTCCGTAATAACGGGCGCTTCACAGGGAATCGGGGCTATCATCGCCCAGGAACTTGCCCGGGAAGGGGCGTTGACCGTGCTCGTTGACGTTCAGGAGGATAAACTTCAGGCCGTCGCCGGGGCGATAACCGAAGAGGGAGGAAAAGCCGAATGGTTGCGGGCAGACGTCAGTCTCACGTCCGAAGCCCAGGCGGTGGCCGAGGCCGTCGTTTCCAGGCACGGCCGGATCGATCACCTGGTCAACAATGCCGGGATCACCAGGGACAACCTTCTTTTGCGCATGAAAGAAGCAGAGTGGGATTCCGTCCTGGCCGTCAATCTCAAGGGCGCTTTCAATTTCTCGCGGGCCGTCTTGAGGCCGATGATTTCCGCTCGTTACGGACGGATCGTCAACATCGCCTCCGTAGTCGGCCTCGTGGGCAATCCCGGCCAGGCCAATTATGCCGCGTCCAAAGCCGGGGCGATAGCTTTAGCCAAATCTCTGGCCCGTGAAGTCGCTTCCAGGGGGATCACGGTCAATTGTGTGGCTCCCGGGTATATCCTGACCCAAATGACCGAGCGGCTGCCCGAGGAAGTCAAGCGGGCTTTTCTGGATTTCATACCCATGAAGAAATTCGGGCTTCCAAAAGACGTGGCTTTTGCGGTAAAATTCCTTCTCTCCGATGAAGCTTCATATATAACAGGGCACGTTTTGAACGTTAACGGCGGCATGTACATGTAAGCGGTAAGTCCTTATAATCCGCAAAATAATATAACGAGGAGGAAACATGGAAAGAGACGAATTGCTGAAGAAGGTCAGAGAGATCGTCGCGGACAAGTTGAGTATAAGCGAAGAGCAGGTGACCGAAGACGCATCGTTCATGGAAGACCTCGGAGCCGATTCGCTGGATACTGTGGAATTGGTGATGGCCCTGGAGGATGAGTTCGGTTTGAATATCCCCGATGACCAGGCGGAGAAACTGTCGACCGTCGGCAAGGCCATCGATTACATCCTGGCTCATAAAAAATAATCGAGGGATCACTCCTCGACTCAGGATTTGGAAATAATGAGGGGCGCTATTCCCTGCGGCAGGCGGGTTGTCGTTACAGGCATCGGTCTGGTATCGCCGCTGGGCGTCGGAACGGATCTGAATTGGCAAGGCGTCCTGGCCGGGAAGAACGGTATCGGCCCGCTGACCAGGTTCGATCCTGCCAGGCACGTTACCAAATTCGCGGGCGAGGTCAAGGATTTCGACCCCCTCGCTTTCCTCGATCGCCGGGAAGTAAAAAAAATGGATCTTTTCATCCAGTTCGGGCTGGCTGCGGCCCAACTGGCCGTAGAAGACGCCGGCGGCGGCCAGGCAGGATTGACCGGAGACCGGACGGGGGTTTATGTCGGGTCCGGCATAGGCGGCCTGGGCTCGATAGAAGAAATGCACAAAATCCTGCTGGCCAAAGGGCCGGCCCGGGTTTCTCCCTATTTCATCATTCAGACCGTAGTGAATGAGGCTGCAGGTCAGATTTCAATCCGGTTGGGGGCCAAAGGGCCCAATTCGGCGACGGCGACGGCCTGCAGCACGGGGGCGCACGCGGTCGGAGATTCATTCAGGATTATCGCCCGCGGCGACGCCGACGCCATGGTCGCCGGCGGGGCCGAGGCCCCTTTAACTCCGTTGAGCGTGGCCGGTTTTAATGCCATGAAAGCGATTTCCGAGCGCAACGACGCTCCGGAAAAGGCATCGCGTCCCTTTGATGCCGAGCGCGATGGATTTGTCATGAGCGAGGGAGCCGGCATCCTCGTGCTTGAAGAGCTCAGCCGGGCTTTAGACAGGGGGGCCCGCATATATTGCGAGGTCGTCGGTTACGGCATGACGGCCGATGCCTATCATCCGGCCGCACCTGCCGAAGACGGGGACGGCGCGATCAGAGTCATGAGGAAAGCAATTGAGGATGCAGGCATAACGCCGGAAGACATCCAGTACATCAACGCCCACGGCACGTCCACTCCTCATAATGACCGGGTGGAAACCCTGGCCATCAAAAAAGCGTTCGGAGAACATGCCTACAAGCTGGCCGTAAGTTCAACGAAATCCATGACCGGGCACTTGCTGGGGGCGGCCGGCGGCCTGGAATGCGGATTTACCGCCTTGTCTATCTTACACCGGATGATTCCGCCGACCATCAATTACGAATTCCCGGATCCGGAATGCGATCTCGACTATGTCCCGAATCAGGCCCGCCAGGCTGACATACGCTATGCGGCCAGTAATTCGTTCGGATTCGGAGGGACCAACGTTTCTATCGTGTTCAAACGCTTTGAAGGTTGTTAAGCGCAAGGAACCCGGATAGAACCGTTAACAGGCCCGGTCACAAAAGCCGGCTGGCCAGCGGCCGGCGAGCCCAAGGTAAGCGGAGGTTTGGCATGAAAATCTTGGTCTTCGTCAAGCGCGTTCCCGATACCGGCTCCGTCATAAGAATACAGCCCGGAACCGGGAGGATCGTCGAGGACGGGCTGAGTTTTATCATGAGCCCTTATGATGAATATGCGGTTGAGGAAGCCCTGAGATTGAAAGAAGCCTGCGGCGGGGAAGTGACGGCCGTTTCGGTCGGCAGGGAAGATGCGGCCGCCGTATTGAGGAAATGCCTGGCCATGGGCGCCGACGAGGCCTGGCTCATAAAGGACGATCTGCCGGAAACGTTTGACGGTTTGCGTATGGCCAAAATAATCGCCGGGCTGGTCCGGCAGAAGTTTCCCCGGGCGGACCTCTTGCTTTTCGGCCGGCAATCGGCCGGGGCGGATAACGGTCAGTCCCCGGCCATGACAGCCGCCCTGCTCGGCTTGCCTCAGGCGACCGAGGTGACCAGGCTGGAAGTGACTGGCGATCGGGCCACTGCTTGGCGCGAGATCGAAGGCGGCATCGAGAAAACCGAGTTCGAGCTCCCGGCCGTGGTCAGCGCCCATAAAGGGCTGAACGAGCCGCGCTATGAAACGCTCAGGGGGATAATGGCCGCCAAAAAAAAGACCATACCGGTCCTGTCCCCCGAAGAACTGGAGCTGAGCCCCGAACAATTGGCGCCGGCCGTTTCGATCCTGGATCTGGACGTGCCTCCAGCCAAGCAGGCCGGCAAAAGCCTGAGAGGGAATGCGGACGAAACGGTGAAGGAACTGGTCAGGCTGCTTCGCGAAGAAGCCAAGGTGATATGAGGGGGCAGCCATGATCGCAGTTTTTATTGAGGTTCATAACGGGCAGGCGAAGAGAAGTTCGCTTGAGGTTCTTTCGGAAGCCGCCCGGCTGGCCCGGCCGGATGGGTCCCGGGTGACCGCTCTGTTCGCGGGCGGAGGCCCGGCCGCCGAAGCGGGCGAGGCCTTCAGGTTCGGAGCGGCTGAAGCCATATACCTTGAAAGCCCGGCGCTCGCCGCCTATTCGGCTCAAGGCTATGCCCTGGCTGTGGCCGGCTGGCTGGAAGAATCGGGCCCCGATCTGGTTCTCTTCGCAGCTACGGCTCTGGGCAAAGACCTGGCCCCCAGAGTCGCGGCTCTTCTTGACGTAGGCCTGGTTTCTGATTGTACTTGCCTGAGAAAAGGGCGGGACGGTTTCGAGTTCGTCAGGCCGGCTTACGGCGGCAAAGTCCTGTTGACCCTGACCATGAACAGGCGGCCGGCCTTGGCCGCGCTGCGGCCCAATGTTTTCAAGCTCGAAGGACAGGACCAGGCCGGCGGCCAAGTCGTTGTCAAAAAAATCGGTATCCCCGCTGGCGCCATTAAAGGAATGGTGACTGGGATCGAAAACGCGGGCGGAGCCGAGCTCGACATCAGCGAAGCCGACGTGGTAATCGCCGGCGGCCGGGGGATGAAAGAATCGGCGAATTTCGCCCTGCTCGAAGAATTAGCCTCGCTTTTCCCCAGGGCGGCCGTAGGCGCTTCGAGATCGGCTGTCGATTCAGGCTGGATCGGCCATCAACACCAAATCGGTCAGACGGGCAAGATTGTTTCTCCTGCTCTTTATATGGCTTTCGGCATTTCGGGGGCTATGCAGCACCTGGCCGGGATGTCGTCATCCAGATGCATTGTCGCGGTAAACAAAGACCCGGAGGCACCGATTTTCAAGGCAGCCGACTACGGCATCATCGGTGATCTATTCGAGATCATACCCAGATTAAAAGAGGAACTCGGTCATTCCTCAGATTACGGGCGAAAGGGATCTCCGCCGGTCTGAAGAAGAAGCTGGTTCTGAGCCGAACGGCTTTCGCCGATGCTCGTGACTCTTATCGCCGGCTCGTCGACAACGGGGCACTTATTCTCGCAAATCCCGCAGCCAATGCAGGCTTCGACGTCGATGACGGGGGCTTTCTGGGTAACGATCGTGCCGTCCGGCAGTTTGGTGTCGGTATCGACCAGTTGTATGGCTTTGGGCGACACAGGGCAGTGCTCTTCGCAGACTATACAGGGCTTGCCGAGGGTGTAAGGGATGCAGCGGTTCTTGTCGATCCAAGCCGTGCCCAGCTTCACCTGGGCTTTTTCCTCCAGGGTCAGCTTCTGGATGGCCCCCGTCGGACAAACCTGACCGCAAAGGGAACAATAATACTCACAATAGCCGATCCGGGGCACGAGGACCGGCGTCCAGATCCCTTCCGGGCCGGCCTCGGTCAAGGCAGGCTGCAGGGCGTTGGTGGGGCAGGCCCGCATGCACTGGCCGCACTTGACGCACGTGGCCAGGAATTCCGGCTCCTCGAGGGCCCCCGGCGGACGTATCAATTTGAGAGAGGCGCGCTTTTTGAACGGCGTCAGCCGGAAAAGAGGCACGGAGGCCACGGCGACGAGACCGGAGAGGACGAGGCGCCTGCGGCCTAGGTTGACGTTGGATACGTTACCGGCCTTTTCCGGGCGGATTGACATGGGGAAAGTTATGGCCGCAGTGGGGCAGATGGCGGCGCAGTTGAAGCAGTAAATACACTCGCCGCTCCGCCATTGCCCGATGGGAAAAGGGCTGGCCTGAGTAGGACAATGCTGCGAGCAAAGGTTACAATTTATGCAGGTCGCCTGGTTTATCCGGAACTTGAGCAGGTTCCAGCGGGAAAGCAGGCCGAGCAAGGCTCCGGCCGGGCACAGGTATCTGCACCAGAACCGTTCTTTTTTAGCATTGAGCATGACGGCTGCCAGGAATACAAGGCCGACGGCGAAGCCCTGGATGAAGGTGGCGTTGAGCGTCCAGTTCTCGAGGAGATGCGAAGTCGATCGTCCGAGAGAGAGCAAACCGGCCGAGTAAAACAAGCCGGCCACTCCGGACAAAACGTAGGCCAGGCCGGGGAAAATGGCCACGGCGAACGACCTAGTCAAAAATGAAAAAGGATCGAGGTAGCCTGCCAGATTGAGGCTGAAGACGGCCCCGACCAGGACGATGATCAGGATGAAATATTTCCAGGCCAGAGAAGACTTTTCTTCTCTTGGTGGTTTGAGGAACTTTGTTTTTTTGAAAACAAAAGAAAAGAACTGGTGAACTGCCCCGAGCGGGCAAACCCAGCCGCAGAAGACCCTGCCCAGGAGGAGAGTCATAACGACCGTGATTAATGAAAAAAGGAAAAAGGCCGTCAGGGCTCTGGCCGAGACGATGGTGACCAGGGCCAGGAGAGGATCGAAATGGAAAAACCGCTGTGCGGTCGAGCTTATATAGTCTTCACCCGTGTAATGAGCTGCGAGGAAGAGGTAAACAAAAAGCAGGAAAAAAGCCAGTTGGCTGAACCCTCTCAGAATCTGGACCGACCGGTATTTCTTAGATTTTTCTCTTTTCAAATTTGACTTTCTCCAGTTCATAGGTTCCAAGACCTCTTTCGCCGGCCAGGAGGAGAAACGGAAGTTCCGCGGCCGGGAGGCCAAAGAGGGAAGCACCGAAAGCGTCTACGGCCACGGGATCCGTCCCGGCCGCAACCGTCTTGACCAGCTTGGTGTCGGACAGCCGCCCTCCCTGGGGACCGTTGCGGACGAGAATCCGGTAGGAATCGAGCACGGTAATTGTCGGCTTGAAGAAAGCGGTCAGATCGACCATGGCGTGATTCAATTTTTGGTGAAGTTGATTTCTGGCGCCGCCGACCGCTCCCAGCCAGTTCTTCATGCCCATCGTCAGCCGGCTGAGGGAATGGTGCTTGGCGATCGGGACGTTTATTATTTTGTCGGCCTCGAGAACGTCGAGGACGACGTTCCACTCCTTGAGCCATTCACCGTGGATGTTCATTTTTTTAATCCTGTGCTCGTCGACGTAGATCATTTTCCCGTCCGTCTGCTTCACGGCTTCGAGGATGCCGGACCGCACGTAACAACGCTTGGCTTGATTGATCGTGTTGTCTATGACGATGGCTTCTTTGGCTCCGGCGTCGAGGACGAGCTCGACCAGGGCTTTGACCACTTCGGGATTGGTGCAGGCGGCCATTTCGGGCGTTCGGTCCCAGCCTACGTTGGGTTTGATGACCACCTTGTCGCCCTTGCTGATGAAACGGCCCATGCCACCGAGCATATTTATGGCTTGTTTGGTTATGGCCGAAGGCGATTCGCCTTCGACCGCGGCCAAATCGGGCCAGCCGGCGGCACTTATAGTTTGGCCGGGCAATATCCTCGGACCGAAAGCGGCGGCCGCCCCGCCTATGACCATGTTCCTTATGAATAGCCGTCTTTTCATCGGTGTCATCCTTTGCCGAGAGATTTGATGTATGCCAATATGCCTTCCTGAAGCCCTTTGACGATCAAATTCCGGTAAATCTTGTCCTTGAGCAGCTTTTCTTCGGTCGAGTTGCTCAAATGGGCGACCTCGACCAGGACCGAAGGCATATTTCCTCCTATCAGTACCCAGAAAGGACCGCCCTTGATCCCATGGTCCTTGACTCTGGCATATTTTAAGGAAAGAGATTTTACCAGATTTTTCTGGATTTTTTCAGCCAGACTGCGGGATTCGTAGATTTTGTCGTTGCGGACGATTTTCGCGATGATCTCGGTCATGCGGCCGATCCCGGTTTCCGAAGAGGCGTTTTCGCTGGCCGCGGTCTCGATGACCGTAGGGTCGGGACTGAAATTGAGGAAAAACGTCTCGACACCTTCTCTCTTTCTATCACGATGGGCGTTGACGTGAATGGAGATGAACAGGTCCGCTTTTTTCTGATTGGCCAGGGCCGTCCTGGCTGCCAGCGAAACGGTTTGATCTCCGGTCCGGGTGAGAAAGACTTGAAAACCCTTGACTGACAGTTCTTTATACAGGTTGAGGGCCAGATCGAGGGTAATTTCTTTTTCCTGTAGGCCGCTTTTGCCTATGCATCCGGGCTGAGCCCCGCCGTGACCCGGGTCGATTACGATGGTTTTTACGCCCAAACCGAGCTGGCGGGCTACTGTATAACCAGAAGGCAAAGGTTCCGAAGGCAGGCCTGCTTGCTGGCCTGGTGATGGAGCCGGCCCGGTATCAGAGCCGGTTGTCTTATAGAGGTCAATGACCAACCGGAAAGGATCTCTTAAATGGTAGATGCGGTAATTCTTGAGGGCGGCGAAATCGACTTCCACGAACAGGCGGACCGTTGACCAGGTTTTTTGGCTCAGAGCAAAGCCTTTGACGCAGGCGGCGTTCAACCGGGCCGAGGCTTGGCCCGCTTGGACCCTTTCTTTGGCCTGAAACACGTCGACGAATATGCCACCTTCGGCCCGAATTTCACCTGAAGTGAACTCCCGCAGCATGGCCAGGTCGAGGACTATCCTGGTGTAATCCCCATAGCAGTGGTATCGGACGTTCAGGACTTCGGCCCGGCGGTCCTGGCCGCCGGCCGCGGCGAGAAAAAAGGCCAGGCCAAAAAAGAGCGGAATATAACTGGCTTTTTTTATTTGCAACCTAAACAAATTTTAGAGGATACCGGGGTAATTGTCCAACGGCGGCCGGCGTCAGGCCCCGTATTTGCTGAGTTTGAGAGCGTGGGCCAGCATGAGAGGCATGGCATAGATGGCCCGGAAACGGCCAAGCATGCCCGCGGCGCATGCCTTTTCGGTGAATGACCGGACCTCATCGCGTCTGGCCGTGCGGGCCATAAGCGCGAACGGGTTCGGATGCCAGGAATGGCCGCGAAGCAAGCAGGGCGTTGAGTGGTCTCCGGTGACGACCAAAACGTCCGGCTTGAGGGCCAGAATGCGCGGTACCAGAGCGTCTACTTCTTCGATGGCCGCCACTTTGGCCGCCACATTGCCGTCTTCCCCCGTCGAATCCGTTCTCTTGAAATGAACGTAGAAAAAATCATGATGGTCGTAAGCCTTTTCCAGGGCGGAGAATAGGCCGGGGGGATGATCGCCGGCGTCGAGGACTTCCATCCCGAGCAAGCGGCCCAGCCCCTTGTACATGGGATAGTTAGCGGCGGCCGCCGGCCGGAGCTTGAAAAGCTCCTGCATCGTCGGGATGGCCGGGAATTTGGCGAAACCGCGCAGAAGGGCAGTGTTGGCCTTTTCTTCGCCTTTGAGAAGTTCCGTAAGATCGTCGAGAAAGGTATTGGCTACGGCCGCCGCGCGGTCCGAATCTTTGTTGAGTGATTTCGTTGAGGCCGGCGGCCGGCCTTCTTGTTGAGGGTCGGCGTCGGTCAGGCCGTCGGCCAGTCCTTCGCCCGTGAACTTGACCACGAAACGGTGTTCCTTGCCCGGTAAAACCTTGGCCCTTACCCCGTCCTTTTCCGGCAGGTGCTCGTTCAAAAAGGTGCATAGCCTCAGGTTCTCTTCAGTAGTGATGCGGCCGGCCCGGCGGTCGATGATTATGCCGTCCCTGATGGTCGCGAAATTGCCTCTGGCGACCAGGTCCTCAGGGCCGACCTCGACTCCCGAGCCGAGGGCTTCGAGAATGCCGCGGCCCAGGCGGTATTTCAGAGGATCATACCCGAAAAGGCCCAGATGGGCCGGACCGCTGCCGGGGGTTATGCCCATTGAAACCGGGTCGGTGATCCCGCATATGCCCCGTTCGGCAACGGCATCGAGGTTCGGCCTGACGGCCGTTTCGAGCTCCGTCCGGCCGTCCACGGGAAGTCCGCCGATCCCATCGAGGACGAGAAGAACTATCTTGCTGTCGGTCGGCCGGCTTAACTCCTGGAATATTTCTTCCCATTCCATGATTTTTTTCTCCTTCTTTTCCTCCGATTCGTAATATTACCACAAAAAACGGCGCTTGAATCCTGATCATGGCTTTTCTAAAACCTGCGGCTTTGCTAAAATCATTCTATGCCGAAAGTCCTGATACTCGATTTCGGGTCGCAATATACCCAGCTCATCGCCCGGAAGATACGCGAGCTAGGCGTCTTCTCGGAAATCTTGCCCTATTCTACTCCCCTGCCGGCTTTGAAAGCCGCGTCCCCGTCTGCCCTCGTGCTTTCCGGCGGCCCCCAGAGTATCTACGGCCAGGGGGCTCCCCGGGCCGATCAGGGTATTTTCGGCCTGGGCCTGCCAATCCTGGGGATATGTTACGGACTTCAATTCATGGTCCACAGTCTTGGCGGGCAGGTGGTTTCTTCCGTAAAAAGGGAGTACGGGCTGGCGCTCCTGCTGGCTGAAAACAGGAAGGGCCTCTTGCGGGGGGTCAAAGAGAAATCTCAGGTCTGGATGAGCCATGGCGACCGGGCCGCCGGCCTGCCGGAAGGCTTCGTTACGACCGGCTCGACCGCCAACACCAGGGCGGCCGTGATCGAAAATCCTGCCCGGGGATTCTACGGCGTGCAATTCCATCCGGAAGTCATCCATACCCGGGAAGGAATCAAAATCCTGAAAAACTTCCTGTTCCGCATCGCCGGTTTCCAGGCCGACTGGAACATGCCGTCATTCATCGAAAGGAAAGTCGCCGAAATACGGGCCGCGGTCGGCGGAGGGAAAGTGATGTCCGGTTTGAGCGGCGGTGTCGACTCGCTCGTCACCTCGCTCATAGTCCAGAAGGCGGTAGGCCGGCGTCTAACCTGCGTTTTCATCGATAACGGTCTTCTGCGCGTGGGACAGTACCAGGCGTTGCTGGATGCTTTCCGCCGCAGATTCAATTTGAAAGTGGTCGGCATCGATGCTTCGGACCTGTTCCTCGACCGGCTGAAGAAGATCGTCAGCCCGGAGAAGAAGAGGAAGATAATCGGCGAGACCTTCATTGACCTTTTTGAAAAGGAGGCCGTGCGTCTGGGCGGGATCGATTTCCTGGCCCAGGGGACCATCTATCCGGATGTCATCGAATCCAACCCGGTCAAAGGGCCGTCCTCGGTCATCAAATCTCATCATAACGTCGGCGGCCTGCCCTCGGATATAAAATTCAGGCTGGTCGAACCCCTGCGGGAACTGTTCAAGGACGAAGTCAGGGCCCTGGCCCTGGAGATGGGCGTTGACCGCGAATACATCCGTCAGCATCCTTTCCCCGGGCCGGGATTGGCCGTAAGAATCGTGGGCGAGGTGACGAAAGAGAACCTGGACATCCTCAGAGATGCCGACGAAATAGTCATCCGTGAGGTCCTCAAAGCAGGCCTATACAGGAAGCTCTGGCAGGCCTTTGCCGTCCTCCTCCCCGTACGCTCGGTCGGAGTGATGGGCGACAAGAGAACATACGAACGGGTAGTGGCCGTCCGTCTGGTCGAAAGTAAGGATGGGATGACCGCCGACTGGCACAAGGCTTCTCCCGAGCTTCTGTCCCGGATATCGACCAGGATAGTCAACGAGGTGGCCGGGGTGAACCGGGTGGTCTATGATATAACGAGCAAGCCGCCCGGGACGATCGAATGGGAATGACTGATTGTCCCGGCCGACGTTAAAAGATGTGAGGCATGGAACCTTCTTTCATTCATTTGCACGTTCATACCGAGTACAGCATTCTGGACGGCTGCATAAAAATCGGGGATCTGGTCGATCTGGCTTACAAAAACAAAATGCCGGCCGTGGCTATGACCGATCATGGCAACATTTTCGGCGCTGTTAAGTTTTTCAAGGCTGCCAAAGCCAAAGGCATTAAACCCATTTTAGGCTGTGAGGTCTACGTAGCCCCGCGGAGTCGGCTCGACAAGAAACCCGGGGCGGGTGAGGACTTCAGCAATTTTCATCTTACCCTTCTGGTCAGGAACGAAAAAGGCTATGAGAACCTGTGCCGCCTGGTCACCAAGAGTTACCTCGAAGGTTTTTATTATCGGCCCAGGATCGACAAAGAACTCCTGGCCGCCCATTCCGAGGGCCTGGTCGGTCTGTCGGGCTGCCTGAGGGGCGAGGTGAATACCTGGATCCTGCGCGGCCGCCAGGACAAAGCCGAAGAAGTCGCCGCTGAATACGCCGCTATCTTCCCCCGGGGAGATTTTTACATTGAGCTCCAGGATCACGGCTTGGCGGATCAGAAGAAAGCCAAGCCCGCTTTGATAGAGATAGCTGAAAAACTCGGCCTGCCGCTCGTTGCCACCAATGACGTTCATTTCGGCCGGCGAGAGGACGCTCAAAGTCAGGACGTCCTGATTTGCATCCAGACCAACAGAAAAGTCAGCGATCCCGACCGCCTGAAATTCCAGACGGACCAGTTGTATTTCAAGAGCGCTTTGGAGATGCAGGAAATTTTCAAAGATGTGCCCGAAGCCATCGAGAACACCGCCAGGATCGCGGCCCGCCTGGAATTCGATTTTCCTTCGAAAAGGTATTTCTTGCCGCAATTTGAGCCGCCGGGGAGCAAGCCCTTGGCCGAGTATTTCGAGGAAATCGCCTGGGCCGGGTTCCGCAAGCGAATGGAAGAGAGGGAGACGCTTCAGGGCCAGGCAGGGTGGCAGCACTCAATCGAGGAATACGAAAATCGGCTCAGCCAGGAGATCAAGCTGATAAAGCAGATGGGCTTTGAAGGCTATTTCCTTATCGTCTGGGACCTGCTCAAGGCGGCCCGGGAAAGGAACATCCCGGTCGGGCCGGGGCGGGGATCGGCCGCGGGCAGCCTTCTGGCCTACGCTCTGGAAATAACCGAGATCGATCCTCTCGAATACGACCTGCTTTTTGAACGTTTTCTCAATCCCGAGCGAATCAGCCTCCCGGACATAGACATGGATTTTTGCGGACGCAGGCGGGGAGAGATGATCGAATACGTCACCCGGAAATACGGCCAGGAAAATGTATGCCAGATCATAACTTTCGGGACGATGGCCGCCCGAGGTGCCATCCGCGACGTCGGCCGGGTCCTCGAAATCCCGTTGCCGGAGGTCGACCGCATAGCCAAAATGATCCCCCTCAGCCTCGACGCGACCATTGCCGAGGCTCTGAGGACCATCCCCGAATTGAAAGCCCTCAAAGAAAAGAATTCGAAGATCAGCCAGATGCTCGACATCGCCCAGGAAATCGAAGGTCAGGTCAGGCACCCTTCCATTCATGCCGCGGGAATAGTGATAACGCCGAAGCCCCTGGTGGAGTTTCTACCGCTTTACCAGTCGGCCCGGGGTGAAATCACGACCCAGTATACGATGGGTGACGTCGAGGCCCTTGGCTTGTTGAAAATGGACCTGCTGGGTCTGAGGAACCTGACAGTCATCGACGACACGCTCGAACTTATCCGGAAGGACACGGGTGAAAAGATCGACATCAATCACCTGCCCCTTGGTGACGAACTGACTTTCAAGCTTTTCCAGGCCGGGAACACCGACGGCGTCTTCCAGTTCGAAAGCGCCGGGATGAAAGACCTGCTGCGCAAATTCAAGCCCGAGCAATTCAGGGACTTGATAGCCCTCAATGCCCTCTACCGGCCGGGCCCTCTCAAGAGCGGGATGACCGATGAATTCATCCAACGCAAGAACCATCCGGAAAAGATAAGCTACGATTTTGCTGAGCTCGAACCGATCCTGAAAGAAACGCGGGGCATAATCGTCTACCAGGAACAGGTCATGCGTATCGCGGTCACCCTGGCCGGTTTCAGCCTGGCCGAGGCCGACATCCTGCGCAAGGCCATGGGTAAGAAAGATCCGAAAACGATGAAAGCCCAGAAGCAACGCTTCATTCAGGGCGCGAAGAAAAAAGGTTTCAGCCAGGCTAAGGCCGATCAGCTTTTCGAAAAGATCAAGAATTTCGCCGAGTATGGATTCAATAAATCCCACAGCGCGGCCTACGCGTTTCTGGCCTACCAGACGGCCTACCTCAAGGCCCGTTATCCCGCGCATTTCCTGGCTGCTCTGGTGACTTCCGAAGCCGAAAAGGGCGATACTGCCCAGGTCATAAAATATATACAAGAGTGCCACGAGATGGGGCTTGAGATCTTGCCGCCCGATATAAATAAAAGCGAGTACAGATTTCTCGTCGAGGGAGAGGCCATCCGTTTCGGCCTGGCCGCCGTCAAAGGCATCGGGCAGGCGGCGGTCGATGAAATCGTCGGCTTGAGGAAGAAAGTGGGCCGGTTCAAGTCGCCGTTTGACCTGTTCAAGGATTGCGATGCCCGGGTTCTCAATCGCAAAGCCGTCGAAAGTCTCATCAAGGCCGGGGCTTTCGATTCGCTGGGTTTCAAGCGTTCCCAGTGCTATCACTTACTCGACAGGATGATAGAGTTCGGCCACGAAGTTCAAAGAGCGAAGTCGGAAAGCCAGGATTTTCTTTTCGAACCGGGAGGCACTCCGCTTCCGGCCATCCCCCAGGAAGTCATGGGCATGGGCGAGTGGGATGAAGCCCACATCCTGTCTTATGAAATGGACGCTCTCGGTTTCTACATAACCGGTCATCCCCTGGCTCATCTCAAGGACAAGCTGTCGAAAATCTCTTCCCACGAGGCTGCTTCGCTCGATCCCGAACGGGATGCCGATAAAGAAGTTAAAGTCGCGGGCATAATCTCCAGCATCAAACAGATCAAGACGAGAAAAGGGGACCGTATGGCCACCTTCGTTCTGGAAGACCTCAGCGGGCGCTTGGATGTCGTCGCCTTTCCCGAATCGTATAAAAGATACGGGGGTTATCTCCGCGACGGGCAATCCGTCTGGCTTAAAGGCAGGCTCATGACCGACGAGGACAGCCGGCGGTTGACCCTCAGCCAGGCCATGCCCATTCTCGAAGCGTTCGAGAAACTGGCCAAACGGGTGGTCATAAACATTTTCCTGCCGGGGTTGGAACAAGACGTACTGGACAGGCTGAGGAGCATCCTCGAGGCTCACGAGGGCAAGGTGCCGGTCTATTTCGAACTCGAAACCCCCCGCTCGTACAGGGTTAGCGCCAGAAGCGCCGAGGTTCAAAGCGTGGCCCCGACCGAAGAACTGCTGACCAAGGTCCGAAACCTTCTCGGAGAAAACTCCATCACTATTGAATACTAGGGACCGGCGCCGCCAAATTGACACGCCAAGGGGAAAACGGTAGATTAAGCAGCGTATTGTTTCGGTATTTCGAGGGCCGGTATGCCTTACAAGATTTTGATCGCGGATCCCAGCGCATCGGTGCGGAAAATCCTGCAGATGGCGTTGCCGGAACCGGATTTCAGGCTTTACCAGGCTTCCGACGGCGAGGAACTGCTGAAATCGCTGACCGAAATCGATCCCGATGCGGCAATCATCAGCTTGAGCCTGCCGGGCTTGAAGGGCCGCGATGCCGGCCGGATGCTGCGTGACTTGCCCGGGCAACGGGATATCCCGCTCGTCGGGCTTTACGGTATGTTCGAAGCTCCCAGGAGCGAGGCCTGGCCGCCGGCCGGGCTGGACGCAGTTTTCGAGAAGCCGTTCGATTCGACCGAACTGGCTGAGAGATTACGCCGGTTGATAGCCGACAAGAGCGGGCCGGCTTCGATCCCGGAAATGTCGGAGCTCGACGTCCGGCGTAGACAAAGCGAAGAGGCCGCTCTCCCCGCAGGAGACGGCCTGGATTCCGGGAAATCCGACGATCAAGAGCTCAGGCGGCTGGTCCGGGCTGAAATCCTGGAAGTGGAACGCGAACTCGAGAAAAGAATCAAGGCCAGGCTGCTCGACGAATTGAGGAATGCCCCGCCGGAGGGGATGAAACGCTGAGGGCGCCGGCCCGGCCGTTTAAAACCTACTGCAAGAGTGATTGTAAAATGACCGAAAAACAGAAACTTGGCAAGTCGTACGATCCGAAATCCTGCGAGGAGAAATGGTCCAAATTCTGGATCGGCGAGAAAATTTTCGTGGCCGACAGAAAAAGCCGTCGGCCTCGCTTTTCGATGGTCTTGCCTCCTCCCAACGTAACGGGGATTTTGCATATGGGTCATGCTCTTTGTTTCACCCTGCCCGACATCATAACGCGCTGGAAAAGGATGCAGGGCTATAACTGCCTTTGGTTGCCCGGCAGCGACCACGCTTCGATCGCCGTTCACAATGTCATAGAGCAAAGCCTGAAGGCCAAGGGCCTCAGCCGGGACAAGATCGGACGCGAGGAATTTTTACGCATAGCCTGGGAATGGAAGGAAAAATACGGCGGGGTCATCACGGGGCAGCTGAAACGGCTCGGAGCCTCTCTGGATTGGTCGCGCGAGAGATTTACCATGGACGAAGGCTTCAGCCGGGCGGTCAAACAGGTATTCGTCTCGCTTTACAATGAAGGTTTGATCTATCGCGATTATTACCTTGTCAACCGCTGTCCGCGTTGCGGGACGGTCCTTTCCGATATCGAGATCGAGCACAGAATCGTTCACGGAAAGCTGTGGTACATAAAATATCCCGTCCAGGGCTCCGAGGAGGCCATCGTCGTGGCCACGACCAGGCCGGAAACCATGCTGGGGGACACGGCCGTGGCCGTCCATCCCGAGGACGAACGTTACAAGCGCTTTTCCGGCAAGCACGTTCTCCTGCCCCTCCGCGGCCGGATCATCCCGGTTATTACGGATGAAAAAGTGGATCCTTCGTTCGGCACGGGCGCGGTCAAGATCACCCCGGCTCACGATCCGGACGATTTCGAAATAGGCCGCAAGCACGGCCTTGAGCAGGTAATCGTCATCGACGGCTCCGGCCGGATGACGGCTGAGGCCGGTCCGGAATTCGAAGGCCTGGATCGTTTCGAGGCCCGGGACAAAATCGTGGCCAAGCTCGAGGCCGGCGGCTATCTGGTCAAGGCGGAAGATTACGATCACGCCGTAGGTCACTGCTACAGATGCAAGAACGTCATCGAACCGAACCTTTCATGGCAGTGGTTCGTAAGGATAAAACCCCTGGCCGAGGAAGCCATCAAGGCCGTCGAGGACGGCCGGATCCGGTTCATACCGGCCAATTGGGCCAAGACCTATTTCGAATGGATGTACAACATACATGATTGGTGCATTTCCCGGCAGCTCTGGTGGGGGCACCGCATTCCGGCCTGGTACTGCCGCGAATGCGGCCACACCATGGTGGCCATGGAGGCTCCTTCCAAATGCGAGAAATGCGGCGGACCGGTGGTGCAGGATGAAGACGTCCTCGACACCTGGTTCAGCTCGGCTCTCTGGCCCTTCGGGACCCTGGGCTGGCCTGATGACACCGATGATCTGAAGCTTTTCTATCCGACCGATCTGATGTCCACCGGCTTCGATATCATATTTTTCTGGGTGGCCCGGATGATCATGATGGGCATCAAATTCATGGGTGATGTCCCTTTCCGCCATGTTTTCATAAACGGATTGGTCCGGGATATGAAGAGGCGGAAAATGAGCAAATCCGAGGGCAATATCATCGATCCCCTGGAAATGATAGATAAATACGGTGCCGATGCTCTCCGTTTCACTCTGGCCGCTCTGGCCGTGCCCGGCATGGATATTTCTCTCTCCGAGGAAAGGATGGCCGGCTATCAGGCTTTCGCCAACAAAATTTGGAATGCAGCCAGGTTCGTGCTCATGAATTTGAAAGCCGGCCTGCCCGAAATTAAACCGGAGGAACTGACTCTGGCCGACAGGTGGATAAGAAGCCGCCTGTCCAGAGTCACGTCGGATCTGAATTCGAGCCTCGAAGGCTACAAGTTCTATGAGGCAGCCGACCGGATTTATCATTTTGTCTGGCATGAGTTCTGCGACTGGTACATCGAATTGAGCAAAGTCAGCCTCCGGGAAGGGAACAGAACCTCGGAAGCCGTGCTGGCCGATACCCTGGACCGTATCCTCCGGTTGCTCCATCCGTTCATGCCTTTCATAACCGAAGAGATATGGCAACATCTGCCCGGTGCCGGGAAGTCGATCGCCCTGGCCGCTTTCCCTGCTGCCGAGGCTTCGTGGGAGAACGACGGGGCCGAGACCCGGATGTCTTTGCTTCAGACGTTGATTACCGAAGTAAGAACGGTCAGAGCCGAGAATCAGATAGCTCCGCGGGAGAGGCTGCCTCTGATGGTTAAAACCGGATCCATGGAGCAAACGTCCGTGCTCCGGGATCATCTGGATTACGTCCGGTCGCTGGCCGGCATTTCGGATCTTAAAGAAAACGCCGAAATCCCGGGCGGTAAAACCTTTCTGAAAGGCGTAGCCGGTCCTTTCGAATTCGCCCTGGCCGTCGAAAAGAGCGAAGTCCTTAGCCGGGAAATCGAACGCTTGAGCCGGGAATTAGGGAAGATCGAAGCCGAAATGGCCAGGGTAGGCGAAAAACTGGGACAGGCCGATTTCCTGGACCGGGCTCCGCAAGAAGTAGTCGAGGCGACGAAGGTCAGGCTGGAGTCTCTCAAAGACAGGCAAAAAAAGTTGCAGCTTAACCTTGAGGGTTTAAAAACGGCCGGTTGAAGCTGTTGACCGGTATCTAAGTCCTGGAGAAGGCATGAACGGGAAAATCCATTTTTTTGCCAGCACGACTTCGACCAATGACCTGGCCAAGGAAATGGCTCTGTCGGGCAGCCCTCATGGCACGATCGTGGTGGCCGACGTCCAGTCGTCGGGCCGGGGAACCAAGGGCAGGAGATGGGTATCCCCGCCAGGTCTCGGGCTGTATGCTTCGTTCATACTCAGGCGAAATCCTGGACCGTCCGTTGATCCCGGGGAACTGGCCGGCCTTCCTTTTGCCGGCGGTCTGGCCGCCGCCGAGACGATCGCTTTGGAAACCGGGGCTCTTTGCCGGCTTAAATGGCCGAATGATCTGGTATGGGCAAGGCATAAAGTCGGGGGAGTGTTGGTCGAGAGCGTATTTTCCGGTTCGCGGTTTGAATTCGCCGTGGCCGGCATAGGCATAAATCTGTCTCAGGAGGAAGCGGATTTTGCTCCGGAAATCCGGGACCGGGCCGCTTCGCTTTATATGATCACCGGCCGGCGGTTCTCAAGAGATAAACTTGTCGCCTCGCTTGGCGATGCCGTTTTGAGATGGTATAATTTTCTTATAAACGAAGGGAAAGCTGAGGTAATCAAGGCTTTCGAAAGCTGGCTGGCGTTTTCCCGCGGCTGTCAACTCAGCATCCAACTCAGGGAAGAGATGATTTCAGGTCGGTTCCATGGACTTGATGCCGAGGGCAGGTTGGTTGTGCGGACGGATAGCGGCCTGGAAACATTTTCTTTTGATTCCGTTTTCGGACTGGACTGGGAAACAGAGGGAGTTAGCAAATGATGCTGGCGATTGATATCGGTAATACGACGGTGAGTCTTGGCCTTTTTGCCGGCGGGAAGTTACTCAAATCGTGGAGGATCAAAACCGATCGGGAAAAGACGGCCGACGAACACGGTGTCCTGTTTACCGGTCTTTTCAGAAACGGAGGATATGATGTCTCAGCGGTGGAAGGAGCGATAATATCGAGCGTCGTACCCCCTCTTACTCCCGTCATTGAAGATATGATGCTGCGGACTTTCGGCGTCAGGCCCTTGATCGTCGGCCAGGGTTTGAAAACGGGCATGCCGATCCTGTACGAAAACCCGCATGAGGTCGGCGCGGACAGGATCGCCGGAGCAGTCGGGGCGTACGAAAGATACGGCGGCCCGGTCATCGTCGTCGATTTCGGGACGGCCACGACTTTCGATGTCGTGTCGGCCCAGGGTGAATACCTCGGCGGGGCGATTGCTCCCGGCATTCAAATCGCGGCCGAGGCGCTGTACCTTAAAACGGCCAGACTTCCCCGGATCGAAATAAAGAAGCCGCCCAGGGTGATCGGTAAAACCACTGTTTCGAGCATGCAATCAGGCTTATATTACGGATATACAGGGCTCGTGACCAGGATGATCGAAGAAATCAGGCGGGAAATCGGAGAGGAAAGCCGCGCCGTGGCCACCGGCGGCTTCGGCTTGCCTATGGTAGCCGAAGTCAAGTCGATAGAAACCTATGATCCTGACCTGCTGCTCGAGGGGCTCAGGATCTTGTACGATAGGAACCGCTGACCTGCGCAGGGCATACGTCCGATGGCAGAATCGAGATACGGGGACAAACGGGGCATTTATTACCGGCGGATAGCCGGAGATTTCCTCGCCGGGCGGGGCTCACCCCTGCTCCTGGCTCCGGGCGATTTCTCGGTAATTGCCAACTGGGAGAAAAAAGGGATCCCCCTGGATGTCGTTCTGGAGGGTATAAAGAATGCTTTTGAGTATTTAAGATCGAAAAAACGCCCGGTGAAAGGCTTGAAACTAAAATATTGCGAGCCTTTTATCGACCGGGCCTTTGCCCAATATAGAGAAAGGAAGGCTGGCAACCGTCGCCCGCAAGGGGAATCGAGGGCCCAGAAAAAACACCGGGCTTTTGCGGCCGTGAAAGCCTGCCTGGAAAGAACGGATCGATCGGAGAACGAGCTGGTGTCGATACTCGAGCGGGCGCTGCAAGCTCTAAGGCAAACCAGGTCGGACGAGGAAGAACTGGAGCGGCTGGACGCGGCTGTCGGCGACTTGCTCAGGCGAAAAGCGGAACCGGGTAGGCTGGAGGGAATAAAAAGGGAAGCAGCCTCAACCATGAAGCGGGATTCCGCGATCGATCCGGACTCTGTAGCCCGGACCAGGTTGATCAAGGAAATCAGAGAACGGTTGAAGATTCCCTATTTTTCGTTGTTTTATTATTGAAAGAAATAGTCATCATGGATATGAACAGAATAATAGCGCTTCTTAAAAAGCATGAAAACGGCTTAAGGACGGAAGAGATACTATCCCTTTTGAAAGTCAGGCGGAGAGAGCATCACCTTGTCCGCGGGATGCTGGCCGGGTTGCGCAAGCAAGGCTTGCTGCGCCAGGCCGGCGGCAGATACTTGCTCAGTTCAAGCCGGGGGCTGGTGAGGGGCAGATTCGTAACCGGCCGTCGGGGATTCGGATTCGTCTGCCCGCCCGACGGAGGGCAAGACGTATTCATCCCGGCGAGATATGCCGAGGGCGTGATGAACGGCGACGAAGTCGAGGCCATCGTCAGGGAGGCAGGAAAATTCGGCAAGCCGGAAGGCCGGATCATAAGAGTGGTGCGTCAAGCCAGGTCGTTTTTGATCGGGATTTATATCGAGCGGGGAGGCTCGCCGTTTATTCAGGCTTTCGACACTCCAGGCGCCGAGGCCATCCCGCTGAAGGCGTTTCCCGGGCGTTCGGTCAAGACCGGGATGTTGATTGAGGCTGATCGAAAATCCATGACCGTCAGCGCCGTTTTCGGTCATCCGGACGAGTCTGGAGTGGACACGGAGGTCACCGTCCGCAGGTTCGGGTTGCACCGGGAATTCCCGGCCGAAACGCTCGAAGAGGCTAAAGCCTTTCCCGGCTCGATTTCCAGGAAGACACTGTCGGACCGGACCGATTTCCGGAACTGGACGACCTATACTATAGACGGAGAAAAAGCGAGGGATTTCGATGACGCCGTAAGCATCCGCCGGCTGAAGGGCGGCAACTTCCTGTTAGGAGTGCATATAGCCGATGTTTCCGAATACGTTAGGGAAGGCTCCTGGCTTGACCAGGAGGCTAGGCTCAGAGGGACGAGCGTATATTTTCCCGACCTGACCTTGCCCATGCTGCCGGAAAGACTTTCCAACGGCTTATGCAGCCTGAAACCCGGGGTGAACAGGCTGGCTGTCTCGGTACTCATGGAAATAGACGCCAGAGGCCGGGTTCTCAAATCCGATTTCCATCTTTCGGTCATAAAAACTGCGGCCCGGTTGACTTATACCTCGGTCTACGCGATTTTGAGTGGAGATGAAAGGGAAAGAGCCCGTTACGAAAGCCTTATACCTTCTCTGGAAATGATGAAGAAGGCGGCCGATGCCCTACGAGGCCAGCGCCTTCGGGAAGGCAGCCTGGATTTCGATCTGGTTGAGCCGGAACTCGTTTATGAAGAAGGCAAGCTCAAGAGCGTAATTGCCGCCGAGCGTAACGAAGCCCATCTGCTCATCGAGGAATTCATGGTCGCAGCCAACGTCGCCGTTGCCTCTTATCTAAGCCGGGCCGGGATACCGTCGATCTACCGGGTCCATCCCGCACCCGCCCCGGCCGACCTGGAGAAATTGAGGCTTTTGCTCGGTCAGTTCGGCTATTTCCTGCCCGACGGCAGAACGATAAGCCCTTTCGACCTCCAGACGGTTCTGAGCCGGGCCAGAGGACGAGCCGAGGAAAAATTCATTACGGTCCAGGTGCTGAGGGCGATGAAACTCGCTTCATATGAGGCAGCCAATGTCGGGCACTTCGGGCTGGCCAAGACCGAATATACGCATTTTACTTCCCCCATACGGAGATATCCCGATCTTATCGTCCATAGAATATTAAAAGCCGCTCTGGCCGGGGGGCGCGGACCTGAAGACGGACTGGAGACCTTGGCCGCCCATTGCTCCGACAGGGAAAGAAACGCCGATGCCGCCGAGCAATATCTTCTTGAGTGGCGGATCTTTCGTCTCCTCCAGAAAAGGCTGGGAGATGATTTCGACGGTATCGTCGTCGACGTGAATAAAACGGGTCTGGTCGTGGAGCTCGAAGGTTATTTCGTCGAAGGACTTCTACCTTTCGATGTCCTGGATGGGCTGCCGGTGAGGGATAAAAGAAAAGGCCGGGCTAAAGCCGGGCCCAGAAAAAGGTACGCCCTGGGCGATGAGGTCAGGGTGACTCTGGCTGCGATCGACCCGGTTTTCCAGAAAATGAGCTTCGTTCCTGCCGAGCAGGGTTGATTTAGAAATCATGTATACCAATTTTTTTGAGGCCATCATCAGCCCGGCTGTCTCGCAGAACTTCGTCTCCTTCAGGGGCCAGCTCCACACGGCCACTGTCAGAACCGGGGTCGATGTCAAAGGCTACGGCCCCGCCGCCGGTGGAGAAGCGAGCTATGCCGGAGTCACCGCCGGTTTGAGATTCGATACCAGGTGGATGGACAGGTTCGTAATTTCGACGACAGGCGGAAATAAATTCCGGGGCAGGTGCCTGTGGCCGGGGGGCCCGGCTGGACGGGCCTTGAAGCAGGTCCGGAGGTTGGCCTTGCTCGAGCGCCTGGCAGCCGGGGAAAAGGAAATGATGCTGGTTCTGGCCGAAAGGGCGGGTTTGAAAGGCCTGAACGAGGAAGACGTAACCGAATTCAGCCGGTTGAGCCGCAACCGCCTGGAAAAAGCAGCTATCGGGTTGGAAGAAGAAGGCCAGGTGCTCATCCTTCTTTTTTCTCCCCTTTTTCTGGTCACCCGGGCCGGCCTCGAGTTTTACAAGGAGAAAATCGTCACCTTCCTGCGGCTCCACGGTGAAAAACCCGGCCTTGATGCTGACAGGATAGGGAAAAGGTTCGCCGCCCACCCCAGAGTCACCCGGCTGGCTTTATGGTCGCTGGTCAAGGAAGGCAAACTCGATTCATCAAAAGGCTTTTTATCCCTAATGGGACCGGGATCAGGCGAAAAAACGAGGTCCAGTATGAACCCGGCCCGGCTGGAGCCGGATTTAGCAATAAAGAGGCTTACTGAACTTAAGCAGGTTCACGGCCAGGAAGAAGACTTCTCTCTTAGCTCCGGCTGGCTTCAGAGTCTGATCGGCGACCTCCGTTCCTCAGGCCGGCGCGAGATTTCACTGGCCGAATTCAAGGCCATGACCGGCCTTCCCAGAAAACAGGTTATTTCGGTTCTGGAACTACTGGACCGGCTCGGAGTGACCAGGCGCAAAGGATCAACCCGCGATATTCTCCCGGGACGCTAAAATCAGCCGCGGACCTATTTCTCTTCCTTTTCTTCTTCGTCTTTTTTGGGCTGGGGCTGGTCCTTTTTCTTCAAGGCGCTTTTCAGGACCTCGGCGAAGAAGCCGAACTTCGGTTGTTCCTTCTGAACGGTCTTGAATTCTTCCTGGCGTTCGCTCAGAGCATGCTCTTCGCCTTCTTCTTCCACTTCTTTTATTGCCGAAAGAGCTTCCTGGACGGATTCTTCTTCTTCTATTTTTTCCTCGATGACCCGACGCTCGCTCTTCTTGGCCCGTGGCAATTTTTCGCCTTCCGGCCTGATTTTCTTCTTCTTTTTCGCCACTTTTTCTTTCGATGGTTCTGCAGCCTGAATTCCGGGCTCGGGAGGGGCAGGTTCTGGACCGGCTTTTTCCTCTCCGGCGGCCTCAGCCCTTTCTTCGGGAGCCCCGGCAGCTTCGGCCTCGGGCAGGCCGGCCGCTTCCGGCTCGACCGGTTCGGCGGCAATCTGTTCGATAGCGGGCGCTTCTTCGATCGGAGCCGGTTCTTCGTAGAAGAAAATGCCTTTCTTCTTCTCCGATTTGACGAACTCCGGAGAATTCAAGAGAACCAGCTCGACGTCCTCCTGGGTGGTTTGCTTGAGCAAATCGACTAGATGATAAGCCCGGAGAAAGTGCATCGATTGGGACGAGGATGACAACAGGGGATCCTTGAATACCAGCAGGAGCAGATCCTTGAGGTTAAGTTCGTTGCGTTGTTCGTAAAGCTCGAATAGATGGGATAAAGCTTCGCGCTCGAGGTATATTATTTTATTGGGCTCCGCATATGAAAAGGCGTCCTCCGGAGCGAGGCTGAACCGGTCACCGGACGATTCATATGTCAACCTGGGGAAGGAAAACTTCTTTTTGGATTTTTTGACCCAGAAGTTAAAAACCGTTTCCGAAGCTTTCTCCAGAGTCAGGCTGGCACCTTGGGGCACATCCTGCTGCTTGTAAAATTCGTCTAAGCCGATGAAAAACGATCCCGAAGGATAATAATAGAGCGTATATTGTTTTCCGGTGTCGGTTTCGGTGAACAGATATTCGCGGGCGCCAATGAGTTCTTTTGACAGGCTGCGGGGGATCTTGACGGCTCCGGACAGTATCTCGCGCCAGCCAAGATAGATCTTGATCGGGAAGGAAGAGACGGTGCTCATTTCCGGTTTGTCTATGGCCACTAGATCCGGAATCTGAGCCGGCGAGGCGGAGATCGGCTTGTTTTCGGGCAGGGTATTGACTATGTTCTTAAGGTGCCATCTGCCCCATTTCTCCTCTGAGACCAGGACAAAGTCCTTTTTGAATTTCTTTTCGAGCAGGGAGTTCAGGCTGAGGCAATACAAGGCGAACAGATCGTTGGCCGGTGGGACTTCGAGAAATTTCTCAACCAGCTCTTCGGCAGAGGCCGATTTGCCGGTATCGGCCAGGTAATTATCGATGGCCGCGATCGTCGACGGATTTATTTCCAGCCTTTTGGATTTGAGTTGGAAGAAATCCTGCCAGCCGAAAACATCCGGATGTTTGGCGAGCTCGCTTCTCAGGTTCTTGGCCAATTTCTTGATCTCGCTTTCCGTCATCGGCAGCTCGTTCAAGCGGGGATCGGCCTCTTTCGGCAACAACTCCGGTTCGATGTTCTGGCGACCGTAATTCGAAGGCAGGAGGACCTGGGTTTTGGTCTTTTTCATGTAGTCGATGTATTTTCTGAACAAACCGCCGCCTGAATAATCCACTTCGAGCATTTCGCAATCGAAATCCTGGAAATAGGTTTTATTGACGACTTCCAGGGCTACGGCCCCCTTGAAGTGTTGGGCGGCCTTGCTGCCTATGTTAAGGGTTTCGTCGTATTCTTTATAAATGAGCTCTCCGACTTCGAACTTGGCCGACGGGTCGTATTTCTTGAGAGCCTGGGACCTTTGGCCTTCGGTCTTGCCGAAGGCGACTTTTTCCGTCAGAAAGCCGAGCGGGACGGGGTAATTGGCGCCTTCGAGCTCACGAAGAACCAGAGAGATGTCGTCAGGGGAGACGGTGCTTAAGGAAGCTTTCTGAATTTTCATTTTTTATTTTTTCCCCATGAGCATAGCCAGTAATAATTTCTGAAAGTGCAGCCTGTTTTCGGCCTGGTCGTATACTATTGATTGCCGGGAATCGATGACCTCATCGGTAACTTCTTCTCCCCGGTGGGCGGGCAGGCAGTGCATGAAAAAGGCTCCGTTCTTGGCCTTGGCCATGAGGCCGGCGTTGACCTGGTAAGGGGCGAAAATCCGGGCCCTTTTTTCTTTCTCGGCTTCCTGGCCCATTGAGGCCCAGACGTCGGTATAGACCGCGTCGGCGGCGGCTGCGGCTTCGGCCGGATCGTTGGTAATCGCAAGCTCGAATCCTGTGCCCCGTCCGTCCTCCTCGGCCCAGCGGCAGACCTCGGCGTCCGGCTCGTAACCGGGCGGAGTGGCGACGGCCATCTTCGTTCCGGCCCGGGCGGCGGCCAGCATCAGGCTGTGGCAGACGTTGTTGCCGTCGCCGATGAAGGCCAGTTTAAGATTGGCCAGCGTTCCCTTGTGCTCTCTGAATGTGAAGAAATCGGCCATTGCCTGGCAGGGGTGAAAGCGGTCGGTCAGGGCATTGATCACGGGAAGCCTGGTATTGGCGGCCAGATTGACGGCGATATCGTGACCGAAAGTCCGGATCATGATGCCATCGACCCATCTCTCGAGATTCCGGCCCACGTCGACTCCGGCTTCTCTTGATCCCATGCTAATGTCCGAAGGGGCAAGATAGATGGCCTTGCCGCCCAGCTGAATCATGCCGACTTCGAACGTCATCCGGGTCCGAAGCGATTGTTTTTCGAAGATCATGGCCAGTATTTTGTTCGAAAGAGCCGTCCGGAATTTCTTTGGATTTTTTTTCATTTCGGTCGTCCGGTCAAGGATCTGGCCGAACTCGTAAACACTCAGGTCGTGTATAGTCAGAAAATCTTTTTGCATACTTCCTCCTCGCTCAATGGGACGGGACGATCCTCGATCCCGAACGGTTTATGAGAGCCGCCCTCAGGTGTGATTCTTTGGTTATCAAAACCTCACGGCCGCCGGCTTCGATGTACTCTATGGCCGCCGTTATTTTTGGCCCCATGGAGCCGGGCGGGAATTGGCCCTGGTTGAGATACTCCCTGGCTTCAGCTACGGTCATAACCGGAGCTTCACGCTGGCCGGGTTTCCCGAAATCGAGGAAAACCCGTTCGATCGCGGTAAGGATGATGAACAGATCGACCCCGACTTCCCGGGCCAGCAGGCTGGCGGCATAATCTTTGTCAATGACCGCCTCCACTCCCTCGTATAAACCCCGGGAATTGATAATGACCGGGATGCCGCCTCCGCCGGCGGCTATGACTATCCGGCCGTCGAGGACGAGATCGCGGATGACCATCTTCGGCACTACATCTATGGGCTTAGGAGACGGGACGACTTTTCTCCAGCCGCGGCCGGCGTCCTCGACCATGGCCCAGTTTTTGGCCTTGCCCAGCTTGGCGGCTTTTTCTTCGGAATAGAAAGGTCCTACCGGCTTGGTTGGATTAGCGAAAGCGGGATCATCCTTGTCGACCACGACCTGGCTGACGACCGAAACGACTTCCTTATCGAGAGACAAGCGGCGCAGCTCATTGATCATGGCTTTTTCGAGCATATAGCCCATGCTGCCTTCGGTCATGGCGTCGCAGATGTCCAGGTTATAAGGGGAAATAATGTCGGCGGCCGCCTCCATCTGGAGGAGCAGGTTGCCGACCTGAGGCCCGTTGCCGTGGACGACGATAAGTTCATAGCCCTTGCGAACGACATGGATCATGAGCTCGGCCGCTTTGCGGGCATTCTTCAACTGCTGATCCTGGCTGCCGTGCTGTTTGTCCGGGAGGAGGGCGTTGCCGCCGAAGGCGATCAGAGCCAGTTTATTTTTCATGGGGCTAGAACTTCTTGAGCAGATCCTTCAATTTCAGCGAACCGGTTTCTTCGAGTTCATACCTGACTCTGAGGATGGGCTTGCTTATCTTGATTACCCGCGTTATGTCGATCGGAGTGGCACTGACTACCAGCTGGCAATCGGATTTTTCGATCGTCCGGGCCAGCTCCTTCATCTGGACCGGCCCGTAGCCCATGGCCGGCAGAACCATGTCCAGGTGGGTATATTTCTGAAACGTTTTCTTGATGCTGCCCACGGCGAACGGCCGGGGATCGATGATTTTTGCGGCTCCGTACTTGCGGGCGGCGACTATGCCCGCGCCGTACTTCATGCCGCCGTGAGTCAGAGTTGGGCCGTCCTCGATGACCAGTACTTTCTTGCCTTTGACAGAGTTGCCGTTCTTGACGAAGATAGGCGACTTGGCTTTTATGATTTTCGCCCTGGGATTCAGTTTCCTGGCATTGCCCATGACGGTTTCAATGCCTTGCTTGTCGGCCGTGTCGATTTTGTTTATGACGATTACGTCAGCCCGCCGGAAATTCGTTTCCCCCGGATGGTACTTTGTCTCGTGTCCCGGCCTGTGCGGGTCGGCGACGACTATTTCCAGGTCGCTTTTGTAGAAGGAGAAGTCGTTGTTGCCGCCGTCCCAGAGAATTACGTCGGCTTCCCTCTCCGCCTTGCGGAGGATGGCTCCGTAGTCGACTCCGGCATAAACGACTATGCCCCGGTCGATGTGGGGCTCGTATTCCTCGCGCTCTTCTATGGTGCATTCGTGCTTGTCCAGGTCGGAGTAGTCGGCGAAGCGCTGGACTTTTTGTTTGACGAGATCTCCGTAGGGCATAGGGTGACGTATAACCACGACTTTCCTGCCCTTTTCCTTCAGCAAGGTGGCCACCTTACGGCTCGTCTGGCTCTTGCCCGAACCGGTCCGCACGGCGCAGATTGAAATCACCGGCTTTTTGCTCTTGATCATGGTTTCATTCGGGCCGAGGAGAACGAAGCTGGCTCCTGCGGCAAGTACCTGGGATGCTTTGCTCATCACGTATTCGTGGGATACGTCGCTATAGGCGAAATGAACCTCGTCGATTTTAAATTTCCTGATCAGGCTTCCGAGCTCTGATTCGGCATAAATCGGGATGCCCCGGGGATAAAGTTTGCCGGCCAGCTCGGCCGGATATTTCCGGCCTTCTATGTCAGGGATTTGGGTGGCCGTAAAAGCTACGACCCGGTAGGATTCTTTATCCCGGAAGTAAGTGTTGAAATTATGAAAGTCGCGGCCCGCGGCTCCCATAATGATGACTTTTTTCATAAGTTCTTCTCCTTTTTAGAGATAAAAATCAACATCTTATTCCAGGCCGATCTCTTCAATTGTCGTGAAAACAATAAGTATATTCAAATAAACGTCTTAATGCAAATCAAAGGGGCAGTACTTTTCTAGCTCATAAATCCAGGGCCGTTGTGGCCCAAAAAGAATCTAATACCCGGGCGATTTTCCTCCCGGCCGGCGCCCGGAGGGCTTTTTAAGACCCGTTTTGATCCGCCCGGGGACCGGCCGGCGTTTCGGAGCCTGGCGCCAGCCGGGTTTTTGACGCCTGTTAATAGACCGGGTCTCTACTTCTTCTGAGAAAGACAATTCGACTTCGAAGCTCTTCATTTTCTGCCTTTCGATTTTAATCTTAAAGCGGATCTTCAAGCAACATGCCGGAGCCGTCGAGTTCAGGCAACTTTTGACGCTCTTTTTTCGTCTATATTCTTGAACGCATATTCGAGGAGGTTTCCTTGCCAAAAAACAGGATAATCACAGCTTTAGCCGTCACGGCTCTTTTCATGGGCCTCTTACCAGCTTCTGCCCTGGCGGATTACCGGGAGGATTTCTCGAAAAGCCTGCCCCTGAAGGCGGGCGAGATCTTCTCTTTGAGGAACGTGAACGGCGATGTCACGGTAACGACCTGGAAAGAGAACTCAGTAGACATCAAAGCTGTCAAGGTCGCCCGCCGAAACAAAGAAGAGCTCAAAGAAGTCGAGATACGGGTTGAGGCTAAAGCCGGATCAGCCTCGGTCGAGGCGGTCTGGCCCAAGTTTCCGCGTCGGGCCAGAGTCAGCGTGGATTTCGACATCAAAGTCCCGGAAGGAGTGATCCTCGACGAGGTCAGGACGGTCAACGGCGGGATTTCTATAACCGGACGCTACGAGCGGGCCGGGGCGAAGACGACCAACGGCTCAATAACGGTCGAAAACTCATCCGGCGGGCTTGTTGCCCGGACGACCAACGGCAGCATCCGCGTCAGAGGATTCGAGGGCAGGATCGAAGCCGGCACGACCAACGGCAACATCCGCCTGGAAGGTCTGACATTCAAAGACG
>Ga0172366_10000295_pt1 | contig 34455 bp, 36 predicted proteins | sample LakKivSesite69cm_FD_114533 | JGI IMG/M metagenome (GOLD analysis project Ga0172366, IMG submission 114533) | Sediment microbial communities from Lake Kivu, Rwanda - Sediment site 69cm | ecosystem: Environmental > Aquatic > Freshwater > Lake > Sediment | place: Rwanda: Western Province, Lake...
CATGAGGATTGGCTTTTGGTGGCAGTCGCTTCCTCCAGTCATGATTAGTCCATGTTTTTTTGCAAACTTTATGTAATGATTCGTTGTTTGGGCGCCATTTCTAGAGTGCCAACACTCTACGCCATCAATATACCTCAAAATCGACTCTTCGATTATCTCTGTCTGTTCGTGCAGAGATTTAGTCAATGTCACAAGCGACGTCCCGTGAGGATCATTAGGATGAGCAAAAACAAGTTTTCCTCCAGCCTGTCTCACCAGTCTCGACGCCTCTTCAATGTAAAGAGGATACTTAGAAACATCACATTTCACAAGATACTTATCAAAAGCCTCTTGCCTAGTCCTAACAATCCCCTTTCTCACCAAATAGTCCGCTATGTGAGGCCTTCCAAGCACTCCGTCAGCGGAGTCCTGAATCTCCTTAAAATCATTTCCCGTTAACTTTTTAATTCCTTCTTTTTCAAATTCTGCGTTAATGTTATCCAAAATCCTTGCAGCTCTTTCCTCTCGATATTTCCCGATTTGCTGAAGTTTGTTTTTTAACTCCTTATTCTCTACGTCAAATTGATAACCCAAGAAATCTAACGATATTGATTTACCATTCTGATATTTGGGGTGTGAGAAGGTTACATTCAATTCAACACCAGAAACATAACGGATTCCATTTTTCTTTGCTAAATCCATGGCTTTCTCTTGACAGCCAATCGAATCATGATCTGTAATTGATATTAACTCAATATTTCTGTTCTTAGCTTCCTTAACGATTTCTTCAACAGTCAAGTTTCCGTCAGAACAACTTTTTGAATGAATATGCAAATCAATTATCATAATCAAACGAGGTCCATTACCTTTTTTCCATCCCGATTACGTACCAATCCTCAGGAGAATCATACTCTGTATCGACTGTTAAATGTACAATTTCAAGTTGCGGAAATCTTCTTTTCAAATCATCTAAGTCAACAGGTTCAAATTTTTTCTTATTATTGTAATAAGCTTCCCTAGTTAAGGCGTTTGACTCATAGTTCTCTTTGGTTCTTTTCAAAATCCTCGCAATGGACACTTCTTCAGAGCAGTGAGTTTGAAGTATGACAAAAGTCATGTTGTGCTTTGCAGCAACTGCAGCAGCACGTCTTCGTAGTTCTTGGGTGACAAAAGTAGCATCCAATATTACGCCTTTACTCTTCTGTACAAGATCCTCTGCTCGGCGAAACATCTCATCGTAGACAAACTCCCGCTTGCTCATATTTGACGCAACTTTCTCGTCAAAAATATCTTCATTCTTGAGAACCTCCAGTCGAATCAAATCGGTTCGAAGAATGGGGTATCCCTTGATTCTTGAGATTTCCTCTGAAGTCTCTGTTTTCCAGGTTCCTGGGAGCCCACATGTAATCAGTAGAATTGGCCTTAACTCAGTTCTAACAAACTCGGCAAAAGGTTCCCTCAACTGGACACACCCTTGCAATTGAGTTGAGACAAGGCAAAATTAAACCTTTTCGTCAAGAAACACTATCGAGCGCGCGCTGACTGATCATTCTTCCTCGATTTCGGCATTCCTATCCATCTTGGAGTTCTATTCATGTATTCTCTGTAAATATTCCCATACTTCTCTAAAAGGAAACGTTCTTCAGCCGATCGATCAAGTAGAGAACTATACTGTCTCTCCATAGTCTTTTGCTACCATGCTAATGTCTAGAATATTGACTATTGCGTTCCTGTCAAGATCAGCAAATTCATTCCAATTTTGGTCTCCTTGCCTAGATCCGTAAGCTTTTGCCGCTATGGTTATGTCCAAAATGTTAACTGTTCTGTCATCATTAAGGTCGCTATAAATCGAATAGTCTACGACCTTGGCAAAAACGTAGGCTTGCCCAAGTTGTCGCCAATAGTCTAGATTTTCACATATGTCCCTTATGGTGGTTTGCAATCCCTCGGCAGTAATCTCTGCAACAATAACAGTTTCGGGCTTGAAGCGAAAACCCCAAGGATAGTTTGGGTCATATCTTATGAAGATGAATACTTCTACGACCCCTCCGATCCACATCTTGTCTCTGGTATGATATAGCTCAACAAGTCTATTCCAAACTTCATCACTTGTAGGTTCTACCCCTATGCGATCACCATTAACGTCTTCTATTATAGCAATTCGATTCTCTGCACTGGCAGCCACGTCAACGAAGGAGTTCCACCATACCAAGGCTGATACTATCATCAGAGTAACAAAGGTCAAAGTAATCCTGTTCTTCAATTTTGCTCCCCTTCTGTATCTTAGAGCACTTTCAACTAATAATTCTAACGTTTAGAACATTTGTTCCAGAAATTAGGACAAAACAGGCTGTCAACCAGTTTCCCATAATTCAAGGTAAGGACGTCACTGTTCAAACAAAGCGATCGATCGATCAAAATTGTTATGAAAAATGTTGTTGTCAGAGGAATCATAGAGATAAATACCCTCCCCGTTGTTTGCCGTGACGTTGTTGCCAGACAAAACATTATCAGAAGAATCGAGGAGCCAAATGCCATAACTGCTGTTTGCCGTGACGTTGTTGCCAGACAAAGTGTTGTTAGAAGAAGAGCCGAGCCAAATGATCGATCGATCACCAGAAAGCCAAAAAGACCATAGGGAACTCCTTACCACCCCTGTAGAAGAACCATGTATCCACGGGCATTATGACCCGAGCTTCTATTTCTGTCTCTTCTTTGATTTCCCGCAAGACTCCTTCCTCTGGATCTTCTTCTTTTTCCAGTCTTCCAGTCACAGGTTCCCAACTGTTCGGTGCGAAATCCTTATCTTGCGATCTTCTAAGCACCAATAATCTGCCATTTTTTTCGATAATTCCTCCCACACCAACATAGAACTGCTTCATATTCCCACAACTCATTGTTGTCTTGAATGAATAAATGCTTTGCAATCCCCTGAGTCCATGCGCGCACACTAGTTCTCAATTAAATTTCTGCAAGTCCCCTATCTTTTGAAAATTTCCTGTTATGAAATTCTAGACAAGAAAAAACTGCGCGTTATGTTTGCACAGTCCTTGTCGCCTTAACCCTAGCTATCTAGAGCTTTCTTCTATCGTGCGCTAGTCTTCTTCCCATTTGGTTATCAAAGAACCTACCACGATGGATGCAATGCCTAACACGGTGATTAAAGCGGTATTGATGATTGCTTGTTGTGTTTGTCCGAAAATCATGGCAGCTCTGAGTCCTTCACTCACGTAAGTGAGCGGAAGTACTTGTGCGATTGTTTGAAGGAATTGTGGCATTTGGCTAAGCTGAAAGAAGGTGCCTGAGAGAAACATCATAGGAAAAGTTATGACGTTTGCCGCTGCGTCCGCTCCGTCCGGGTCTTTGACGAACCTTGCAATGATCATTCCTAAGCCAGTAAACATCAGAGAAGCCATCGCAACCATAAGCAGGGAGACAGCGTCCAGAGTCATCTTCATGCCGAATATTGCCATCCCCATGAGCGTCATAACGGCCATGCCTAGATAAGATATAAGAACATTGTAAATGGTTCTGGAAAGTATCCACTCATAACGCTTCAGTGGCGTGGTTGCCAGCTTGTGGAATATGCCGTTTTGCTTGAATCGTGCACTTATCGAAACAGAAGTGAAAATGCTCGTGGTCATGGCTGTCATCCCGATAACTCCCGGGATGAAGAAGTCGATGAAGCCGAAGCGTTTCGGCGCTATTGCCAAATCTTGAACAGTCAGATACTCAACTCCCTTTGAAAGCTCGAAGTTGAGCCTGTCAACAATGCTCATCACGATGCTCTGCACAACAGGCGCGGAAGATGTGGACTGGTCGTAGACAAAGGTGATGTTCGCAGTTGTGGCACCGTGAGTGTAAAGGGCCATGTTCGCAGAAGTGTTGAATCCGGATGGAATGATAAGCAAGGTGCTTAGCCTGTTTGCTAATGCATAGTCTGTGCCGTTGATTGAAGCGTCAACCATTTGAATGTTGAAGGCGTTTGTGGAGTTGAGTATAGCTATGAAGTTGCCAGACCAGTACGTTGCTTTTCCGTCGGTCAGGTCTTGGTTTTGAACGTAAAGGTCATATCTCATTGAGGATTGGCTGAAGATAGCTCCGAACAGAAGTATCAGAACACTTGGAAAGGCAAGGGTCCAGAAGATGGTGCTTTTGTCGCGCCAGAAGGTTTTGAGACTTGCTTTCAGATCAATGACTACGTGGCTCATATGCTACTTTCCTCCTCTCCCAACGACACGCCTGTTAAGTTGAGAAACACGTCTTCAAGGCTTGAGCGTTTGAGCTGCAGTTCGCCGAAGGGAACGTCCGTGCTGCTCAAAGCATGCAGGATTTCCGAGACCCCTACAGCATGATTCAGATGGACGGTGACGTCTCCAGTTGTCCCGTCATATTTCGCTTTTATCCCGAGTTTCTCTATGTTTGGAACAGCCTTGGGACTCGTCTTCTTCAGTATAAGCAGGTTCCTCGTGCCATGTTCAGAGATAAGACTCTCGGGGCTATCCAACGCGACGATTCTGCCGTTGTGGATAATGCCCACGCGATCAGCAAGGATCTCAGCCTCTTCCATGTAGTGTGTCGTCAAGAAAACTGTTTTTCCCTTCTTATGGAGCCCGTCGATAAGGTGCCACACACCGTGACGCGCTTTCGGGTCTAAACCAGAGCTGGGCTCGTCCAAGAAAACCATTTCAGGATCATTAACCAAAGCAACGGCAATTCCCAAACGCTGCTTCAAGCCGCCTGACAGGTTTCTGAAAAGGACGTTCTTCTTGTCTTCTAGATCGACAAGCCTGATCAGCTCATCAACATCCGGATGGGCATCAAACATGCCAGCATAATATTGAACCGTTTCCTTGACTGTAAGTCTTTCATAAGTGTAAAACTCCTGAGGCAAAACGCCCGTTCTCTTCTTTATTTCACGCTGATTCTTTCCGATGTCAAACCCGAGAACGTAGGCTTTTCCGCTCGTAGGTTTTCGCAGGCACTCCAGAATCTCCACCGTTGTAGTCTTGCCTGCCCCGTTAGGTCCCAGAAACGCAAAGATCTCGCCCCGATTAACGGTAAAAGAAACACCGTTAACTGCTACTAATTCGCCGTAGCGTTTCGTGAGTTCCTGAACTTCAATAGCAACACTATTGCTCAAACCAATACCTCCCAAGATTATCCCTTCGGAACCGACGGCCCAATTTTAAACCTTTCGTATCATTCCCTAGAATGGAAAGATCATCAAACGTAACTGCTTGACTCTTGAAATCACCCGTAATCTCATCAACAGCCAGCTTTCTTCTCATATATAGTACGTGTTGTCTCTCGTTTGCTTGCTTATTCAAGCCCATTTCACGCGACTTTTCGAAAGTTTTCTGTCAAGATATAACACCACGTTTCTTTTGTTGCCCGTCCTCTATTTTCAGTTTAGATTCTCTCAAGATAGCGTCAGTCATGTAATCGGCAAAAGCCTCCAATTCCTCATGGTTCCAACAGAGACCTTGTTTCTCTTTTTCTCGGTAACAAGAAAGTGCTTGCGCGATCAGATTATGACATTCTCTAGGCAAATTGGCTAGCCCCCACTGTCCTCCTTCGAGTTTGGAAAGCACTTTCTCTTCTCTTATGAAAGCTAGAATCCTGCATGAACTGAGAACCCAATGCACTGCAGCATCGTATCCAACACTTTCTGAGTTCTCATGCAGGTATCTTCTCGTATGTTGGATGTCTTCTATCACTGACCTGAGGTGGTATTGCGCGGGGATTTTTGAGAAAACATTCCTTATCGAGATGCCCCAGACACGAAAGCCTCTTTTTCTTGTCGTGTACAGGTTTGATAAGATTTCATTGTCCTTTTCATTTTCGAAGATGTTCCCCCAGTATTCATAATGTAGATCCACCATTATTGGGTATAGTGGATTTCGAGCAACATCCGCTCCGATTATGCTCAATTCTATGCGCTTGTCCTTTGAGCAAGCTCCCTTCAAATACTCAATTATCCTTTTTCTCTGCTCTTTTGATAGTCTTTCCCTTACGACAAGGATGACATCAATGTCACTTGATTTTGGATTAAAACATCCCATGGCTAGCGAACCGTACAAGTATATCCCGATCAAATTGTCTCGGAGAACAGAATGAACCCCTGACAATGTTTCTCTTAGAACGTCCATTGCGAATTTAGGTGTATTTCTAGGAAACTTGTATTCCATGAAATCACGTCAACCTTGGATGTGCATGCTAAATAGAGCACGTAACCTTCTATCATTGTGTTTCTGTTAGTATTTTCGGTTCTTTCCATTCTTCTCTGAGAATACTGCAGAGAAATTCATCTCTCCATTCTCCCCTCGTGAAGATGTGTTTCCGAACTATCCCTTCTCTTTTGAAGCCCGCTTTTTCCAAGACTCTTACAGAAGCTGCATTCCTTGTGTCAGTATGAGCTTGAATCCGAACTATTTCCTTTGAAAGAAACAAGTAATCCACCACGAGTTTGACAGCTTCAGTGCAGTAACCTTTTCCTCTTTCGCTGGAAAATATGCCATAACCTATTTCTTGCATTCCGCTTCCTGGCTCAAGCACAATCAGTCCGATTTCGCTACCATCTTTTTTCTCTATCAAAAACCACTTCTCTTCCGGACGAAAATTGTCATATCTCTTCTCTAGTTCTGCTTTAGATTCTTGTATGAGTAGATTATATTCACCTTGGAATTCCGGATTATTTCTCCATTCTGCAATTAGAGTCAGGTCTTCTTTCTCCACAACTCTCAGGTTCACCTTTTGCCTTGAAGCAACGTCTGATCACAACCGCTTCGCTATTCCTTTGGTCCTCTATCTTTTGAAAAATTCTAATATAAATTTCTAAATAAGAAAAAATCCAAAGAAAGAATTCAAGTAACGTGCATCGATCGAGCAATTGACTACGCTAGAGCATGATAGAGGTTTTCTCCTTAAATCATTAATATAACTTCAATTGAAATGATCAGTGATTAAGAAAAAGGAGGTGAGAGATATGGTGTTGATTATGGTTACTGCTTGGATTCCACTTGACAAGGTGACTGAGGCTGCGGAGAAATACATGGAAGTCATGCAAAAATTCCCTCAAGCATCTTTTGAAAAACCTCTCGTGCAAGCAGCTTCGACTGCGACCAAGGATGGCATAAAGGTAATATCGATTGGTCAGGTTGAAAGAGGGAAATACGAGGATGCCTTGGAGCTTGCTTTGAAACGTGAGGCTGAATTCTATGGCATTAAGGGGTACAGGTATGAAGTAGAGACTTTAGCCACATTAGAAGAGGCACTTCCAACAATAGGAATGGCTCCACGCTAATAAAAACGATGGAATTCCGTCATGTAAGTCAAAGGCCTCGCAAAAGAACCTCGGCGGTAATTGCAGCCGCAAACGTGGTTGGTTGGATAAAATTTTACCTCCTTCCTTCCTAAACCCAAAGCTTTTATAGGTCGTTGTTATGGATAATCTGCTGATTAGACTATGTCTGGAAATAGATTGAGTCCAAAAGTGAGATCAACGGCTTTTGCCAAATACGATGTTGCTTTCTTTATTGATGAGAAAGGAAGCGCGAGGTGGTCCCATCTCCTTAAGGAATTTGTCGAAAACGGGTCGGAGCGGCACATATCAAGGCAAAAGCTTTCTGATTATCTGAAAGAACTTTGTGACGAAGGCCTTGTTAATAAAACTGTTGATAAACAAGCTTTGGCTTTAAGAATGTTCTGGAGAGTCTATCCAGTTTATGTAGTACCAAAAAGCAGAAAGAAACGGATTCAAGAAATTAGAGACAAAAAGGAAATATACGAATTTGTTGATTCTGCGAGCCCAGAAAAAATAGAGAAACTACATGAAGAAATTAGACACTTAAAAGAAACTGAAGAGGAAAGGTAAGAGTCTACCTAAATGATATACAAACTCGAGATTTAATGAAAGAACTTAACTTGTTCTTAGAATTCGCGCGCGCATTAAGGATTCAAAAGTTCTTCCAATATAGAAAACGTTGTTAACACCTTAGTCACAATGTCTGTAAACGTCACTATGCCGACAAGTTTCTGTTTGTTCATCACGGGAATTTTTCTGACTTTTTTCTTTGCCATAAGTTTAGCCGCTTCGTCCATGGTTGCGGTTTCGTTGATGGTTATTACTGGACTGGTCATTATTTGCTCTGCAGTCAAGGTTTCTGGTATCAAGCATGGCTCCACCACTCTTCTGAGGATGTCACGTTCGGATATGATGCCTACTGGCTTGTCGCCATGCACGACTACTATGGAGCCTATGTTGAACTTGTTCATATCGGCTACAACCTCTTTGACGCTGGAGTTTGGTCGCACCACTTTTACCTCTTTTGACATGATGTCTCTGACAAGAACCATACCCACTACCCCACCATGCTCTGAATATGTTAGTGAATAAGGTGATTATATGACTATCCTTTTTCCTTCTTCTTCGCGTGCACATTTCAGAAAGATTGAAGCCAAGATTACGCGTCTTTTCAATTAGCTCTGCATCAAGATAAAGCACGACATTACGTTTTTGTCTTATTTGCATTTGCACCTGAGCAGATGTGAGGGGGGTTCTTTGTCATGAGCTTATTGCTTGGAGCAAAAGCAATACAAGTCTATAACATCTTATTAATGCTATTGTTATGAAAGACATAAAAATTTTAGGTGCTGGTCTTTCAGGTCTGACTGCTGCAATAAATCTCGCAGAAAAGGGGTACAAGGTTGATGTTTACGAAAAAAATAAAGATGTGGGCATGAGGTTTCATGGTGATGTTCAAGGCTTGGAGAACTGGTCTGAAAAGAAAGACATTTTGGAAGAATTGAAAGAAATGAATATTGATATTAATTTTGACTGCGACCCTTTTTCCAGCGTAATTCTAACCAATGGTTCGAAAGCTAAAGAAATCAATTCCAAACGACCATTGTTTTACCTATTAAAACGAGGTTCCTTTTCTGGAACAATTGACTACAGTTTAAAAGAGCAAGCGTTGAAATCGGGTATAAATGTACATTTTCAAAAAACACTTTCCCCACATGAAGCAAATATTGTGGCAACTGGTCCCGTCCCTAAAGAAGTCGTAGGGGTCGTTAGAGGGATTACCCTCACAACTGATGCTAAGGATACAGCAATCGTAGCGCTTAGTGACAAGTTGGCTTTCAAAGGATATTCCTATTTTCTCGTCACGAAAAGATATGGCTGTATGTGCACGGTGGTGCACAGAGATGAAATGTGCAGAGTCAATGAGTATTTTGAAAAGACAAAAGAGTTCTTTGTTAAAAAACTCAATTTACACATACGGCCATTCAGAGAGGTTGGTGGTGTTGGCAGTTTTTCATTGAAAAATGTTAGGAAAGGAGCTACATTATATGTTGGCGAAGCTGCAGGGCTGCAGGACTTTCTTTGGGGTTTCGGAATGAGGTTCGCCATTACGTCCGGTTACCTGGCAGCTCAAAGTATTATTAATAACAAAGATTATGAAAAAATGGCAAAGAAACATTTTGGAAATAAATTGAAAGCGGGCGTTGTAAACAGATATTTATGGGAAAACGTTCTATGTAAAAAAGATTATTCAATTTTAATTAACATTGCAGAATTTGTAGAGAAGAATATCTATTCAATGTGTAATTATAATCTATTGCAAAGAATGGTTTATCCTCTAGCTTTATTTGATTTAAAGAAAAAGTATCCTAAACTCAAATTGTAGAGACGCTTGTCAACCTGTTCTTTATCTAGATATAACACGATGTTTCTTTCAGTTTTCATTATGCATTTGCACCCGAGTGCATGTGAGGGCAATTTCAATGTAACAAGTTTGGTGCATCCTACTAATTGACAACAGTTCTCCGAAAACATTATTTCGAACAAAAACTGCAATGATTAAAGGGGGTTCCCTCTGGTGTCTAACAAGAAATCAAGTTGTGCGCATCCTGAAAAGAAGCCCAAAGGTAGGAAGTGTTCTCCCAAACAGATTGCAGAGTGTAATCCAGAAGCCAAGACTCACCCATGCACGGAGTGAAAATTGTCAAAAGAAGGGAGATGTTGAGGTGTTAAGCAAGAACAGACTGCATGTTTACTCTTCTGGCGCAGTAGCTCTGCCTATCAAGAAATGCGCTGAAAAATTCAAGACAAAATTTGGAACAGACTTCGAGTTTACAGTCGGAAAAGCTGAGGTTCTTATCACAGAAATTGCCAAGACTAAGAAAGGTGACGTGTTGACTTGCGGTTCAGAATTCATACTTGACGATGCACAACTAAAGGAATTGGTTCTCAAAGAAACGCGAAGAAGTCTCGGCCTTAGAAAATCAGCAATTCTAGTGCAAATTGGAAATCCGAAGAAGATAAGGTCGATATCTGATTTGGCAAAAGAAGGAACGAGAGTTGGGATTTCTACTAGTGGCTGTCTATTAGGAGTGTGGGACGACATTGCAAGCAAAGCCAGACTCACTGACCAAATAAGAAGAAACATTACGGATTATGCGGACGGATGTGGGGAATTGATGGCATTAATCAACAAGAAAAAAGTCGACGCTATCATCGGATGGGAAGCCTTCAAGAAACTATGCATGAAAACCATGGAAGTCGTAGAGCTACCAAAAGAACTCCAAGTGTACAGGAGCACAGCAATAGGTGTAATAACCTTTTCAAAAAGAAAGGAACTAGCTAACAAGTTTATCCAGTTTTCAGTATCAGAAAGTGGCAAAAAGATGTACCGGGAATATGGCTGGCATCATATAGCATAAATCTGAAGTGCACTTCGTGCACACGAGCCTACCTCTTTCTAACCTTAGTTCTCTCTAGCTTCTTGTTGAAACACAGCCTATCTCTTTCTGATCCAGAATTTTCTAAATTTCCAAATTTCTAAGTGGATAAGAGAATGAATTTCCAAAAAATATTATCAGTTTAGAAAAATAGAAATTAGAAAACTCGATGTGCAACATTTAATTAAAGCAAGAATTTGCTCACCAAAAGCACGATGGACACAAGGCTGCAAGTTTGCGTAACCAGCATGATCCATTGTGGATTATGTGCAGACAAGCTTACAATTTTTTCTGCAATAAGATTTTGACTCTTTGAATGTATGTATTCTTTGGAGAGAGAATAAAGCTTCTTGAACTTTCCCAGAACAATAAGGACTACAACTGGTATAGCGAGTAGGAAAACGCTCAACAACACGTGTGGTCCATGAACGAATTCAAGAAGGAATGCAGTTCCAATTAATATGGCGCCTGTAGTCAGCAATACTATGCTGAGGAATGAAGCCTTAGCGAGACCCAGATGTACCGTCATTGTTTCAATGTCCATTGCCTTGTCTCCGAAGTAATCTCGAATCTCAGTCGGTATAATTACGGCATACACTGTCAAGACCAGTCCGGTAAGGGATAAAAGGAAAAGAGGTTTCATCTCAGACGCGAAAGTATAATAAGCGAACAAAACTGGAAAGACGGCAAGGACGAGAATTAATGAAACTAGTGCCAGCCAAAATCTCGACTTTAACCTGAGTGGTGGAGCAGAATAGGCGCAACCCAAAGAAATTCCAACTATCCACATAAATAACAATATGGGTTTTCCTTGGATTAACATGAATAGAGAAACCAGAACCAAGGTAAAAAGAAATTCCACACCCAACAATGTTTTGAGTCTGTTTCGTCCGAAAGAATCCATTGCCTGAACAAGCTGTTTCTTGCGCTCGTCTTTTGAGTCCAGTTCATAATCAGAAAGAGTATTGATTTGGGCCCCAATTGCCGAGCTGAGGTTGATTATAGCAAAGGACAAAACTACTAAAATAACCAATTCAGTGAAACCTATGGACGAAGTGACCCCTCAAGCAAGTCCCATAATAAGCGACCCTAGGTTCGGCAGAAGAAATTCCGCTCTGGAAACAATAGCAAGCAGTCTCACAGTTTGGAACATAGCTTAGTCAATACAGAACTAGTAATATCAACGAATTTAAAAACCTAGCTCACAAAGTGCGCGCGCATCTATTAACTGTTTTAAGTAGTTTTCAAACGCTTTTGAGAGATTGAAGCCTAATTCACGCATCTTTTCGACCAGTTCTTTGCTTAAGTACAAGACAACATTTCTTTTCTGAATCATTTTGCATTTGCTTCCGAGCGCGTTCGATGGGAGGACAAGGTTCTTTGTTACAAGTTTGATCATTCATCTCTCTACAAAGGAAATTTGAAGAAGGTACATGCGTGCCATGTTAGCATATGCAGTTTATCACATAGATTAATATATCTGCAAACGTACGTAGCTGTGGCAGTTAGGATTCTTGAGGGAAAGAATAGACATAGACGCGTTTTATTTTTTCTCTTGTTGTTCTGGCTGAATTTCATGATTTGGAATGTGGAAAGATTGGGTAAAAGAAAAGTCATCAACGAAGGAGAGCTTGAAAACATAACTGTGCCGAGTTCAAATGACGTGTTGGGCATAGCTATTAGAATGTTGGGTTATGACAGAATCCTGGTGAAATGTCAGGACGGCAAGGAGCGTTTGTGTAGGGTTCGAGGCAAGTTGAAGAGACGAGTCTGGATAAGAGAGGGAGACATTGTCTTGGTTTCTCCTTGGGACTTTCAATCGGACAAAAGAGGCGACATTTTCTGGCGGTACAGAAAAAATCAAGCTGAATGGCTGAGAAGCAACGGTTTTCTCACAATGTAAATGCAAAAGGCAAAATTAAATAGTGAATAGAAAGTGATTGAATGCAAATGCGTTGTTCGCATTGCGGAGTATGTTGTGAAAAAACTGAAATGATGCTTTCTATTGCAGACGTTGAACGTTTGGAAAGATTGGGGTATGACAGACAGAAGTTTCTGCGTTCCGACAGACATGGTCTTGTTAGACTGAAAAATTGCCATGGATCCTGCGTTTTCTACGACGTTGAAAAATGCCGTTGCAGAATTTATAAACATAGACCTTTAGGCTGTCGGATTTATCCAGTGATTTACAGCGAAAAAGAAGGAATAGTAGTTGATGACCTTTGTCCAATGAAAAAAAACTGTCTCAAGAATAGAACTCAAAAGAAAAGGTAGAAAAGTAATAGAGCTTCTGCAAAGAATAGACAATGAAGCAACTTCTCACAGAAACACAAACTAAAGGAACGCTGAGCAAAACTCTCAACCGTCAAAGAAGAAGACAAATTTTGTTTTGTCAGTTGATTCGAAGTCATTTCTTGCAGAAACTGTTGAGAATTGTGTTATTAGTTGTTTCAAGTGATTTTCAAAGGTTTTTGAAAGATTAAAGCCTAATTCACGCATCTTGTCTACTAGATCTTTGTCAAGATAAGGCACAACATTGCGTTTTTGTCTCATTTGCATTTGCACCCGAGCAGATGCGAGGGCATTTACAATGTCATAACTTTGGTTCTTATACCCGGGACATGCAAATTCAAAGAAACGCACGCGCTGTGACTAAGAAAGTGCGGACTTGTGTGCTATCCAAGAATGCGCTCATGACTTGTGCTCTTAGATTCTCTCTCCATATAAAACGAAGAGACTTGATAATCCTTTAACTGAAGACTCTTTGCTCAATCTTAATAGCATCTCAGTCACCTGCCTGAAGAATTTTTCATCCCAACTGCTAGATTCTCGAACTTCTTTTGGGATGGAAAGCAGATCCAACATACCGCGAACGGCGTAGATATCAATGACTTTGACGCTTTCATTCTCAAAGAACTCTCTGGCCTCGTCCACGCTAAAAACTCTATCCTTTTCTTTACCGTGGTAGACGTAGCTTGGTTTTGATCTTAGCGAAGCAAGAGCGGAATCGCTATCTTCATGAAACTTCCTGATTGCTTCACCGTATTTGTTCCTCAGCCACACTGAAATCACTCCTCCTTTCTTTGTCACCCGTATGAGCTTTTTTGCTGCGTCGATCATCATCCAGCAAAGGGCAAAATCGAAACTCTCGTCGGTAAAGCGAAGTTTACGAACATCGCCTTCAACGATCTCTACCTTATCTGAGACTCCCTCTCTAAGCATTTTTTGTCTTGCAACGCTTAGCATACCAGAAGAAAGATCACATAGAGTGACCGGGTAACCCATCCTCGCTAAAGGTAGTGTCATCCTTCCGGTACCGCCAGCAGCATCTAAGATCTTTGCATCTCTCTTTTGCGGGAGATGCCCTTTCAGCAGCTCCCAGTCCACACGGTGTTCAACGGCTCCTGCGAAAGTCTCGTACAATTCATCATAACTTCTAGCTTTCTCGTCCCACCATTTTCTCATACTTTCAACATCTCTGGGTCCATCTGCTGACATTCGGAATCTACCTTCGATCGATCTGATTACATGCAGCGCACCCGACAAAATAAAGCAATTCAACCCTCTCACCCTCTGAAACACACTTCACTTTCAAATCCTTGGCCCAATCCGATCTCTTTCCTCGGCTTAACCCCCACGGATTTCCATACTTAAAAACCCCTTCTAGGACATCCAATAACGTGGGTGGAACGCTGCCCTTCTCAATGAAAAGGCCGCGTAACCTTTAGGTCTCGTCAGTTTAGAAAGCTATTCTACGCGCCCTCGGAACTTTTTGCGCCTACCCGAGCTTCAGGCGTTCCTGAGAGGAGTTTCATGAAAGCTGCCTTTCTCATTCTTTGCCCGAGCTCTTCGCCACTCATGAGTTGCAACGCTTCTTTAGGACAGAATTCAACGCATTTTGGGTTGAGTTGACACAGGTCGCAGATTACTGAGATTTTTCTGTCCTTGTGCACGAAGATTACTCCGAATTCACAGGTTTCCATGCACCACCTGCAGCCGTCGCATCTTTGTTCGTCAACTAATATCACTCCAGTTTTCTCATCGATTTTCAAGGCTTTTCTAGGGCAGCTCTTGACGCATTTCGGGTTCTCACAGAGGCGGCAGGCGATAGCCATGTTCGCAAAAGGCTCTACGCGGATCATGCGGATCCTAGAGAGTAAGGGATTGAATCCTCCTTCTTTAACGGCTGAGCAGACTAGTTCGCAGATTCTGCATCCAGTGCACTTTTCAGGGTCTGAAACTATGAATTTGCGTTCCGTTATGTCTTCCTCCTAAACCCCCATATCCTCAGCTATGTCCTCTAATCCGAGTTCAATGAGCTTCTGCTTTCTGGGGAGACCCTCACCGTTCCACTCTCTGGCCTCAAAATAGGCGTTTAGCATCATCTCAAACTCCTGCTCTGTTACAACTGAGCCCTTAGCGACCCCATCGGGTATAGGATCCTTCATTACTCGTGGCGGCGGATAATCGTCTCTTTTAGTCCAGCCCTCCCGAACATTGTAAGCCTTTTCTAGATTGTATATGCGTTCTCCTGCCTTCTGCAGTCTTTGTGATGGCATTTCAATCCCAGTGACCAAAGTGTATAATTCTGCCATTTTGTCGTAAGCGTTTAATATGCCCCGTATGAATTTGCACAGAATCAGGGAGTCCACTATCGCCCAGAGGTCTTCTCTATCCATCACCATTTTCCCGATACTACTATCTGCTTTAAACCTATCGATCTTACCTTTGAGGTCAAAGTCATACATACTTGATCTCAGGTGACACCCTCCCCTAGTCGAAGTATCGAAGCCTAAGGCGCTGGCTTTTAGACCTCTGACATCGTAGCCTGGAAGTTCCAATCCCTTGTTGTGCATGGCAAAGTGCTCTGATCCCTTTCCAACTCTTTCAGAAGCTCTCTTCACGCCTTCAGCTAAGAGGTTTCCAATGCCCTCTCGATAAGCTATTTTCCTAATGATCTCGAGTTGAGCCTCGTAGTTTCCGAAAGTCAAATCAATTCCATCTGTGTCTTCTTTTGTAAGTATGCCTCTCTCGAAGCACTCCATGGCCCAACCGATTGTCACGCCCGCGCTAATGGTGTCAATGCCGAGTCGGTCGCAGAGGTCCGTGGCCTTTACTATGGCAGGATAATAGCCTATCCCGCATTCAGATCCTAGGGCGTAGATTGTTTCAAACTCTACGCTGGCGACCTCCCCGTCGTGGGGACCACCTTGAACAGCGCTCACGTGGTCACAGGCTATGGGACAGCCGGAACACGCAACTATCTTCGCCACGTAACGCTCGTTTATGCATTCTCCGCTGATCTCTTCTGCCAGTTCAAAGGATGATTGTTGCCAGTTTCTGGTTGGTAAGGCTCCTATATGGTTGTGTATTAAGACGCTTTGCGGTGTGCCATACTTTCTGTAGCCTGCTGTGCCCGATTCTTGACACTGCTTGTAGAGGTCCCTGCAAACTTCCATGAGTTTTTCGAGGTTCGCAACCTCAACATTCTTCGTCCCCCTGACTGCAACTGCTTTAAGATTCTTTGACCCCGCAACGGCGCCAATCCCTGTCCTGCCAGCTTGTCTGTAACGGTCATTGGTAATGTTGGCGAATCGAACGAGGTTTTCACCGGCAGGACCGATGGCCGCCACACTAACGTTCTCGTCGCCTATTTCCTCCACAATCATCTCACTGGTCTGTATAGAGTCCTGTCCCCATAGATTCTTGGCGTCTCTGAAACTGATGTTGTCATCGTCAATGAAAAGATATGTGGGTTTTTCTGCTTTCCCCCTTATCACAACAGCATCATAGCCAGCCCTCTTCAAGGCTTGTCCCCACACGCCAGAGGATACGGATTCCCCCATAAAGCCTGTGAGAGGAGACTTGGCTTGAACTATGTACTTGCCACTAGTGGGAATCGTGGTTCCAGCGAAAGGACCTACAGCAAATATCAAAGCGTTTTCCCGGTCAAAGGGCTCTAATCCAGGCTTAGTGGTGTCGTAGAGCAAGCGTATGGCGAAGCCGTTTCCGCCGATGTATTTTTCATAGAACCCGTTCTCTATCAATGCGACTTTGCTTTCTTTATGGTCTAGATCTACATACGCAATCTTTCCAGCATATCCAAACAATCAGTCACTCTCCGCATGTGCCTTCATGCATTTGCAACATACTTAGAAGTTCTTTTCTTTTCCATTGAAACACGAAGAGTATCGAAGAGCAATGATATAAGTCTAGCGCACGCCAAGTTTATATTATTGCCATGGATGAAATGAAAACCTTGAGAGGAGCTTTATGAAGCGCAGAGCCCTAACAAAGAGTGAATTTGATACAAAATTGGTTCTTGAAAGGAAGATGCTAGGCATACTTCATCTTCTTGCCTTGAATAGGAATAGTTGCATTGGATGCAATATATGCGTTAAGATATGCCCTGAAGAAGCGCCTAAACTCTCAAAAGCTGCAATGCAAAATCGAAAACTCTTGAAGAAGGGTGTAATCGACATTGATGCGGGCAAATGCACGCTGTGCGGCATGTGTATTGTCCTCTGTCCAGCCAATGCAATAGAGATGCTGAGGAACGGAAAAGAAATGATCCCGGTGATTGAAGCTGAGGTCTTTCCCAATCTATTAAAGGAGATCACGATTGACGTGGGAAAATGTGATCCTTCCTGTGAACTCGCCTGTGGGGAAAGCTGTCCAACTAAGACCATAGACGTAACCATAGAAAAGGCGGAGAGCCGGAAGATAGCTAGAATATTAGACGTAAACGTGGATAGGGAAATGCATTTTCTGTGGTAAATGCGAACTAACATGTCCACAGACCGCTATACACGTTGTGAAGCCCTTTCAATGCTTTGTCCAGCTAAACACAGATCTTTGTCCAGAGAGCTGTCAAATCTGCGTAGAAGTTTGTCCAAGCAAGGGCCTCTCCTTGGGTGAAGATGGAAAGCCCAGATTTTAAGAAAGATTCTGCATCTACTGCGGATCTTGCCAAGAAGCTTGCTCAGAGAAAGCAATAAAAGTAGAGAGAACACGAGTCCTCCATACTTCGGTCAACTCAGGCGCTTGGATCAAAACTCTAGAGAGACTGATTTCTTACCCGTATTTAGTGAAGGAATCAAGTGCCAAATCTATGAAAAACTACGAGATGTAGTCAAAAATATCGATCGATTCTAAAGCGCGCGGACTATACTTTGGTGGTCATTTTGGCATTGCAAGACATTAGCGAGCAGTAAATCCTCCGTCTACAATTACACATGTCCCGGTCATGAAGGATGATTCGTCTGACGCTAAGAACAACGCTGCCTGAGCAAGTTCCTCAGGCCTTCCAACACGGCCCATCGGGTAAGACTTAAGCTTCTCCATGCGTACGACTGATGGGTCTCCTTGTTTTTCAAAAACTCTTTGCAGCATGGGTGTCTCTATGGCTCCTGGGCAAATGCAGTTTACCCTAATGTGAAGCGGAGCCAACTCCACTGCTAGAGACTTTGTGAAAGCAATTATTCCTCCCTTTGATGCAGAGTACACGGTTGAAAATGAGCCTACAAGTCCTGCGACTGAAGCGTTATTTATTATTGTGCCTCCTCCTTTTTCGATCATGTGGGGTATGATGTGTTTGCAAGTTAGAAATACTGATTTGAGGTTAACATCGATTACTCTGTCCCACTCTTCTTCTGTCGTATCTGCCAGTTTCTTGACGACTTCTATTCCTGCGTTGTTGAAAAATACGTCTATCCTCCCGTAGATGCGTAGAGCTTCTGCAATAATTTTTCTGACTTCGTTTGTCTGAGAGACATCTGCCTCGATGAAAACGGCTTCGTTTCCAGCCTGCTTGATTGATTCAACTATTTTGAGCCCTTTTTCCTTTTCGGTGTCCACTCCGACTAGCTTGGCGCCTTCGCTTGCAAAGAGCAACGCAGATGCCTTGCCGATGCCTGAACTGACCCCAGTTACCAGTACCACTTTGTCTTTCAGTCTATTTGTCATTCTTTTCTCTCCAAAACTTTGCAATTTCACTTGGAGTTGCAAACCAGACGTCTTTCTTTGACTTAATGAATTGAATGAGCTTCTCGAGCATCTTTGCTCTGGAAGGAATGCCTGTTATTTGAGGGTGCGTTATAAGCATGTAATAAAGTCCTTCCTCGTATACGGCTTCAAACTCATCGCGCCAGATCTCGAAAACAGTTCTGTGGCTTTCAATTCCGCTTTGGTATTCGAGAGGCGGGAAATAGTTGAAGCCGAAAAAGACCCAATCATCAAGAATCCATTTGATCGGGAGTTCTACAATCTCTTTTTCCTTGGCCCTCACCAAGTATGGGACATCAGCGCCCATCAAGCTGCTGTCATAGACAAGTCCATATTCAGCCAGCAGGCTGAGCGTGTTTTCGCTTAGATCTGCGGCGGGCGCTCTGTATCCTGTAGGCTTTTTCTTCGTCAACTCCTCCAGAATATCCATTCCCTGTTCAAGTTCGTTCTTCTCCTCAGAAAGGCTTAGGGTTGCGGGGTTCCTATGAGAATATCCGTGATGCCCGATCTCATGTCCTCTTCGGGCTATCTCCCTTACAGTTTCAGGATATTTCTGTGCAACCTCTCCTGGAATGAAGAACCCTGCTTTCAAATCGTATTTTTCCAGCAGTCTTAGAACTCTTGGAACAGCAGCTCTCGGTTCATATTGACCTTGTGACAAAACCACGGGGTTATCGCGTTCTATCTTGTGGCGTCTTAGCACGTTGCGCCACGAGACATCTGCGTCAACATCAAAAGTCAGACAAACAGCACAATTACTCTTGTTGGGCCAAGACATTTTGATCATCCCATTTTCATGACGCTTACTATAGACAGCTAATAGGCTTTAAATCATGTGGTGATCTTTCGATGGGTTTGAATTCCCTGTCCAGCAGGATGCGCACGCACAAATTCCATATTCAATGTTCCTATGACCGCTAAAATTTGTATCGCCTCCACTCAGTTGAGCAGGGCGGTCCTGAAGCGAGATGTAAGATCGGAGACTTAGACAGTGACATTATCATAGAACCAAATGTGCAAAGTGTTCCGGGATCCTGAGTCTTGTGAACACAAACTGGTGCTTCATGTGAGCTTAGAATTGATTTAATGATATCGACTGTGATTTTTCTTAACGGATCATTAAGCTGGCTCTTCACGGAATCGAACCTAGCTCGAGTTGTGCTTTTCTTGACAACCTCGTCAGCTAATGGTCTTCTGTCATCATTTGCTAGGACATGGTTTGTGTGGCAAATTCTAAAAGTTCCCTTGCGTGGAAGGTACTGGGAAACCTTATTGGCCGAGCATTCGAAATCAACGATTTTTTCTGCGTCACCCAAGATGTAGTTTTGTCCAGAAGCATGTCTGACTTCTCTGAGGAACCTTACCGCATTGTCCAAGGTTGGTTGCTCTAGAATTCCCCGAACGACGAAAGCTACTGGCAGACCATCTTTAGAATTGATAAGCTCAAGTAAGGTGTTGACGCACACTCCTAATGGTTGGTTGTTCAACCCGTTCATACCGATTACTCCGGCTGGTGTAAAGACTAATGATTCTAGACGAGATTTTGAGTGCTTTATGTGCAGAAGGGTTTGCAAACCATCGTAGTAATTGGGTAGCTCAAGGTTTTGAGCAAGCAGCGGAGGGCTTCCCTTTTCCTTGAAGCAGCCAAGCCCACTGCATTTCTTCAGTCCTAGGGCTTCAAACCCTAGTTTTTTCTCAAAGACCCGGTACCACCATTCCTCGTCTACACATTGCCAAGCAAAAACGGTATTGAAATCAATTTCTGCTCCTTGGCTGATCCCCTCTATCTCTTCTAAAAGGTTAGCAGTCCACTTTTTTGCTGCTGCAATCATATTTGTATCTTCAATGAATTGATCAATGTAGTTTTTCGGTTCGATGCCTGTCAGTTTATGTAGGTCCTTTTTCCATCTGTCAACACCATTTTGTATGACTGACTTTAGTTTTTGTCCGTGAGCTTGACCGATCTCTTGTGCATTGCCCTCTAAGACTAGAACCTTCACATCCAGGTTCTTATTCATAGCATTGCTCCTTCAAGTCTGAACCCATCAAACATCTAGAAGTCTAATAAAACTTGTGAAACTCTCAAAGCGGGAATTGAATAGCTAGTTGCATGGGCGTTTCGGAAGTCAACATTTTCCAAATTCCTTGGCTGCAAGTGAGATGTCGATTATATTTACAACCGCGTCACCATTCAAGTCTGCGTCACTGTTCCAGCGTTCATCCTCTTCATGAGCCCAGAACGCTTTTGCAATTATCGCGATGTCAAGGATGTCAACTATTCCGTCCTTGTTTAAATCTCCCGTCAGCGTATCAGTCTCATTCAAATCAAGAACCCATTTCATGGCGCATTTCATAAAAGGCCAGTCTGAGCCCTGATCGTCAAACTGATCCGCAAAGCTTGAGCCATCACGGATTGAATCTTCTTCTATCTCTGGATGTGGACCTATCAACAGTACTCTCCCTAAACCGTAGGTGAAGCTGATGATTGCCGCGTTCCCTGTCTCATTCCATGTTGCAATCACGCTGTAGTTTGCATTCTGGTTTGGAACCGGATAGAACTCTGGTCCACCGTAATACAGCATGAGTTCTGTTGCGTTTCCACTGGTATTGATTGGATGCGACATATTCATGTTCAGCATCGTCATATTGTACTTAGGCCATGGAGCCATTACATGGATAGATCCATCAGCGTGTCCATTGAACAGTTTCAGAGGATAATCGTATCTCACTCCCTCCCAGATTACATGGTCAGCCGCATAGTATGCCCCAGCACACGTTCCTATGTACCCTCTTCCTGAAGATACTAGTTGACGAATGTTATTGACCCCTGATGAATCAATGTCATTTATGTAGTTCGCGGCCCAGCCTCCGGGCATCCAGAAAGCCCTGTAAAGTTGCGTTAGATTTCTGTTATTGACGTCCCAAGCATCGATTTCCTCCCATGTTATGTTCATCCAAGTGAGCATATGTTCAAAAGCCATCACTCCATCATGCCAAGTTCCCGTCCCTGTATATACTGCGACTTGCGCTCCACATCGTGGAATGTTGGGTTCAATGTTGTAAGTAGGCGCTAGAATAGTACTCAATGTTAGAATCAAATTCACCCATGACATGATTTCCACGGTCCAAAGGCTCCTTGATTTGTCCATTTTCTCGCATTTTCCGCGCGTTAGGTCTATTACAAGCGCGTTGAATAGTTCAATCGAGCGGAAAGTGGCAGGCTACGCTCTTGCCTGCGGGCTGCTCTACTAAAGGTGGTTCTTCTTTGCTGCACTTGTCTTGAGCGTATGGGCATCTTGGATGGAACCTGCACCCCGATGGAGGGCTGAGCGCGCTGGGAATTTCGCCGCCTAGTACGATCTCTGTTCGTCGTGCAGCGGGGTCTGGCACTGGAACTGCTGAAATCAGCGCTTCTGAGTATGGGTGTTGGGGGTTTCTGATAACTTCATCTACTTTCCCGCTCTCTACAATCTTTCCCAAATACATGACGGCAATCCGATCGCATATGTACCTTGACAACGCAATGTCATGCGTAATGTAAAGGAAGCCGCAATGAAGCTTTTCTGCCAGATCTAGAGTCGTATCAAGGACACTGCTTCTGACAGATGCATCAAGCATTGACACAGGCTCATCTGCCACAATGAACTCAGGTTTGAGGACAAAGGCCCGGGCAATCGCGACTCGCTGTCTTTGCCCACCGCTGAGTTCGTGGGGAAACCTATAAAGGAATTCTTCTGGGGGAACGAGATCGACATCTTCAAGAGCTTTTGTGACGATATCGGTAATTTCTTCTGATGAGGTCGCGACTTTCTGAACAGTTACTGGTTCAGCTATGCAGCCGTACACGGTCATGCTTGGGTTCAAAGACTCGTACGGATCTTGAAAGATAATTTGCATTTTGCGGCGGAGTTTTTGCATTTCTTTGTCGGAGAAAGACGTCAGATCTTTGCCCTTGAACAGAACGCTACCACTTGTCGGTTCAATCAGTCGAAGTAACAACATTCCTGTCGTTGTCTTTCCTGAGCCACTTTCACCAATGATCCCGAACACTTCTCCAGATTCTACTTCAAAGCTAATATCGTCTACGGCGTGAACCGCTGGAACTTTCTTGGCTCTCAGCCGCGAAAAGAGGCTCAACTTTATCGGGAAGTATTTCTTCAAGCTCTGTGCTTCTATCAGTGCGTCTGCCATGCTCCTTCACTACTCAACTCTGTGGCATAAAACGTGGTGCTCTTTTCCAACCTGAATCATCTCTGGTTCTTTCTTCGTGCAGTCTTCTCTAGCGTCTGGGCATCTAGGATGGAATCTGCATCCGGGAGGAGGGTTGAGAAGATTCGGTGGAAACCCTGGAATGAAACTGAGTTTTTTTCTCTCTCCCAGTATACTTGGGAAAGCTGATATTAGCTTTCCTGTGTATGGGTGTAATGGTTTTCTAAACATGGAAGCTATGTCTCCATATTCCACAATTTTGCCGGCGTACATAATGGCGCATTTGTTACAGGTTTCCGCAATGATGGAAAGGTCATGTGATATTAGCATCATCGAAAGGTCCAGTTTTTTTCGAAGGTCTTTCATCACTTTCAATACTTGTGCCTGTATTATCACGTCAAGAGCTGTTGTCGGTTCGTCCGCTATGATTAAGTGCGGATTACAGGCCAAGGCCATTGCTATCATGGTACGCTGTTTCATGCCACCGCTGAGCTCATGTGGGTATCTTTCAATTCTTTCAGCCCCTATTCCCACGAGGTCCAACAGCCTTTTTGCGCGATCTAATGCTTCTCTCTTGGTTACACTCTCATGGCAAAGTATAGCTTCTGATATTGAGTCTCCTATCTTACGTACCGGATTCAGCGCGTTCATCGCACCTTGAAAGATGACAGATAGTTTCTTCCATCGAACTTCCTTGCGAAACTTTTCTTTGCTCATTTCCAGAAGGTTTTCACCCTCGAACACAATTGTTCCATCGACCACTTTTGCATTGATTGGTAACAGCCTGAGAATCGTCGAGGCCACACTCGTTTTCCCGCACCCCGATTCGCCTGCAAGTCCCATGGATTCGCCTTTCTCAAGTCCAAAGCTTACGTCATCTACTGCTTTGACGTATCCTCGAAGAGTCTTATAGTACATTTTCAGGTTTCTTACTTCAAGCAATCGTTCATCTCCTCGTTCTCAGCCTTGGATTCACTATCTCATCCACGGCATGTCCAACAAATACAAACGCAAGCGATAGCATGGTAAGGGCGATTCCGGGAGGTATTATCCACCACCAGGCTAACCGCTGAAATGCACCAGCATAAAAGGCATAGTGAAGCATTTTTCCCCACGTCGGGACAGCCAACGGCGTTAGTCCAATAAAGCTGATCACGGCCTCAGTAATAACGGCATACGGAACATTCAATATTAACGCTGCAAACGCGAGAGGGAGAACGTTTGGCATTATGTGCTTCAGCATGATATGCGCCCTGCTTGCTCCAACAGCTTTCGCGGAGACAATGAAGGCCTTTTCTCGCAGCGAGAGCACCCTGGATCTGATAACTCTTGCTTCACCAGGCCACCAAAGCAACGATAGTAGCAGTACTAGTATAGTCATATTCGCGCCAAACAGCGTTGCAAGCGTTATCAAAATTGGCAACATGGGAATGCACAACACGAGATCAGACATTCGCATGCAGATTTCATCCACAATTCCGCCCACATATCCTGCGAGAACACCAACAACGACCCCTATTACTGTGACAGACAAGGCCGTGAGCAATCCTATTAGAAGAGAAGTCTGTGTCGAGTAGACCAGCTGGCTAAAAAGATCCCCTCCGTACTGGTCTGACCCTAGAACTCCATGGACTAGACCAGGAACACCTATTTTTATTCCTCTTAGGGCGATTTCGGAAGTCGAATTGTCTGCTGAGGTGTCGAAGGTTGCGTGCAAGAAGATATGGTATTCACCTTTTGTCTGGAGTACTTTGCTTGCCAGTGTCGGGTATTCTGTAGTCAGCTGCCACTTCAGTCTGCTGACTACTCGAGTGTCCCACGAGTCGCCTGTGATTCTGTGGATTGAACCTGATTGTTCTTTGAGAAGCGGAATCTCTTCGGTCTTCTTAGCTTTAAGCCCATAGTAACTGTCACAGAGAGAATAAATTTGTGTATCTGGAGTATTAAGAATCAATTCCAAGGAATATCCTCTTTGGCTGCAGTTGAAGCTCTCCCATTTTAGCGCGTAGTTGAATGATTTGGGCGGAACATATTGGTAAAGGAAAATCGATTCGAGATACAGATCTGCCTTCTCAGTTCCAGTTCCAGAGTGTCTGATGGTGGTTCCGTTTGCTGTCTCGACGGCCACAAGGTTGGAGCCGTTTCTTATGGTCCATTGGGGATTTATGTCCAAAGTCGGCGGAAGATCGCTGAACTGAGGGAAAATTGTCACCCATTGAGGCATAGCAAGGCTTTCAGCCAAGTATTTAGATTGAGTTGGGTGATAGGGTGTCAACCAAGGAGCAAGCGCCGATACGGAGACAAATCCCACCAAAATAGCAATGCCAGCAAGACCTATCTTGTTTCGCCGAAAGTTTTCCAAGAAGCCCTTGATCCTTCTTGCGTACTCTCTTCTCGTCGCTTTGCTTGGAAAGAGCTTCATCCGTTCTCACCTGCGAACTCCGACGCGTATACGCGGATCTAAGTATCCATATGCCAGATCGACCACAAAGCTGCCTCCTACCATCAAGATTGCGTACAGAAAGAGTAACGCTTGAGCCGCGGGGTAATCGCCGTTTTCCACAGAAAATAGGAACCATTGTCCTGTCCCTGGCCATGAGAATATGTATTCGGTGAGTATTGATCCGGTCAACAATGTCGGTATGATTAGTGCTACCATTGTAACGAAAGGTGGAAGTGTTGCCCTAAAAGCGTGTCCAAACAGCACTTTTCTCTCATTTATTCCTACGGCGCGTGCTGTTGTTATGTAGTCTTCTGTAAGCACATCAAGCATCATATTTCTGATGTACATTGCCCACCACCCAAATTGCGCGACAACCAGTGTTAATAAAGGTAGAGCCATATGGTAAGCCAAGTCTGCTGCGTAGGCGATGGGATCTGTCGGAGGTGGAAGCGAAGTCATGCCTGTTCGAGGAAACAACATCAAGAAGGAAGGGTTAGCCAGAAAGAAGACGAAAAGCAACTGTATGTAGAATATTGGAGCCCCCCATGTAAAGAGACCCGCACTCATTGCAAAGGCATCTACTTTGGTTCCCCTTCTCGACGCTGCTAGAACGCCAACAAGTAAGCCCACCGCCATGTTAAACGTAAGCGACAAACTGAGAAGCAACAATGTATTTCGAAGGCGCGGAAGCATTTCATAAACTACCGGCACTTGCTTCATGAAAGAAATGCCGAAATTAAGGGTGAACATGTTCACGATGTATTTAAAATAGCGAGTCGACAAAGGTTGGTCTAGACCCCACAACCTTGCCATTGCCTCTTGGTGCTCAACGCTTATCTGAGGATTTTTTGCGAACATCTTCACAGGATCAAGGGGTGATATTACCTGAAAAATCACGAAATTCAACGAAGCTATCACAAACAGTATTACTAACGAGTAAATGACTTTTCTGATCAGATACCCCTTCGTGACGCTTCACCTTCTCCCTTGAGGTCGTCCCCAAATAATTACAGTTAATATATTGACTGGGTCTTTAAACATTGTCCTTGCTCCATCGTTGCAGATTTGGACCTTGTCTCGAAACGGTGTCAAAAGCTTTGCTCATCGCGCAGCAAGAAGAGATAAGTTTAAATCAACAATGACCTCCTATAAATACTGCTGAAACTAAAAGGGAGAGGGAGGAACATTATGAAAAATCAGAAGATATTACCGTTGATGACAATAGGTTGCTTGTTGCTTACCATGTTCGTCGTCTTGCCTGTCGAAAGTTCACCGGAAGTCAAGGGGCCTTTTATGGACGAGCTTTACTACATAATGATACAGGACCCATATGGAGCACTTGATGCATGGAAGGCTGGAACCATAGACATAGTCGAGATACCGGAGTACGGCTATATCACAGAAGTCCAAGGACCTCCGTACAATGGATACGTCAACTCTATGTCCTCGTGGATATTCGAGTATTATGACTGGAACACCGACGGTTGGAAAGTTTTTCCGCAGCATGGATATCCGCTGAATGACACTCACTTCAGGAAGGCAACAGCCTATCTAACAAACACCGAAAAACTGATCTCCACTGACCCGTGGTTTGTAGGTTTCGTTAAGAGGGACATTGGCGCCTGGCTACCTGACCAGTACGGAGAATGGCATAACCCAAATGTTCAAGAGTACCCGTACGATTGGGATGCAGCTCTCGAGGAAATGGCTCTAGGAGGATTCTCATACGTCTTGAAAGGAGGGTACACTGAGCCAGTGCCCGGAGGAATAGACTACTGGAAAGACCCAAGCGGTAATCCTTTGCGGTCCTTCACGATGCACACCACGACAAAGTGGCTTTACTACACCCATATTGCAGATGCATGGCTCACGGAACTGCAAGCGTTTGGGCTAGACGTGACCCCTGTATATCAAGATTGGGCGCCATACGAGGCCACAGTATGGTCCGGTGACTTTGACTTCCATGTTTTGGGAACGATCTGGTCGAGGCCCGATCCAATAATAATGAACTTCTACTTTCATCCCGACAATGCACCGCCCGCATGCTGCAACTGGCGTTTTTGGAATGACAGTGAAGCAGGAAACTGGATAGACACGTACTCTACAACGGTGGACCGTACGTTAGCGGTAGATGCAGCTTGGAAACTGCAAAAGAAGATTGCTGATGAATGCATAATGGCTCCGTGTCTCAGCTGGATAACTACAGAGGTCGCAAGCAAGGACCTCCAAGGCTTTCAAAAATCAGCATCGTGGGGCGATTCAAGTTTGGGAGTCTTCCAAGCACAATGGAAGACCGAACAAGCTAAGACTGCCCATAACAATGCTCTAAGATTGCGCATCTATGGAGATCCTGCTGGAGTTGACATGAACCCCTTCACGCAAGTAGGAGCGTGGGAATCACTCTTCTTGGGATTGATCTCTGACAGCTACGGCCTCGGATTCGGCTTAACGGCTACGCATCCAGAGACATACGCGCCATCGCCTTGGATTGCCGAGAAATGGGATGTTGAGACAATACCAACTGGCACGAAGCTAACATACTATCTTCGCAAGGATGTCTATTGGCACGACGGGGTACAGTTCACGGCAGACGACGTGAAATTCTCTCTGGAAGCCCTCAGGGACTGGGGTCAGGCTGCCGGGCAAGCAGTACGCGCGGTCGGCAATCTGTGGAAAGTAGAAACAGTAGACGTGAACACCGATGGATGGAAGGAAGCAGTTGTATACCAAAACGTATCAAATCTTTTCGTACTTCAATACACTTCAATGTGGGGCGCGATAATAGCGAAGCATGTTTGGGAGCCCGTAATAGCAGGAGCAGATGGAATCTATGGCACAGGCGATGACGTAGACCCACGAACAGTTCCTGCGTGGAATACGCCTAATCCCATAGACCCATCACTAACACTTCTAACAGGCACGGGGCCCTGGATATTCTACAAAGGTGATTGGCACACAGGAGAATACATACGCCTCAAGGCTAACCGCAACTACTTCAAATCCGCGGAAGCAAGCATCGCAGACGTCAACTTTGACTTCAAAATCAACATCTTAGACATAACCGTGGCTGCTAGGGCTTTTGGAACTGAACAAGGACACCCAAGATTCACGATAAGAGCCGACGTTGACTACAACAAGAAGGTCGACATAATAGATATCGCAAAAATCGCGAAAAGCTTCGGGAAAACTTGGTAAGACGTGACTGCAACTTAAAGACAACTCATAATCTCCCCTTTTTTATTGTCAAAGTCTCAAGTTTGTGCAGGATTTCTTCAAGCCATCTATCATAGAGTGCACTTTTTGCTTCTCTGCATGTTGACAAGTCAATTTCTGCCGTTTGAAGTATATCTGCCTCAAGTGAGATAAGGACTGATGTGCTGTAGTGTCTTCCTTGGTCCTTTTCCACCATAGAGCCCATCACGACGTACACACCGTGTTCATCGGCGAATTTGCTAAGATTTCAGTGTATTGATCTGGCACTGTCTGGGCAAATTTGTCTACATAACGCGCGCCGAAGACAGCTTGACTGACATGAACTTTGACTTTACGACCAACATTATGGGCATTTCTTGAGCTGCAAAGGCCTTTGGTACAAGTCGAGGACAGACCAGATATGATATATATGCCGACATCAACTATGACAAATCAGTGAACATCCTAGACCTTGCCACAATTGCGAAGAATTTCGGCAAAACTTGGTAGAAACCAATAGACCCCCATTTTTTCTATTTGTGGGCGCCATCTAATATTTGCATGCTTCTATTCAATGCAACTTTTTTCATTTATCCAACAGAGTAACGTTTGTTCGATATATGAGAGGCCTTCAGAGACAGATTGAGTGAAGCATCATGGTGAGCGGGGTAGAGCACGCCTTGGGCTAGCACTGCTAACCTAGATATCGAGGATATGGTTATATACACGGATTTGACAGAGAATGGAAAATGATGAGCGTGAACGATACTATCACATGTGTTCAAGAAATCAAAGTTGGCCACGCACATTACGAACATGCGTTGACTGGCTGCACTGTAGCGATCCTTGAGAAAGGTTGTGTGGTCGGGGTCGACGTAAGAGGAGGAAACCCAGGTAGTTACAACGTAGTATGCTTCCAAGGAACTGCAACTATAGAATCGGCAGATGCGATCTTCTTTTCTGGAGGAAGCTGGTTCGGGTTAGACGTGGCAAAAGGAGTGAGACAATACCTCATCGACAGCAGAATAGGTTGGGACTCGGGATTCGGAATAATGCCCTGCGTGACAGGAGCAATCATATTTGACCTTGCAATCGCAAAACGCGGTGTAAGGCCGGACGCTAAGTTAGGATACGCCGCTGCTTCGAGTGCAACCATTGACCCTGTGGCTGAAGGCAATGTAGGAGCTGGCACTGGCGCCACGGTTGGCAAGATGTTGGGAATAGACAAGTGTATGAAAGGAGGAGTAGGAAGTAGTGGCATCACCTTGGACAATGGTCTATGTGTGGGAGCGCTCGTTGTCGTCAATGCTCTTGGCAATGTATTCAATCCAAATACTGGAAAAACGATTGCCGGCACAAGAAAAGAAAGCGGGAAGGGATTTGTGGAAGCTACCGATCTTAGCCCGAATGTGCAATTCGGATTAGGTCGCGCCCCTAAGAACACGACAGTAGGAATAGTAGCCACAAATGCAAAGCTAAGTTACAAGGAAGCAATCAAGATGGCTGAGATAAGCCATGACGGTATTGCCAGAGCCATCCGTCCGGCCCACACCACATTGGACGGAGATCTCATCTATACTGTAGCTACTTGCAGACTTCATGAAAAACAATCCTTTGACTATATGGCGCACTTGGCTTCCGAACAGATGGCTAAAGCTATAGTTCGAGCTGTAGAAAAGGCCAAAAGCATTGGCTCAATACCAGGATTAGCAGACAAACATCCAGCATAGAACCATATTTCAAGTTACATTGCTACCGTTCTCGGTCTCCAGTGTCAACTAGAGATATCCTACTATAGCATGGTGCTCGCTCCGAGAACAATGATTCACATTCAATGTTTACATGTTATCGCGCGGCAGCTTTACTGTTGTTAAAGCTAGCACTCAGAGGAACCTGTTCGTCATGAAAGTCGAAAGGCTGCGCTTATTCTATGTTCAATTATAGAGGCTCTTCATTTCATGAAGCGCCCGCGGCTTTAAAGTATAGGCAGTATCTTTTCCTTAAGCAAGTCTAGTACGCTAGTCGTGGGTGCTGCTTGGAATATGATGTAGTCTATTCCGATCTCAGTCAGGTCTTCGATTTTCTCTGCTATTGTTTCCGGGGAGCCAACGAATCCGGTCTCGAAGACTCGCTTCAAGGTAGACGGATTTTCTTGGAGCAGATCCTGTAATCTGTCTGAAGCCTGTTTATCCGTTTCGCCAACGAACATGTGGCCTGGAACGGCGTATTGGATTCTTCTCTTTCTTTTTTCAAGCCTCTTTTCCATGTCTGCTATCTTTTCCTTTAACTGTTCTTCTGTGGAGTTTCCTATCAGCCAGCCGTCGGCCATGTCCGCAGCTAGCTCTCTTGACTTTTCTGATTCTCCTGCCCACCACACAGGAATCTCTTTTGCCGGTTTCGGTTCCAATATCCCATCATCTATTCCATAATACTTTCCCTTGTAGTTGAAGACGTGTTTCACCCATAGCCCCTTTATTATCTCAAGTTGTTCTCTGGCTCGGTCAATACGGTCATCGTGGTCATGCCATGGAACTCCATAAGCTTCGAATTCTCTCTTGAACCATCCAGCCCCCAAGCTCAATCGGAATCTTCCGTTGGAGATGTCGGAGAGTGTCGCGCACATTTTGGCCAATACTGCGGGGTAGCGAAAGCCTTGGCAAAGGACAGTATGAAAGAGCTCCAACTTCCTGGTTACAGAGGCCAGAGCAGTTAGCGTGGTCCAAGCTTCCAAGCAACCTATGCTCTCCCCCTTAATCGGGTTAAGAAGGTGGTCTGGCACCCATATGGAGTCAATGCCAATTTCTTCCGCTTCTAGGGCTGCCCTTTTGGCGTTTTCATAACTGACCTCGTTTTCCTCCAAGGATACACTTCGTAACCACCCGCCATACATCGGAATGTAGATGCCTAGTTTAGCTTTCAACTTTGAACCCCATCACACAAAGGATTTCTGGATCTAATTAACTTACCCCATCAAGGGTAAGCAAAGAGTCCGAACAGGTGGCTAAAGCTATAGTTCGAACTGTGCAAAAGGCAAAAAGCGTCGATTCAATACCAGGATTAGCAGGCAAGTATCCCGCATAGGCTCTCCTTTTGAGCAGTATGGATATGGTTCATGTTCTAGATCAGATCATGAGAATTGCAACTGCAATAGCGTCTTAGTGCAGCGAAGAAGGACTGGCTTTATCTATCTTTCCTTTCATCAACATAGTCTTTCTAAGGTAGTAATTGTTTTAAACATCCCAGCTTCGTAGAATCCATCGAGTTGAGCGTTTGAATCAAGTCAGAAGGGTCCTAACCATCCAAATCTTGAATTCGTTCGTAGCAGGAATTCTCGGAATAGTTCTGCCATTGATGATGGTTCAAAGAAAGATTGACATTGTTCTTATCGGATTTGTATTTGCATGCATGCCTGTGATAATGCAACTTGGAAGGATGTTCTTCGCCACGTTCTCCGATTTCTGGGGCAGAAAACCATTCTTCATTTTGAACGGACTTCTTGGCATCGTGTCAGGTTTAATCTACTATTTTGCGCATACAGCATTGGAGTTCCTATTTGGAAAAGTCGCGGAAGGAACCAAGGAAGGCACTCTGTGGGCAGTGAATAGAGCCTTCCTTCTTGAAAGAAGCCCAGATCAGTTGAGGATACTGGTCTACATGAGAACCGTAATCTATGTTGCATATGCCTTTGGGAGTTTGCTGGCTGGCTTCTTGATTAGCTGGTTACTATTCGAGGGAACGATGATATTATGTGCACTGTCCGGAATCTTTGTACTCTTGTTGTCTTTGTTTCTGGCAAATGAAAGGAAAGAGCATTTCAGCGTGGCAAAAGCCCTGCAATTTCTCGATATCAGAAAGAGGGGAAGAGTCTTCAAGATCTTCCTGTTTCTATTCTTTTGCATGGGGCTAGCTTTCGGTTTCATTGGCGGCTTTGTAATACCGGTTTTCCTGTCTGCCGCAAACTTCAATGCCGAGAACATAGGACTCATCGTCTGCCTGCAAATCGTGTCGGCTGGTTTATCTTCCTACATCTTTTCAAGAACAACTAAAATAAGGTCTCTTGTTTTACTCAGCGGAATGCTATTCTCGACTGTCTTAATCCTCCTTGGATTCTGAAGCTCAATCATTGCAGGTGCTCTTGTGATTGCTATCGGCACTATTGAAGGCATGGTTGCAGTAGGCCAAGAAGGAATTCTGTTGAAGAGCTGTGACAAGGAGTCTTACGGAACTGATATTGGATTGTTGATGATGGGTCTACACATAGGAGAAGCCTCAAGTTTAGTTCTGTCAGGTTTCCTTATCAAGATGTGGGGGTTTGCTGCGCCTTTTATCCTATCCGCTGCAACATACATGGTTTTCTTTGTAGGTTCATATATGAATCTGGAAGAGAAAAGGATGCCGAATCAAATTGTCAACAAGATTGAAAACGGCTAAGCGCCAGCAAAGACTTATATCATGCAGAAATCGAATAAGGCTCGGGTGAAAGGATGGGAAAAATAGATGAGATAGCCGAGAAAGCCAACAAGTATTTGATAACAAGCATGGTAAGTAGAATAGAACCTGTAGTCGTGAGCGAAGCAAGCGGAGCCATAATCAAAGATGTCAACGGAAAAGAGTACATAGACTGCTTTTCAGGAATATCCGTCGTGAATGCTGGTCACTGCCAACCGGAAATAACAGATGCCGCAATCAATCAGGCCAAGAAATTAGTGCATGCATGTAGTTACGTCTACTATGTTCCTGCAACGATAGAATTGGCTGAGAAACTGGCAGAAATATCGCCCTCAGGTTTGCAGAAAACTTTCTTTGGCAACAGCGGAGCTGAAGCTGTAGAATGTGCCATAAAGCTTGCTCGAAAATATACTAAGAAATATGAGCTAATAGCTTTGATGTGCTCATTTCACGGAAGGACACTTGGCACCCTAAGCGTAACAGGCCAGTCAGGGCGGAGAAAATACGATATGGGACCTTATCTGTCGGGAATATCATTCGCTTATCCTCCATATTGTTATCGTTGCCCCTTCGAAAAGGAATATCCCAACTGCGATCTGCTCTGCGCAAGGACAGTCAGAGACGTTGTGGAGTATTGCACCAGTAAGGGCATTGCTGCCTTCATAGCTGAACCAGTCATGGGCGAAGGAGGCATAATTCCACCACCGCTCGAATATTTCAAAGTTGTAAAGGAAATACTGGATGAGTACAGTATTCTGTTTATAGATGACGAAGTTCAATCTGGATTCGGCAGAACAGGAAGATTCTTCGCAATCGAACACTATGGCGTCAAGCCGGATATAATGACTCTGGCTAAGGCAATTGCAAACGGTTTCCCGATAAGCTCATGCGTAGCAAGGGCTGACATAGGTGACGCGTTTGAACCGGGGGATCACCTGTCAACTTTCGGCGGAAATCCGGTCTCTGCTGCGGCTGCGGTTGCGACAATAAACGTTATGTTGAGAGAAAAGCTGCCTGAGCAAGCAGCGGAAAAGGGTGAGTACATCATGAAACGACTAAACGAAATGAAAGATCAATATCCAATCATAGGAGATGTCAGAGGAAAAGGACTAATGATAGGCGTCGAGCTAGTAAAGGACCGAAAAAAGAAGACGCCTGCAGCTGAAGAAACCAGACAAATAAAGGATATCGCCAGACAGAAAGGATTGCTGATCGGGTCGGGCGGAGTTAAGGGGTGCGTACTCAGGTTACAACCGCCGTTGATCATCGGGAAAGAGCAGATAGATCACGCATTAGACATATTGGAGACTACATTGAAGGAATTATAATCTCAACATGAAGCGATAGTCGGTGATGTTATGGCAGTACTAGATGAACCAATAAAAGAAGTTCTAGCCATCAAGAATTGTATCGGCGGAGAATGGGTTGAGTCA
>Ga0172366_10000300_pt1 | contig 34209 bp, 27 predicted proteins | sample LakKivSesite69cm_FD_114533 | JGI IMG/M metagenome (GOLD analysis project Ga0172366, IMG submission 114533) | Sediment microbial communities from Lake Kivu, Rwanda - Sediment site 69cm | ecosystem: Environmental > Aquatic > Freshwater > Lake > Sediment | place: Rwanda: Western Province, Lake...
ATCCGACACTCGTTCTGACCAATTTGCCCGCAATCCCCAATTCGGAAGACCGCAACTGACCGCCGCACCTGACAGTTGGCACCGAGACTCCCCCGATTCTCAGGCTCAATGTCGGGACTAGGGGGACGGCGATTCAACCTCTTGACTGCTGGCCACTTAGAATTGAGGCTGGTCGTCCCAAACCACATGCCACGCCGCCCAGGGACCCTCGGAATCGAACCGGAACCAGCTACGATGGCGGGGCACACACTGGTCGCCTTGACACCGCAACCTAAGCGGCTAACCTAGGTTCGTGGCAATTCAACCGAACCCGGCGTCTGACGAATGAGGCTGGGCACCTATTACCGACACCGGCTACTGGGGTTTCTCGGCATCTGGAGCGAGTTCCAGGTAACCGATGACGTGCTCGACGTCGGCGGCCTTGACGGGTATGTCCTGTCAAGTCTCGTCTGCCGCACCAAGACGCTTGTCGACCCCGACGCCCGGCCGAGTTATGATGGAATCGAGTACGTCAAGGCTGACTTCCTGACCCACGATTTCGGAGACTGCCGATTTGACCGCGTCCTCTCACTGGATGTCATCGAGCATCTCCCGGCCGGCACCGAACGTCGGTACTTCGACCGAATCGCCGCGCTTCTCAGAAACGACGCGACCGCATACGTGACGACGCCCTCGGACGCAATCCGGGTCTTCCCCAACTTCCTGCGCGGATGGGTCGCTCGCAAGTGGGCCCACTACAAGTGCTTCGGCTATTCCAAGAGCGAGTTGAGAGCATTCCTGCAGGACACGGGATTGGACAGCGAACTCGTCGAACTCAATGCTCCATCCTACCTCTCTTGGTACCTGCCAGTGCGAGCCCTGCAGGTCTTCATGCCGCCCCGCCTGCTGCGTTACATCCTTACGCGCCTGGCTGCCTACGACGCCAACCACGCTTCCGGCTCACGCGGCTACTACCTGCTCAAGCTGCGAAGAAAGGACAGGTCGGAAACCGGCGCTCCCAAGCTCGGTTCCGAGTCCCTGATGTCGAGTCTTGACCCATCCGCTGTTGGTTGACATCCAGGCGTTTTGCCCTAGAATGGCCGTGCTTTGCCGGGATAGCTCAGTTGGTAGAGCACGGGACTGAAAATCCCGGTGTCCACAGTTCAATTCTGTGTCCCGGCACCTTCTTCTACAAGACGGAGGAGTATTGGCGAAGAGAACCGCATCGGCCCAGAAGCATGCCCGCAAGAGCGCGAGACGTCGTGAGTTTCACCGCGAGAAGCGGCAGGCGCTGAAATCCGCCCTTAAGAACCTTGCCGCCGCAAAGAGCAAGGAAGAAGCGCTGAAGCTCCTGCCCGAAGTACAGTCGCTTGTCGACAAGTCGGCCAGGCGGCGAATGATACACCGCAAGACCGCGGGCCGACTGAAGTCCAGGCTCGCGCGCGAAGCGGCCGACCTGAAGTAGCCGAGTGCGGCGTCGGTCGCCGCATGGCTGCTCCGTCCTTCATCCCTGACCACACTCCTGCGCGAGGACCGGACCGCAACCAGCGGACGAGTGCAGGTGCCGTGACATCAAGAACGCCGGTGACCGGCAAGCCGGCTTCCGCGGCAGGCTCGATTGCGGCCGGCCCGCGCCGCTTCAGCCGACTGCTCAGATGGACCATCGGAGCAGCGGTCGTGGTAGCCTGCTTCTACTTCCTCGGCGGCCGGCTGGCCCACGACTGGCACAAGATACCGTGGCACGAAATCCGGCTGAGCGTCCCGCTGCTGGTTTCGGCATTCCTCGCGATGTTCGTATGGATGCTTGTCTACGGCTTCACGTGGAAATCCCTGCTCGCAGGTCTGGGAGAGCACATTTCCCTGTTCAACTCGGTATCCGTGCTCGCGGTATCACAGGTCGGCAAGTACATTCCCGGCAAGCTCTGGTTCACCGTTGGGCGGATGTACCTGGCAAAGAAATACGGGGTCAGCGAGGCCAAGACCGCAGTAAGCACCGCGATGGAAATCGCCCTTTCCCTGCTGGGTGCGGTGATTCTCTTCGGCTTGGCGGTCCTGCTGGTGCCCAGCGGCATCATACCGACCCGTGCCTATTTGGCGTTCTTGCTGGTCCCCTTCTGCATCCTGGCGGTCTATCCGCCGGTTCTCAATCGCGTCACCGGCTTCATCCTGAAGAGGCTGCGCCAACCGGTCTTCGAGATCAGGATGACGTTCCGGCGGTTGCTTGGCATTCTCGGCCTGTACACGCTGATGTGGATTATCCAGGGACTGGGCTGCTTTTTTCTCATCCGCTGCTTCTACCCGGTCGGGCTGTCCCGGCTGCCGATGGTCGCGGGTGCCTTTGCCCTGTCCTGGATTCTCGGCTTCGTTGTCATTGTCAGCCCGGCCGGACTGGGCGTCAGAGAAGGCATCTTCACGTTCGCGCTGCGGCTGGTGATGCCGGAGCCGGTCGCCATCATTGCGGCTCTGCTGTCCAGAATCTGGATCACCGGCAGCGAAGGACTGCTGGCCCTGGTCTTTACTTTGGCACCAAGACTCGGTAAGCTGAGGATCAAATGAAACACCAGCAACAGATGCAACCAGACAAGCCTCAAGCCTCAAGCCTCAAGCCGCAAGCTGGAAGTGGGACGGGGGACCGAGGACCGGAGACCGACCGGTCGCTGCGGGGCGCAGCGATAGCCGCCTTCGCGGTACTCCCGCTGCTCTTCTACGGCAAGCACCTCTTCGGCGCCAACATGCTCTCCGGGACGGACTGGCTTGGCGCTGGCAGCTACATGTGGCGCGAGTTCATGGCCACCTACATCCGGACCCACGGCAACTTCGCTCTCTGGTGGCCGGCCCTCCTTTGCGGCCAGCCGACAGTCGCCGGCTTCTTTGCCGACATGTTCTACCCCACGTTTCTGCTTCGCCTGTTTCTGCCGGTGTACGTGGTCTGGACCTGGACGTTCGTGATTCACCACTTCCTGGCCGGCTTGGGTACCTACCTGTTCCTGCGCGAGCTGAGACTCCCGGCCATACCGGCAGCAATCGGCGGCATCGGCTATGAGCTGGCCGGCAGCCTGATAACTCTCGCCTACGCCGGCCACGACGGCCGGCTGATCGGCTCAGCGCTCATGCCGCTGGCCCTTTTCTTCCTGCACCGCGGCATGACCAGACGGCAGTTCGTCTGGTTCGCTCTCACCGGCCTCATTCTCGCGCTGCAACTCCTCTCCGGTCACGTGCAGAAGGTCTACTACACGGGTCTGATGCTCTTTGCCTGGTTCCTCTTCACTGTCATTCACACCGCGGTCCGGGAGAAATCCACCGGAACGGTGCTCAAACTGTCCGCCTACTTCGTCGCCGCGGTCGGACTCGGGGTCGCGCTGTCGGCAATTCAATACCTGCCGGTCTACGGCAACATGCCGTTTGCATCACGCGGCGGCGAGCGCGGCTACGCCTACGCCTCGTCATGGTCGATGCCGGTCATAGAGACTTTCGACCTATTGACCCCCAAGTTCTCGGGCGGTCTGGAGAGCTACTGGAGCAAGAACGTGTTCAAGCTCCATAGCGAATATCTCGGCATCCTGCCGCTCCTGTTCGCCTTCGTCGCCGTCTTCCGGCGCTGGAAAGACCGTAACGTCCGGTTCTTCACCTTCTCCTTCGTCGGAGTGTTGCTGATGGCGTGGGGCGGCAACACGCCGTTCTACCGCATCCCCTACTACCTGTTCCCCGGCATAAGCAAGTTCCGGGGCCCGGCCATGATATTCTTCCTCGGAGCGTTCTCCCTGGTCGTGCTGGCCGGACTCGGCTTGGACTACGTCCTGCGCTCAAGCAAGAAGGAAGACCTCAAGACGACTCAGACAGCGCTGACTTTCGGCGCCATTCCGCTCGCGATGCTGCTGCTCCTCGCCGTACTAAAGGGACCGATGCTGTCCCTCCTGGGCTCGGCAACCGACCCGAGCCCCCAGAAACTTGAGGCCCTTGCCGCCAACTACCCGGCGATGGTGGGCGGCCTGCTGTTCGCGGTGGTGTTCGCCGCGCTGGGGATTCTGCTGGTCCGGCTGTTCATCAACCAGAGACTGAAGCCGGTCGTCTTTGCCGCGGGGCTGGCGGCGGTAATGGTCCTCGACATCGGGCTTTCGCTGAATCTCTGGAACCCGTCCCGGGGTTATATCCAGGGCGTTCCGCCGCCCAAGGAGTACTTCGCACCGGACGGGACAATCGCATACCTCAAGCAGGACACTTCGCTCTACCGGGTCCTGCCCCTGCACTACGAGCGGAGCGACGACGGCATTCTCGCCTACAACGGAATCCAGAGCGTCGCCGGCCAGATGCCCAATCCGCTCCAGGTCTATCAGGACTTCATCGGGTCCGGCTCCAGCGTCATTTTCCGGCCCGACAACTTCTTCAACCCCAACTTCCTGAACCTCGCCAACGTCAAGTACGTTATCAGCATCCCGCTGCCCATTGACGTGTCACGCTACGACCAGCGCACCCGTCAGGCGATTGAGCAGGTCCGTGCCCTTTTCAGCCGACCCCACTTCGAGCCGGTCTTCACCGACCACGAGCATGTCGTCTACCGCAACGATGCGGTCCTCCCGCGCTCGTTCGTTGCCCCTCGCTTCAACGTAGTCGCCAGCAAGGAGGAGGCACTCGACATGCTCCGCCGGCCGGACTTCGACCCGGCCCGGACCGTTCTGTTGTACAAAGACCCCGGCTTCACACCGGGTCCCGACACTGTGGCAGGCACGGCCCAGGTCGCGAAGTACGACTGCAACGAAGTCAAGGTCAGCGCCAACCTCACCGCGCCCGGCCTCCTGGTCCTGACCGACAACTACTTGCCCGACTGGAAAGTGTACGTTGATGGCAAACCGGCTGAACTCCTTCAGGCATATCACACGTTCCGGGCGGTGGCCCTTCCCGCCGGTGAGCACGAAGTGGCGTTCCGTTACGAATCGAAGTACTACAAAACGGGGTCCTGCGTCTCGCTGGTTGCGGCCGTCTTCCTTTTCGGGACTCTCGCGTTCGTCCTTATTCCCCGGAAACGGATACACCTCGAGCCGACTCCGGAATGAACGGCCATTCCCGAGTGCCGTTCCGGCCATTCTGCATTCTAGCTTCTGGCTTCTGCTTTCTGCCTTCGCCTTCTCGCAGTTGAAGATCGTCTTCCACGCCGTCTACTACCTGCCCGAATTCGGCGGGATGGAAAGCCACATTCAGAGCCTGGCCTGGGAACTGCGCGACCGAGGTCACGACGTCCACGTCGTCTGCGGCAAGTCCCTGTCCGGGCTCGCCTCCTACGAGCTGCTCGACGGCATCCACGTCCACCGGACAGCCTGGTTCGGCCGCAATCCGGTCGGCTGGTTTCTCTACACCGGCTGGTCGCTCTTCAAACTGCTTGAGGTTGCGCGCGGTGCCGACATCATTCACGGCGAGAGCTTCCCTTCCGGCTGGCCCTTGACCATCGCCAAGTGGCTCTACGGAACGCCGGTTCTGATTACGCTCCACGAGACGCGCTTCCAGAAGTTCGCGAAGAACCCCCTGCTCCGGCCCGAGCTCCGGCTGCTCTACCTCGGCGTCGACCACATCTTCGCGAATAGCCTGCCGCAAGCCGAGGCCGCGCGCCGGGTGGCCGACCCCTCCAAGGTCGAGGCGTATGTCAACGCCTGCGACACCAAGATATTCCATCGCACTGCTCCGGCCTTCACCCAGCCGGGCAAGAAGATACTCGTCTGCTCGGCCCGGCTCATACCCAAGAAGGGCGTTCGCCACGCTATCGAAGCCATGCCGGCGATATTAGCTCGCTACCCTTGCCACCTCTACATCGTGGGTGAAGGCATCCTCCGCGCCGAGCTTGAAGACCTCGTGCACCAGCTCAAGCTGCAGGATTCGGTAACGTTCCTCGGCAAGCGGCCGAACACCGAGATGCCGCCGTTCCTGAGCTCGGGCGACATGGCGCTGGTGCCGTCCTTCTACGAGGAAACTTCCATCGCCGCGCTCGAAGCCATGGCCTGCGAGACGCCGGTTGCCGCCTCACGGGTCGGGGGCCTTCCCCAGATTGTCGAGGACAGGGTCAGCGGTGTGTTGTTTGAGGCCGGGAACGCCGCGGACATCGCCGAAAAGGTCATCTGGCTGCTCGGACAAGACCGCGAAAAGATGGGCAAGGGGGCTCGACAGCGCGTCATGGACAAATGGGACGTGCGGCTTCTTGCCGACCGCCACCTCGCCGTCTACGAGGAGCTGCTCGACCGCAAGAAGAAGATGCGCTAGTCCCGGTCTGCCGGGAGCAGGAAGCGCACGGCCGCCGAAACTGACGAGGTCGTTCTAACGGCTATCGTTCTAACGGCTTGACAGCCCGGCAATCCAATCTAAGATGTTGGCGACTGGGACGGCCTGCCGTGCAGGCCAAGCCGGCTCGAAGAAGCCGCGCGAGACCCGCACCAGGTCGTACCGGCCCAAAGGAGGAAAGATGTCAACGGCCGTTCGCGTCGCAGCAGCAGTACTGGTGCTGTGCGTTGTCACCTACGGGATCGAGTGGCAGGGAATGGCTCCGCCTGCGCGGGGATTCGCCACTCTTACCGTGGACACAACTAACCACAGGGCGGTGGTGTTCGGCGGCACCTCAGGGTACGACCTGTGGAACGATGTCTGGGTGATGCCCCTGGACACGATGACCGGGTATCGGTGGGAGCCGCTTACCACATCCGGCACTCCCCCGTCGGGACGCTTCGGACATACAGCAATCTACGACCCCGGATACGAGCGAATGGTAGTCTTCGGCGGCACTACCACGAATGGTGAGACCAATGAACTTTGGCAACTCGACCTGTCGACAGCCGCATGGCAGCAGCTCGCACCGTCCGGCACGCCTCCGACCCCCCGCGAGTTCATTTCCGCTGTCTACTGTCCTGAGCGGCATTCGATGCTCGTCTTTGACGGAAAGTACGAAGGCAGCGGCATCGACGAGCTTTGGGAACTGGAACTTGACAGCCTGGCGTGGCACCAGCTCGATGTTTCGGGAACGCGCCCTCCGGCGCTCTGGTCTTACGGGTCGGCGCTGGACCCGGATAGCAACAAGCTGCTCATCTTCGCAGGCCAAGCGGGCGACAACCTTGTCAACGACGTGTGGGAACTGGACCTCGCCGTCGGAAACGAACACTGGACCCAGCTTGAGCCAGCCGGGACGCTGCCGGACTCGCTATCGAACTGCGCCTGCTGCTACGACCCAGGACAGAGGCGCTTCTACATATTCGGCGGATTCACGTTCCCGGGGTATTTCGTGTTCCTGAACGACCTGTACGAGCTGGACCTGAATGCGCTCTCGTGGACCCACATCAATCCGACCGGCCTCGTCCCGGTGGAAAGACGCGGCCCCGCAGGCGAATTCGACCCCTGGAATGGCAACTTCATCACCTTCGGTGGCGAGGCCTATTCCGGCTTTCAGAGCGACGCCCCGTACATACACATTTCGGAGTTGCTGGGGGTCACCGAGTGGCACCCGGCATCCGTGGATAGGTGTTCGCCTTGGATCCTCGTTCCTGCTGTCAATGTGGGACCGGTGCACATCCGTTACTTCCTGCCCGCAGCCGGCGCGTCATGCGTCCGCGTATTGGACAACTCGGGACGTGTCGTTCGAACGTTGCTTTCCGGCGATTCTCCTGCGGGAGTGCGTCAGTTGATATGGGACAGCAAGGACTCCGAGGGCAGGACGGTTGCCGCGGGCGCGTACTTCTGCTATCTGGAGACCGGGCAGACCGGAATGTCGAGGAAGTTCGTGATTACCAGATAGAACCGGACTTCGCTCCCCATGCCCGTAACGATGCCGGCAATATCGTGTGGCGGCCTCGGCGCATAGCGCCGGGGCTCCTTTCGCTATCAGGTCTCCGTGCGCGCCTCCGTGCGCACCAGCCGGCTTGACCCTAGGTCGGCAGGGTCTATAATCCGCAGGTGAGCATTGTCGAGAACCTGGCCAGTCTGAAACATCGAGTTGCCGACGCCTGTGCCCGGGCCGGACGTGCCCGCTCTGAGGTGGCCATCGTGGCCGTGTCGAAGACACGCACGGCGAACGAGATAGACGAGGCAATACGCTCCGGCATCACCCACATCGGTGAGAACCGCGTGCAGGAAGCGCTGGCCAAGAAGCCGCAGGTCACCCTTGCGGCAACCTGGCACATGGTCGGCAGCCTCCAGACCAACAAGGCGAAGAAGGCGCTTGAGCTCTTCGACTACATCCAGAGCATCGACTCCCTCCGCCTGGCCGAGGAGCTGCAGCGGCGCTCTAGCCAGATAGACAAGCGTATCGACGTCCTGGTCGAGGTGAACACCTCCGGTGAAGCATCCAAGCACGGCGTCAAGCCTGATGAGATTCCGGACCTTGTCGCCGCGATGTTGAAGCTGGACCGGCTGCGACTTGCCGGCCTGATGACAATCGGCCCCGGATTCGCGGTCCAGGACCCTCAGGCGTCACGGCCCTGTTTCGAGATGCTCCGAACTCTGGCCGAGGATTGCCGCCGGCGCTTCGGTATTCCTCTCCCCCATCTCTCAATGGGCATGAGCTCGGACTTCGAGGTCGGCATCGAAGCGGGCGCGACCATCATCAGAGTCGGCACTGCCATCTTCGGGCCGCGTCGCGCCTGAGTGGAAATCGAGCAGTTCAGCGAGCTGGTTGACGAGGCGATTGCCTCGATACCCGAGGACTTTCGCTCAAAGCTCGACAACATCGCCATCCAGATTCAACCTATCGCCTCTCCTCAACTCTTTAGTCACCTGAGCAAGAATCCCTGGGGCCTGCTCGGCCTCTACCAGGGCGTGCCCTATGCCGGCCGCGGCCCCTGGTACGGCAGCGTGCTGCCCGACCGCATCCTCATCTTCCAGAAGCCGATAGAGCGCCTGGCGCGCAGCGCGGCGGAAGCCAGAAAGCTTGTGCGCCGCGTCGTCATCCACGAGGTCGGACACTACTTCGGCCTGTCCGACGACGAGCTCCGCCGCCTCGAGGCCGAAGCCGACAGAAAAGAAGCGGGCTCGGAGAAACCTCCGAGCCCGCTCTAGGTCCTATAGGTCCTATTCTACCGGAGCCACGGCAGATAGGACGACACCTTCAGCACCAGCCCCAGCACGACAATCGAGACCATCGACTGGAGCTTCAAGAGGATGTTGAGCGAAGGACCGGAGGCGTCCTTCAGCGGGTCGCCGACCGTGTCGCCGACCACTCCGGCTTTGTGAGCAGGCGAACCCTTGCCGCCGTAGTTACCTCTCTCGATGAACTTCTTGGCATTGTCCCAGGCTCCGCCCGAATTAGCCGAGAAGATGGCGAGGCAGAATCCCGCGGCGAGACCGCCCACGAGGAACCCGGCGACCGCGTCCACTCCCAAGAGCACGCCGACGACTATCGGGGCGATGATTGCCATCAGCGACGGCGCAATCATCTCTCTCTGGGCGGCCTTGGTGCAGATGGTGACTGCCTTGGCGTAGTCCGGCTTGGCAGTACCCTCCATCAAGCCCGGGATTTCCTTGAACTGGCGACGGACTTCGGTGACTATCAGCGAGGCCGCCCGTCCGATTGCCCGCATCACCATCGAGGACACGCCCATCGGCAGCATCGCGCCGAGGAACACGCCGGCAATCAGCCGCGGGCTCATCAATGAGAACCCGAACGAGTTCAGCCCGTCAATCAGCTTCTGCGCCTGCTCCGGGCTGAAGAACTTCGGCGCCATGACCACTATCTGGTCGCGGTAAGCAGCCACCAGGGCCAGCGCGGTGAGGGCCGCCGAGGCGATGGCAAAGCCCTTGCCCGTGGCCGCGGTGGTGTTACCGAGCGAGTCGAGCGCGTCGGTCCGCTCGCGCACGAACGGCTCCTGATGCGTCATCTCGGCGTTGCCGCCCGCGTTATCCGCGACCGGCCCGTAGGCGTCGGTCGCGAGCGTGATGCCGAGCGTGGCCAGCATGCCTACTGTTGATATGCCAATGCCGTAGAGCCCGAGCCCCGGATTCGATGCTCCGCCCGCCATGTAGTAGCTCGTGATAATCGCGATGGCCACTGTGATAACAATCGGAATGGTCGAGTTCATGCCCACGGCCAGACCTTCGATGATGACCGTTGCCGGCGAAGTCTTTGCCTCAGCCGATATGCCCTGAACCGGCTTGTAAGTGTCGGAGGTGAACCGCTCTGTGAAGTACCCGACAATCACGCCAGCGAGCAGGCCCGAGAGGATTGACCAGTAGACCTGCCAGTGACCGGGCAGCAGCCACCTGGTCACGAGGAAACCGAGGATTGCGGAGAGGATGGTCGAACCATAGACCCCGGAACGCAGGGCGCGCAGCAACACCGACTGCTCTGCCTTCTCGCCGGCGCGCACGAAGAAGCTGCCAATGACCGAGGAGACGATACCAACGCCAGCGAGTACCATCGGCAGCAGCAGGCCGTTGACGCTCGTCACGTCGCCGAACATCGAGAAGGCGACGACCGAGAGCGCCATCGAAGCGACAATCGAGTCAACGTAGGACTCGTAGAGGTCAGCGCCCATACCCGCGATGTCGCCGACGTTGTCACCCACATTGTCGGCGATGACCGCCGGGTTGCGCGGGTCGTCCTCGGGAATCCCGGCCTCGACCTTGCCCACGAGGTCGGCCCCGACGTCAGCCGCCTTGGTGAAGATGCCGCCGCCCACGCGGGCAAACAGGGCCTGCGAGGACGCGCCGATGCCGAACGCGATCATCGTCGAGGTGATGGCGGTCAGCCGCTCGACGGTCGGCAGGTGCGCGTAGACCGCGCTCAGGATGAGGTACCAGATCGAAAGGTCCACGAGACCCAGCCCGACGACCGTCAAGCCCATCACCATGCCGGAGTTGAACGCCACCCTGAGGCCGGCGTTCAGACTCTGCTTGGCTGCATTGGTCGTCCTCGCGCTCGACCTGACCCCGATGGACATCCCGATGAAACCGGAAAGCCCGGAAAAGAAGCCGCCGGTCAGGAATGCGAACGGCACGAACCAAGACTGGAGGTGGAACAAGGCCAGCACGCACAAGAGCACCCACACCACTGCGAAGTAGAGAATCACGCCCTTGTACTGCTGCTTCAGGTAGGCCATCGCGCCGACGCGCACCGCCTTGGCCACTTCCTTCATCGGCTCAGTACCCTCGCTCTTCTTCAGGTTCGACAGCGCCATGTACAAGGCAAAGAGCAGCGCTACCACTGCTCCGCCGGGCGCTATCCAGAATATCGGACTGACGTTCATCAAAGCTCCTTTCGGTGGTACTGCAAGGTCCTGACCGGCCGGTGGGTTCGCCTCAGCCGGCCCGCCATCGCGGGCCGTTAGTCTAAGCAACCCAATCCGCATGTCAATACTCCGGACATACTCCGGACATCACCGGGCAGCATACCGAGGCGCTCCCGCCGAGTGGAGGAATCTCATCTTGAGCCGTGGTCTGCTCAAGGCGGTTCGCCTTCGCGGCCATGGACTGACCGGAGCAGCGCCCTCCGAAGCTCATCGGATAGCTCCCCCGAAAGTCACGTCGGAAGCTGCGGCCGTTGTTCCTCACAGAGCCTACCCGGGGACTTACCGCAGAGCTTCTCCCCGAGCTTACCCGCCCGCTTATCGCCCGGTTCCGGCCCGAGCTTCCGTCTCCGCCACACCCCACGCTCCCGAGGAAGTTCCTCCGGGGACAGAGGACGAGGGACTTCGGTGACGTACCACTGACGCCCATCGGATGGCTTCCTCCATGGCTACCTCATGGCTAGCTCGGAGACTACTCGGTTGGGGGACTGACCCGCTCGGAGTGGAGGAAGCAACTCGATCCCTCACGAAGAAGTTGGCGGGACCTGCAATAGTGTCGAGAAACTCACCCCCGGTTGTCCGCCGGCGATCGGTCCTGCTGGATGCCGTCGGCCGCAACGTGATGAGCCCTGGTCGCGGCTCGCATGACGCGCGGGCGTTGGCCCCCGGTGTGCACTTTGTGAGGGAGCCCAAGCGCAACCCCAAGTCCAAGTTGCCCGCAAGATAGTGCTGACCGAGCGACCCAGACCTCGGGGCACGACCCGAGCCGTCAGGGAAGGCCGTGCGCAGTCCGGTCGTGTCCCTACAAGGCCGCACGCGCAGCCGCGGGCAGCCGCCTGCCCTGCTGTGAGATGTGCAAGTTCTGCCGGCGCTCTATCGCACAGGAGAGGCAACGCTGTGACGCCTCGGCGCTTTGATGCGCCTGAGAATGCGCCTAGGACAGGGACGGTATGATAGTATGACCGCTACATGAACCGGCATGAGCCACGGGTCGCCGCCTGATAATTGGACAGTTAGAAGTGGTGAGAGGTGTAGCGCTGCTAGCCGTGGTAGTAATTTCCGTAATACGTATCGGCCTACGTCCCAGCCTCACCCGGAGTCTAGCTCCGGGTGGCCCGGGGCTAGCCCCGGGGCAAGGACCCGCGGGCGTAATTCAACTCCTAGTACGGGTCATAGGTGCATTCCTACCGGTCATTGTATCGCAGAGCGTAACGGACTTAGTCTCGCCTGGGAATACTGCTTGCTACGGTTGGCTCAAGGAGCTATAATCTGCGCGAGATTGCAGTACGCGCACCTGCGAGCGCAGGGACGAGCGGTCGCTCGTCCCGGGCTAAGACACGTGGGACGAAAGGAGTATCATGCCGGGAAGATTCCGCAGCAACGTTGACCGCGAACAGGCCTATAGAATCAAGACCAAGCCTGAGCGCGTGAAGGAGACAAGCGATGACATCCGCGAGCACACGCTATCGAGGCACTCGGCCAAGCAGGCCGAGCTTGCCGCGTTCGAGCTTCAGGCCAAGGAGGCCATCGACCCGACCGGAGTGCCTTCGCCTTTGTACGTGGCCTACCTCAACTACTGCCGCGAGATATGGAAGAAGTCGAACACCTACGGCGGCGCGGTCCTGAAGAACGAGACCGACGCCATCATCGCCAAGTGGAAGGCGCGCCAGCTTGACGAGGACATCCTCAAGCATCTCCGGTTCGTGCTGATAAACGTGAAGGAGTAGCGCGGCCGGCCTCGGCGGGGGCGGGCCTCGCAGGATGAGCCGGGCGCGGGGCTAGGCGCCGTGGCTCGCCTTCGGTGTGGCGAGTCCTGGTGAGCAGTCGCCTCAGGTCTGACCTGGGGTCTCGGTTCCCTGCGGGGTTCGTTGTGGCCGGCCGTCGGCAGTCAGCGCGACCGCGAGAGGCGCTCTTAGGGTCGGGTGCACCGAAGTAGGCCTCGTCCATTCCTTTGCAGCGACGGGAATAGCCGTCGGAAGCGTCGTCCGAACGAACGGGTAATCCGTGAGGCCGAGTCGTTTGACCGGCTGCTGTCTGCATGTGCCGCAGCCCACTCGGTCACCGTTGCTGAGTTAGCCGGAATAATCGTATAGGCGAATTGCGAAGGGCTCAGTCCGCAGGGAAGGGCGTTGTCGCCAGACCTCGCCGTGTCGCTCTGTCTTGTCAGCGTTGACTTGGGCGCGGTTATCGGTTAGAAACTGTAAGTGCAAATCGGCGCCCGATGCGAACGGCCCCGGAGATACCTTCTCGTTTTCGCAGTCTTCGCCCTGCTGGGGGCGAGCGGATGCGCCTCTCTTTACAGCATCGACCCGCGCTACGTACGAGGCAGGCCGCGGCCGAAGCCGAGGCCAAGCGCGGCCAAACCCGCTCAGAGGCAGGCGGCGAATACGAGGCGAGGCACGCTACCGTGGCCGGCGCAGGGCCAGGTTGTCGCCAGGTTCGGCAGCATCGTCGACCCCAAGTACGGAACCGTCACCAAGAGCACCGGCATTGACATCGCTACCAGGGCAGGCAGCGCGGTGATGGCGGTTGACTCAGGCAGGGTGAGCTTCGCCGACATCTTCCTGGGCTATGGACGGATGATTATCCTCGACCACGGGCAGCGGATTCACAGTATCTACTCGCGGCTGGGCGACATGAAGGTGAAAGTGGGGGACGTCGTGGGCAAGAGGAACGTAATCGCCCTGGCCGGGGACACGCTGCATTTCGAGTTCCGCGTGGGCGGGAAGTCGGTGGACCCGCTTCAGTATCTGATGCCGAGGTGAGGGCAGAAGTGAACCGCACATTACGCGGATGTCCCAGACACGGAGCAAAGCAGAGAGGAAACCGTCAATGATGCCAAGAGCGCCATGAGGACAAGTCCGAATGACTAGCGAAGCCCGAGACCGGACAATGCAAGAGTCGCGGTCCAGAGACCAGAAACCTGTGCGCAGAATGGCGGCGAGAATGGCGGCGACGAGAATGGCGGCGAGGTTGACATTGATTGATGCCGGGGTAGATTGAACCTTCAATCCAAGGAGAATCACGATGAGAAGTAGGTCCTTTTGCGTGTTGCTGGTGCTGGTCGCCATCGCGGCTGCGGCGGGGCCGGCGGCGGTCGGCATCGATTCGCTGAGCATGTCCGCGATTGAGGCCGGGATGGACGCGCAGGGCATGAAGGTTGACGAGCTCGGTTTCTTCAAGCAGTGGGCGGTTGACAGTTTCTTCCGGCTTAGGGTCGTGGACCGGCTGCTCGACCATCCGCTCGAGGTCGTCGCCTACACCGAGTCAACTGCGGCCCGGACAATCGAGCTGGAGTCCTTGCCGGCCGCGAAGATGCTCGACCAGTGGCGGGTGACCGACTGCGGTATCAAGTCCGTGGATTCGGCCAGGCTGTGGCGCGAGGTGCTGGCGGAATCGAAGGGGCAACTCCCGGGCACCGAGGGCCTGGGTCAAATCGGAAGTGCCATCAACTTGCTGCTTGCCAGCTATCGCGTAGGCGACAAATATCTTAAGCAGGCCGTCGCGAAGCTATCGCCGTTCGAACTGGACGGACTACTGGGCGAAGGCCCGGATTTCTGGAAGGACGAGGATGACTCGGTCGAGAAGTCGTTCTCGGGCAAGCTGCACCGGGAGTTCGGCAAGGAGTACGACACCAGCCGCGAGTTCAAGCTCGAGACCCTGACCGTGTACGTGCGCAAGCTGGACCGGCACGCGCTGGCTCTGTCCGGCATGGCCGTTACCATGGCCGCGACCGAGGCAAGGCGGCTGCTTCAAGCACCAAGCCTCAAGCTTCAAGCTCCGGACCAGACAAAGACCGTGAATGGGGTTGACGGCGGGGTGATGCTGAACATTGAGACCGAGTTCGGCCGGGTCATTGTCGGCGGCAACGGCGACAACGTGTATCACGATGATTGCTGCATCCTGATTGACATCGGCGGCAATGACCGGTACATGAACCGGGCAGGCGGCGCGGTCGGGTTCCTGTCCCGGCCGTTCAGCACGGGGATAGACCTTGGCGGGAATGATGCTTACTATTCGGACCGGCTCTTCAGTCAAGGCGCGGCGCTGTTCGGAGCCGGCGTGCTGATTGACTGCGGTGGCGACGACGTGTATCGCGCCTCGCATTATTCGCAGGGGGCGGCGATGTTCGGGACCGGCTTGCTGTGGGACATGGCCGGGACCGATATTTACGATGCCGGGTTCTTTGCTCAGGGAGCCTCGGACTTTGGAAACGCCCTGCTTGCGGACAACAGCGGCAATGACAACTACCGGTGTTGGTGCTACGGCCAGGGGTTTGCCTCGACCTGGGCGGCCGGGACTTTGGCCGACTTCGCGGGGAATGACGTGTACACTGCCGGCGGCAAGTATCTACACGTGCCGCTCCTGCCGCACGAGTACCGCTCTTTCTCGCACGGATTCGCCATCGGCAGGCGGCCGGACGCGGGCGGCGGAGTTGCCCTACTCTGCGACAAGTCGGGCAATGACTTCTACGACGGCGAGGTGTTTTGCGAGGGGACGAGCTACTGGTACTCGCTGGGCATGCTCTGGGACGGGTCAGGCTATGACCACTACACCGCGGCCCAGTACACGCAGGGCGCCGGCATTCACCTGTCGGTGGGCGTGCTGGTGGATGAGGAGGGCTGCGATACGTACATCACGCGCCTTGGCCCGGCCCAGGGGCAGGGTCACGACCTTTCGGTCGGCGCGTTGGTGGACCGGAAGGGTGATGACTACTACTGCTGTTCGGGTGGGCAGGGCATCGGGCTCACCAACTCGGCCGCGTTTCTGATTGACGAGGACGGGAACGACTGCTACTTAACCCAGGATTCGCTCCTGGGCCAAGGTTCGAGCAACTTCGCCCGCGGGTTCGGAGGCATGGGTCTGTTCGTGGACCTGGCCGGCACCGACAAGTACAGTCAGCGGAACGTGGCGACCGAGCGGGCGTTCTGGACCAAGGGGACGTACGGCTCGGGTCTGGACTACGACCGGCCGGCTACGGTCGAGAACTTCGAGCCGGACGTAGACACGTCGAGCGCGAGCATCGAGAGCGTCATCACCGCGCCGGTCGAGAGCGTGTTCAAGACCGCCTCGATGTGGCGGGTCGGGAACGTAGTCAAGAAGGTCGAGCGGGCGCGCAAGGAGCTTGTGAAGCTGGGGCCCAAGGCGCTCAGGTACGTGGCCGACAAGAAGATGGACACCAAGGACGGGCTTGAGTCGGAAGCGATAGAAGTGCTGGTGAAGGCGTGGCCGGACTCCTCGAAGCCTTACCTTTTCAAGGCGCTCCGGGATGAGCGGTATCTGGCGCGGAACAACGCCGCCTACTTCCTCGGCAAGCTGGGCCGGAATGGGTTCGACGCGGTCGAGTCCATCTTTGTCGCCCTGAAGGCGAAGAGAATCAGCCCGCGGCGCGGGGTGTACTCGCTCGGGGACATCGGCGACTCGCTGGTCGTGCCGCGGATTCTCTATCTGCTCAAGGACAAGATGGAGATATCCCGAATCGTCACGGCCGAGGCCTGCGGCAAGTTGAAGAACCCGGTGGCAATACCTGACCTGATAAAGGCTCTTAACGACCCGATGTTCACAGTCCGCTCAGCGGCTGAGGTCGCACTCGTGGCCATCGGCAGAACGGGCCTTGACTCGCTGCTCGCTGCGATGCCGAAGCTGAAGCCGGTAGCGCTCGGCCATGCGCTCCGGGCGGCCGGGGCGCTGGCTGCCAAGCTCGATACCACGCAGGCCGATGCGGCAGTGAAGGGACGCTGCCGCGACGCGTTCATGTCCTGTGTCACGCGCCCTGACAGCTTCGTGCGCATCCAGGCGGTCGCAGCCAGCGGCGCGGTCCTCGGTGACTCTGCACGCTCAAGCCTCGAATCCAAGCGGCTGCAGGAAAAGGACTGGTTTGTCCTGACGAAGTACCGGGAGGTGTTGGGAGCGGAGTAGGGCGGAGCGGACGAAGTCGGAAGGCAGAAGCCAGATACCAGAAGTCAGAAGTGCGGATGTGGGCTGAAGCTGCGGGTGCTGTAGTCGCGCGTCCGAGGCGCCGCGACCCGGCAGACGGCTAGGCTGGGGAATAGCGGGGGCTGGATTCGAACCAGCGACCTTGAGGTTATGAGCCTCACGAGCTTCCAGGCTGCTCCACCCCGCAATAAGCACACGTATTTAAGCAGAACCGTCCTCATAGTCAAGAATAATGATGCAACTTCAGACGTAGATGTAGGCGGGTGGCCTGGTATAATCTACCATGCACGAACAGCAGGCTCCCGAGGCCGGAGAGTCGCGGGCAGGCCGGGCAGCCGGCATGGCCGGGATAGCGCTGGCCGCAGTCGCCCTGTTGATTGCGCTGCTTGTAGTCGTAAGAAGCGTGCGCAGGGTCGAGCCGGAGCCGCTGCCTCTGTCGTTGAAGACCGCGCCTCCGGACACCGGGCTCGTTGTCTTCCGTGCCAACATGCGGCGCCGGGTCAGGAATCTTTCGGCCCGATGTGAGGCAAGACGCAGGCAGTTCGGGAGAGTCATGACCCCGGCCCAGGACTCGATGAACCGGGAATGTGACTCGGGCATCGAATTCGTGCTCGGCCGGATTGCCGGGCTTGACACCGTAAGCAGGGAGAATCGAAAGGCCGCGGCCGACAGCGTGGAAGCGGCGTACGAGCGCGCGAAGCTCAAGGTGAGGGTGTTCACGCGTTCGGGGCGGCAAAGCGACTTTGTCGACGAGGACTCGCTTGAGCAAGAGATAAAGAAGCTGATTAGCGAGTGAACAAGAACAGGGATCGAGGGATAAAGGGATACAGGGATACAGGGATAAAGTGCCCGGAATCCGCCACTCTATCCCTTTGTCCCTTCATCCCTTCGTCCCTCTATCACTCTCCTGTCGTTTCGTGCCCTTCGTGATTTCGTGGCGTCGGTTTCCGGGCCCCTGGCCTTTCTTGACTCACCGGGAGTTTCTCATATCTTGGCCTGTGCTCTGGCGCGTCGAGATTACCAAGACGACAACCGACCCTGAGGCGAGAGCGCTCGAGTCCGACATCCGCGACCTGGCGGCCGGAGTCTCGGCTCGGGTCCGGATTACGCGCCTGTACTATCTCGAGGGCGATATCGGCAAGACCGACGCGGAGCGGATTGCCGCCGAGCTGCTCTGCGACCCGGTCTGCGAGAGCTTCCGCGTCAGCCCGGCCGTGGTAGGTGCGGTCGGCACCGAAGTCCTCTATAATCCCGGAGTCATGGACCCGAGCGTGGCGAGTATCGCGCGTTCGCTTTCCGACCTGGGGTTCGAGCACGTCGAAGTGCGAACCGGCCGCGCCTATGAGTTCGAGTTCGAGGGCGGCTGGGGCCGGCGAGCGGCCGCCTCGACACGCGGCCTGGTGGTCAAGGGACTGCTAGTCAACCCGGTGATTCAGCATACGGTCAAGGCCGGCGAGCAGGTCTTCGTCCATACGAGGCCCTACCGGTTCCGGAAGAAGGTAGTCAAGCTGCGCGGGCTCTCCGCCCCGGACCTGGAAAGGCTGTCGAGGACGGGGCTTCTGGCGCTGAGCCGGGCCGAAATGTCTTCGCTTCAGAAGCACTTCGACAGGCTGGGGCGCGACCCGACCGACGTCGAGCTGGAGACCTTCGCCCAGACCTGGTCCGAGCACTGCCAGCACAAGACGTTCAAGGGCGTGATTGACCTCGACGGTCGGAAGGTCAGGAACCTGCTCAGGTCGACGGTGTTCAGGTTGACACAGGAGCTCAAGTTGCCCTGGTGCTTGTCGGTGTTCCACGACAACTCGGGCGTGATTGAGTTCGACGAGCAATACGGGGTCAGCTTCAAGGTCGAGACGCACAATCACCCGTCGGCGCTCGAGCCGTACGGAGGAGCGGCGACCGGCATCGGCGGAGTGATCCGCGACTGCCTCGGCACCGGGCTCGGGGCAAAGCCGATTCTGAACACCGACGTGTTCTGTTTCGCGCCGGTCGACACCCGGCCGGAGGAAGTACCGCAGGGCGTGCTCCATCCGCGCCGGGTAATGAAGGGCGTCGTCGCCGGAGTCCGTGACTACGGAAACCGGATGGGTATTCCGACCGCGAACGGAGCGGTCTACTTCGACCCGGGCTTTCTTGGCAACCCGCTCGTGTTCTGCGGGACCCTCGGCTTGATTCCCAGGCAGAAGATCGAGAAGCGCGTCCGGCCGGGCCAGCAGATAGTGCTGCTCGGGGGCAGAACCGGCCGCGACGGCATCCACGGCGTGACGTTCGCCTCGCTTGAGCTGCACCAGAAGTCAGAGGAGATTTCGGGCGGCGCGGTGCAGATTGGAAATCCGATTGAGGAGAAGAAGGTGACCGACCTGGTTCTCGCCGCAAGGGACCGGGGGCTTTTCAGCGCCATCACCGATTGCGGAGGCGGGGGGCTGTCCTCGGCAGTCGGCGAACTGGCAGGCGGACAGGGCTGTGAAGTCAGGCTGGACCGCGTGCCTCTGAAGTACGCCGGGCTGTCACCCGCAGAAATCTGGATTTCCGAAGCCCAGGAGCGCATGGTCGTCTTTGCCGAACCGGGCAAGGCCAAGGAGCTGCTGGAGCTGGCGGCGGCCAATGACGTCGAGGCCACGGTCATCGGCAAGGTGACCGGCGACCAAAGGCTCGCGCTCAGGTTCCGCCGGCACCGGGTGGCGGACATTGACATGAAGTTCCTGCACCACGGGTGGCGGGGCGCTTCCAAGAAGGCGCACTGGCAGCGCCCGGAGACCGCCGACCCTTCGGTGCCGACCGGTCTGGACCTCGCCGGGGAGATACTGCGGCTTCTCAAGGCGCCGAACGTCGCGAGCAAGGAGTGGGTGACCAGGCAGTACGACCACGAAGTGCAGGGGACTTCAGGCCTGAAGCCGTTCAGCGGACGGAACGGCTCCGGCCCGACCGACGCCTGCGTGGTGATGCCGGTGCGCGGCTCGCCCCGGGGCTGCGTTGTGGCCTGCGGTCTGTGTCCCCGCTACGGCCTGATCGACCCGTACTGGATGGCGGCATCGGCCATCGACGAAGCCCTGCGCAATTGCGTGGCCTCTGGGGCCGACATCGAACGGATCGCCCTGCTCGACAACTTCTGCTGGGGCAGCCCGGACCGGCAGGACCAGCTTGCCGGCCTGGTCAGGGCGGCGGAGGCATGCTACGACATCGGCCGCAAGTATCGGGTCCCGTTCATCTCGGGCAAGGATTCGCTGTACAACGAGTTCAAGGAAGAATCCGGGGAGTCGATACCGATTCCTCCGACCCTGCTTGTCTCGGCGGTCGGCGTCATTGCCGACGCCTCACGGACTACCACCCCGGACCTGAAAGCCCGCGGCTCGCTCATCTACATTCTGGGTGAGACACAGGAGGAGTTGGGGGGCAGCGAGTACTTCCGCCGACACCAGGGCTTGGGACGGGAGGTGCCCAAGGTTGACGCCTCGCGAGGGCGCCGGACCATGGTCGCGGTTGGCACTGCCATCCGTAAGGGACTGGTAAGCGCCTGCCACGACCTCTCGGACGGCGGCCTGGGAATCGCGCTCGCCGAGATGTGCTTCTCTGGCGGAATCGGGGCGCGAATCGCACTGGACAAGGTCCCCGGAAGCCGGCGGTTTAGACGCGATGACTTCCTGCTTTTCAGCGAGTCAAACAGCCGCTTCCTATGCGAGGTAGCGCCCCGGGACCGGGATAAGTTCGAGAAACTGACTGCCGGCTTGAGGGTCCCGAGCAACGCGATTGGCCGCACCTTGGGAAGTCCCGAGCTGCTCATCGACGGGCTGCGCGGTGACGCGGTCGCGCGCCTCAGCCTGGGCGAGGCTGAAGGCGCCTGGCGCCGGGCTCTGACTCGACGCCTCTAGAGCTCGATTTCCCGGACCGCAGCTCTACCGGTTTCAATAAGGAAGGGGATGAGCTCGGCAAACGGCTTCTTGCGCCTGTAGGACAGGAACCGCACGATCATTGCCAGGTTCGTGCCGCCGAGTATGGCAATGTGCGGGTGCTTGCGCTTCACCTCGAGCCCGGCGTTGGCGCAACTGGAACCGAACATGTCGGCAAACACCACCACATCGCCCTCGGGGAGGCCCCTGATGGTTTGTTCGAGCCTTCCCCGCAGCTCGCAGACCGGGTATTCGAGGTTGGAAAGCGTAGCGACGCCCTCGGTGTCCGGCACGATGGCTCGGGCCGCCTCCAGCAGCGCCCGCGGTAGGTCACCCTGGCCGGTGAGGACCGCGCACACCACCTTCAGTTCACCTCATTCCTGGTCGTCAGCGATAAACGGGTCGATCCTTGGTGATTTGCTCATCACCGAGGTGAGCGCGTCGTCGAAGACCTTGGCCGGCTGGTATCCGAAGACCTTCAGGATGTGGTTCTTGGCAATCACTTCCAGAACCAGCGCCAGGTTCTTGCCAGGTATTACGGGAATGGCCACGCGCGGGATGCGGACGCCCAGGATTTCAGTCAGTTTCTCCTCGATGCCGGTCCGCTCGTAGTCCATGCCCGGCTTCCAGTGGACGAGCTTGACCTCCACCTCGATGCGTTTCTGAATGCGGATGGCGCGCACGCCGTACAGGCCGTAGACGTCCACAATCCCGACCCCGCGGATCTCGATGTGATGAGCCAGTTCCGGGGTGCGGGCCGCAGAATAGCCCATCACGATGCCGGCGCCGCGGCGCAGTACCTTGACGAGGTCGTCGGCAATCAGGCGGTGTCCCCGGTCGACGAGGTCGAGGGCGCACTCGGACTTGCCGATTCCCGAGTCGCCGGTGATCAACAGCCCGACCCCGAACACATCGACCAGCTCGCCATTGACGAAGTCGCGCGGCGCCAGCCGGTAATCGATAAAGGCGGACAGGGCGTGGATGAACGGAGTCGTGTCCATGGAGGTGACCAGAATCGGTACGGCGAACTCCCCGGCCTTTTTCTTCCAGACTTCAGGCAGCCCCAAGCCCTTGGTCACGATGACGCAGGGAGGGCGCAGCGAGAGGAGCCGGTGCACCGCCTCGTTCCGGAGCTCCGGCGTCATCGTCGCCAGGAACGACAGCTCGGTGCTGCCGACGATCTGGATGCGCTCCCGCAGGAATACTCCGGTGTATCCGGCCAGCGCCATGCCCGGCCGGTTGATATCACCGGTCGAGATGGAATTGGCGGCGAGTCCCTGTTCGCCGGCCGCCACGCTGAGTCCCCACTCCTCCCGCTTGTCGCCGAGGAGGCCGGCGACGGTCAGCGGCTGGACGTCAGATCTCACGGGGCGGCGGGACGTGATTGGTGCGCTTCCGGCCGTGGGACTTGCCCTGTTGACGAAGCAGTTGGGCGACAATCTTGTCGACGACGTTGTTGACCGCGATGTACATGTCTTTGCCCCGGCCGGTGGCAGTGAGCACGGCGTGGCTCATGTGGACCTTGGCTTCGGCAACGTCTTTGGCGCCTTCCTTGAGGAGGACAATCTCGGCCTCGATGATGTGGCTGTTGAAGTGGTCCAACTTCTTCACCTTTTCGTCCACGTGCGCCTTCAGGTACGGCGTTATTTCAAGATGGCGCCCGGTCAGTGTTAGGTTCATCAGTTCCTCCTGTAGAAAGCTCCTTCTATGATAGACGTCCGGGACTGCCGGTCAAGCGCTTCACAGTTCTCGCCGGCCCTCGAGGGCGCGCAGGATGGTCTCGGTGTCGGCAAGGTCCAGGTCGGAGCCGACCGGCAGGCCGCGGGCGATCCGAGTGACACGCACCCCCGTAGACTTGAGCTGTTGGGCGACGTAGACCGCCGTCGCCTCTCCCTCGGTGGTCGGGTTGGTGGCGATGATCACCTCACTGACTCCGGACGCCACCCGTGCCAGCAGTTCCTTTACGTGCAGGTCGTCCGGTCCGACGTTGTCAATCGGCGACAGAATGCCGCCTAGCACATGGTAGGTTCCGCGATGCTGGCCGGATTGCTCCAGAGTGAGCACGTCGGCCGGCTCCTCGACCACGCAAACAGTGGAGTGGTCCCGGTTCGGGTCCGAGCAGACGTCGCACTGCTGCTCTTCGGTCAGGCTGAAGCAAATCGGGCACGGCCGGAGCCTGGAGCTGGCCTCGACGATCGAATCCGCCATCTCGCGGGCCACGTCGGGCTGCTTGAGCAGGTAGAAAGCGATGCGCTGCGCCGTCTTGCGCCCGATTCCCGGCAGCTTCACAAGCGTCGCCATGAGCCGCTCAAGGGAACGCCTCAAGGTTGCCCCCGCTCGTCCACCTCGCCGAATATACGACTGACGCGCTCGCGGGTCGGATCCGGCGCGGGCTTCTTTGACAGTTGCACTGATAGCGTTGTCGGCCGGCCCGTGATTTCGGCCAAGGTCGCAGTGAGGTCTTGCAGATTCTCTTCGATCTTCGCGGCCGGCACCTTCTGCTTTGCCGGAAGCGAGACAATCAGTGTATCGTGCTTGAATGATACCGGCGTGGCCAGTTCGAGGAAACCTGCCAGCAGTGGGCGCTGCGTCTTCGTCCGGAGCCGCAGCTCATCCCAGAGAGCAGTCATTGTCTGAGCCCGGTCCTTGGCGACCGGCGGGTCAGAACACTCTGCGGTCGCGCTCGGCATCGTGCCGGAGTCGGGCGGGACCGCTCGCCCCGAAGCCAGTTCCAGCGACATGACCTCGATCAGCACCCGGGGGAACTCGGTGCTGGCGGCCTGGGCCTCGTATTGAGTGATACAAGAGAGAATCCTCAGTAGGTCGCCACGGCCGAACGACTCGGCTTGGCGCAGCATGCGCTCGACTTCGTCCGGAAGCAGGCCTATCCCACATTCCCGGCCACTGACCGCAAGCGCCAACAGGTTGCGGAAGTGTCGCACTACACCGACGTAGAACTCGACGTGGTCGTATCCGGATTCAAACAGCCGAGCGATGAAACTCATCAGTCCGGGGCCGTCGCCAGCCAGCACGAGGTCCGCGTAGTCAGAGAACAACTCGGACGGCACGATTCCGAGCAGCTCCTCCACATCCTTCAGTTCGATTCCATCGGGCCGGAATGCCGCCAGCTGGTCAAGGATGCCCTCGCCGTCGCGAATGGAGCCGTCTGAGCGCCGCGCCATCGCCATCAGGGCGGCCTCCGATGCCTTGATTCCCTCCTGCTGTGTCAGCCAGACGAGCCGCTCCTTGATCTCGGCCGCGGTGGCCCGGCGGAAGTCGAACCGCTGGCACCGCGACACGATGGTCGACGGCACTTTGTGTGCCTCGGTTGTCGCGAAGACGAACTTGACGTGGGCCGGCGGTTCCTCCAAGGTCTTGAGCAGGGCATTGAACGCCGACGGGGAGAGCATGTGCACTTCATCGATGATGTAGATCTTGAACCGGCCCGAACTCGGAGTGTACCTGGCGTTCTCGCGCAGCTCGCGCACGTCGTCCACGCTGTTGTTCGACGCCCCGTCGATCTCAATGACATCCAGGCTCCGGGACGCAGCGATCTCGACGCAGAACGAGCACTTGTTACAGGGGTTGGTGGTCGGGCCTTTCTCGCAGTTCAGGCTCTTCGCGAGGATGCGGGCAGTTGTCGTCTTGCCTACGCCCCTGGGCCCGCAGAACAGATACGCGTTGGCCAGACGATTCTTCTCGATCGCGTGCTTCATCGTGTCGCGAACGTGGTCCTGCACCAGGAGTTCATCGAAGCGCTGCGGCCGGTACTTGAGCGTGAGGACGTTACGCGCCACGTTCCGGCTCCGAGAGACGACTGGGTGTTGGCAATTCTTCTTAGACTCCGTTCAGGTTTCTGATTCGCCTTCGTCGTTGCGTCCATCTGCGTTCATCTGCGGTTGCAGCTCTGCTCCGCTCGACGCTGCTCAAGGTCCGGCCGTGCGGGCGTCTTCGTCCGGTCAGGGAGAGGGTCGCACGAGCGGGCAGCTCCAGCCAGGCGTGCTTGCGACTGGCCACCAGTCCGCTTACCGTTGCTACCTTCCGGTCCTGGCGGGGTTCGCGGCAGCGACCATCGCAAGACCCGGCCTTCATCACCGCCGGTCTCGCGGACCTGGTTCGCCCCGGCCCGGCCTCATGACGCCCCTTCGATCCCGCGTAGGCGGGTTTCGGGTTACAGGGGACCGCCGACCCCCCATCTAGCACGACCGGACCAGTATCCCTAGCGTGTAAATACCTGCGGGTCAGCGTATACGCCCTGCATGTTGACTGTATCTTGCAGCACTCCGGTGAGCTTCAGCCGGCTGACAAGGGCGGCTACCGCGGACTTGTTGATTTCCGTGTTACGTTGGAGCTCGGGGAGGCGGCAGAATCCGCAGGATTGGCTGCAATACGGAAAGTACTTTGCCAGAATCTGCTTGGCCACGTCGGCCTTGGTCTCCACGATCGCCACGGCTGCGTCAGTCGCGATCTTCAGGCGCTTTGGCCCCTGCCTGTGGGTTTCAAGAAACCGGGGAGCGAACCCGACGGCTGCGCCGGGAAACGGAAACGGCTGGGAGACAAGCCGCGGAAGCGCGCTATATTGGACGACCCGATACTGGGCCGTGTCAAGCGGGCAGAGCTGAGGTTCAATCAGCCAGGCCGCATCGCAGTTACCCGCTGCCAGTTCTTTGGGCACGGCCGAGAACGGCACCTCTTTGAGCTTGACGTCGCTGGGATGGAGACCGAGGTTTGCCAGCATGACCGGCAAGTATTCGCGTACTTGAGGCGGATAGATGAACAGCCTGCCCCGGATGTCGGCCGCGGTCTTGACCGGCGACTTGAGGGGGGCGACGATTGCGTCAACCGGCAGAGACTGCCGGAAGTCTTCACTCATGAAGACCTTGAGCGTCTCGTTCCTGGCCACTATGCGCTTCAGGACCGTGCTCCACGCGAATACCCCTACGTCCGCCTTGCCGGCAAAGAGGTCGGCAATCGCCTGGTCGGGGTCGGAGTAAAAGACGACAGTGGGGTTGATGCGGTTCTTGACGAACAGACTCTCGTCCACGCCGACGAGGATCGGGAGCGACGTGGCGGAGCTGTCGCAGGCGAATCTGAGGTCAATCGGCCGGTTCTGCTGAATCTGCGGGTAGAGTATGACGAACACGAGGACCGCGGCCAGCAGCACAATCAGGACATTGAGGAGTTTCGTCATGCTTTGGCTTCCTTGGTTGTCATTGGCCCTGTCTTCTCAGCCTATCGGCGGCCTCAAAAGCCTTGAGGGCCTTGTCCTTCTGGTCGGTTTCCCGGTAGCAGATGCCGAGGTTCTGGAACGCATCAGAATTGTTCGGGTCGAGCTTGGTGGCGGTCAGCAGGTTGCCGATGGCGCGCTCGTAGCTTGCCTTGGCCGCGTCCTTCTTGCCCGCATCGGACAGGGCAGTAGCAAGGCCGGTCTGGCTCGAACCCAGCCAGAGGTACGCCTGTTCCATCAGCCGCGGCATCTCGATGCTCAGGAACATGCCGGCGGTGTCGGCGACCGTAGCCGCGCCGGTGAGCCTGCGGGTCTTGAGCTCGGGGAAGTAGAGCCAGCCGAAGCCGATGTTCTTGCGACCCTTGGCCGTCATGATTGAGTCGACGTCCTGGGCCAGTCTGCCCGTCACCTCGACGCAGCCAAGCTTCGCCGCGGTTGTGTCGATGAGCGCGAGGGCGGAATCGAGCCACGGCTGGGGCAGCATCCCGACCGGCGCGACGGCGCCGTTAATCACGGCCTGGAGCGACCTCACGGCGAGGCTGTCCTTCTTGCCTTGGTACTGAGTGATTCCGAGGTTGAAGAGGGAGGCGAAGTCGGACGAATCGTATTCAACGGCACGGGCAAACATCGCTTCCGCCTCTGACCGGAACCGCTCCGAGGTATCGGCCCTGGTCTCGGTTGCGGCGCGCAGCATGGCCGTGCCTGCCCGCGAACTGGCCACGTTCAGGTTGTTGGCAGCGTAGAAGAGCCTGCTGGCGGTCTGGGCGATTTCCGCGAGCTGCTTTGCCTCGTTGAGGTCAGTCTCGATGTAGCGCTTCAGTTCCGACTGGTCCTCGAGACGGCTCTTCTCAATCAACTGCGAGACCACCTGATTCAGCTTCACGGTGTCGGCCAGCTTGAGCTGCTTCGCCAGGTCGGCCTTGGCGGCGGCGAAGCGTTTCTCATACGACGCAATCGCCTGGTCATAGTAGTACCCAGCCGAATCCCAACGCACGGCCCTTGCCTCCGGTGTCGGCCAGAGGCTGTCCGGTTTTTGCAGGAAGTACAACCCGAGCAGGCTCATGGCTTCAGGAGCGCCAGCGTCCAGCTTCAGCAGGTCGCCCGCAGTGGCGCGCACGTCGTCGTAGCGGCCGAGCGCCGAGTAGATGTTGGCGACGAGGGCGTAGGTCTGGGACTTGGACGGGTCGACCTTGAGCGCGGCGAGAGCGTAGCGGAGCGCCGCGTCATTGGCCTCGGCATTGTAGCTCTCGCGCGTGGCGCTGATGAGCGCGGTCCATGCGAGGTACTGCCACTGCTCGTTGGCGCTGATCTTGCCACCGAGCGTCGTGTCCTTCTCCAACGCGGCGACAAAGTGGTCGGCGGCGGCCGCGTAGTTGTGAAGCTGCTCTTCGCAGAGCCCGAGCCAGAGTTCAATCTGGCCGAGCGTCGCGTTGTCCGCGGTCGCTCCGTATTCGGAGAGCGCCTTGGTGAACTGCTCCTTGGCGCGTTCGTAGCGCTGGCCTTCATAGTGGATCCGACCGCCGCGCAAGAGGGCATCGAGCGGAATCTGCTGGGCGGCGAGCGGGAGAAACAGCGCTAGAGTCAGCAGAACTATCGTCAAACTTGGCCTGCGGAAATCTGGCATTGTGGTCCTCCTTAGACCTGCTAGAGAGCCGTGGGGAATGATAGCCATTTCAGTGGGGCTGTCAACTCGCGGCGCAGGGCGTTTTCCGCCTGTAGCGTTTGACTTTCCATAACCACACGGCTATAGTTAGCGCGCGTGTCCCGCGAAGATTCAGTAGTTCCTGTGTACATCGAGGACGAGGTCCGCAAGTCATTCCTCGACTATGCGATGTCGGTAATCGTGGCCCGGGCCCTGCCCGACGTCCGCGACGGTCTGAAACCGGTTCAGCGTCGTATCCTATTCACAATGAACGAGATGGGACTCGTTCCGACGCGGCCGACCCGCAAGTCCGCAACGGTGGTCGGCGATGTACTGGGCAAGTACCACCCCCACGGCGACAGCGCAGTATACGACGCGATGGTGCGGATGGCGCAGGACTTCTCGCTCCGCTACCCGCTGGTCCACGGTCAAGGTAACTTCGGCTCGATCGATGGGGACGCGGCGGCCGCTTACCGGTATACGGAGGCCAGGTTATCGCCGCTGGCGACGGAGCTGCTCGGCGACCTGGACAAGGACACGGTTGACTTCCAGCCCAACTTCGACGAGCGGCTCAAGGAACCGACGGTCCTGCCGGCCGCATTCCCCAACCTCTTGGCCAATGGCGCCGCCGGCATTGCGGTCGGCATGGCGACGAACATCCCGCCTCACAACCTCGGCGAGCTGATTGACGCCCTGGTTCTCCTGATTGACGACCCAGCGGTCGATAGCAGAGAGCTGACGAAGAAGGTGCGGGGCCCGGACTTCCCGACCGGGGCGACTATCGTCGGGGCCGAAGGTATCAAGCAGGCATATGAGACCGGCCGCGGCACGATCTTGATGCGGGGCACGGTGACTTTCGAGGAGGTCAAGGCCGGCAAGGACCGGCTGGTGGTCAGTGAGATTCCCTACCAGGTGAACAAGACCGCGCTTATTGAGCGCATAGCCCAACTGGTGCGCGAGAAGAAGATTCAGGGCATCGCCGACCTAAGGGACGAATCGGACCGTGACGGGATGCGGATCGTGCTCGACCTGAAGCGCGACGCGGTCAAAGAGGTCGTCCTCAACCAGCTCTACAAGCACACGGAGCTACAGTCGTCGTTCGGGATCATCCTGCTGGTGCTGGTGAACGGCCAGCCGCGAACGCTGGGCCTGAAAGCGCTTTTGGAGGAGTTCCTGAAGTTCCGGTTCGAGACTGTCACCCGACGGACTCGGTTCGAACTGAAGCGTGCCGAGGAGCGCGCCCACATCCTCGAGGGTCTCAAGATCGCCCTGAAGAACATCGACGCGGTCATCGAACTCATCAAGAAGTCGAAGGACACCGAGACCGCGCGCCAGGGTCTGGTGACGAAGTTCAAGCTCTCCGAGCGGCAGGCTGATGCGATTCTTGAGATGCGCCTGGCCCGGCTGACCGGTCTGGAACGCGAGAAGATCGACGCCGAGTACAAGGACCTGATCAAGGAGATCAGCCGGCTGAAGAACCTGCTCGATTCGCGTGGCGCGATGCTGGGCGAAATCAGGAACGAACTGCTCGAGGTGAAGCGGCGCTACGCCGACGAGCGCCGGACCAAGATCGTCCGGGGCGAGGCCGAAGAGCTTTCGATTGAGGACCTTATCAAGGAAGAGGACATGGCGGTTACCATCACCCACCGCGGCTACATCAAGCGGATGCCGGTCTCGGTCTACCGGCGGCAGGGGAGAGGCGGCCAAGGCCGGACCGGGGTTTCAGTCCAGGAAGAGGATTTCGTCGAAGGTCTGTTCATCGCCTCGACCCACGACTACATGCTCTTCTTCACCGACAAGGGTCGCTGCTACTGGCAGAAGGTCTACGAAATACCTGAGGGCTCGCACGCGGCCAAGGGGCGTTCAATCGCCAACCTCGTGGAGATGGAAAAGGACGAGGTTACTACCTCCTACCTCGCAGTGCGCGACTTCTCGGCCAAGCAGTTCGTATTCTTCGTGACCCGCTTGGGTAAGGTGAAGCGGGTGACGCTCGACCAGTTCTCCAATCCGCGGCGCAAGGGTATCATCGCGATGGGCATTGAGAAAGACGACTCGCTGGTCGCGACCCTCCTAACCTCGGGCTCGGACGACCTCCTCTTGGTCACTCGCGACGGCCAGTCAATCCGCTTCAGCGAGAAGGACGCCCGCGACATGGGACGGGCAGCGGCCGGAGTAATCGGCATCAGGCTGGCGAAGGGCGACTCAGTCGTCGGCGCCGTGGTCGTCCGGGCGAACCAGTCGCTTCTGACGGTGTTCGAGAACGGGTACGGGAAGCGGACCGACTTCGAGGAATTCCGCGAGCAGAGCCGAGGCGGTTCCGGCATCATCGCGGCCAAGCCGGTCGAGAAATCGGGACAACTCGCGGCGGCCAAGGCCTGCAGCGACTCGTCTGAGGTCATACTCACGTCCAAGCAGGGCATCGTCATCCGGGTGAACTGCTCTGAAATCCGCAAGTGCGGGCGCGCGACGACCGGCGTCAGGGTGATGACGGTCGACAAGGGCGATGCCGTGGTGGACGTCGCGCTCGTTCAAGAGGAGTCTCAGCCAACGGCTGAGAAGCAGTAGGCCACGGGCGCCGGTCGTTCTTCGTTCTTCGTTCATCGTTCATCGTTCCAATGCCGCTGCGTGCTCGCGGTTTCCTGCCTGTCGGCAGCGCTCTGCTTACTGGAGTGCGCGCGGAGCGTGGTGAGGCCGTCCGAGCGGCCGGTCAGAATCTACGTGACCGATGCCCGGCTCGACCGGCTCCCCATCTACGCGGCGGCGGTCAAGGCACGGCAGGCAGTCAGCCCGACCGTCTGGCTCCTGACCGGCGACCTCTTTGCGGATAAGTCGCTCACCGCTCTGTCTGACGGCGAGGCGCAGATGGCCCTTCTCAACCGGGCCGGCGTGGACGGCGTGGCTATTACGCCCGGGTGGATTTCACTCGGCCTGCCTCGGCTGGGCGATTTGGTTTCGGAGGGCCGGTTCTACGCTCTTTCCGCCAACCTGCTCGATGCGGCCGGCCAGACGGTCGGCCACCCCTTCATGGTCAAGCGGAGCGGCCGTGCCGTCTTCGCTGTCACCGGGCTCGCCCTCGACTCCTCGAACGTCCTCGTTCACCTGAACGGGGTAAGGTATGCTGCGCCCGGGTTCGCCGCAGCCAAGGCAGTCGCCCTTATGCGCCAGCGCGCTGACCTGGTCGGCGTGATGGTCGAACCTCGCGCCGCCGATTCTGCCTGGGGAGCGGACTTCACGGTCAACGTCAGCCAACCAGGAGGTCTGGCCTTGGTACCGTCAGGAGACGCCAACCGTCTCAACTGCTGCGACCTGAGCAACGACGCGGGCCGCCTGACTGCGAGCACCGTCGACCTCGACCAGCTCAAGCCGGACTCCGGTGTGGCGCGGGTTCTTGATTCGGTCAGAGCTGCCGCCGACTCCATAGCGGCGCGGCGCATCCCGCTGCCCGGAGCCTGGGACGCTCTCCGGTTGAGCGATACGCTGGTCCGCGGGGTACTGGCGGCAAAGCTGGCCGACGCGTTCATCTGCGACTCGCTGTTCACCTACGCCTTCAGAGAGCCGGAGGACGCGGGCGCCCTCGTGGCGCTCCTGTGCGACCCGGGGCGGCTGGCGATTCTCAAAGTCCAGGGCGATGCGCTGTCAGGCTGGCCGCCGGAACTCGCGTTGAGGCCAGGGCTGACACGCGCCAGGCTGTCACGCGACCTGACCTACCGCGTTGCCACTACGGTTGACTTTCTCCAGCGCCATCCGGCGCTGGCGACATCGGGTTTCGAGCTCTCGACGCGGCCGTTGTGGACAATCGGTCTGGAGATTCTACAATCTGGCCAGGTCAAATGACCAGCTTTGTCAGGAGATTCAAGACCGGCCGGTTCATATGGACCGTGCTGGTCACGTTCTACTTCCTTGTTTTCTTCACGAACTTCTTTCACGACGCGCTTCCCGACCGGATGACGCTGCCGGTGCTGTTCGCCTACATATTCGTGCTCTGGTTGTCCTTCGAGTACTACTTCGGCTCGCCGTTCTTCCAGTCCGGGGCGGTCGAGCACTCCGCGTTGTGGCGGGGAGTGTTCGCATTCTTCGTATATCCGTTCCTCGGGTACGTGGCCGCGGACTTCATCTGGTGGCGCTGGACCCAGATTCCCATCCCGGTCGCGGTCACCGGTCTCCTCGGGCTCGCCGTATTTGGCGTCGGGACATACCTGCGGCTGGGCACGCTTTTCGGCCTGCTCGGAATCGTGCAGGTCAGGCCGCCTGCGCGCGGCGGCAAGGAAGGGACCCTGTTCCTGCCGGAAAAGCGGTTCGTCAGTCTCAGGTTCCAGAAGCTGGCCCGGCACCCGCGCTACCTCGCGACGCTGGTCCAACTGGTCGGCGCGGCGCTGGTATTCCGCTCCTGGGGCGGGCTTATCCTGGCGGCCGCAATCGGCCTGCCGCTGCTGCTGGTGCAGGCCAGATATGAGGACGCGCACCTCCGTGACCTGCTCAAGAACGAACTCAAGACCTACACCGCGACCGTGCCCGCTTTCTGGCCCCGCCTCCGCTAGCCGGCTCCGCCCCAGTCCGTCCGTCTCCCCGTCGCCCGTCCGCGGTCTCCCGTCTCATGTCTCCTGCCATCGCCGCCCGATTTGACATCCGGCCTGCTCAGGTTACAGTCAACTTGCCGATGCCGAGAGGAGACCGAGATGATTGAGTACCGGCTGAAGAAAGACACCCATGTCTGGCACTGGGCGCATCACTGCTCCCAGTGGCCGACGTTTGACTACGAAGTCGTGCGCGGCGAGCCCAAATGGGGCGAGAAGTGCGAGGAGTGCAAGCGGAAGCAGACGCCTGACGACCTGGTGGAGTAGCCTTGGGTCCGCGCGGCCGGCCGAGCCCTAGGATTCGCGGCTGGCAGGGCCCAAGGCGGCGTAGACCAGGAGGCCGAGCGAGAAGGCTAGAGACAGCACGTAGGCGGTCGAAGCCGTCAGGTTGAAGAAACGCTGCACCGGGCTGCTCGACCAACTCAAGGGGCCGAACAGAATCCTCACTGCCGGAAGCCAGAGCAGGCGGACCGTCAGTTGCAGCGCGCAGGCGATGGCGACCAGGGCCGCTGTCCGGCGGCGCGACTTCCACACCGCGGCAGCCCACACGAGGCCGCCGGCCAAGACCAACGTCACGAGCACCTGCGACGCATCATTCACGAATCTCATCTACCAACTCCTTTGCCGGTGAGGCTGCGCTGCCGCTTGACCTCGATATGTCTCCCGCCGCTGGTCTGAAGTCCGTCCGCGGCCGGTCTGCAAGCGTCAATCCTCCATTCCCGGCAGCGGCCATGTCTTCAAGTCGAGACCCCAATGGGCCCGGGAGCTCGCGAGCGGGCGGCGCGGTCGTTCTTGGCTTGAGCATCAGATGATTCTAGGTCCGGGGTAGGGCGTGTCAAACGGTCGGGCGCCGGCGAATCCGCAATCTGGAATCTGAAATGCCTGCGGATGTGACCCGACGTCCCTGCCGCGCGCCGCCAGATAGATGACTGTCCCTATCTCCCTCCGGCTAGAGCCAGGGGCAGACCGCGTGCCTCGCCATCCGGTCGAATCGCGGCAACTGCGGGTCAGTAAGTGTGGACTTCAGATTCAGGATGTATTCGACCGTCCTGCGTTCGAGCGCGGACTGAAGCGACGCAATCTCGTCCAGGACCCTGGTCGCCGTCTGCGAGTTCCCGGTCCCGGCGCGCATCAGCCCCAGAAGGTCGGCCTTCTTCCCGCGAATCTGGTCACGCAGACGGTTCAGTTCCGGCCGCGTATTGAGTACGATGGCGCCGTACTCCCGCGTCTGCAATTCGGTCAAGCCCAGGTCGGCGAGCGTCAACCCGCACCCTTCGTTGACCCTGAACCCGATCAAGTAGTCGTCCGTATGGCGCGAGTGGCGCAGGGCGCACGCGCCGCCGAAGACGTAGCCGGCCAGAGCGGTTACCACGAGCGCCACGGGTACCACGACAGCCACGGCAATCCATGCTTTTCTGATTCTCATGTTGTCTCCTTTGTCTGATTCTAGAACTCGCGGGCGGGGGTGTCAAACCGAGGAGTGAGGAGTGATTGGGGACGAGGGGCTTGGGACCAGGGGAGCGAGACGAGAGGCGAGGGACCGGCGACTAGGGTTGGCTGACAGCTGTCAGCCGTCGGCCGTCAGCCGGCCTGTGCTTGTGCTTGGGCTTGGTGCTTGTGCTGTGACGAAGTCACTCGGTGTGGCCCGATGCCCTTGCCGCCATCGCCAATGCGGTTCACCATAATGAACCGCGTGGTCAGGCCGTTTCTCTTG
>Ga0172366_10000301_pt1 | contig 34199 bp, 46 predicted proteins | sample LakKivSesite69cm_FD_114533 | JGI IMG/M metagenome (GOLD analysis project Ga0172366, IMG submission 114533) | Sediment microbial communities from Lake Kivu, Rwanda - Sediment site 69cm | ecosystem: Environmental > Aquatic > Freshwater > Lake > Sediment | place: Rwanda: Western Province, Lake...
CATCGATTGCCTTGATGCCGTCTTTGCCAGCACCCTTCTTCAAATAATCGTCCCAGAGACCCTCAAGTTCACCGCCAAGATTCAGAGTGCGCTCACGCATGATCTCCTGCACATTGGGTCGATTAGACACAACAGGACCGTCTGTAGTGTCCTCAGGCTGAGTCAGTATGATGAGACGATTGACCTCATCCTGCAACTTAGTAAGAGTGTCATTGTCAACTACGCTACCACGAACGATACATCGTGCTAGCCATCCATATGTGGGCTTTACATGGCGCTCATTGACACGGCGTAGTGTTTTCGCAACTTGTTGCTTTCCTGCAACTTCAAGATACTGTGCAATAAACTCACGGGCGTCCTTCTTGTCATAGAAGTGATTGTACCAACCAAATGCTTTTGCGAGGTCCCAAGTAGTGCTGACTGCATCAGCATCGAATTTGGGCTCGGGCCCGATGTACTTCGCGTCAGGGTCGCGGGGGTGCAACTCTTTAATATCTTTAAGCTTTGACATACGATACTCCGTGAATACTACTCAACTTATATATTATAATACCTTGCACATATAGAGTCAAGCCTTTGTAAGTCATTGATTCTTAAACTAAATACATATATGCCAAAGCTGTCCCTTTACTCCCCTACTAAGCAAAATGACTACAGATTCATGGATAAGTCCATATCTGAGATGCTTACTGTTGGGGGTACAGACTTATATATACACAAGTATCTTGGACCCAATGCTAGCACTCCTAGCGTAGATTTTACACAACCTCAATATGATCAACTTGATCCTACGAATATACAGGATCTATTGTTTTTGGAAAATAGAGATAGGATATATGATTCCAATATCTATCGTCTACGTGGCCATTATAATGTTCAGAATCTTGATTTCGATCTAAGCCAGTTCGGCTTATTCTTGAATAATGACATTATATTCATCACCGTCCACTACAATGATATGATCGATATCATTGGTAGAAAGCTTATGGTGGGCGATGTTCTTGAGCTACCGCATTTACTTGACTACAACCCATTAAAAGAAACTATACCAGTTGCATTGAAACGCTTCATGCAGATAACAGATGCAAACTATGCTAGCGAGGGTTTCAGTCAAACTTGGTATCCACATCTATGGCGCATAAAGTGTGAACCACTGGTCAATAGCGAAGAGTTCGCACAAATACTGCAAGAGCCAATAAACAAAGACAACTATCTAGGAATGTGGGATAAGGATAAAGTATATCCACCGGGATATGTCATATCTTATGGGGAATATAACTGGAAGAGCAAGATAGAAGTTCCTGCAGGCATTGCCCCGCCTAATCCTACTTATTGGGAAAAAGACACAGCAGGTATGTTGAGTGATATTCTCTCGACATACAATAAAAATATTGATATCAATAACGCTCAGTTACAAGAGGCTCAACGCCTTGTACCTAAGGCAGGTTATGATCGTAGCAAACTATATGTAGTACCTACATATGGGCCTTATGAAAGTAACGGTGTGCTTAGTTATAAAACCAATCAGCCGGCTCCTCCTATAGATGTGTTGACTTTCGGTGGCGGCGCACCGCAGACTACCGTAACAGGTCAAGTAGTTTATATGAGGAACCCTAGATATAAAACTGCTAGTCCAGTCATAAAAATAAGCAAAGAAGCAGTTAAAAGCATATGGGATATGACTGCTGACATGGACTTGTCTGCTAAGATTGATAAGTTCATGCAAGCAAGTTTAGAGATAAAAGAGATCGCACCAAAAAGATTAGATACTGGCGGCGGAGCAGTAGAAGGAACAAAAGTTTTAAGTGTTTATAGCGTAGGACCTATCACTAGTCCATATGGTACAGCAGACAATACATATGCTACTGCTGATGCTGATCCTACTGCACCAGGATTTACAGGTAATATAAGTCCTCAAATGAACTGGCGTGCAGACTGCGACCCTCGTTTTCAATATATTTCTCGTAGCACACCTAGATCATTTGGTTATAGCACAGGCTATCTAGACGGTGATGGGCAAGCACCAAACGGTTCTCCAAGCGGAGCAGGAATAGCATTTCCACAAAATCCGCAAGTTGGTGATTACTTCTTACGCATAGATTATTTTCCAAATATTTTATATCGTTGGGACGGTCAGTTATGGGTAAGAATCAGCACCAATGTCAGAACTGCAACAGGATTTGATGAGAATGATCAATCACAAGTATCAGGATTTATAAATAATCAAAATCAAATATTCTTGCAAGAGACAGGTAACGTTGTGCCAGAAGCACAACCTCTATCAAGCATATTACAGTTACCACCAGATCCAAATCCTCCACAACCATAAGAGTAATGCATGGCACAGTTTTTTTACGACAATCAGATACGTAGATTTTTAATACAGTTTGCTAAGATTTTCAGCAACTGGTATGTGACTAGAGGAAAAGATCCTGCAGGAAATGACATATTGATACGTGTTCCTGTAATGTATGGTGATCAGAGTAGGCAGGTAAGTACAATAATAGCTAATAATAGTCCTAGTAATCTACCTAGTGCACCTATGATAACTTATTATATAACTGGTTTAGAATATGACCAGCGAAGAACTCAAAACCCTACATTTATTGATAAGATGAATGTACGTCAAAGAGAGTATAACAGCGAAACACAAAGTTATGAGCAGACACAAGGGCAAGCATTCACTATAGAAAGATTGATGCCAGTACCTTATACACTACGCTGTCAGGTAGATTTTTGGACTACTAACTATCAACAAAAACTAGAAATAATAGAGCAGCTAGGTACTTTGTTTAATCCGGCACTAGAAATACAAAGCACAGATAACTTTGTTGATTGGACTTCATTAAGCGTAGTATTCCAAGATGGATTGACTTTTAGTAGTCGTAGTATTCCCGTAGGTACACAAAATCCTATAGATGTATTAAGCTGGAAGTTTTATATGCCTATATGGATCAGCACAAGCAGCAAACTTAAAAAGATGGGTGTCATTCAAAAAATCATTGCCAGCATTTACAAAGGCACTGCATTACAAGATATACAGGATGAGGATTTATTGTTGGGCACTAGACAGAAAATAAGTCCATATGGATATAAAGTTTTATTATTAGGTAATTCATTGCAGTTATTACCTAACGGACAAACTTTCCAAGATCCGTCAAATACAAGTTTAGATATTCCTGATAGTCCTAATACAAGCTTATATTGGTCTAGCTTATTGAACGTATACGGTAATGTAAAACCCGGCATAAGCCAGATATGGTTACAAAATCCCTACATGGAAGATGATATTGTAGGTACCATAGTACCCGATCCAATAGACGATAGGTTATTGATTTACAATATTGATCCAGATACATTACCACAAAATACACTTAATCCAGTAGATGCTATAATCAATCCTTTATTGCAAGGTCCTAATGCAGGATTGCCAGGACCTATCAATGGTCGTAGATATTTGATAGTAGAAGACATAGGTAGCGAGGGTAGTAGCACAGTAGCTTGGGGTACATTAGTAGCAAGTGCAAATGATATAGTGCAATATAACGCAGGTACAGGACAATGGTCCATATCTTTTGATGCTAGTGAAGCAACAGATGTTGAGTATGTAACAAATCTAACTACCAATGTACAGTATCGTTATGTTAATACAGAAGGTCAATGGATGAAATCATATGAAGGCTGGTATGGTGAGGGAGATTATTCTATAGTCATTTGATTACAGATAAATCAACGTATGAGTGTTTCAGCCGGTATATTCTTTTACGCTAAATCTACAAATCGTTATCTCTATCTATTAAGGTCTGATAAAACACCTAGCTGGAGCATACCCGGTGGTAAGATAGAAAAAAATGAGACTTTGCTTGAAGGTCTTGAAAGAGAATGCAGCGAAGAGATGAATGTATGGAATAAAGAATGGAAACTAATACCTATACAAAAGTTTACTAATAACAGTTTCACATATAATACATTTTTCTGTGAAGTTTCTCAAGAATTTACACCGGAGCTAAATGACGAACATTGTGGTTATGCTTGGGTGAATGATGACTTATATCCTAAACCTTTGCATCCTGGATTGTTTAGTACTGTGAATATTGATCTAGTTCAAGATAAACTGCGTATGCTTACGACACAAAACTAGCTACTAGCATTTGAAATGTTTCAAAACCCATAGCTCCTGCAACTGCAGCAGCGCCCATGACCATCCAGCGCACACGCTCAAGCACATTTACTTTTTCTGCTAACTTTTCATGAGATTCAGAATTAGAGGTCTGAAGTTCTTTAATCATATTTAAAGTATCTTCAGACCCCTTATCTATTGCACCACGCAAATCTTTGAAATCAAATTTGAGTTCATCGAACTTTTCATCAAGATTTCTGACTTGCACCTGTAGGACTGCGATGTCAGTCTCAGCTTGCTTAATTTTATTAACACGAACTGCTGCTGGCATCTTATTTTTCCTATTAGGAGTTTGTGATGGTTACTACTGGGTTCAATAGACCATTTGCAGTGTTTGCTGCAACTGCGCTGTTGAACGATGCTATAACGTCAGGATCAATGTTTGAAAGTACTGCTGTACCTGTACCTGAACCTGCACCAGTAGCAACGAATGTGATACCAGTCATGTTGGCAAATGCACCAACTGCTGTGAAGTCAGTTGTGCCAACAAACTCAATAGTATATACTGTACCTGCTACCAATGAAGCAGCAGCAACAGTTGTTGGGAACACTTCTGACCTATAGTCACTTAGTGACTGCACATATGCTGTTGAAGTATTAGCATAAGTTGCTGTGATTGTGAACGTGTTAGGTGATAATGCAGTGTTTGCTACATTTGCTGTATAGCAAGCCTGTGTTAGACCTGACGTTGTACCTTTTACGAGATACTTCATCTTTCCTTTCTGACGAACGATAAAGCCTGCTTCCGGTGTGCCATATACATAAGCAGCACCTGATACGTTTGCACTTGCGTTGGCTGCAAATGTTGCGAATACAGCATTTGCGTTTGCTATGTCATCAATAGTACCAAGAATGTTACCATCAACGTCATAAACGATTGTACCGTCTACGAATGTGTTTGCAAAGTCTGTGCCAACACCGTCAATGTCTGGGCTATCATCAGCGACAGTTATTGTACCTGTTCCTGTTACACCCATGCATACGCCAACTAATACTTGGCTACCATAGATTGCTGTGTTACCACCAACTACACCATATGTATTTGCGTTAGTTGCAGGATAACCTGCGCCGCCGATTGGGTTATTGAAATATGCATCAACGACACCAACTGTTAATGCTACTGATTGTGCAGTAGTTGTTGCCAAATTAAACTTAGTGAAAGTTGGGTTTGCTGACAATTCTGTTGCTGAAACTGTGAAAGTACTATTGGCTCCTGCATTCACTACTTCTAATATCCAGTATGTTGTACCGGCTACTAGGTTGCCTACGTTGCTTGCTGGAATGAATGGCATGCCAGCAATGATGCCTAGGTTAGTAAAGTTTGCATTTGTTGTGACTACTTCAGTAGTTCCGTTTGTTGCAGTCAATGTAACGACTGCTTGTGCTTTTGCGATTTTAAGTGGACGACCCATTGTTTTTCTCCTATAAGTTCGGGTTCTAGCCGATACGCGGCGGGGACCGCATAAACTCATAACAACAACGTTATGAATATGTTATATTTATCAAAAAATGCTATTTTATTACACTACTATTATTCGCCAACTGCTGCGCCAAGTTCTGTGACTGAAAATATGCCTGTGCCGCTTACACTGATATAAGCGATCTTATTTCCTTCACCGACTATGAAACTATTGTTTACAGTGTTTGCGGGAATAATCTCACAAGCTGACAGATTAGCAGTTGGATTGCTACCTACAACCACAGCAATTGCGCTACTAGTAGTTGATATGCGAACTTTTTCAGTACCTGATGCTGCTGTCTGTTGACTTGATCCGCTTGGTGTGTATATTGCTGCTGCCATTATATTTTCCTATAAAGTATTTATCTTACTTAGGCGTAAGTGGCGCCTACTGTATACCATTGAGTACTAGTTAGAGCTATGTACTGAAGTGTAGCATTTCCACTATGTGTAAGAGGAATATTAGTTCCTAATGCGTTAATTTGTGCTCCAGCAGCTGGATAAACGTTCATAGTTGTACTCGTAGAGTTTACAATACTTATAGCCATACCGGCTACTGCTGTAGGTAACACTACTCCGTTAGAACTGCTAGGAACGCTTGATACAAGATTAAATTCTTTAGTTATTGCGGTAGCATTTCCCTGTACTGTGCCGGCTGCTGCGATTCCTGTACCTACTGAACGTATATTATATCCGTTATTAACAATGTTACCTACTGTTAGATTACCAGTGAATACGCCATTAGTAGCCCCTATATTACCTACATTAGCATTACCTGAAACTGTTAAACTTGTAAGAGTACCTACGCTAGTTATATTTGGTTGTGCCGCTGTTATTACCGTACCCTGCAAGAAGTTTGCACTTACTAAGTTTCCTCCATCGACATTCCCTGCAGTAATATTTCCACTCACAGTTAATGAAGTTAATGTACCAACACTGGTAATATTTGGTTGTGCCGCAGTAACCACTGTACCTGCTGTAGTCGCATTACCATTCAAGTTTGCTGTTATGATGTTCGCACTAAAGCTACCGTTAGTATCTCTAGCTACCACTTTGCTGGCTGTAGATGAAGGGGTTGCATCGACCGCTGCTGTAACTGCAGCACTACCATTAAAGCTACCGCCTGTCAAATATGCGCCTAATGTTAATGTATTAGTAGTGCTAGCGCCTATAGTACCTGTGCCACCTAGTGCTATCGTAACACCATTAATGGTGATAGAGCTATTTGCAAGTCTTGCCTGAGCTAATGTGCCTGACGTGATATTGCTAGCATTTAATGATGATATGCTACTACCGTTACCTGATATAACACCGGTAGTTGCAGATACATTCGCGCCTGTAACATTTCCAGTCGCAGTTATAGTTGCAGCACCTAATGTTCCGGTATTAGCATAAAGATTTCCTGCTGTAATATTGCCAGTTACAGCTAGACTTGTTAATGTACCAACACTTGTAATGTTTGGCTGACTTGCTGTTGTTAATATGCCTGTCAAAAGTGTTGCTGATAGGTTGCCTGTAGCTGCATTAAACGAAAGATTTGCATTGGCACCTAAGGCAAGATTGCCTGACAATGCACTAACTAATGCAGGATAAAATGTTCCTGTAGTTCTAGTAGTAACTACTTCAAAATCACTCACGTTACTATAACTTACATTTAAGTTTGCAACTCTTGTCGTTGAGGTTACAGTTAATGGTGCAGTACCTGTTGCAATATTTGATACTAACAAGTTAGCAGTCACTGTACCTATACCACCTGCAGTTGTTATAGTAACATTACCTATATTTGAATTACCGTTAACTGTCAATAACTGTGAAGAGTTAGCCCATGTAAAGTTACTATCACCTACTATGATACCGGCAAAGTTATATTGTATAGAACTTGTTACACCACCCGCTGCGCCACCTGATCCGCTGCCTCCGCTTATTATAGAAGTAACTTTACCTCCAGTAACAAACACATTAGCAGTTATAGTTGCTGTTGTTAGACTTAATAGATTTCCTATGTTGCCGTCACTTGTAGTGCAAATCTGTATCGTTGTAGTTGTAGGTACATTGCAAATGTAATAAGTTGTATTTGCTTCTATACCGCTATTTGCTAGGTCACCATAAAATATTACAGGATTGGTATTTGCGAACGGTACACTATTAGCGACTGTTATTATATCTGTTGAGCTATCAGTAGCTGTAGCACTTGTGAAAGGATATAATGGTGTTATAGCTGTAGCATCATATGGACTGCCTGTTCCCGGACTATTATAAAGCTTGTATTCACTAAAACTAGTAGGTACAGTTTGTAAGAAAAATGTTCCTGCATTTAATGCAGTAAAACCTGTGTTACCCGTGATACCATTAATGGTGACTTCTGTGTTATTAGTTAATGCGAAATCTGAAGTTAGTGTTACTACTGCAGGGTTAGCATTGCTCACTGTAAGGATGTCTAATGATATTACACCTTTAGGAGTCCAGCTAAGATTACCCACTCCGTCAGTTGTCAAAACATAACTTATAGCACCGCCGTCTAACTTGACATCTGATACATTACCTAATGTGATTAATCCACCAGCATTACCGCCTTTGTTAACCCAATCAGTTCCGTCATATGCTAATATCTGTCCATTAGCTAATGTAGCATCTGTTATAAAGACATTGCTATTTGAACCTTCAATTTGACTAAATGATATCTCTGAATAGCTGGTAAGAACTTCGATGTTTTCGTTGGGTGATTCTTTACCAATAAACAGTTTTTTTTCGTCTGAAGCAAAACCAAACTCTGCTTCGTCAAGCTGGGGTAGATCGACAAGGTCGCCCGATCTCTGCTGAATTTTAGAAATCTGTATGATTGACATAGTTATACTTTACCGGTAGTACAACTATTTATACTTAAGGGCTACAGGAATTGTTTATAGTACTGCTCTAGTTTCTCGTACCATAATCCAGTGTATCTATCGAAATCCAGCCCTTCTACTATGAACTCCTGGTATTGATTATCTGCGCTGCACATGAATACTATGCCCTTACGTATTTTGGTATTATAAACTTCATTATGTGCTAAAGCATAAGCTGATAGCTGCAGGAAATAATCTTCGATCCATTCCCGCTTTTTAGGCTTATTAGTTTGTTTATGATCCATGATAGCCTCACTGTTATCATGTATCCCAACTAAATCCGTAGTGCCCGCATAAACCTCAGGGAAATATAAGCTGACCTCTGTACCCCAATATTCCTGACATTTGCTTAATCCCTTCTCAATAATAGTATGAGCCATCTTATGGCTTTGCTTACTATAGGGATTGCTACCGGGATCACCAGTCATACCTGACTTTATATGATTTTCAAGAAACTTGTGCATACGTGTGCCGCGACCAGCAGCTTCAGTAGTAATCTGTTTGGCCTTCTCTTCGCCTACACGCTTGCGCCATTCACGCAACGCTTGTTTCTTTTCTTCTGATTTAGTCGCATCTAGTATTGTGGTGACACTGGGTACTGCGAATCCATCTGGGGTCATGTATTTCCTTGACCCGTTGATTGTTTCTCTTTTTAGTTCCTTATATGGAAACTTGTCTGGAATATAAATCAAACTGTAAAACTCTCACCGCAACCGCATCTAGCAGTTTCTTTTGGATTTATAAACTCAAACTGTTCATTTAATCCCTTCTTGATATAATCTACTGTCATTCCGTCTAGGTACTTTTGTGCGTCTTTAGTAACCCAAACGTAAAGGCCGTCATGTATGCTTAGGTGATCTTCTGCATTCCATTTTTCAGCAAAGTCTAGTGTATAGGCATATCCTGAACAGCCTGTTTCTTTCACGCCAACAACTATCCCTATACCTTTGCCTCGTTGCTCAAGTTGTTCTGTAAATCTTTGTCTTGCTCTGGATGTTATAGTTATCATTTTTATAATGATACAACATAATGTTGTATAAAGTCAACAAAAATGGTTACTTCATTGCCTTTTTTGCCATCTGGGAAACTACTTTTTTGCTATCCTCAGATCCAGTTGACGGAGCCGGAGTTGTTTCATTTTCTTGACCAACAAAAACAACCTTATCTCCTTCAATATTTTTAATGATATTCTTTAATGGTGGCACTTTGATCATTGAATATAAATCTTCACGATCTAAATGAATATCATATTTTTGAAAATATTTTAGTAGAGTATCTACGTCCCATTCAAAACCAAGTTCATCCTGTTCAATATCAGATTTTAATTGGTCTGCTGCCGCTACTATTGTAGAGACAAGCGGCTCTTGGATATCAAACTCATAGAGGCGCATTGATTATCTCTTTGCGCGACCTACTCCACCTACTGGGGCAGCTTCTGGTTCTTCTACTGGAAGATCAACTGCTGTCTCGGCACCTGCTACTTCAGTACCTGTAGGTGATGTAGCTGTTGCAATATCAGTTACAGCCATCTCATCGCCGCCAGCTGGTGTTGATGGCATACCAAATGCACCACCTTGACCTGTCAATGAATTGAGTGCGTCTTGTAAACCAGTCTTGCTTTGGCTTAATGCTTGATTCAACGAAGTCAATGCTGCACTTGCAGATTGATTGAATGTTGCTGATTCATTAGCACCGATCTCTGATTGAATGCTGTCGGTCAATGCAGGTAATTCTTTAACTAACATGTCATTAACTTCTTCTATCATTTTCTGTACACTGTCTACCATATCCTGTGCTGCTAGGATTACCTGTGATTTTTCTACTTCTTCATTTTCAAAAATGATACGAGGTGTTTTAAAAGTATTATAATGCTCTACTAAAGCTTGAGCCATGAATAATAACTTCATGTATGTAGGATTAGTCTGATCTTTATAAAACTCAGGACTTTCCTTAGCTTCTCTCATCAAGCTTTTTACCTTGACCATCATTTGTTTAGTGGCCACACGGTCTAACTTTGTTGTATCAAAGTCAAGGCCGAAGTTTTCTTTTAAAGCTTTAACCGCTGTATTTGAACGATCAAATTGTGATAGTTTCATAGTGTACGATTCCAATCTGTGTTATGTATTTATCATGTATCCTAGATTATCTAGGACTATTTTCCTGGTAGACCCTGTATTGCCAGCGTTTGCTAGTCTCTACATAATATCCCATTTCTTCACTCAACCTACGTTTTTTACGCTTTTCTTCTTCTAGTTTTGTTAAAAAGATAGCTTTATCCTCGAGCGGTTTTTTGCTTAACAATAGCTTTTTATGCATAGCTATAGCTGCATCCAAACTGCATAAGGAGTCATCTAGCTCAAGAATACGCTTGTTATATTCTTTTCTATTATTCTTCTCAAATACGCAATAAGTCACTGCATGTTTGAGGCTTCCAAATCTTATAGGTTCGGATATTTTTTTGGTATTCTCTACTCGAAAATATCCATGTATATCCTTGACTATTTTATATTTTCCGAACAAATGATAGGACCCGTCTCCCCCTCTGACTATCAGTAAGTCTTTAAGCCGGGGTGTTAGTTCCTTATTGAAAAAGTTTTCAAGTTTATTAGTCATTGTCGTATTTAATAAAATATATGTTTCTTAGCTCGGGAGAAGTATCTAGAAAGTTATTAAGTTTGTTATATTCAGTGCCGCATTTAATCATAGGTACCCCTTCACAATCATTATATAAATGCCCTAGATTCGTTATGCCATCCTCAAAAACACTAGGATGTTGAACCATGAACTCAAAGTGCCAATATGATACAACTGTATCTTCGTCATTATATAAAAATCCAAAATAGTCTAGTTCTTTGAGCTTTTTTTGTTCTTTAACAGGATGCATCAATACTTCAGGCTGACTTCTTAACGATATAGCTTGTAATAAAGTATCTAAGTTGCATTGTGTATTGCGTTGATGCCCCCACTGTAAAGGATCTTTGCCTACTTCAGGCTTGGCTCTATTAGCTACACCTGTTTGAGTTATATCAAATAACGTGAAACATGCTATCTTATGACTCATCCTGTATTTAAGCAACAAAAAAGCCCGAGAATTTTACTTCTCGGGCCTTGTTCTTTTAACTTAAAACTAACTATTAGTTAGTGAAAGTTGCTGAAGGTGCTGTAGTTACAGCATAGCCTAGTGCTGCAGTCAATGCAACGTCTAGGTTTCCACCGTTAGTGAAGTCCCATGCTTCTACTGGATAGATAGCTAGAGCTAATGTATCAGAATTGTCACCTACTTCTGTGAACTCATAGATATGAATAGTTGCTAACTGTTGAACAGTCTGGAAAGCAGTCTGTACATCTGATCCTGACGGAGTTGCTGCGCCAGTAAATGTCACTGTGCCGAAAGCTAGCTTTGGGCCCTGTGGCTGAACTGTTACTGCTGAAGTGATTGCGTTAACGCCGCTGTTAGTATAATCAGGGGCGTCTAACCACATTACCTGTTTGAAGTCACCATTGACTCTTGTGAATTGTGCCATTGTCTTAAATCCTCATATTAGTGTGAGACCTACTGTCTCATACTTTTATTTATGCCTGGCAATAAAAAAGCTGGTTTTGGTCAGCGTTTTCCGGCTAGATTTTGCCTAGAAAAACCTAATCTATCTACATATTTTAAGCCATTACTTACGAAACCTTCTTGGCTTGGCTTACCTGAGGATAGATAGCCCTGTACAGGGCTATCTTTAGCTGCTGCATTCAGTTGCTTCACAACATGCATTTTTAGATTATATAGGTTCATCCATATAGTGAACGCACCCACTACCCCATCTTTATTAGCATTGATATGGTCTGTGAGTTTCTTTTTCATGCTAGCAGTCATTGGTCTATTTTCAAAATATTTATAAAAATCTTGTACAAGATTGCTCAGGTTTCCTGATACTATCTTATTATTGATATATGTAGTGAATAACGTATTGAAACTAGCTCTTGCTTGGGGTGCTGTGTTCATAAGCTGATTGACACTTTGCCCATACTTTTTAATACTTTCTGACGCTTTGCTTACAAGGTTTTTATCTATTTTTATAGAAGGTGTTATAGGCATGCTGCTAGGAATAATAGCTACTCCTGCATTGTTTTTAAGATTGCCTATGCTACCATTCAATGATACAGCCTGATCTGTAGTCAGACTATCAGGATCTAGGTACTGGTGCACGGCTATACCTGCTTTCCTATTAGCAAGAAGCTTACCTAGATCGCTATTTGTTTTTACTTTATAAGTTATTCCGTTTGGATTGGCCTTAAAAATGTACTCGCCTTTATTATCTTGTAAAGGCTGGCTGAATAATAAATCACCCCAATAATAACCACTAGAACCTGACGTTTCTTTTTCTAGATCAGGCCATATATTAGCAATCAAGCTATTAAGCTCTCCTCTCTCTACTCCCCTAGCTTGGTCGTATTGAGCAAAGTCTTTAGGACTGTATATAGTTCTGCCGGTGCCATCCTTCTTATTGAACATATGCTTGTCCATGATACTAAACTTACCATTAGGACCTCGGCCAAAAATCAATGCAGGATATCCATCCCATTTAATAGTTATTGTTTTGGGATCCTTCACAGTGGCTAAAATACTATTCAACGCACGTTTAGCACCTTCAACACCACTTAGAAAAACTAAGTCTTCTGGATGGTCTAAATGCCCTTTGGCTTCAACCATTGTCAATCGTTTTAGTCTTAAAACTAAACCTGATATTTCATCTATTATTGACATATTTTATCTTCGCTGCGGCAGGCGAACCACGTTCGAAGACGCAGGGGGGTTATTATCTAACTGACGCGCTATTATTTTAGAAAGATCCATCCACCTATCAGGATCGAGTGTTTTCAAACTATCCATATTAAAAAGCACATTCCTCATTAAATCTTCAGGATTTATTTTCTTGGCCCTAGATTTTGGTTTATCCTTGGGTTTAGCTGGTTGTTTATTTGATCTTGCAGGAGCGCCCATTTGTACTGCTTGTCTAACTCTTTCTTCATCAGATGTTGCAGTGACTTTTGATAATCTATCTTTGATATCTTGATCGCTATAGCCCATAGCTTTTAATGCTAATGCAGCGTTATCTACTTGTGCCGGTGCAGGTTGTGCTGCTGGCTGAGCGACCTGAGTTGCAGGTTGTGCTGTGGTCTGCGCAGGTGCTTTTACTGCAGGTTGTGCTGTAGCTTGCGCTGCTGATCCAGTAGCTTGCGGTGCGCTTGATGGAGCACCTGAAGACATTGATAAGCTATATCCTAAGTTACCCATACTTTGTATTGCTTTGATAACATTAGGTGAACGAATATTATTTTTATTTTGCTTTATAGCAGTTGCAACTTCTTTTGCTTTTGCTTGTATGGCTTGTTCTCTACCGGTTAGATCAACATTTCTCATGTGACGAGTGAAAAACTTTGTTAACCAACTTTCTATGCTTTCAGTTCCATCTTCGTTAATGATAGCTTCGAACAAAGCATTTAAACGATTATATTTGCTTTCTGTGGTCTTGCTAGTATTACTTACATTAGCTATTTCAGCATCTTTAGCAGCTTGGACCTGAGCCGCTTTTTGTGCTGCTATTTTATTTTTAAGATCGAAGTCCCCCACATCGGCTTGAGTCATTTTAGGAGGAGGAGTAGCAAAATCTCCAGCCTGAGCTACAGCTACTTCAGATTTGTCTGGATTCACTAACCCGCTTTGTATCGCACTTTCTAAACCCGATACTGCACCGTTCATAAAATCTTTTATGAATATTTGCTGAGTTAAACGACCTTTAGCGGTATAACCAGATCCACGAGTTAAAGCTGCTCCGCCATAATCGTTGACCCCTCTAAATATGCTCATCCAATCATATTCATTCAGTTTTACTTCACTGATCTTCATGCTTCTTCCTCAAAGACTTGCTAAAGCGAGCCTGATCTTTGCCCTTGATCGCGCTCAATAGCTTTTTCTCGAGGAGTTCCGCCTTATCCTGACTATAATGGCGGTTCATTAGTTCTATCAGATTGATAGCACTAGTAATAATATTATTGGCCCTGCTTTCTATGACATGGTTCATGTCACGATTATTGCCTATGGCCTCTAACTCTTCTAGTAGGCTTCTTGTGCGCTTTTGCATTGTTATAATCCTACTAGTATTTATCGCAAAACAGCCCGTTTACTTCTTTAATGAGTTGAGCAAGGCCTTGAGTTTAGCACTGCTTACATCTGCATTTACTGTTTTATTTTCGGACTCTATATTATTTACAAGATTATCGTCAGAACTTGCTATTTTGCCTACATTTTTGATTTGATTTAGTAACTCAGATCCTGTAGGTTGGGATTTATAACTATTTTCCGTCCCTTCAATATCAGTGATGCGCAGAGTTTCTACATCAAACGCAAGTTCTACCTTTTGACCCACGCCCGAACTGCTTCGTGTTTTCATCAACTGTATCTGATATTGCCCGCGCTCACGCATACTACGGCTTGTAAAGATACCGAAAACATTATCTGCAGTATTGATCTTACTGATACCACCACTGATATGACTATGATCAAATTCAATCTCTTCTACAGCCGCACGATTCAACTGACTTGCTGTGACAAACAATACATTCAGTTCCTTAGCGAGGTTACGTAGTTCTTCTGATACATATTTGTCCTTGACGAACAGATCGCTAGGGCTGACCTTTGCGCTTACTGGCATCAATAGATCCAGATAGTCTACGCATAAGAAATCTACGCGCATTCCTGTCTGTATCTGTAGTTCTTTAACATATGCTCTTAGATCGTTAACTGTGCTTTGTGCGGGCATATATTTTATTCGTAGGCTGCCGGCTTTTTTGGATACCATCTTGACCTTCATCTCAACATTATCGAGGTCTTTGAAAATCTCTTTAGTGCTAGTATCAGTCATCATGCTATCGATGCGCATACTACATAGACCTTCGCTCAACTCAAGAGTGACATACACGCCGCTCATTCCATTCTGCACCCAGTTGACTGCTAGATTCTGCATGAACAAACTCTTACCACTACCACTGCCACCTGCAAATATCTGTAACTCACCTCGATTGAAACCACCATATAGTTTATGATCCAATGCAGCCCAGCCTGTGCTGTTCTGCCCATTGCTTGATTTTAGTGCATTCAACCTAGCTCTAGGATCAGCAAAGTAATCTGTGCCCATATCACGCTGTAGAGAAATCTGAACCGCATCTTTGATCAGTTTCTCTACAGGATCATATTCGCCCTTCTCAAGTAAGTCTGCGCTCTTAAGAATAGCCCTCTCAAGTTCTTGTCGTTTAGTGAAGGATTCAAACTCTTCTAAGAACCAATCATAGTGCCCTTCATCTAGTTCTTCTAATCTGTCTATAGTCAAGCCAGTTACAGATTTTATCTGTACCGGATCCGGCATGACATTATATTTCTTAGTATGTTCCATTATGAATGCTGCGACAGGTCTCAGCTGCCTGTCAAAGTTTTCACTATTCATAATATTCATTACGCGAGTATATAACTCAGCGTTAGTAACCATCATACGCAAGAATAAACTTTGTACTTCATTGTTATAGTCTTTTATCAAGTTGCTTCCTCTTAATCTCTATTTTGATCTTGCTATTGGTTGCTGATTGTAAAATACTTAGCAACGTTGCAAGTTTGCCGTATTTTACTACAGCGTCATTAACGTCTTTTATATCGTGGTCCCAATCAGGTATGCTGATATGAAAGCCCATGCTCAATGCTTTATCACATACTTCTAGTCCAGTTTTATCTTGATCGGGCACTACTATAATCTTTTTATTAAGCGATTTTAATATATCAGCCTGTGAATCGCTGATTGTATTATGTGTTAGTGCTATACCGTCTATGCTCAGTGCATCAAATATGCCTTCTACTACTATACAAACATTCCATTCAGGTCTTTGTAAATCGTATCCGAATACATAACCCTGTTGTTGTTCGTTAATAAACTTAGGCGTGCGATCATCTAAGTACCTACTAGTGTGACCCACTATTTTGTTTTCATATGTGTAGGGTATGATGATTCGATTTGATTGACGCCCCTCAGCATTTGGAGTACACATAAAAGGATAGTCTAGTTTTATTTTGCGTTTACGCAGATAAGAAACATAAACTTCGTGCCTTTTATTTTGAATATCTATAAGTTCAGCTTCAGGCAAATGCATTTCTTTAAACTTGATTTTCTTTTTTTCTTTTTTTACCTTTGTAAAATCAAGCAAGTCTTTATGTTGTAAACTTTCAAGACTAAACTTATTGATGTCATCTTTGTCCATTCCACAATATGACAATAAAGTTCGTGTATTCTTTGTTAGGCTGCGACCTAAAGTAAACGTGCATTTAAAACCACAGTTGAAACAATGATAGCTCCAGTTGTCTCCATCAAACTTTATACCGCCTCTTCCCCTACGGTCAGCCTTATGTCCATTATAATGGCAACAGACTGCGTTGAAGCTATGCCAACCGCTCTGCGTTGTTTTTTTCTTGCCAGGAACTATTTGAAGTATATCAAACACTTACTAAGTATAGCAAAGTGTTGCGTAAAAACAAAGAATATTGGTATTTTACCTTGCCAAAATATTTGTTACTATGCCTGTATTACTTGTGAAAACCATTCTTACAAATGGATGATAACCTTTTATTGTATATCCAACTGTCTCAGTTGTCTCAAGATATTCCTCTGTAGTGATAGGATACCAATCTGATAATGAGCTACTAAAAGTTCCTTCTATAGAAACTTCTCCATTAAACTCATGTAGATGAGCTTGTATGGTTAATATAGGATTGTCTTCAGTATTGATAACAGAACTATAATATGTATTAGCGTTAGGTAATACATTGTTGATGCTGTTATTGCTGTCTAAGTTAGGAAAAGGTTGCCCAGTAGGTATGGTGACTATCTCGCTTGGGACAAAGCTTGGTAACACGCTGTTGACTATGTTTATATCACCTCGGGCGCCTGCAGCAGGATCTACGAATACTGGGTAATCAAACTCTCCTACAGGAATCTCTAGGCTGTAGTGACACTTTTGCGCAGGAATATCTTCAATCTCTGCTGCATTAAGTTGTAGATATGCTATACCAGTTGCAGGAAGTTCTAAGTTCAATGCCTTTTTAATCAATACTTCTTTACCGTTATAGTTGATTATGCGGCAAGTTATTTCTTTACCTGTTATATCAACTGGTTTCTGTTCTTGATTTAAAAACTGAAACTGTATCTTGTTGTCTACCCCTTTGTGTAGCATGAGTGTTTTAGCATATACTGGCATAAAGGCCCTCGGACTGTTTCCAGATAGTAGGACGACGATCTGACGCTGTGTATATAGTAATACTGCTGTTGAATACCCTACGTTAGTTACAGTCACAAATGTCGCTCCCTATAAGATATTTATTCTTTGGAAATTTAAAAATAAAATCGGGCGATCTTGAGTAAATAATATAGATTTATTACGATGATCAGCAAAGACTTTTTCAAAAAACTAAGCGAAAATCACCCATTTATAACCGTGGTATCCTACGCCAGCCAGGATTATGTAGGAATTATGCAGAATAGGGACGATCAATATACGACCATATATGACTATGGTTCTATCGTCGATATGAAGATTAAAGAAAAGTTCCTAGAGCTAGGAGATATATGGTGGTGGGAAAGCAATAGATTGACACCCATAAATCTATTCCTTAAAGAAGAATGGAACCCATTCAAACCCTATATTCGTACATTTAATAATAAGAGCTTGGTTATATTACATGGTCCAGTAGTTAGCTTAGGCGATCTAAATAAGCGCAGGACTAAGCGCCGTAGTATTACCCTTGTAAAACGTTTACCTTGATTTACGTTTACGTTTACGTTTTGCAAGGTCTAATGTCACTGGCCCTACCCTAGTATCAAAACAGACCCCGTCTAAGTGATCTAGCTCATGTTGATATACTCTTGCTATAAGTCCATCTAGTTTAGTTTCGATAACATTACCCTGTATATCTTGATAGTATGCTAGTATCTCTTTATATCTGCTAACTTGTAACCATAAGTTAGGAAAACTTAGACAACCTTCCAAGTCACGATAAGATTCCCCACCGGATATTAGTGTAGGATTGATGCAAACAAATAGTTTGTCAGTATTGCCCATGATGAACAATCTTTTCATGACACCTACTTGCGGAGCTGCTAATCCTATACCGTTATTTTCAAACATGATCTTAGTCATATGTTTGACGAGTTCTGTAGGATCACCGTCAGTAGCGAAATCCCAAGGATCGCTAAATTTTCTTAGTAACGGATCAGTTTCTTTTAGTAAGTCAAGTTCCATATTTTATCAAGTTCATGTTTACTACTACTAGTTGAGCATAAGCTATAGCGTGAGATTTTTTAAAACTATATGTTCCTTCTTCTTTTTGCCATATAGATTTAGTTACTTCACTCCACGGCAATCCTAGTAAATGCTTTTTACCCGGACGTATGAGTGCTAGAAACATTGCTAGCCTAGGTATGCTGTTGATCGGTTCAGGCATCTTCATCAATGTTGAATAATGATTACCTATATGTATGAGTTTTTCAACTACAGTCCTATCCCTAAGCATGTTCCAATCTGGTTCTTTCATCATCTCAATCAAATGATTTTCATCTTTGATCTGATTGTAAAGATGCACGTTTAATATATCTAGTTTGAAATATCCTCTATTTTCGGCAACTGCATAATCTAATGCAGATACTTCATTTATTGGATCATAAGGTATTTCTGTTGTATAAACACCTGTAGGGTGCTTTTTGACATTATCCTTGCGTATGGCAGCAGGAGTATGTTTTATGTGTGCTAGGAGTTTATCCCTATCTCCTAGATCAATATCGATATCACTTTTAATCATCGTTATCAAATGCGTGAACTAAAAAACGCTCATCAAACTTAAATCTTGAATCTAAACTTACATTTTTTATATTAGTTGTATGCATATTTTCAAATATGATGCTTGAAAGTATACGGTTATTATATGAGTTTATGTGACAATGCCTTAAATCATTTTTATGTTTAAGTCTTGTTAAAAGCCTTTCGCTGTCATTTATTTCTTTAGTACTAACTTCCATTAATCCGGTAAGACAGGGACCAGTATTTAAACTGAAATCTATCATTTGTCCTATACCTTTAGGAAAGTAAAAGGTACTATTTTCAAATGGTAATAGATTTACAAGTTTTATCTTGTATTTTTTACATAAACGATTTACTTCGTTAAACACATGTTGATATATGAATCTATTTAAATCATCTCTGTATAGTATAGGATATGCTTCTACCAAAAAACTTCCAGTTTCTTGAAAGTTAGGCATCAGATAGGGTACATCGTTTGGATCTCTTACATGGCTTAAACTTATGTATTCGTCTGCCAATGTGTTCCAGCGCATATAGTTAGTATAGCAAAATACTATCTTATCATAGTTTCTATAGGTATTCAAGAACTTAGTAAAACTAAACCATAAAGAAGTCGCAGAAACCGCATGGCACTCTATTTTATCTTTGCAACTCTCTCCGAGCCAATAAGCCCAGGGCCATATCTCTTTCTCTCTGTCGTGGAGCTCTCTTGGATTAGTATCAGCAAAACTGTCGCCGTAAATGCCTATCATACGTTTTCTAGATATTTTATAATATGTTGTATATATGCGTCATCATACTGGAATCTAGGATCTTTTGCAAGTTTAATCAACTTTTCGTTTGTGAAGAAACTGTCCATGACTATATTAGCCATGACTTTTGTATTATAACTATTGAGATGATTATGCCTATGATCTGGCATAGTTCGTATATGATTATCTAGAAACGGCGATCTTGCTGCTTCGGTTAATGATACTTCTAATAAGCTGGTCAAACAAGGTCCAGCAGCTTCGCTTATATCAATGGGCAACTCTGTGTCTTTAAAGTTAAGTTCGAACGGCAAAATATTAATGATAGGTTTAGCTTTTTGTCTGCATATCCTATTGACCTTATCAAATATGCTCTGATATATGAATCTATTAAACTCTTCATCAAAGATGAATGGTTTTACTTTCATCAAGGCTTCGCCGGCTTCTCTAAACTGAGGATCTAAAAGCTCAAGCCTATCATTATCTACAAGATATGCTAATCTTTCATATTGATCCTTTAAAGTGTGCCAGCGATTGTATTCGCTGTAAACGAAAACTATTTTATCATAAGCATTATGATATTTTATGAACATCTTGTAAGACCAATACGTGCTAGTCGCTGTCTTACCGTGCGTTATAACTTTTTCGCCTGTAAGATTTGCCAGATGGGCAGGCCAGGGTAATATACCATTGGCTTCATCTGTCATCTTAGTAGGACTTATATCTGCGTAACTATCACCAAATAAACCAATCATTATCCCCACCTCAATAAAAATAAAACTTCATATTCTTCATCTTTGATCTCAACATATATTCTAGGAGGATTACCAACTACTCTGAGTATCCAACTTTCACAATCTCTACTGCGCCATTCTACAAACTGACTAACGCTACTGCTATTATATTTCAAACCGTTATTATGAAAATCTATTTGTATATTCTCACTTAACCACGTTACTATCTCTGAAACTTTGTTTGAGCGATAGGGTAGAATATGTTTCCTCATCTTTTCATTCCAAGTTTTTTATATGCTTGCTGTACTAAAATAGCCTGCCTCTCAGCATCGTCTACCGCTCTATGACTTGTGACATGTCCTCCATCTCTTAAGTTAACTTTTGCTATCTCAAATAATGTCCTAGTATCACGCACAGTATAAAATGGCCAAGGTATAGGATTAGGTCTATCAGTCAATGTTTGACGCATAGCTGTCTCACAGGCTACAACGTCGAACGGGGCTCCATGACTCCATACGGCTCTACGGTTCCATCCATATTTATACAATACTTCCATGCAATCTACAAATGACATCCTGTCATCATCGCCCATAGCTTCTTCTAACGCTTCGGGACTCTGCTCACTCCACCAACGTAAGGTATCATCATTGATGATTCTACCATATTTCTCAGTTTGATCTTCTATAGTTGGGCGGAGGGTCAATCTCTCTATGACCCCTTCTGAATATGGGTCAAATCTAACGATGCCAATAGTGAGTATGACACAATAAGGACTTGTATCTAAACTCTCTATATCGATCATTATATCATTAGCCATATTTAAGTATGTAGATTAAGTATTTCTTCTCATCAACTATGTCTAGGTCATCTGTCATCATGCCGTCGTTTGTTTCAATAGGTCTGAATCCATATTTGTTTTCTAACCATACAATGTATTCATGATGATCTTTTGAACCGGTCTCTTTAGTAAACTCATTCATTAGCCTTTTTAGATTATTCCAATACTTCCAGCGTGATAGTCTTCTTGTCAGTTTAGAATCATCATCATCAAAGTCTTGAAAATCTTTAGGGACGTTTACCATTACTAGTCCATACATTATCAACGTTCTCTACTTCTTTCATTATACTCTTGTCTAAGTAGTTTATCAACAATGCAGGGCGATCACTATTTGTAGGATTTGGCATGCTGCTATGTAAGACCCTGCAGTTATACATTAACAAGCTACCTTTGGGCATGTCATGCTGCTTACAGTTCTCTAAAAACCAGCGATCATAACTACCTGTATAACATTTCATGATCTCAAAATCTCTTTTTTGACTAAATGGAACGAGTCCGGTGCTAGCACTGTTTTTATCTATATTGTTTAAACTGATTATGCATTGTATTCCCAATAATCTTTTATCATAGTTCCATTTACTAAACCTATGAGGGGTATCAACATGCGGACTTACCCAGTTGCTGCCTTTATTGATAGTAACTATGTCACTGGCATAAAAATCTAGATTTGGAAAACTATGCTTAATAAGTGGATCTACTAGTTGCTTGATCTTTTCTACTGCTTTATATTTTTCAACAGTTTGACTCCACCACACACTGATGTCTGTGAGTTTGCTGATCTCTTCGCGCTCTGCATATACTTTTTTGCTACTGCTAGCTCGTACAGGATGTAGGTCCTTCAATAAAGATTTTATATCGCTAATAAGTATACCGGGCACGAACTTTTCGTATATATGGTAACCTTTTCCTTCTGTCAATTCATCTTTTAAGTTCATTTGTACAACTCATAATACAGTTCAGGTAAGAAACTTCTTATATCTCTTTTTCTATACTTATCCGACATTTTTATAAAATGTCTTATTTTATCTATTCGTTTTTTATCTATTACATGAGATTCTTGTAGATAACTCAACATAGTATCTATAGCATCATGCATAGGTTTAAATCTAGTGTCTAACGATATCTTGTTTTTTGTATGATATAAATGTTCTACCCCTATCATCCTATATTTAATAGGTAACAAGTTTAACATCATATAATCAGGTTCTAATACCTTGTTGATCATAACACCGCATGATGTTCCTATATTTTTAGTCTTGTCGTACCAGTATTCAAATAGTTCATGAGTGTTATTGCTATTAAAAAGGCTTGCTGTTATGCCCAATCCTATACCCATTTTTTTATTTCCTACTTGAGTCAAGCACTCATCAAGATTCCTATCTATTTTTTCCCAACTAAATGGATATCTTATATATTCGTTTACTTTTCCATAACCGTCTATGCTAACATTCAATCCTATATTCTTAAAGTTAGACCATAGATCCAACAACTCGTCAGTAATCCCGGTCAAGTTAGTAGTGTAAGTAAGTTCTATATCCTTACTGCGTCCTTCTCGCACATATCTTTTCAGCATGTAAGTAGCATTATCACTAATAGTAGGCTCTCCTCCCATGAATGTTATGTGCTTAAGATTTTTAAAACTGTCTACTATCTCGTCTGCCTTAAGGTTATCGCTCATAAGCTGCTTAGGCATCTTTGGAATTCCATATGGTTGACCGAAAATATAAAGATACTCATCTAACCAAAGATCACTATTGATAAAACCACAGGTCATGCATTTACTATTGCACTTGTTACCTATGTTGATATTCATAGAAACGATGTCATCACTATGAACCACACTATCAAGTTTTATTTCTCGCAGAGTTTTATTATATGCATTGTTCCATATTGTTCTCATAGAAGGACGCGAGTCTATATCTTGTTCTTCGCAAAGCTTACACACTTCAGGATAGATCCCCGAGCTTAAAGCTTTACGTAAATCTACTATAGCATTTTGATTTGCTCTATCTATGAGGGGCATATCCTCATTTACATCAGGGGGTGTCCAGTTACGCACACCACAGCATGGACTAGCTTTACCGTCACTACTCCAAGATATAGAGTTAAAGGCTAATGCACAAAATATAGGCTCGTTCATCAATAGCCGCCTTCGTGCAACAGTTCTTTGACTTGACCTATGATATTATTTTGTCTTTTAAACTTGATAGCCCATTGTTCTGGATTGATGTACTCAAGCACCATCTTTTGCTGGGTCACATCTAATGCTTCAAGGAATCTCTGACCGCTCTCGCTTTGATATAACATCCACGGACTTATCTTGCCCTTAGTGATCTCAAAACAAATCTTATTTTTATTACCATATCTAAAAACATCTTTTGTTTGTAATCTATCGGACTCTGCAAGCTTGATAGTTGTTTCTATGCTACGTGCTATAGCATCTAGTGGATCTTCTACTTTGCAATAATCTATGATAAACTTAGTGTAGTTGCTATCTTTGTTCCAATTGTCTACGCTTATTTTCTCTTTCAGTAACCAATCAGCGTATCTATCTACATTGAGGACATTAGCGTCTAAACAATAGTTACCGAAACGAACAAACGCTATGTAATATGCTGATTTTACAAAATCTTCATAGGTCTTTTTCTTTTTGCTAGCAGTATTTTTAGCATAGAATCTCAACCAGCTTTGAAACCCTATCTGATTACCTCGTTTATCTTTATCCTGCCATCTGCGCTTGTTCTCGCATAGATGCTTTAACATAGTAGTTTCTTTTACGAAACTCCTGTTACAGAAATCACACTTGTAATCAGTTACCGAGCTGGCGATCATATTGTTCTATATCCGAGTCGCTTACAAGTTCAGCGAGAATTTCTATATCTTCTACCTTCATAGACGGATACTGCTGTGCTAGATACATTTTCTTTTTATGCGATACTATAAACAACTTTGATATCTGATCAAGAGTATCGTTGTCAGTGTTAGGATATATCTTTTTATAGTATTCTTTTATATCTTTTTCTTTAGGACTTACACGTAGTTTACTTACTTGCGGACTTATGCTAGGTATCCATTGCCTGAACTGCGAACCAATGCCCGGGCTGGCAGCACACAGCATAAGCCATTGAAGCTTTGAATGCTTATGGCTGTTGCTAGCAATCATGTAATCAAGCATGTACTTGTTTGCGTGGTACTCTACGCTTCGCAGATAATAATCTTGAATCTGACTATTGCTTTTTACATTTACCATCCACTGCAATAGCATATAGGGGCTGAACTTCTTTTGTTGTTCAACCGTGAGAGTATCAAAGTAAGAATAATCTTTCTTATCTATAGCCTTCAAGGCGTCAAACAAGTCAAAGTCTTGTTTGTCAAATTTTTCTTCAGTCGGAGTTTTTGCTTTCGCCATATATATCTACTTTAGCACTTTCTCCCCAAACACTCAAGGCATATTTTTCCGCTTCTTCTTTACTATCAAACAATAAAGGAGCTAGATGGAACTTACTATCGCCCTGTGTGACCCATAAAAACTCACCGTCCGGCCAATATATCTTTAACCCATATTTCATCAAAACACCTGATTATAGTCAACGATCTCACAGTTGCGACTGATCTCTTTTACGAAATAGATGCAACGTGGCTTCTCACCATCATCTATAGGTACGCACAAGAACTGACCGTTACGTAATCTAGGGGCATACCAAGTTACATCGTGGTAAATATCTACGATTTCTATAGGAATAAATGTAGGACTGAATGCGCTTAATGGATTAAACTCAAATGCGCTAAATCCCCTATCATTTAAACTACTCAATGGTAATGTTTCAAGGTCCCCGTGATCCTTTTCACCTATTAATATCTGCCAGTCTAATGGCATCTTTATAGTTTTATTACCCACCTTAAGTACTAAAGCAGCAGCGTTAAAACTTTCAAGAAAAATCAAGGGTATATAATGATAGTCTACGCTTTGCGGGTTGCTATTGTCTAATATAGCAAATCGTAAATCATCTATTTCTTCAGGCAGGGTTTCTAGGTTATAGTATTTGTTATCTAATGTTAGTATACGCATGTTGTTATTTTACTACATAAAATTTTAATAGTCAAGTTTCTCAAGTGTAAATGGATACTTTGCTTCTTTGTAATATGCCTTGCGTTGAGTCAAGTGACGTTTGGCAAACTTACAATCACTAGTGATATCCCAAATCTCTACGTTATCTTTGTCTTCCGCTTTTCTAATACCGCGTCCAATCGATTGGATAACTCTGATAAATGACTTGCCGGGCTCAATAAGAACAAGATTGAAAATGCGAGGGATATTAATACCCACAGCAGCAACTCCATAAGTGGCAACAATAACTTTAGTATCGCTAGTCTTAACTTCGTCATACTCTTCCTTGCGTTCTGTTAGTTTAGTCTCACCTGATATGAATACGCTATCCGTGATGCGTGATTGTAACTCGCGTCCTGCATTAACACGATCAACAAGAACTAATGTGTTACCGCTGTCTTTGATTTTGTCCACTAGCTGTGCGATCTTATCTAATCGTTTCTCATCTTCTAATAGATGTTTCAGTTCACTTTGATAGTTTGTGAACTCTACCCCATCTTTTAACTGCACGATGTTGACATGACACTGTGCTAGCACACCTTTCTCTTGTAGTTCTGCTGCGCTGAGTTTACCGATAACAGGCCCTAGACTGACAAGCAGACTGACTTGTTCATACGCTGCTTTGGGTATAGTACCGGTCAATCCCCAGCGTATGGGTATCTGGCTGAACGGGCCGGTCAATAATGCTTTAAGCGCATCTGCTTTAGCCATATGCACTTCGTCAACCATGACACATACAACATCCTCGATGAACTCTTTGATGTTTACCTCTGCTTCACCTGCCTTAGTATTCTTCAATAAGTTATTGAGGCTCTGCCAAGTACAGATAGTATGCTGTTTGTTGTATTCTTTTCTATCACCAAAATATACACCAACATCTAGTCCAAGATTGATATAGTCTGCTTCAGTCTGCACGACAAGGCTTTTGTTTGGAACGATGACTATGCTTCGACCATATTGCTCTACGCTCTTACTAAGAGCCGCAGTCATGATAGTCTTGCCCGCGCCCGTCGCTACTTCTTGAATGCATTGCGGGTTCTTCAAAAAGTTATTGATGATCTCTACCTGATAATCTCGTAGGGTGATCGATTGACCTTCTTGAGTGTGACCTTTAGGCCAAACTTTATCATTAAAACTATCTTCTTTTATTTCATCAAAACTGTATGACGTTTGATACTCACGTAGGTCTACAAGATCGATATCATAGTCATACTCTTGTAATATGGGTACGATATCAGGGATCAGATTGATATATGTGCTACCCGCTAGACTACAGTAACTAACCTTACCGTTCCAGCGACCTAGACGAACCGCAGGCAGATAACGTGCGCCCGGAACTTCATGTTCGAACTTCTTCATCAATGCCTTACGGCAGTCTAACTCCAGACCTTCTATCTTGCAGTTGACTTCATCTTTGATTATTATTTTTGCTTCTCTCATTTAATATATCTTTTAAACAATCTGCACAAAGGCAATCTTCGTACATTGTATGAATATCCGTAGCTACTTGTTTAGGTATATACCAGGCATGGCACCAACAAACTTCTTGGTCTCTTTGACAATGAAAATCTTTACCACATTTGCTGCAAGGAATGTTTCTTACATTCATTTAACGTGTATCACTGTTGAATTTTTTAGCACTACGTATTTACTATAAGCAACAAACTTATTTTTGATATAGTTAGAAGAATGATATTGAATAAAGATTGTATCTTCATGCTCTAACCATTCGTTTACCTTTTCGTCCGGTATACCAAGACGATTTGCACCTATAATGCTTTCGACCCCATATCTCTCAAGCTTATGCATGATAGATTTTAGATTTATATTTTGTGAGAAACTTGCTCTATATGCCCAGACAACATGTTTTACTCCAACATTTTGACACAACTCACCTAACTTGTCGATGTCATACAAGTCCATTTCATAAATATTTGACGAAGCAAACTTAAGACTTTCATCAGTCAAAAGATCCGGATCTACGTTTATACCTAACTGACTCATCTTAAAAAAACAAGGTGCTGTTTTTTCAATAACTATACCTGACAATAGATCGCTAAGAGTTTGATTGCAGGCTACCACTACAAGATTCCCATTTATGTTTTTTAGAGTAGGTGCAAAAGTATGATTTTTAAACTCTAAAATCTCATCTAACTTTTTAGTGATAGCATCGTCATAAGAAACATCATCGAAATACTTAGGAAGTGTATCGTAAACTATCTTAAGTGCATTAGTAGAAAACTCTGATTCATAACCTTTTTTTACTTTATCCCATAAAAAGGTATTGTCTTTAATGTTTTTAAAAACTTTTACAAACTTTGTATTAAAGGGGCATTTAAGTATGATGCTGTTACCATTAATACTAACCCTAGCTCCAGTATACTCTTCACTACTACGAACAACAGTACTATTCCATTGTAAGTTTAATAGTTCATCCGGAGATTTTTCTAACTTGATAAGTTGCCGAGAATATTTCTTAAGTAACTTTTCAAATAAGTTACTTTGATTAGTAGTAACTATGCCGCGATCATGTACCAATCTTTGTAAATTGTGAAAAAATCCATAATCTTTTTTGCTCAGGTGTACATGCCCCTGCAACATGAAATGGATAACGTGTTCTCGTTTCTGCATATAGATATTATAGCATCTTATTCTTTTAAATCAAATAAAAAGGATTGAGGGCCTTTCGGCCCTCTTTCCTTGAGCGGGGTAACGGAGTATCAAGCCCGCTTCATAACAGTATTCTCAGCAAGCGCACGCCAGTTAGTAGGACTAATCTTTACCAAATCTGCAATCTTGAGAGCCATGCGCATACTTAACTCACGCAACTTCGATTTGTTGTCCCACATGAACTGCAACACCTGATCACTTTCGTCCGTTTCAAAGTGATAGTCACGGAACAAACCACCATCAGCATCACGATGCACCTGCTTGATACGCAACAACTTGTCACGGTCGGTGTCAATCGTCAGATCAAGAAAGTGACAGCGCGACTGAAGTGCTTCCAAGTGATCCTGCAACTTCTTAGACTTAAGGTGATCAAACTTGATATTTGAAATAAAGATCACCGAGCCATTGAAGTCGAATGCATCGGGAATACCCTCTCGACGCAACATGCTGCTGTCACTGTTCCAGTAAATACGCCGACGCTTGCCACTATCAAGTGCAGCCTTGAGAATGTTCAACGACAAGTCATCCATGAGAATGCTATCGCAATCGTCGAACACCAGTACGTGATTTTTATCGCTATGCTTGAACAATGTAGCATAGAGACCAAGTGCTGTCATTGCACCCTTGATGACCTCATACTTGAGAGTCTTGCCAGCAAGACGATCAAACATTGAAGCCTTTTCCAACTGCTGCTCAACACCGAACGACTTACCGACGCCCGGGGGACCACTAACGATCATAGCACGAATGCCGCCGTTAGTAGTTGCCTTAGACATTTCATCAAGAATTGCAAAGCGGGTTGCGATACGATTCATAGCCTCGTCATCAGTCTCCTGAACGACAGGGGCACTGGGGACAAACTGACTGACGTTTGCAGGTGCGTCACTACCCACAAACTCAAAGTCATGCTGATCCTCGACCTTGATCTTGACATTATCAATAGCGATTGGGAAGATACCTTCATTACGCACAGTAATGTAGTTTCCCTTCTTGCCAGTTTGAAAACCCTTGACCAGCTTAAACTGAGTATTAATCACGGGAATGCCGCGATAAGACCCATTACGAACAAGAACTGTAGACATAGTTAAACTCCGTTAATCAACTATATGTATATTATGAACCCAGACTGGATAAAGGTCAAGCCTCTTAGCATAACTAAAAGGCTTGACAAATCAACAACTTACGATTACTTAAGGGATTTCTGTTCCAAATCACTGATTTTATTACGCAAACTGACGATGTTTTCTACCGATTCGAGGTCCCTTTGTTGGTCCTCAAGCTGTCCAAGTCTGATAGAATAAACGAGGTAAATAAGATAGAAAATCATACCAAAGCCCAAAATCAGGGCTGCATACTCCTTAGTAACAAAACTTACCAAACTAATAAAACTAAAAATCAACGCACTAACACCGGCAACTTCACCGGCAGCTTTCAACTTCAAGTTCATATATCTCTCCTTTGTTAATACAATATATAGATTACACGAAACTATATATAGTGTCAAGCCTCTATATGTTTTTTGATGAACCTATAGGTATTCGTGATGCCCGCTTTCAATGTTATTTTGGGTACCCATTGTAATATCTTTTTTATCAAATCGTTATTACTAGTCCTTCCTCTAACACCAGTAGGACCTTGTAGATTATGGATTTTGTTTAATGACTTATCTTCGATAGACATTATCATGTCTACAAAGTCGTTGATGCTAATCATCTCCTCGCTACCTATGTTAACTGCATCTTCGTAATCACTATCCATCAGTAACAATGTAGCATCTAACGCATCATCTATATATAAAAAACTTCTTGTCTGTTTTCCATCACCATATATCAATATATCAGATTGAGATTGCAACACTTTTCTACACAGTGCAGCAGGAGCTTTTTCTTTTCCACCATCATATACACTTAGAGGGCCATATACATTATGGTAACGTGCTATACGTACAGGTATACCATAGTTCCTAGCATATGCTTTAAATAGCCTTTCACTAAAAAGTTTTTCAAACCCATAGTCACTGTCTGGATTGGCTGGGTAAACTGTGTCTTCTTTGCAGTCTGGATTATCTGGATCGTTCTGATTGTACTGCGGATACACACATGCACTACTGCTATAAAATATCTTAGTTTTATTTTTACCTAATATTTGATTTAATTTGGTTTGCTCTGACAATAGATTTACAGTCATAGTGATGTTATTAGATATAATGTCAGCATCATGATTGCCTATAAAAATATAGTCGGCACCTCCCATATCAGCAGCTAAGTGATATATCTCATCAAAGCTATCACCATCTATATTGATAGCTAGTTTCATATTATCAACATTTCTAATATCCATCAACAAGAACTCTATTGCAGAGCTTATGTTAAAAGCAGGATGTTTTAAATCTACCCCACGAACATAGTGTCCTTGTTTTATAAGACGATCTACTAGAGCATTGCCTATGAATCCTCCGGCTCCTAATACTAATATTTTTTTCATTCAGGTAATATACCTGTGTTGAGATATCGTGAAAAACATATCCTATTGCTAGAACCGCCCCTGTTATATTCTTTATAGCCGTCTTTACTTAAACCAAATATCACTGTATTCTCGCTAGGTTGTACTTTCAAGATATCGCAAAAATCTAGTTGCTTTTTTCTATAGGTAGAGTAGTTATAATCTGCGTTATACTTACTCAACAACTTTGATGCGATTCCTGCGCCTAATCGATTAGTATAGTTATTTTTCATATTTACCAATAATCCATCGTCATTATCTATTTTGCGCAGCCTCATTCCTATGCGTAGATTGGCTACACTAAATGTTTTACTAAGGCTAAACGTTACATCAGTAATACATTCGCGGTCATAATCAAAATCAAGATTTCCCGATACGCCATAATACGCACTATCAATCAATACGGGAATGTGTAACGCATCACACTTACTTAATACTTCTAATGTTAAAGGATGTATGTTTCCCGTATCGCTAAAGGGCATACTTATTATAACTGCGTCACCTTTAGCTAAAGGTTCATCTTCTATATTTCGCCAGTCTGGAAAGTTATTTCTCCAGCTAGCTAGATGATACATGTACTCTCCTTTAAAACATCTAAATCTTCTTGAGTGATTTTCTAGCATGAAATGATCAAAACCGTCTGTAGTACCATTACTATAGGCCAAGACGTTGAACTTTTCTAATCCATTTAGATTGTTAAGTTTGCTATCGACTATCCAACTCTTATATTGATGCAAAAAATCTTCTGCGATAGATTTATTGTTTAAGATATCTTCATCTGCACATTCTTTAATAGCGTGGTAAATATCTCTTGTAACCTCAGGATCTGTTATAGCATATGCGCCGCCATAGGGTAAGGCATTTAAACTAGGCATGACACGTTGTATCATGTAAAGGTCTCTGGTCTAGCAAATCCCGAAACTTGTAAAGTATATCTAGGCATGTAGCCAATATTGATAACACAATGAGGTATTCCCTTTTTTATCACTGTATAATCACCTTTTTTATAATCTAACCATGTCTCACCGTTCATCTCATAAATATGCCCTATATGATGATCTTGTAAAAATACATTTATGCGTACAGGTTCTAGATTAGATTTTACTATATGTTCAGGAGCATTCTGTAACAGTTTAAAAAATAAATCTTTGTGAGGAGGAATATATCTACCCGGTTTCATTAGATTTATTGTCACGGTAGAATGTTCTAATACATCATCAAACATAGATTTTATCTTATGAGCCCAATAAGGACAGTCCTGATCAAAAGACTGATGTACCCACGGAGCCTCATATGGAAAGTCGGGTACGGGAACCCCTTGCTCTTTCCAAAAGCCACCGCACCATCTTACATGATTATGAGTATGGAACTGAGTGATGGATAACATCTCTTCTGTGACGAAATCTATGTTTATATGACCTTTATGCATAAACTAATTTATGTTTTTGTTGCCCCGCAAATACAAATCCCATTCGTATATTTGTGGTCGCACACATCTTCGATCTCTAATGCTTTATATAAATGGGGTACTATATGTTCTAACTCTGGTATTTTTTGCAGTGTTTCTAATGGGAGATTTTCGATGATAGTCAATATGGTTTGTAACTTTTCTCTTACCATTGATGCCTCAATACGTATAATCTATCAAATTCTTTTCTAAAACTTTTAATACCGTCACATATAGCTAAAGGTAAGTTGTCGACCTTGATTTTAATGAATGTATCATTATATACACATATCTCTACATCCATGCCGTGATAGGTACAGGTTACGCAAGTATATTGTTCTCCTGTGATAAAGCGAACTTTATCATCCAGATAACTATTGTGAGAATTTAGGTAGGAAATGATGAGATGTATGATATCTCTTTTCATCAGGAGACCGTTACGTCTTCCATACCGGCAGTACGCAATCTAACGATGTGTCCTAACTGCCATTGCTTGCTATCAAGACCTTTCATGATGCCCAACCACTTGTTACGCAAGAGTGCTACCTCGTTAATCAATACTTCAAAATCGATAACTTCGTCTTCACCATCTACGTACTTTTCAGCATCACGGCTTGTAAGTGCGCGGTTGTATCCCTCAAGATACTTCTGAAAGTATTTACGCCTAAGCTTGCGTAATTGGATATTAAGATAGTTTAAAACAGCCTCAATCTCTTGTAGTTGATTAAAACGCTGTTCTGTGATACCGGGTAGGTTTGAGATATTTTTCTCTACCTTTCCACCCACCCTACAATCATATTTTGCCTGTATAAGTTCTGCTTCATAATGACTTATGAAGTCAGGGATCACACTTAAATCAGTTGTGATTCTGGTATACCAGTTCATTCATCACCAATTATCGTCATAATCCTCTTCTTCTTCCTCTTCCTCGTAATCTTCTTCCTCTTCTTCCTGTGAAGCAACAAATGCTTTTACAGCATCCATCACATCACTATCTTTACGAAACTCTGCTTTAATATCCGCTGCCTCATAATCATTTTGAATGAGAACATCTACAAGACTCTCAGCAGCATAAGAAAGATTGGATCCATCGATCTCGCCCTTTATAGCGCGCCATACTTCATGAATAACAGTAATACTCATCTGTATTATTCCTCCACTACAGAATTTGTATTACTTATCTTTGTTTGACGGTTTTGATATTCTGACATTACCTTGTCAAGGCAACCATCTTCATTGCTTTCCCAACCCTTACGAAAGAACTTGATGACTTCGCCATTATCAGTTGTATAGACAAGGCGATTGCCTTCCTTAGTGAGGATGTTTGCCTTCTCAAACAAATCAAGCAAGCCACTATATGGATTCATACCTGTCTCATAAGGAATCTTGACTTGTACGCTTTCAAAAGGTTTTGCGTAGCGTGTTTTCATAACCTTACAAGCACTACGAATACCACGAACTTCGCTGATCTTGTTGCCTTCATCATCTTCTTTCAACTTCAATTTCTTCATAGCAACAACAATACTTGAAGCATAGATGAAGCCTTGACCACCACTGATCTTGTCATCTGGATCAAACATATCTTGTGAAGCATATGTATGATTAGTTGCGACTAATCCAACATTGTGACTGCCAAACATGTTTACACAATTGCGTACAAGTGCTGTAAGTGCTTTGGGTTTGCGACCCATGTCACCCTTCATATCACCTGCTTCAAACTGATTTACATCAGTTGGAGTCAAC
>Ga0172366_10000305_pt1 | contig 33962 bp, 36 predicted proteins | sample LakKivSesite69cm_FD_114533 | JGI IMG/M metagenome (GOLD analysis project Ga0172366, IMG submission 114533) | Sediment microbial communities from Lake Kivu, Rwanda - Sediment site 69cm | ecosystem: Environmental > Aquatic > Freshwater > Lake > Sediment | place: Rwanda: Western Province, Lake...
CGACCGGCCGAGGAAAACTTTAGGTTTTTTAACTCCGCATGAGGTCTTCGGAAAACTGTTGCATTAGCAACTTGAATCTACCCCTTTCCATCTTTTCCCACCTTTCTCCTCTATATATAAGAGAAGCAGGAAAATAATAAAATAAAATCAATTTATAAAATTTTATTTTGGTATTATTTTTCTAATCTTTTACTGCTTTTGTTTCTATCTTTTAGGGGGATAATTATTAATATACACTCCACTTACTACCAATACTGCTCCGATAAGCAAAGAAGAAGATAACTTTTCTCCCAAAATTAGAACTGCTATTAAAGTAGCAAATACAGGCACAAGATTAATAAAGATACTCGCCCGCGAGGGTCCAATCTCTTCAACTCCCTGGTAAAACCAGATAAAAGCCAGGACAGTTCCAAATAATCCTAAGACTATTAAACTAATCCATACTTCCCAGGTAAATTCTCTCATATTCTTTATCTGACCTTCCAGATAAGCAGGTAGAGCCAAAATTAAGGTACCAATGATACAGGCATAGGTAATAACTACTATCGGCTTGAGATTAAACCTGCTCATTACCACCTTACCCATTATAGTAAAAGAAGACCAACAAATTACACAGCCCAGAAGCAATAATTCTCCATAGCCAATCTTTCCCAGGAAAATTTCCCGGAGATTCCCCTGGGATATTACTATTGATACTCCTATTAGAGATAGGAAAATCCCTGCATAGTTAAAATGATTAAATCTCTCTTTAAAGACCAAGGCCGATAAGAGAGTAATAAAGGATGGATTTAAAGCAATAATCATAGAGGCCCGGCTGGCGGTAACAAATTTTAAACCAGAGAAAAAAAATAGATTATACCCTACCACACCAGTTAGAGCAAGAAATATTACCAGATATATTTCTTGAGGCGTCAGGGTCGGTATCCTTCCAAATATTTTAATGACTATTAAGCTTAAAAAAAGAGAGGCTAATAAAAATCTTAAAAAAGCAGAAGTAAAAGTAGGCAGATTTGCGGATAATATTCTTCCGGAAATATAGGTACTTCCAAAGAACAAAGCTACCAGAAATAATTTTATATAGGTGATATAATTGTCCTTCCAAACTATTCTCAAAAGACTCTTCCTAACGCTTTAATCATTCTTTTAATTACAATATGGTTCCTCCCAAAACAGGAAAATATATAAATCCTGCTTACTTAGTATCTTAAGAAAAATACATTTTTTTATCTTAAACGTGGGATATATTTAAACCAAGAGAGGCTATAACTTTGCCATCCTCTCTAAAGCATCGCCAGTCAATCGATAAACTACCCATTGATTTAGAGGTTTAGCACCTATATGCTTATAAAAATCTCGGGCTGGATTCCATTTTAATACTAACCATTCCATACGCAGGCAATTATTTTCCCGGGCAATATGGGCACAATGTTTCAATAAAGCGGTGCCGATTCCTTTACCTCGATATTTTTCATTTACGTAAATATCTTCTAAATAAAGACCGGGCCTTCCTAAAAAAGTAGAAAAATTAAAAAAGTACAGAGCATACCCTATCGGCTCGCCCTCAATTTCAGCCAGAAGGACCTGCGCATAGGGCTTAGCTCCAAATAGACTCTCTCGAAGATTCTCTTCAGTAGCCAGAACTTCCTGAGACATCTTTTCAAATATGGAAAGCTCTTTAATTAATTTAAGAATTGCCGACACATCTTTTATGGTAGCTTTACGAATATTTACCTTAATTTTGGAGGTTCTTCCTGACATAATCCTCCCTTCTTTCGCTATTTTATATTTAACATAGGATATATATTACCGAGGAAAATAATCTCTGGACACCATATTCAATTTTCTCTAATCTCTAATCAATTTAAACCATTAAACAAGCCATGGATGGATAATTTATTATGTTGATATTCCTTTTAAACCTATCTGCTCAGCCACTTCCTGCATTCCAGCAATAGTATCCGCAATAAGGTCAGATAAATCTATCCCGAGCATCTCTGCCCCTTTTTCAATAATTGAGCGGTTCACTCCAGCAGCAAATCTTTTGTCCTTCCATTTATTTTTTACAGACTTTACTGTTACGTCCATGATACTTTTAGATGGTCTAACCAAAGCAGTAGTAACTACTAATCCAGTAAGTTCATCAATGGCAAAAAGGATTTTTTCTAATTCCGTTTGTGGTTCTATTGTTGAACATATGCCCCAGCCATGGCTTATTACTGCTCTTACATACTCTTCTGGCCAGCCTCTTTCTTCCAAAATCTCTTTGCTTTTTTGGCAATGTTGCTGAGGAAACTTCTCATAATCCAGGTCATGAATCAACCCAATTATCCCCCATTTATTTTCATCCTCTCCTCGCTTCCGAGCAAAATAACGCATTACGCCTTCCACTGCTAAAGCATGTTTTATTAAACTTTCATTTTGATTAAATTCAGTCAATAATTGATAAGCCTCTTCCCGGGTAGGATTTTTTGCTTCCATGGTTCTTCCCTCCTGCCTAAAATTTTACTTCAATATTCTCTCTTTCCTCTCCCTCAGTCTTAAAGTATGGTCTGGTCTTAAAAGAAAACAGGCTGGCTATAATCGAAGTAGGTAATTGAGCTATAGAAATATTATATTTCATAGCTGTATCATTGTAGAATTGTCTGGAGTAACCGATTTTATCCTCGGTATCCTTTAATTGATTTTGTAAGTCCATAAAATTACCACTTGCTTTTAGATCTGGATAATTTTCAGCTACCGCAAAAAGTCTGGTAAGAGCAGTAGTTAACTCTGAATTGGCACTTAATTTATCCTCTGGTGTGGTTGCTGATAAGTATTTGGTTCGGGAAGCAGTTACTTCCGCCAGGGTCTCTTTTTCATGTTGAGCATATCCTTTTACAGTGTTAACCAGATTAGGAATAAGATCAAATCTTCTCTTTAACTGAACATCTATCTGCGCCCAGGAGTTATCCACCCTCCCCCTTAAAGTTATCAGCTTATTATAAGTTAGAACCGCCCAGGCAATAATTAGAATAATAAAAATTAAGGTAAAATTCATATAAATACCTCCTTCTTTTACTTATTTTTTTACCACTTAAACTTTTTAAAAAACAATAAAGATATATTAGAAGGCACCGGCCCCGCCACCGCCTCCTCCTCCACCTCCACCAGAAGAGAAGCCACCCCCTGAGCCGGTAGAAGCAGTAGTAGTCCGTACAAAAGCCGAACTGAAAGAATTATGAAAAGACTTAAACATATTACTATTTATTCTGCCTTTGGAATCAGTCATGTGGAATAGATAGGTTGAATTCCCCAGGGTAATATCTTGATTTTTTAAAACTATCCTTAATTGTGAAATTACCTTCTCCGCTATACCTAAAGATATAGCATAGACCAGATAGTGTTCCCATACTACAATAGAAGGGATTTCATAATCTTTCATATTGCTGAAATGCAATAAAAATCTTTTAAAGGCATTCCATTTGGTATATTCATTAATACCCAACTGGGTCTTCTTTCGAATTAAGGCGGCATAGATAATTATTCCTAAACCACTTAAGAAAACGACAAAAAATGCTGGGATTAGCCAGAAGGGCTTTATCCCAAGAAAAATAGCCAGGAAAAATAATAAAAATATAAAAACAAATTCCAGTAAAATTACCTTTAATGCAGATTTCAGTCCTTCTTTGGAATGACCAAAATAATTATATTTACTAAATTCTTTTTTTACCTTAGCCACCCATTGATCATAATTATGCCGAAAATTAGTTTCCGTTTTGGATGATTTGGCATAATCTTTAATCTCTTTTAGGGTCACGTTTTTACCATCACCTATAGAATAAAAAAGCCAGGTAATTAAATAGGCTTCATGCTCTTTTAATTTACTCAAATCGCCTTCTATCAGGCTAAATCTATAATCTTTTTTTCTCCAGTCAGAAATAGCTTCCACCTTAAGATGTTTTTTCCTGACCAGGTCTATTAAAGTGGCAATAATATCTTTAACCCCTACTCCTTGCAGAGACATTAAGTTACTTAATACTGCCGGGGTAATCTCTTGAGGTAATTCCCGGTAATAATCCATTTCTGCTTCAGGTTTTAATTCTTTATCATATTTAAAATAAAGACGGATGGCAAAAAAGATATTAAACAAAATTACTACCGGAATTAGTAGAATAGCCAGCAGGTTAAAGCTTTGCCCCCGATCAACTTCTTTGGCCCACTTCAATTCTTCATTCATTATCTCTTCGAATCTATTTTGATTCACTATTTTAGGACTATGGGGAAACATCTGGGGAGGGAATAAGACTCTAGCTTCCACCATAGTAGCAGAGGCTAATTGATTTACTTCATAAATTATTTTTCCATCATCCTGGATAAAAACTTCTCCATTCAGTGGGCCATGCCCGAAAACTTTTATTTGCTCTAGGGAGATTTCTTGAGCAGGTAGTTCTAATTCTATCCTCAGGTATCCTATAGGTGAGGTATTTGATTCATCAAAAAATTTCCAATAAAATTCTCCTGTATCTCTATATAGAGTCACTACATTATTTAATTGATACTCCAGAAGAAAGGATTTTTTTTGATTACTACTTTTATCATAAATTTGATAAGTAATCATTTCTCCTTTCTGGCTTTGGGTATATTCCAGCCTCTTAGTTTCAGGAAAATATTCCCAAGCTCTAAAATATCTAAATCCATCTGAACCCTTAATTCCTATAGATCTAAGGATGCCATTAAAATCACCATTAAAATCATACTCTAAAATTTCCCTTACCTGCATATCTCCGTTTCCCAATAGTTTAACCTGAGCTCGATACTCCGTTATTTTAAAACTTCTTTCCGCAAAACCACTGAAAGTAATAAAGTAGCAAAGAAATAAAATAATAGATATAGTTAATAAAAAAAGAAATCTTCTTCTATTTAGCTTTACACTAAACCGAATTATATCCACTACTTCTCCTTATGGGGCAAGAAAAACTTCGCCCATCTAAATCGCCCCTCTCGTTAATCAAGTAACAAGTAAATTAAATATTATCTGAAGGGTAACTCATTGAGGACACTAATCTTACCTTGAACTAATTTATCTTAATTATTTTACAAATCTTATCATAAATCCTTTTTTTCAGCAAAATATTTTTGAAAAAATAAAAAAGGAAGGTTCTTTTATTTTCCATTGCCTATGAATAATTAATCAGAAATAAAGAGTCTCTTCCCTTGTGGATATCTTTAATCTAATTATTCATATTATTCATATCTCAAAGCTTCCACTGGATCCATCTTAGCGGCTTTCATAGCGGGATATAAGCCAAAGAATAAACCAATAATTAAGGCAAAATTAAAAGCTAGTATTACAGAAATCGGAGTAATTACTAAAGGCCATTTACCAGCCTGGGCAATAGCATAGGCCCCCAGCCAACCCAATAAAATACCTACCAATCCACCCATTCCACTTAAGCTTAAAGCTTCGATAAGAAATTGACTCATAATATTTCTATTTTTTGCTCCTAAAGCCTTGCGAATCCCAATTTCTCTAGTCCTTTCAGTTACCGATACCAACATAATATTCATAATGCCAATTCCCCCTACCAGCAAAGAAATAGCAGCAATTCCTCCTAACATTAAACTTAAGGAGGTGGTAACCGAATTCACTGTTTCTAAAATTTCATCCTGGCTCATAATAGTAAATTTTTCTTTTTTTTCATCTTTTAAATATTTTGTTAAAAAATACTCTATTTCACTTACCGCTGAGGAAGCTTCCTGGCTGGACCTGGCTTGAGCTATATAGGAAGAGACAAATCGAGAATTAGAAAGCTTCTTCATAAAGGTAGTAATAGGTAGGTAAGCCTGGTTATTTAGATTTCCCATTAATCCTGCTCCCTTTTGCTCCATTACCCCTATAACGGTAAAGAGGTGATCTCGGTTCTGAAAATTCAATTTAATCTTCTCGCCCAGAACATTATTGTTGTTTCTAAAAAGGTCCTCCGCTAATTGTGAACCTAATACCACTACATTACGAGTATTCTCCAGGTCATCTTCACTAATAAATTGTCCCCGAGCTAGATTATAATTACTTACTTCGGGATAGTAGGTATTTGTTCCAATAATAGTAGCTTGTACATTTAAGTCCTCTCTTATTAGTAAACCTGAGCCTTGCGATAAAGGAAGTACTCTTTTTATGGATGGGCTTACTTGCTCAATATAATCAGCCAATTCAAGAGTAAATATATCCGAAGAACTTCGACTTACCCTACCTCCCCATCCCCGGCTGATGCCTGGAAGAATATTGATAATATTGGAACCTAAACTAGAAATCCGAGAGGTAATCTGCTCCCGGGCTCCTGAACCGATAGATACTATAGCAATTACTGCCCCAACCCCAATAATTATTCCCAACATAGAGAGAAAGGTACGTAATTTATTAGTTCTTAGACTATCAATGGCTAACTTTATTATTTCAAAAAACATTAGACTTTTTCATCCCTTTCCATCAATCCATCACGTAAGTAAATTATTCTTCTAGCGTGTTGAGCAATATCTCGCTCATGGGTAACCATAATAATAGTATGGCCCTCCTGATTCAACTGGTTAAAAATTTTCATAATCTCTTCCCCGGTCTTAGTATCCAGATTTCCGGTAGGTTCATCGGCCAAAATAATCAAAGGATTATTTACCAGAGCTCTAGCAATAGCAACCCTCTGTTTTTCTCCTCCCGATATCTCATTAGGTCGATGTTTTAATCTATCACTCAAACCGACACTCTCCAAGGCTAACTTAGCCACCTCTCTTCGTTTTTTCGCCTTCAATCCTGCATAAATAAGAGGAGTTTCTACATTATATAAAAGACTTGCCCGAGAGAGTAAATTGAATTGCTGGAAAACAAAACCGATACTCCTATTCCGAATTTCGGCTAATCTATCTTCATTTAATTTACTTACGTCTTTTCCCTCTAAAAAGAATTCACCTTCCGTAGGCTTATCCAGACATCCAATAATATGCATCAAAGTAGATTTACCAGAACCAGAAGGTCCCATAATCGCTACAAATTCTCCTCTCTCCACATAGAAAGAGATCCCTTTTAAGGCTTCTACTCTCACTTTTCCTATTTGATATATTTTCTTCACTCTTTTTATTTCTAACATGGGGCTATCACTTCAATCTCTATATACTTTGTTTATTTATCTTTTAAATTATTAAATTAAAAATAAAAAATTATCGAGGAGGACCACCCATACCAGGTATCATGGGCATTCCACCTCTATTATTAGTAGAAGTAGTCTGTGCACCTGACTTATTAAATGTATAAGCATTAATAATAATCTCTTCCCCTTCACTTAGACCCTCTTCAATTACCGTGTAAACCCCATCACTCAACCCAGTCTTTACTGGAATAAAAACAGGTTTATTCTCTAACATCTTAACTACCATCTGCTGGCCATTATTATTGATCAAAGCAGTGATGGGCACCAATAATTTACCCTCTGCCTCTCCTACAATAATCTCTACCAAGGCAGAGAATCCCGGTTTAAAATAGGGATCTATTTCCTCTAATTGAACAACTACTGGAAGGGTAACTACTCCATTTACATTGATGGTATAATGACTAATCTCTACTACCCTTCCCGAGAAAGACCTTCGGGGAAAGGCATCTAGGGTGATGATTGCTTTCTGACCTACTTTTACTTCCAGACTATCCACCTCATTAATGGAGACTTCAATTTTATAACTACTATCATCAATCAGATATCCAACTTGTGTTCCCGCACTGATATAATCACCCGGTTTGACCGACACCTCAGTAATTAGACCAGAAAATGGGGCTTTAAGGATAGTACCCTCTAAATTTTTTTGAGCGATTTGAAAATTCATTCTTTGTTCTTCTATCTCACTCTCGGAACCATTAATCTTAATCAGTTCATAGGCATTTTTTGCTTTGAGATAATCTAATTCTTGTTGACTTCTTTCCAGGCTAATCAACTCCTCCCCCTGGGAAACTCGTTGTCCTTCCTTAATTAATACTTTCTCTACTTCCCCACTCAAATTAAAAGTCAGGGCTTTTTGATCATCTGGTTCAAGATAACCACTGGTAGAAACTGTATTTTTAAGATTCCCCTTTTTTACGTTGGTAATCATCTGGGGAGTAACATTAATATTTTGTATATTTAAGCCTTCCTGAACCTTCTTTGATAAAAATCTACCCCCGATAAGAGGAGCAATAATTACTATAAGTGTAATAATTCCAATAATTATCCATTTTTTCTTCATATTTTTCTTCTTTCACTCCTTAATGATAAAACAAAGGGTCATTATTTAATTGCTAATCCCTAAAAAATGTAAAATACGCAATTTATTAATTAAAAGGGCGTCCTGGGCTGATTTAAAATCTATCTTGGCATCTTCTACAGTAAGCAATTTTTGCTGAAATTCACTCTCACCAATTAAACCTCTCTGAAGTTGTTCCTGATAAAATTTCAGTTCTAATTCAGCTTTTTCCCAGATCATTAATTTCTCTTCTAAGCTCAACTCCAATACTTTTTGCTGGCTAATTAAATTAGATAATTCCAATCTTAATGCAGCAATAATACTTCGATACTCCTCTTTCAAGTTTTCTAATTTTACTTTATATTCTTCCTCTTCTTTCTTCTGCTTACCGCCGTCCGTAAGATTATAGCTAATTTCAGCACCTATCCCCCACACATTATTTTTACTACTATAAGCCCCGTATAAATCTATTGTGGGCTTTTTATTAGCTCTTTTCCATTCCATCTCTTTTTGAGCGCTTTCTTGGTCTAATAAATTATTCTTTATCTGATAATGAGAAGCAATAACCAAATCCATTAACTCTTCTAAATTATCCAGATCTATTTCTCGAGATTCAGTCTGTTGGATTATTTCTTTTAGAAAGGGTAAATCTTCCTCTAAGATTATTTCTGCACCTTCGGTAAGACCTAAATCTAAATACCAGCTAGACTTTTCTTGCTGGTAATTATTCTGAGCTTGTAAAAGGCTTATCTCAGCTGTTTTCAAGGTGATCCTCGCTTCCATTTCTTGATTCTCTCTGGCTTCACCAATTTCTACTTTTTTCAATATCCGGTTTAAATTTTCTTGAGCATATTCTAAATTAGTTTGGGCCAAAGAAAATTTTTCTTTTAAACGTAAGAGAAGAAAATAAGTCTCCAAAAAATCTATCTTCTTAATCCCCTGTTGCCATTTTAATTTTCTTTGCTCTTTAATTAATTCATTGGAGGTAAGATATTTTTTTTGTTCTACTTCGATAGGAATTATTGGATAAATAGTCTTAGCTATACTAAAAGTTCTTCTCAATCCTCCCGTAATTCCTTCCAGGCCAAACCAGTCTTCTTCCTTTAAAGAAATCTCTGATTGCAGGTTTAATCCATTAGAAAATAGTTTAGTAGTTTTCAACTTAATACCTGGACTGGTACTACTTATATAGGAGCTATCCTCCTCATCATCTTCATCTTTCTCAAAATCACCAGCAATAACTGGATTAGCAGTAATCTGCGTTTTAAAACCATATTCAGTCTCCAGTATGTCCAGACTTCTTCTGATACTCTCAATATTATTTTTTATTTCTTTAAGTGAAGAATTATTTTCTATTCCCCAGCTAACCGCTTCTTCTAAAGAAATTCCCTCAGCTTGAGTAGAATTACTTAGTAAAGGAGGCATAATAAACATTACCAAAAACATTATTTGGAGAAGACCAAATAAAAGCACTCTCTTAACCTGGTTCATTTAATTTCTACCTCTTTTAGGTCATGTCCCATTAACTGCTGTAAGGTCAACTTAGCAATATGATAATTGAGAAGGGCAGAATCCAAATTATATTCTGCCTGTAATAGGCTTATTTCTGCAGACAATAGATCATTCCTGGTTTTCAAACCAGCTTTCACCTGTTCAGATAAAACATTATGATTCTCTCGGGCTTGTCTTAAATTTTGTTGACTCAAATTTAAACTATTTATCGATTGTTTGTAAACATAATATTGCTTACCAATAGAATTATTTAGTTCTTTTAAAGTTTTTTCATAATCCAAATTGGATAGTACAATATCATTTTTTAATCGTTGCAACTCTAAGGAAGGACTCGATGCCACTATCGATCGTTCTAAATCTATTTCGGCTAATTCTATTTCACGTTTACATAGTTCCAGGGCAATACTATTGCTAATCGCTTCCTGGATAGCTGTTTCTTCATCTATCTTCCATATCTCCGGGTAATCTACTTCCCGAAGAATAAATTCCTGGGCTTCTTCCTTTGTTTCATTTATACCCAGATCAAACTTAAATTCTTTAAAAGATTGATGATAATCATCGTTAGCCTTCTCTAATTCGAATATAGCATTATGATATTCATTCTCCTGTTGTAGGAGCTCCAGACTCCCTTTATGACCAGCACTAACCTGAGCCTTTACTTCTTCAAATAGATTCTTTTTCAGCTCTACCCCTTTTTCTTTCAATACAATATTTTTCTTGGCTAGAATTAATTGCAGATACTTCTGAACTACCTCAATAATTATTTCATTTCTGGTCTGATTGTAATTCTCCTTTGCCTGCAGTAGACCTAAATCTCCCTGCAATTCTATATAACGCGAACCCATAAGTAGATTATCCGCTTTATTCTTTTCGTAATCTATCTGCGCATTCTTTAATTCCAAATCCGCAATCTTCAGATTTAAATTATTTTCCAGGGCCAAGCTTATAGCTTTAGACAGGTCTATTTCTTTTAATTCTTCTGCAGATATTTTTAGAAAGATAAATAATATAATAACTAATACCAGAAAATATGTCATACTATTTTTTATTTTCTTAGTCATTAAATAATATTCCCTCCTTTTATCTTTTATTTAGGAAAATATCCCTTCCCCCTTTACCCTTAGAGTCCCCATCTCAATTTTTCATAAACTCTACTTTTATAAAATAAGCAAGTTCTGTGCCAATTTATATTTTAATTATCAAGAAATTATTATCTGCCTAGTAGTAAATTGCCTTTACCTGGCTGATTCAATTCTTTACATTTCTCTCTTAACATATTAGGCAAGATTTTCTCAGCAATTATCGTCGTTTTTGTAATACTACCATAATCATATTGGAGAATAAATATCTTATTTTATTATTTTAACATAATTATTATTGAAATTCCTTATTTTTTCCCATCTCCCTTCTGGTGAATTACCTTTTTTATAAAACCAAAGTCGAGTAAAACCCTGATTCCGATATATTTAATTTCCTACTTCAGGGTGATCTAATTATAAAAGATAAGTGATTATTAATTTAATAACGCTCAAGAATAATGTTTTTTTGCTTGAGCTTTTTCTTTAAATCCTTCTCAACATAAAGGGCTTCCCCAGTAAAAGGATCCTGTTCGATATAATACATTAAAGCGGAATAAGTGGAAGGGAGGGGGGTAAAGATTTGAACTTGTTCGGGAAGTATTTTTAGCTCTCTTTTAACATATTCTTTTAATTGATACATATCTCTTTCCTGACAACCAGGGTGGGCAGCTATTAGATAGTAGGTCAAAAATTGTTTTTTCTTCTCTTCTCGGTTGATTCTGAAAAACTCATCTTTGAATCTCTTTAAATATCCTTGATTAGGTTTCCCCATTTTTTCGAGAATCTTACTATTTATATGTTCGGGAGCAATCTTCAATTGCCCAGAGATATGATATTTAATTAATTCTCGTAAATATTGCCCTCCAAACTTCAAATCATTTAATAATATATCATAACGTATACCAGAAGCAACAAATACTCGTTTTATTCCCTTAATCTTTCTTATCTTTTGTAAAAGCTTTATCTGTCTTTGGTGCTTTAACTTAAGATTTAGACAAGGCTTAGGATATAAACATCTCTTACCCTGACAACTACCTGACTTTATTCTTTTGGGACAATCAATGCCGTACATATTGGCAGTAGGTCCCCCTACATCTAAAATATAACCTTTGAAATCTCTTAAGTGGGTTAATAATTTTGCCTCTTGACAGATGGATTCTTCACTTCTTTGCTGAATCCATTTCCCCTGATGCACAGCAATAGAACAAAAATTACACTCCCCATAACAACCCCGGTGAGTAGTAATAGAGAATTTTATAGTCTTTAAAGCTTCTACTTCACCTTCTTTTTTATAAAAAGGATGAACTTCTCTTTCATAAGGTAAAGCATAAATTATATCCATTTCTTTCGGAGTAAGAGGAAGGGTAGGTAGATTTTGAATTAAATATCTATTACCATGCTTCTGACATAATCCTTGAGCAGTTAGGGGGTCATTATTTTGATAAAAAGTGTGAAACATAACCATAAATTTATTCTTATCTTCTTTCACTTCTTCATAAGAAGGAAGTAGCTTATAATTATTTACCGGAGAAGAAGAAATATAACATATTCCCCTTATATTCCTCCAATCCTGTTTATTTTTTAAACTATTAGCTAGAGCAAGAATAGCTTTCTCTCCCATACCATAAACTAGGATATCCGCTTTGGTATCAAAAAGAATACTTCTTCTTATCCTATCCTCCCAGTAATCATAGTGGGCTATTCTGCGTAAACTTGCCTCTATACCTCCCAGAATAATGGGCTTAGTTTTTTTAAAATATTTTCGGATCAGATTTGAATAGACGATGGTCGCTCGGTCGGGTCTTTTAGTATTTAATCCTCCTGGAGTAAAATCATCCTTCTTCCTCTTTTTTTTCAGTGCAGTATAATTAGCTACCATCGAATCCACAGAACCAGCAGTAACCCCCCAGAAGAGTTCAGGTTCTCCCATTTTGGTAATATCTTTTTCATTATCTATATCTGGTTGGGCAATAATCCCTACCTTATAACCTGCGGCCTGCAGTACTCTTCCAACCACTGCTGCTCCACAGAAAGAGCTATCTATATAAGTATCACCGGTGATGATGATTATATCCATCTTCGCATAGGATAAATCTTTCATCTCTTCTCGGGTAGTGGGTAAAAACATCTTTTTTCTCCTTCTGTTGGTAAAGTGGCAAAAAAATCAAACATACTTTTACTAGAAATTAAACCATCCTAACAATTTTGCTGACATGAGCAATATGGATATGACGATAAATATTCTAATCCATTTATCTCCTTTACTTACCACAAAGTTACTTCCTAGATAAGCCCCCAGTGCATTCCCAACCGCTAAGACAAATCCAAGTACCCAGTTTACCTTACCATGCATAATAAAAATCATAAAAGAAAAAAGGATATAGATTAATTGAATGAACACTTTCATACTATTAATCTTCACTAAAGATGCACCAGTAATCAAGGCTAATGTAGAAATAATAATAAATCCTACTCCCGCCTGAATAAATCCACCATAGAAACCTATGCCAAAAAATACTATTAGAGCCAAGATAAGACGAAGGGGATGAAGAGGTTCTCCTTCCCATTCTTTTAAAAATCGTTTCTCCGGTCGAATAAGAATCAAAAATAGGATAATCAGCATAATTACCGCTAAAATCTTATTAAATAATTCTTCTGAGATAGATATAGCCATTTTCGCTCCGAAGAAAGATCCTAAAATAGCGGGAATAGCTAAAATTATGCTTAATCTGGGGAAAAAGAATCCCTTTTCCCTAAAATTGTACAGAGCTACTAAATTTTGTACAATCAAAGCTACCCGATTAGTACCATTGGCCACCGCGGAGGGTAAACCTAATAAAATAAGGAAGGGTAAGGTTAGTAAAGAACCTCCTCCTCCCAAGGTATTTATAAATCCTGCAGCTACTCCTATGATCAGAATTAATACTGCTTCCGATATCTCCATTTAGATAAATGCAGCCTCCTTATAACCTTTTATTTTAATTATTTTCTACAATAAAAACTCTTAATTCATTTAGAGATTTTTTCAAATAATAATAATATTAAACTTGAATAAGTATAAAACGCTTAAAAAAATCTATCTCCTATCGAGGTATAATTCAGATAAATAAAATTATTATTAGTATTTCATATCAATTCTAAAATGCTCTGGATAGAAAACCTAGAAAAAACTTTTTAATATTGACCATATCGATTTAAAAATATCTTTGAATATTCTAAATCCTGGAGATTTTTCGGTTCTTTGTCTTCAGCAGGATACCCCAGGCTAATAATAGAGAGAACTCGTCTATCTTCTGGAATGGATAAAATGGTTTTGATATACTCTTCTGCCTCAAGATGTTCATCATATTTTCTCTTTCTGATCTGCACCCAACATGCACCCAACTCCATGGCTTCGGCAGATAATAAAAGAAAGGTAGAGGCAATAGAGGCATCTTCTATCCATACATCAGATTTATAAGGATCAGCAATAACTACCACAGCCAAAGATGCATTAGCCAAAAAAGCAGAGCCATGCAATTTGGATTGAGATAGCTTTACTAATATGTCCTTATCATCGACAAATATAAACTCCCAGGGGCTTTTCCCTTTTGATGAAGGAGCAAATAGTACTGCTTGCTTGAGTTTATCTATTTTTTCCTTTTCTATCTCTCTTTTTTTATATCTTCTTATACTTCTCCTAGACTTAATTAAATCAAAAAACATATTTTTCCTCCTATATAATATAAGGTCAAGGGGACATCCCCTTGGACAACTTAAATGCGGTTTAAAATGATGGCGATAGAATGATTATCAGTATGAATTTCTAGTGAGAAAATACCCCATTACAAATTCATATCGGAAGGCTGTTCAGCCCCATAGTGATACACTTCTTTCTTTTTCCTTTGCCACGATAGCGGCAAGAAATATCCTTACAAGATCAGAACAAAGAAAGCATAAACCGGGTAACAGGGATGAATAGTTTTGGGTTTTCTCTCTAGAAATTACATAGACACAATACCTTTACCTATATTTAAAAGGCATAACTTATACCCAATTCAACAAAAACCTGTGATAATTCACCAAACCACGATACCACAGAAGATGCATCTACTTCATTTTTTTCTCCCATTACTATTCCTACCTGAATTTCCAGAGTGGTAATAGTACTGAGGTGATTGGTATAGTTAGACATAAATAAAGCAGAGCCATTATTAAAATTATACAAAGAGGTCAACCCGATACTGGAAAATTCATCAATCTGATAAGAGATATTACCTGTTAATAGATGAACATTCTTATCCTGACTTTCAGGTTGCCTTATCATCAAAGAGCCAGTAATCTGAGACAGCACCTCCGGCGGAATATTAAGGTATTCTGCCTGCAAATATAAACGATTGGCTGACGGAAAGAAATAGCTGTAGTCAGCACCGACCAGGAGGGAAAAAGATTTTTTTTCATCCCTATAATATCCCAGGGCACCATAGACACCAAATTTTCCTATATCTCCCTTAGCGGTGATACCAAAGCGCTGTTGGCCTGGCTTAACTGCTATTACCTGTTCCTGTACAAATTGTGCTGTAATATCAAAATCATTGATTAGAGTTCTCCCTCTTAAGCCTATTTTGGTATTTTCCAGGCTATCTGGGGAGGAGGCTACCAGAGATAGACCAGTATGCCAGTTAACTGGATAGTAAATCTCGATGGCATTTTGGAATTTGGTACTGTAATCTCTTTCTAAGGCAACTGCCCCCAAAGAGTAATCTACTGGATTTAATAGGGAGCCGAAAGACCAGGATATGGGCTGCCTTCCTATAGTAAGATGAAAATCATCAAAGCGATGCTTCCAGTATAATCTTTTCCAGAAAAAATCTAGCTGACCATTTACAATATCAGTATAAAGACTACCAGCAACCCTGATTTCATTATTGTCCCAGGGGGGGAGAAATAGTTCTAAATCAAGATTAGCCTGAGGTAAATAGCCGAATCCGGATTGATTATCATAAAATCCTGTTAAGGACACATTAAGTTGGCCTCCAAATGTTATATCGCTGGCCAAGGCTAAAAAATTGAAGAAGAATACGATAATAAATATTAAAGAAAATCCGACCAGTAGATGATACTTATTCATAAGCAATTTCCCGTTTATTGTTTTTTTAAATAGTATCTACCTGAGGCTCTGCAAACTGAACATTCTTTCATCTAATTCAGGATTTAATTTGATCTTATTGATTATAAATTGAGTATAGGTATCTTTACGTAACTTATTTTCCATAAAAGACTTTACCGGTAGCCATCGTCCTTCTATTTCTTTTACTTCTTGTACTTCACTAACTTTCAGTAATCTTCCACTTTCTGCGTAAAGCTCCTCCTTTAAACCAATAAAACGTTCTTGATCAATCCAGGCTACCCGGCGATAATAGGATACTTTTTGTCCGGGGAGGGCAATAGCTTCTAAAATATAACAGGGACGGTCAAGAAAAATATCTTCTTCTAACAGGGTAAAGGTGTACAATTCGGTGAGTTTGTCTGATTCCATCATATCCTGATAGGAGAAATCACTTCCCATCAAACCCTGTTCCAGCATATGTCCGGAAATTTTAACAATATCCTCAGCATCAGGAAAAAACATCCACAAATTATCTCCCCGTTTGAGAAACTTTGTTCCCCTATCTGCAGGATTGGTAAATTCCACCAGGGCATCCTTTTCACGGGAATACATCACCATGGTTTTCTCAACCTTTCTCCCACCTTTACTGATAATCATAACTGCCTCAACATAGGCAGAATGAATATACTCATTTTCATCTCTTCTTTTCATAATTTCTTCAGCAGTTATCTGTTCTCCAAAACCAACTATGGTCAAATATACTAAGCAGAAAAATACCATAACTACAATGAAGCAAACTTTTTTTCTGGCTATCATGAAATTTATTCTCCTTTCTTACCTTATATTCTTAAAGCCTCATTAGGTTCGAGCCGAGCAGCCATTCTAGCCGGAATCATACAGGCAATGGTAACTACTAGTACACCGAGTAGAAAGGAAAAAATCAGGTTTTCTAAACTAAAAACAGTATAAAAAACTGATTCAAACATCAGGTCTGCAGACATTCCCTCCATGGCTGCACTAAAGTCCATACCAACTACCGAGAATGTTTTTGTAACAATGCCTCCGATAATTACCCCTATCGCACTACCTAATACCCCAATAATGATTCCCTCCATAGCAAAGAGGTAGAGAATTTCCCTGGCCTTTAAGCCCAGGGCACTCATCATTCCAATTTCACGGATGCGCTCATTAACAATCATAATAAGCGTGTTGATGAGGACGAAACAAGCCAGGATAATTATAAAAACATAGATAAAATTATACATTACCACAGCAATATCAAAAATTTCAATCAATTCATAGTCCCGATTCCAGAGCTGTGTTATATATTTTCCGGTCTTATCTTGCTCAATGAGTAATTCCCTGATAAAAGGTAAAACCTTATCTGCCTGACGGTAATGAGGAGTAATAATCAAAAGTTCAGTCACTTCTCCAGGAATTTCCAATATTTCTTGAGCTTGATCCAGAGGTAGAAAGAAAATATGCTCATTCAACAATTCAAGACTACTACTAATTTTACCCACAATCTGAAAAGTAGAGGCCCGAAATGAATCAAAGGCGGTACTGTAAAGAAAGGTTACCTTATCTCCAACCTGTCGATTGATTTTTTTCAGTAATCCAGCACCCATTACTAACTCCCTTTGCCCCATTTTAGGCATTCTGCCCTCCGTAATTTGGCGGTCTATAGAAGTAAATTTGATTTCCTCTTCTGGAACAACACCCCAACCCATCATACCAACTAATTTATCCTCGGTACTGACCATAGCGGCAAACTTCAACCTTGGTACTACCTGCTCTACGCCTTCTATCTGTTTGAGGCTTTCTACTATTTCTTCATATCCTTCCTGAGTAAAACCATTTACCGTATAGTTTAAAGATATTAAATGTTCTTTTAATTTATATTCCGTATCAATTATTCTTATATGACCAGCCTTATATTTAATATGATTACTAAAAGTAGATTCCAGCATCCCACTAATCATCCCTCTTAAAAAGACTACAGCAATAAGAGCAATAGCAATAGCAATAATAGAAACTATAGTTCTCGCTCGGGATCTTGATAAATTTTTTTTAGCCAGATTCCATAAAAATTTCATCTTATGCCTCCTCCTGCTTAACGATGATAAATAGCCTCTACGGGATCTTTATGTGCTGCCCAATAAGCCGGTATGATACTGGATAGTAAGGCAACAATAACTCCCAGGGAAAAGATATAGCCGAAAGTAGAATAATTCCAGGAACCATAAATCCTATCAACTATAGGAACACCATACTGAGACCAATCTAACCATTCTCCATAAAGGTCTTTAAAACTCATCCCCTTATTTACCATCCAGTTTACTCCTAAATATCCCAGCAGACATCCAGTCAACCCTCCCAGCACTCCTAAACCAGTTGCCTCCACCATAAAAACAAGCACTATCTCCCACTCCTTCATTCCCAATGCCTTCATCATTCCAATTTCTGAGGTTCTTTCCAGTGCCGAAAGAATAACATTATTAATAATACCTACCATTCCAATAAGTAATACCACAGACATAATTGCTCCTATCCCGCCTTTTTTCATTTCACTAAAGGCAATCACACTTTGAGCCGATTCCCGCCAGGAATAAGCCTGGATTAATAGTCCTTTCTCTTGAAATCTGTTCTCTAAAGAGTGAATAATATCCTCTTGGGAAGCCTCAGATGTTTTAAGAGATATCATAGTCACATTATTGCCAACATTTAGAGACTGTTGAACAATACTCAGTGGTAATAATACTGTATTAGTATTCATCATCGGATTCAATGTCCTTACTATTCCACCTACTTCCACATCGATAGTATTAAAGGTATCTTCTTTGGTTCTGAACAGTAAAATAATGTAATCATTCAACTCTAAATCCATCAACTCTGCCAGCTGAGAACCGATAATGGCCTTGTTTTCATATAAGGCATTCATAGAGCCTGCTATAAAATAATCCCGGGTTTGAAAAACCTCATTATAAGATTCCGGGATAATCCCTATCCCGATTACGCCCATCTCATCTATACCATTATTTAGATTAGCTGAGAATCTGAGTTCTGGAGAAATGCCAACAACTCCTTGGGTTTTAAAAATAATTTCAGCCAGCTCATCATTCCAAGATATCAGATTTTCCAGAAGCAATTCCTCCTTTTCTTCCCAGTAGGCTGGATGGGCAATTTGAATATCACCAGTGGCAAAGTTTTTTATATTATCAAAAGACATATTTTCTATGCCATTAAAAAGTGATTCGATAAAAAGATAGCCAAAAAAGGCAAAGGCAATGACTAGGATGGTAATAATATTTCTTCTCTTTTGCCGCAATAAATTTCTTAAACCTAAACGAATACTGAACATTTGTTATTCCTTTCTCTTATCCGAAGAAATCGTTCCGTCCTTCAGACTGATAAATCTTCTAGCATATTCCATAATTTGCGGGTCATGAGTAGAAAAGATAAAGGTAGTTCCTGATTCTTTATTCATTTTAACCATATTTTTAATAACATCTTGAGCAGTTTCTGAATCTAAGTTAGCGGTTGGTTCATCGGCTAAGATTATTTTGGGATTTTTGATTAAAGCCCTGGCAATAGCCACCCTCTGCATTTCACCACCTGATAATTCTCCAGGTTTACGATTTTCTTTACCCTTCAGTCCTACCTCTTCAAGTATTTTTATGACTCTTTCTCTCATCTCTTTTTCTGATAGTTTCCCGACCAGTCTCAGGGCAAACTCCACATTCTCATAAGCAGTTAAAACCGGGATAAGATTATAACTTTGAAAAATAAAACCGATATTGTAACGCCTGATCATGGCAAGTTCTTTCTTGGAAAGCTCGCTAATTCTATTACCATTGAGATAAATCTCACCTTCAGTTGGAGTATCCAGACAGCCAATCATGTTTAATAGGGTTGTTTTTCCCGAACCGGAAGGGCCAAATACAGTAGTAAATTCTCCTTCCTCAACAGTTAAGTCCACCCCCCTTAAAGCCGGTACTTCAATTTTCCCCTGCTGATAAATCTTTTTTACCTTTTTTAGTTCCAGTAAAGGCATTGTGCTAACCTCCTTAGAATATTCACTTGTTTCTAAATGAATTTTCTCAATTTTTTTAGATTTTTTGACACACTATATCTTTTGTTTTACCGACGGTAAATAGCTTCTACCGGGTCCTTACTTGCTGCCCAATAGGCTGGTATGACACTAGAAAGTAAGGCCACTATTACTCCCAGAAAAAAGATATAACTAAACGTGGCATAATTCCAAACACCATATACTCTATCCATAATTGGTATACCATATTGTGCCCAATCCATTAAATTTCCATAAAGAGCCATAAAATCAATCCCCTTGTTCACCAGCCAGCTCACTCCAACAAAGCCTAACAAACAACCGGCTAGACCACCTAATATACCAATTCCAGTTGCCTCCACCATAAAGACAGAAACAATTTCTCCTTCTTTCATTCCCAAAGCTTTCATCATTCCAATTTCCGATTTTCTTTCCAGAGAAGAAAGAACAATATTATTAACTATACCTATCATACCAATAAGCAAAACAACAGACATAATAGCAGCCACTGCCTGTTTTTCCATTCTACTATAGATTATTAAATTTTTTGCCAATTCTTTCCAGGAATATGCCCTCAGGGGTAAATTTTCCTGCTGAAAATTTTGATTCAATATTGCTAAAATACTTTCCTCTTTACCTGGATGTATTTTCAGAGATATATTAGTTACTGAATTTTCAGTATGTAAAGCTCTCTGAACAGTTTCTAAAGATAATAAGACTATTCTGCTGTTTACTATAGGATTTAGTGTTTGGATAATACCTCCCACTTCTACCTCAATGGTATTAAAGGTTTCCTCCCTGGTTCTCACTAGTAATATAATATAATCATGCATCTGTAAATCCATCAATTTTGCCAATCGGTCTCCGATAATAGCCTTATTTTCTGCTAATACTGACATAGACCCTGTTATAAAATAATCTTCTGTTTTATAAACCTGATTGTAATAATCCAGGACAATACCCAGACCAATTACACTCATTTCGTCTATACCATTATTCAAATTAGCTGAAAATTTTAATTCCGGAGAGACACCGGTTACCCCCTGGATTTGCCTGATATGGTCTTCTAGTTCCTTATTCCAATGAATTATATTTTCCAGGGGTAAGTCATCTCTTACTTCCCAGTAGGCTGGATGGGCAATTTGCATATCACCGATTTCAAAATTCTTAATATTATTAAAAGACATATCAGTTAATCCATCCATCATTGATTCGACAAATAGATAGCCGAAAAAGGCAAAACCAATAACCAGAATAGTAATAAAATTCCTTCTTTTATGACGAGATAAATTTTTTATACCCAACCGAATACTAAACATGTAAACTTTTTATCCTTTATTCACTTTTAATGTTTTCAGATACAATCTCTTCTTTAGGAATATTAGGTATATTTGGATCATTCGATTTATCAGTTTTAAAATTTTTATTATTAACCTTTATTTTATCCAAAAAATCTTTCAATAGATTATTACTGAAAATACTTATAGTTCCTTGTTTTACACCGATAATTTTTTCAATAGCTATTTGGTAATTCTTCAGCATCTTTACTATCTGGTTAAAATTTTCCGGATAGCGGTCTATTTCCAGGATCAATTTAGACAATCTTTCTCCTATTATGAAGGATAACTCAAAAAACAATCTAGCAGTCTCATCAGGATAAGGAGTGCTAAAACACCCTTCCCGTATTCCCTGTTTGATTATCTTGGAAAATTCTGGAGCTAATATATCAGTACTATTCTGATATACTTTATACCGAAAATAAATATTCTGATCATCATAAAAAGCCTTCTGTAAAGCTGTAATAAGTTCAATGTTGTTTAATTTTACCAGAGCAATGGCTCCGAAGGACCTATTTAATTTGGTCACAGCATTTAGATTATTTCTGTTAACAATTTTCTGTACTTCTACCAGAATATTATCGATTAAATCTTTAGTTAACTCATTTAATAGATCTTCTTTGGATTTAAAATAATAATAAAAACTTCCTTTTGATAGTCCTACTGCTTTGATAATTTCATCAACTGAAGTTTGGGCATAGCCCTTGGTAAAAAATAATTTACGGGCAATATCTAAAAATTCTTTTTTTCGCTCCTGTGGATTTTTGATTTTTCTCATTTTTCCCCACTTTATTTTAATAGACTGACCGTCGGTCTATTAATAGCACAATCCTTTCTGTCTGTCAAATTTAACTCACCATCTAAAAGTATTATTTTGAAAGGATTTATTTAAAAATAAACTAAAAAAGAAGGAAAAATAGATTAATTGTAGTATTTTATATATAAAATTAAGTAATGAGATATTTTTTATCCCTGCTTAAAATCTTAAATTCCAAAATTCTAGGCGATATAAATAGAAGGGGGGAAGTAAAGATTAAAAGAAGAGCATATTTAAGTCTTTACCAGATAAATATTTTATATTTTTCTGAAAAGAGGTTAGTTCACTATAAGGAGGTAAAAAAAATGAAAAAGCTTAAATTTTTAAATTTCCTGATGTTCCTTACCCTGGTTTTATTTTTTACGGGATGTTACCCTGAGGATTGTCCCCCACCAGATGCTTCTAAAATAACTGCCAGTAGAGGAACCACAGCTACGGGAGGAATGATTATTCAGGGAACAGAGGGAGCGGTAGAACCTGGAGCAACGGTAACCATTACAGATGCAAACGGAAAAACTGTCACCACTACTGCTGATGAAAAGGGAGGTTTCACCCTGCTGGAGGCAGACCTTCCTGATGGTTTTGATCATTCTATTGGAAATACCCTTAGTGTTACCCAGAAATCAGAGGGATGCAAGGAAAGCCCGGCAGTAAATGTACCCATTTTGCCTTAGATAAGCTTCCCAAAGCAATATAATAATTGAAGATAAATAATTAAACTATATATTTTTAATCCACTAAAAGATCAGGGGTAAACTCTTACTCCTGATCTTTTAATAGGCAAATATTTTATATTTATTTTATTCTCTAAAAATAAAATTTAATGTTCCACTATAATACTCAATTTGCCAAATATTGCATTTGCTTCTATCTCCAGGTATCCCTGCCCGACTTTAAAATCTTCTGTTCTATACTCTCTTGAAGTAAATATTACTGACGAATTATCCGGTAATATTAATTCACCAAATACAGAGCTGGCATGAATTAAAACAGGGACTTTTGGGTTTAAAAATACTTTTCCCTCGGCAAACAAATTATTAATTTTAACTTTTTTCACTCTGCTTTCTACCTTTACTTTGGATAAATCGATCTTCCCAGAAGAAAACAAAATATTGTATTCCTTCTCTAACTCAGACACTAAAATTGATCCTTCTTTAAAGATAATATTTCTACTATCTTGAAATCCAAAATCATTAAAAAGAAAAAAAATTCCCAGGGAAATAATAAGTGTCCCGATAGCTAATTTAAATATATTTAAATGAAAATGAAAAAAATTGTTGAGAAGCAACACTACTCCTACCAGCAAAAACAATATACCAATATAAAATCCCGCCACAAATCTCATGGGATCTCTCCTTTTTGAAAGATTATATTTTATTTTTCCTCAAGATATAAAAAAACAAATTCATTCTTTTAAAATTTTTGCTACCTTTTAAGATAAGTAATAATAGCTGGAAGAAAAGCTGGAAGGTCCTGAGGAGTGCGAGAGGTAATTAGATTATTATCTATTACTACTTCCTGGTCCAGATAGATTGCTCCTGCATTAATCAGGTCATCTTTTATGGCAAAAAAACAGGTAGCTTGCTTACCCTTCACAATGCCAGCAGAAATAATTACCCAGGCTCCATGGCAAATAGAAGCAATTAAACCACCTTTCTCATAGACCCCTTTAACTAAATTAAGAATTGCGGGATAACGACGCAATCGGTCAGGCGCAAATCCTCCAGGTATAATTATCCCGTCAAATTCTTCCGCCTTTGCTTCATCTGCAACTAAATCAGCTTCCGCTGGGTAACCATGCTTACTGTGATATTCTTTAGCGAATGGTCCGATTATTCTTACTACTGCCCCTTCTTCCCGCAATCGATAATAGGGATACCATAATTCCAGATCTTCATACATATCTTCAACCAGAATTGCCATCCGTTTCTTCGATAAAACCATACTAACCTCACTCCTTAAACAATATATAATTTAATACCAACCTTTTTAATAATTTCTACAAACTCGGTAGAAATTCCTGTATCAGTAATTATAATATCAAAATCAGTAAGATCAGCAAAATGAGAAATCTTTACCTTCCCAAATTTGGAAGAATCCACTAATAAAATTTTTGTATCTGATGAATTAATTACTGCTTTTTTTGTTTCTTTCTCATAATTGGTGGCGCAGGTAATGCCTAATCTTTCAGAAACACCAGCTGCTGAAATAAAGGCTTTATTAGCTCTTATCTTTTTTATTATATCAACACTTTCAGGTCTTTCAAACATTAGAGTATCATCATGAAAATAACCACCGGGGAATATTAATTTCCAATTTCTATTTTCATAAACATTAAATAATATATTTAGAGCGTAACAAATAATGGTTAGGGGCATATTTTGGGGAATAAATTTTGGAAGATATTCAGTAGTTGAGCCAGTATCTATTATAATCACATCATTTGGCCTTACCAAAGAAGCTGCTTTTCGGGAAATTTTAATTTTTTCTTCCAACATTAAGGATTCTGCAGTTTTGATTAAATACTTTTCTTCATTGACACTGAAAGGAGGATTTTTTTTCAGTACAGCTCCGCCTGAAATAATAGTAACGATGTTCTCCTTAGCTAACTCCCCCAGGTCTCTTCTAATAGTCATTTCAGATACTTTTAATCGGCTAGACAGATCTTTAATATTCGCAAAACCATCAATAGATAACCTATTCAATATAAAACTAATACGAGATCTTTTATTACCCATTTTATCTCCAATGACATAGATTATAAAATTCTGGCTAAAGTAGTATCTTTAACATTTCCCGCATTTGCTTCATCTGTATCCAGATGGAGGGCTAATTTACTTTTTTCAGAAACTCTAATTATTACATCTTTATAAATAACACTGTGGTCTCCGGATACTTCTACTTTTACCCGCTCACCATCCTTTACCTGAAACAGTTCTGCCTCATTATAGGTCATATGAATGTGACGAGCAGCTCGAATTGCTCCCTCAGGAAGGTCTAAAACACCTTTTGGGCCAATAAAAATAATAGGAGGAGAACCTTTTATATCCCCAGATACCCGGGTAGGAAGATCCACCCCTAATAAATAGCCATCGGTAATGGATAATTCTGCTTGAGTATAAGTACGAAGAGGCCCAACGATTCTTACTTTTTCAATTACCTTCATTTTTTTACTGACAATAATCACCTGTTCATGGCTGGCAAATTCTCCCGGTTGCGATAAATCTCTTAACTTGGTAAGTTCATAATCCTTTCCAAATAAAATATCAAGAGATTCTCTGGTCAAATGAACGTGTCGATTGGATACTTCCACGGGGATAGAAAACTGATTAGATAACTGCTTTTCTTCTCTGGAGGTTATTTCTTTATAAACAGTTTTGGCAATAAGATCTATAAGTTCCTTGTATTCTTGTTCTTCCATCTTATATCACTCCTACTAATATTCCAGGCAAAAATATCATCCACTCACAATCTTTACGCTTGCACTACAACCAAGACGAGTTGCCCCGCTTTTAATCATCAACAAAGCGTCTTCAAAGGTACGAATCCCTCCAGCTGCTTTTATACCCATTTTAGGGCCCACTGTCCGTCGAATCAAAGCAACATCGTGGGCAGTCGCACCGGCAGTGGAAAAACCAGTGGAAGTCTTTACAAAATCATAACCAACCTTTTTGACCAATTGAGAAGCAACTATCTTTTCTTCATCGGTTAATAGGCAGGTTTCAATAATCGCCTTGGTAACCGTAGTACTTCTACAGGACCTCTTTACTGCCCAGAGGTCTTCCTCCACCATCTTAAGGTCTCCATTCTTTAAAGCTCCTACATTAATGACCATATCGATCTCAGCTGCTCCATCTTCAATGGCATTGCGCGTCTCATAAGCCTTGGTATTACTATTAGTTGCTCCTAAAGGAAATCCTACCACTGCACATACTTTAACTTTAGTACCTCTCAGTTTTTTAGCACAATATTCTACCCAGGCTGGATTAACACAAACCGAATAAAAACCATATTGAATAGCCTCTTCACATAATTGTCGGATCTGATTTTCTGTTGCCTCTGGTTTTAACAGGGTGTGGTCAATATAAGCTGCCAGGTCCGCCGGGGTATTTATCTGTATTTTAATCTCTCCGTAAGAACTGGTAAACTGAGTTTTTTGCCTATCCTTTTCAGCTTCTAAAGTAAGTTTGTCAGAAGAAGAATCCCCTTTTAACCGGGAAATAATTTCCTTAGTAATTTTATCGATTAATTCTTTTTTATCTATCTTATCTAAATCCATAGATTTTACCTCGATTCTTCCAGACTAAAGTAAGTTTTACAGAAAATTTTTCTAAAGTAGATTAACTACCTCTTTCTATAGCCATTATTTTATTTACTCTTTTCCAGTGCCTTCCTCCTGCAAAAGGAGTTTCTAACCAGACTTTAACCATTTCACATAACTCTTCTGGATTATGTAATGACCCCCCCAAAGTCAAAACATTGGCATTGTTATGTTCTCGACTATTTATAATCGTCTTCAGGTTATAACATAGAGCAGCTCTTATCCCCTTAACTTTATTACATGCCATAGAAGAACCTATCCCTGCTCCATCAATCATAATTCCTCTTTCACATTCACCACTAGCCACTTTTTTTGCGACTTTAAGGGCAAAATCGGGGTAGTCTACACTTTCTTTATTATAAGTTCCCACATCAGTAATACGATAACCCAGTCCTTTTAGAAATCTACTAATTATTTCCTTAGCTTCATATCCTCCATGGTCAGCGCCCAGGGCTACACAATTCACTTTACTTCCTGCCTTTTCCTGGTTATTTTTGAATTCTTCGGGAATGTCAGCATAGTGAAGCCCACTAACCAAATTTTGAATAATTCTTACACGATCATTGCTCATTATTTTAGCGATCCCTTTCTCCTGGAAGCAAAATTACCTTATTAAATCAACAATTCCTACAATCATAGTTCGAACCGGGGCAGTCGTATTATTCATAATCAAGCGACAGGAGTTTCCCTCATCCATTACCAAGACTATATCTCCCACTCCAGCCTGAACAGTATCTAATGCTAAAAAAGTCTTTCCTTGTGGTTCTTGTTTAGCATTGATAGGCTGGATCACTAAAATCTTATATCCTTCATAAACAGATAATTTTATAGTAGAAACCACATTACCGATTACTTTACCTAAAATCATCTTTAATCTCCAATACTCACCTGGTCAACTATTCCCATAATAGTTAAATCCGAGGGATTAAACCAATTTTTTAGCCCTAAAGCAGCTTCTCTGCCGCCTTCATAAAAAACAATATCATTTATACCCGCTTGAACTGTATCACAAGCAACTACCGGATCTCCAATTTCTTCTAATTTTTCATTAAGTGGTTGTATCAGTAATAGTTTAATACTATTAAAGGAATCTACTTTTTGGGTACATACCACATTACCAATCACTCTTCCCAATTGCATCTTAAGCCTCCGAATTTTCAACCAATAAAATTATATTTGTCGTGAGTAAATAGCCATGTGTAGTTAGTTTTCATTGTGGGTTCAATGAATCGAACCACAACAGAAATAATTCTTATACAATAAATTTAGTTTAAACAATTCTAAAATAACCAACCAGTACACAACGCCTTTCGCGAGTAAAAGTTCTGGCTCGAGTTAATCCTTCTCCAGTAGGAGTGGCAATAGTAAAAGATGCGTAACCTGCCCCTCCAAAACCCAATCCACTATAACATGGTCCGTTCTTTACAAAAACAGAACAGTTCATTAATTTGGCCATTTTAGAAAGTTTGGAAATATCTCGAGAATGGATAGAGGCAGTGTGACGAAAATTATGCTCGCATTCTATTGCAAAATCTATTGCCTCATCTACATTACTGAAGCGAACCAGAGGAATCACCGGTAAAAGCTGTTCGGTCCAAACTAAAGGGTGATATCGATCTACTTCACCAAATAATATTTTAGTCTGTTCTGAGATATTTAGCCCGATATCTCGAGCAATTAAAGAGGCATCTTTACCTATATAAGCCTTATTCGGAGCTCCTTCGTGTCCCGGTTTCCCCGGCTCAGCAATAACTAATCTGGTCACCTTATCTATCTGCGACTCCTTTAATTCACATGCTCCATTTTTTATCATTTCTTCTTTTAATCTTTCTACAATTTTAGAAACCGCTAAAATCTCCTTTTCACAAACACAGACAATATTATTATCAAAACTAGCTCCATTAACAACGTCTTGCCCTGCTTTAACTAAATCAGCAGTTTCATCTATCACGCAGGGAGGATTCCCGGGACCAGCAGCAATTACTTTTTTACCGCTATTCATCGCAGTCTTAACTACTGCTGGACCACCAGTTACCACTAACAATCTAACTTTAGGATGTTTCATTAAAGCTTGAGCAGAATCAATGGTTGGATTAGCAATTGCACATAAGATATTCGGGGGCCCTCCTGCCTCCAGGATCGCCTTATTAAGTAGGGAAATGGTATAACAAGAACTCTTTTCAGCAGCTGGATGAGGATTAAATACCACACTATTCCCTCCCGCAATCATACTTATACTATTATTAATTACTGTAGAAGTAGGATTAGTGGAAGGAATGATAGAACCAATAACTCCATAAGCTGCTCTTTCGGTTAAAGTCATCCCATTATCATCAGAATAGGCTATAGGTTCCAGATCTTCTACTCCTGGTGTTTTTAGTGCGGCTAACTTATTCTTTTCAATCTTATCTTTTACTCTACCAAAGGTAGTCTCTTCAACTGCCAACCTGGCTAATGGCTCAAGATAATTCATTGCTATCTTACGCATGTTTCTAATTATTTCTTTTCGCTTTTCTAGACTTAATTTAATCAGTTCAAGATGAGCCACTTCAGCAGCATTTACCGCTCTATCTATCTCATTAAAAATGCCGTCCTGTTCTAAATTCTCCATAAATAATTCTTCTAATATTTCTTTCTTATCTCGAGTGCTTTCTAATTTATTAACCACACTCTCGATTATTAATCTTAAATCTTTCTCATTTATTTCCATTATAATCACCCAGAAGAAAGTTTTTTATCATCTTTTCCTTAATCCCTTAATAAAGGAAATAAGGTTTTATCCCGGGATGAGGATTTGGAATAATGATGTTTTTACAAAGTAAACCTTTATTCCCTATGGTTTTTACTGCTGCTTGTGTAGCTGCTTCTACTTCCTCTATATTCCCTATCATTTTGATATAAGACTTTCCTCCCATTCCTGTAGCTAACCTAATTTCATTAATTAAAACATTGGCAGTCTTCGCTGCTATATCTGCTCCCTCAATACTGGCAATTATTGAAAAAGATTCTATTACTGCTATGGCATCCCATATCTGACAATCTACCGTACCTATAATAGCCGGGATAATCTGAGGGTGTAAATTAGGAATAAATAATTCGTCAACAACATAACCTTCCCCTAATTTTTTGCCCGCGGTTAGAGAAGCATCAACTGCTGCTACCTCACCAGTAAACAGAACCACAAATTTCCCGGGACAAATGGTTTTTGCTTCAATTATTTCTATAGGAGAAGTCTTTACAATACCATCTAAAGCTTTTATTCCTACCGCAACACTATTAAATTCTAATACTCCTAGTACATTTATATCCATAGATTACCTATCTTTAATCATTAATAATTACTTTTGGATAATAATTCTTTGCTCATCCAGGTAAATTACCTTGCCTTTAATGCTGGCATGTAATCGTGCACCTAATTCCCCGGGCGGAATTTCTGCAATAAGATCACCCTCATTTACCCATTCACCAATCTTTACTACTGGATGAGAAGAGACTCCTGCATGTTGTTTAAGCAAAATCTCCACTTGTGAAGAATTAGTTTCAACTACTCCTAAGGATGAACCTCGAATAACTTCCTCATACTTATCTAATCTCAAGCGATTTTTAATTCTTGAACTGGGGATTTTCCTATCTTTTTGAGTTTCTCTCCATTTTTCTATTCCAGTAGAAAATTCAGGCTGATAACCAGCAGAGATAAGATTTTCTTTAATCTTTTGGTTAATTATTCGGGGCGACAATTCCATGGGACAGGCAAATACTTCACATAGACCACATTCACTGCATAAAAAGGCGTTTTGTATTACTTCGTGAGGAACATCAAGTCCATAGCTTATTTGCCTCATGATTTTGTGGGGATAGAGTTCATGACCCAACAAATAACGAGGACATAACTCTGTACAATAACTACATTGGCAACAGGCAGCTTTACTCTGCTTAATAATATACTCTATCTTCATAGCTTTCTTTAATATTAAAGGATGATCCTTAGATAAAACCAGAATCCCAGTAGTGGTTTTGGTTACCGGAGTATCCAGGTCAGATACTACCTTACCCATCATTGGTCCTCCTACCATCACCACAAACTCCTCAATAGTGGGTTTGCAAAGATCTATAATTTCTCGAAAAGGTGTGCCAATCTGGGCGACAACAATACTGGGTCTCTTTACCTCTCCTACACAGGTTAAGGTTCTCCTGGTCACTGCTATTCCTTTTTCTGCCCGAGATATGTTCTTTAAGGTTTCCACATTATTTACCAGACATCCAATATCTGGAGGGATTCCTCCTTCTGGAATAACTTTTCCGGTAATTTCTTGAACCAGAAGAAATTCATCACCAACTGGATAATAATCGTTGAGAAAGAATAATGATATATTTTTCTTTTCTGCTATAGACTTCTTCATCCTTCCATCTGTGGCGAGATTTTTTCTTTTCAATGCAATAAATCCTTTTTTTGCACCAGTCGATTGCATCACTAACTCTAATCCTCTCACTATCTCTTCTGACTCATTTTCCATAATATATTTATCACTATAAAGAAGAGGCTCACACTCTGCTCCATTTCCAATCACTACTTCATATTTATTTGTTACTTTCACATGGGTGGGGAAACCTCCTCCCCCTGCTCCCACTACTCCCATATCTCTTAGTATTTTCCCCAGCGTCATAAATTAAATCCTTTCTAACTACCTCTCCTTTTTTCTATAAACTATCCTGCTTCGCTCTTCCACCAGATCGACAATTCCTACAATCACACAATCCACTGGTTTCTTATCAGTAACCTCGGTCTGTCTTGCTGAACTTCCCTGAGAAATTATTACTACTTCTCCAACTCCTGCGCCAACCAGATCTATGGCTACTAAATAATTATTGTTTACTTCACCCCGATGATTACAAGTTTGAATAAGAAGACATTTTTTTCCTCTTATTCCTTCATCTATTTGAGTGCTTACCACCGTACCTATAACTTTACCAAATATCATCTTTGCCTCTTTTTCAAAATTTTCTTTTAGATTAGAGGGTAAACTACCGATTTTATTACTTATCTTTTTTATAGATATTTTTACCATAAATATCTATTGAGTCTACAATAGATATTATTGTCGCATCACTGGGTTTCCCTTCGGTAGTGCTGGTCATCCTGGAGCTACTTCCTGCTACATAAAAAACTATCTCGTCCAATCCTGCACCCACGCTATCCATTGCTACCACATAATCACCCCGGCCCTGTAAATTTGTAGGATCTATCTTCTCAAGTAGTAAAAATTTTATGCCCTCGATCTTTGGCTCTTTTCTAGTTGAAACAACCGTCCCCACTACTCTGGCCAATATCATATTGGTTCCTCCTATACTTTAGATACCTCCATCAATCAGTTTCCATTTTATCTTTTTTACCTTTAACTAGACCTCTACCTAAAGGAAGAACCTGATCAACGTTGCTATGTGGTCGAGGAATTATATGTACAGAAATTACCTCTCCAACCTTTTGAGCAGCTGAATTACCAGCATCCAAAGCAGCCCTAACTGCTGCTACATCTCCCCGTATAATTGCAGTGTTGTAACCTCCACCAGTTTTTTCATAACCTACCAATTCTACCCTGGCTGCTTTTACCATTGCATCGGCTGCTTCCACCATAGCCGCAAAACCTCTAGTTTCAATCATCCCTAAGGCATCTGTGTAAATTTCCATTTCTTAACCCCCTTTATGTTATTTTATTAACAAAATATTTTATTATATTAACATTTTAACTAATAATTATCCTCTTGTCAATACTTTTTCCATTTTTATCTATTAATAAGTATTTTTATATTTTTAAATCCTTTCGTTGTTCTTATTTATTTCGGTTTTATTCAAATAAGTCTTCCCTTGTCTTGACAAAATCCATTTTAAAACTATAAAAATAATCTTCTAAAGAGATAGAGAGAGCGGAATTTTTTCAATATGATGTGACCATCAATGGATCGCACAAAATAAAACAATAAGTTAATTAAAATTTCATTGAAGCAACAGCACAATTTAAGTAATAAAAATCTAAATTTTATCTTTATATTTTTCTTTTTTTCTTCAGTTAAATTCCCTCTGTTTTTGAACCTTCTCTAAATATCCACTTTTTCTAAAAAATTCCAGAGGGTTTAGAGGTACACCCATTTCTTCTCTTACTTTAAAAAGGAGAGGGCTCACATCAGTATAAAAAGCTTCCGTGAGTACTTTTTCTGACATAACTATATCTTGAACTTGCTGGAATTTTCTTAAAGATTTTCTATCTACAATTAAGGACTTGGCATAGATTCTTTGAATATTTTCAACACTTTGGATCATCTCTTCCATTTTTGGCTTAAGATTGTGACACTGGTCTATCATATAAGCTACATTCAAATTTATTCCATCTTCTTCTGCTGATACTAACTCATGAAAGATAAGGAAAAGTTCATAAGGATTTATAGAGCCTACGGTGAGATCATCATCAGCATATTTTTTATTATTAAAATGGAATCCTCCTAATCTTTTTTCATCTAGGAGATAAGCTACTATCTGCTCTATATTGGTACCTGAAGGATGATGTCCTAAATCCACCAATACCATCGCTTTATCTCCTAATTTCGAACAAAGATTGAATGCAGTCCCCCAATCAGGTATATCAGTATTATAAAAAGCAGGTTCAAAGAACTTATATTCGATAAGTATTCGCATTTCTTCTTCTAAATTCTGATATATTTCTTTTAAGCTTTCTTCCAATCTATGCTTCCTTCCTCTTATATCATCCTGACCAGGATGGTTAGTTCCATCAGCTAACCAAAGAGAAATAATCTTGGATTTAAGTATTTTGGCAATATCTATACACTCTAAAACATGTTTAATTGCTTTTCCTCTTATCTTATCATCAGGATTACAAAGGCTTCCGAGTTTATAATCAGGATCTTGAAATAAATTGGGATTTATCGCTCCTGGTCTTATTCCTAAAGAAAGGGCATACTCCAAAAGTTCATTCCATTTTTCCGTCATATCCCAAGGAATATGCAGGGCAATAGAGGGGCATATACCCATAATCTTGTGAATCTCTGCTGCATCCTGAATTCTTTCCTGTACATTTCTAGCTGCCTCCTTCTGTTTAAAAATGGCAAAACGAGTTCCTGAATCCGCATATCCCCAGCTGGGAGTCTCAATCTTTATTTGCTTTAATTTTTCCTCAACTTTATCTGGATTAATTCCTTTTTCCATTAAAGAAGATTTTAAAATTTTATAACTTATTTGGTAATCTTTCATTTTATTAAGGTAGATAACCTATTTCCCCCTTTTTTCTTTAGAATAAATCTTTATTTTATCTTCTTTTAGATAATTTTAAAAAATCTTCTACTTCTTTACGATAAGGCATAGCGGGGGCTGTACCAATTTTGGTAACATTTAAAGCTGCAACTGCATTAGCAAATTTAGTAGATTCTACTAAATCTTTTCCTTCAGAAATGGCAATTGCTAATCCCCCGTTAAATGCGTCTCCTGCTCCA